>Ga0268266_10004919_pt1 | contig 12661 bp, 6 predicted proteins | sample KBSS13metaG_FD_190356 | JGI IMG/M metagenome (GOLD analysis project Ga0268266, IMG submission 190356) | Switchgrass rhizosphere microbial communities from Kellogg Biological Station, Michigan, USA - KBS S1-3 metaG (SPAdes) (version 2) | ecosystem: Host-associated > Plants > Roots > Rhizosphere >...
CCATGCGACTGCTGAAGAGGCTACCCAGTATGGGGTCGATTACGATGGGGTTGCCAAATACAAAATCTATAACTTGTCCATCAACGCTTCGAGAGATCGTTGTCGGGTTCACTCCGAAAGGATCCGCGTAACCGACGCTCGTGTGATATCCACCAAATGGACCCACTGCAAAGTCACCGATCTGACCGGTCGTGATACTTCCGATCGAGTAAACGAAGTCGAGGCAACCAGCGCAGTAGATGTTATTAGGATCAGCGAACACCTGAACGGCGTAGTGTGCACTATAAGTCTGGGTCGTGATAACAGCATCGAAAAACCCAACTTGGTACTGATTGTCCCCCGGCCCTGAAGGATACGCGAGTTGTGAAGCAGCAACCGTAGTACCAGGTACCAGTGTTGTTGCATAAACTGCGGGCACTGTTGCCAACAGTAAAACGATAAGCACCATCAGACTTTTTTGCATGACTACAACCTCCGGAAGTGAACCGACTTAACCTAATCCCACAAGTAACTGGGATGCACTTCGCATGCCAAAGGGTAAGACTATAATGCAAAAAAGGTTTTCTGAGTAAAATCATACTGTTGGGAAGCAAAATTCTGCATATTCATTGATTCGCAAAGGTTCAAGATGCAAAGCAATACATTTAATGAGAAAGGATTTTCTCATAGTTGCACTCGCTAAAATTCTTGTAGCACCGCATATGATGAGTATTTACCTCTCGAATGCTACTGAGTATGGGACGACGTCCTGGATCCCTACCTCGTTGTTTCGCTTTTACCGATCTGTAGACATAATTTGCTTAAGTTGCGCATCTGCAGTACGTCCATTCCACTAGGTGGAAGCGAATGGGCACGTCGTGTTCTAAGCTGCGGTTCACGCACAGCAACATAAGAAACCTACCATCGACATTTCGGGTAGCCACCACGTCGATGTACGGAATCTCTCGAAGCTTGTTGAGGAAGCGTATTCCTCCTCCGACCTCATAGGTCCCACTGTCACTTTGTTAGAGGAACAACGTTGTCGCCCGTTACCGAGCTATACGTCTGAAAGACGTAGTATGCGGGAACGGCGTAGACCTGTTCTCTACGCTTCCAAATGCCCGCGAACTCCATCAATCCGGTCATATGCGTAATTGTGATGGATTCCGGACGTCGCAGCACCTGGGGTTAAGAGATCCACCCGCCAATACGGCTCCGCCCTCGTTCATCCAACTGTGGGCCTCATTGGTGAAGTTGCGCTCGCCATAACTTTTGCTATTGAAAAGCCACTCTGTGATAGCCAGGTGAATTTTCCCGCGAACATCTGGGTGTTGATCGAGCTCTGCCTGTACCTTGTCCAAGGAGACCCCGATCCGATGGGAGCTCCGTAAGCAGACGCAGCGACAAAATCGGGAGTCGCAGGCTCATTCACGGGGAGGTTCATACCGCATATGGTGTGAAGGCAGAGATTGTTGAAGGTTCCGCTAGGCAGGGAAAGCTGAATCTCATTCCACCTACTGTTTTCAAAGTGTTGTCATGAAGCTGATGTTCCGACCACCTACTACACTGTCGAGCACCCGATTCATATCGCTTCCAAAGCGTTTACCGCGACCGAACTGAAGATCTTAGACCGCACTGATTACTAGCGATTGGGGAACGTTTGAAGTGGTGGGGCCGTAGTCGCATGCGAAGCAGTTGCGCCTCTGGTTCAATGTGCTGTTGCTTCACTGTTGCGCGGATGCCAGCGCCTTTTGGGTAAGTGTAATTGGCAATCAGACTGAAGCCGTTGCTGAACTGTCGTCGAAATTTGACGATGTGGCCGTTGTAATTGCCCCATCCTTAGCTCGATACCTGCTGAATGTAGGGGAATTTCGGATTGTAAGGATTTCTAGAAATATTACAGAAGAGAACGCTACTGGATTTCGCAGGGATCGAGCCATCAGCACGAATGGATGGCATCTCCTTGATGCCCGCACTCACCGGCCACTTTACCGGAGCGCAATCCATTGCTGTTTTTCGTAGGTTGGCATTTCGGCGTAAACTTTGCCTGTGGGTTGAGCATCGACCTTCTGACGGCCGGCAGTTGCTTACAATTGTAAGCTCACCGAATGATGAACTTTATGACCTTGACGCAGACGATGCGACAAACCTCATATTGAGCCCCGATCACAAGGCTGTTCGAGAATGCATGAGTCGTAAATTGGGCGATGCGTTGCGACGCCATTCGCGATGGATCAGTTACTGGGCCGAGTTTCGCGTCGAATATTACTCTCTGCTGCCAAAGACGTCAGGGATATGGAACTTTCACCAAACCCGATTAGAACAAGCGAATGCGGTCGGCTAACGATCGGAAGCCCTTTGTCGTCGAACACATCGGAAACCCAAGTTACTTGTTGAACTATCCGAAGTATTTTGGGTTCGCGCCGCCACACGATAGCGATTGCAATAAGACTCATGACAGAGGAAAGAGCCCCCCTTCATCACTCGACTTGATCCCGTCCGCGGTCCTCGCGGATCCCTGGTCTCATGCTTTGGATGCCGTACTCCGAACCAGTCTGCCGTCCACTCCCAGACATTGCCGGCAACAGAATAAAGTCCAAAGTTATTCGGTGGAAATGCGCGAACCGGACAGGTTCCGAGCCAACCGTCGTCGGCAGTGTTTCGCTTCGGAAACTCACCCTGCCAGATGTTGCATAAATGCTTTCCCCCTGGTTGCAATTCGTCGCCCCAGGGGTACAGCTTCTGTATTAATCCGCCGCGCGCTGCATACTCCCATTCAGCCTCTGATGGCAGTTCCTTGTTGGCCCAGCGCGCGTACTGCTCTGCGTCTCGAGAAGAAACCTGAACAACGGGATGATCGAGTCTCGGCTCGATAGAACTTCCCGGCCCCTCTGGGTTCTTCCAATTTGCCCCAGGGACCTGGCACCACCAAGGCGCCTCAGCGACAGTATCTGTGACAAGTTGCCGGAATCTACTCTCTGGTATTAGGTTCCAGAAGACGAACGACCAACCGAATCGCTCCGCGTCGGTTTGGTAACCGGTGCTTTGGACAAACTCTACAAAAGACTCGTTCGTCACCGGAACCGTGTCGATTGCGAAGGGAGACAATATCACTGACCGCACCGGCCCTTCGCCATCAGCCCCAAAGCCATTTGGATAGTCTGTGCCCATTAAAAACTTGCCCCCAGGCAACTGCACCATCGACACGTCTGTCGTCTGTGACCCGGGATAAACAACATCGATCGCGGAAAGATTCCCGGCACCAGTCCTTCTCGAGACACTACAGCACTTCCCGACTTTTTCAGATCCCTGCGCTTCCATTAGGCTTCCTACTGCCATAGAGCGTTTTCCAGTCATCCATCGTGATGGAATCACTCACAAGACGAAAATATGGTACACGCTAATTAGACAACAGGATGGGCCGGTATGATTCTCCCGGCGTTCAGGAAACGATGTCAGATATAGTGATCGTGAGCGTCATTCGTTGTTAGAGAACGGACGTTAACCCCGCTTCAAGCACGTTAGTATTTTTCAGGAACAAAGCGGCGTCCTTTGACAAACTTTTGATCGTCAAAGCTCTTCTTGACAGAACGCTGCGGCAACTTAACCTCTTTCCGCGGGACCTTTTTATAAGGAATCATGCTGAGCAAGTGAGCTATGCAATTAAGGCGGGCTTTACGCTTATCGTCAGATCGCACTAGATACCACGGCGCATGGCTGGTATCAGTTGCTTTGAGCATTTCATCGCGGGCTTGAGAGTATTCATACCAGCGACCAAACGATGCTGTATCCATCGGGCTAAGCTTCCACTGTCGAAGGGGATCCTTAATGCGCGCCTTGAACCGCCTCTCCTGCTCGTCCATACCAACTTCGAGCCAATACTTGATGAGCAGAATCCCGCCATCGACCATGTATTTTTCAACCGTCGGACAAAGTTTGAGGAACTGACGGTGCTGCTCCGCGGTGCAGAACCCCATGACATGTTCAACTCCGGCCCGGTTGTACCAACTCCGATCAAAGATCACGATCTCGCCCGCTGCTGGGAAATGCTGCATATAGCGTTGCAAGTACATTTGCGACTTCTCTCGATCGGACGGGGCCGGCAGCGCAACCACGCGAAACACACGCGGACTCACCCGCTCGGTAAGCGCGCGTATCGTTCCACCTTTTCCAGCGGCATCGCGCCCCTCAAAAACAACTATGACTCGCAGGCCTTTATACTTCAACCACTCCTGCAATTTGCATAGTTCACTTTGGAGCCGTCGTAATTCCTTTTCGTATGTTTTCCGATTTAGACGGTTGTCGTCTTTGGATTCGTTTTGCTTTTCCATCAGAAATATCCTCCTCGCCTAGGCGAATAGACTTTCAAACACGCAAAATAAGAAATCGTGATTTCGTAAATGCTTCTTCACGGGTGTGGCTGCACCTGCGCGGGTGCAGGTGTCACGTTCGTGTTAGCCCACTGCGAATCGCTTAGATTCCATCCACCCCCCAACGATCGGTACAGATCAACGAGGGCCAGTTTTCGGCCCAGGCCATAAATGATTGCGGATCGCTCGGCTGGATACATTTCGATCTCAGCATCGATGATCTCGAGATAATTTGCGAGACCACTGTCATAGCGAATGAGAGAGAGTCGGACCGATTCTCGATAAGCCGCTACTGCGTTCTGTTGTTCTTGATACGCCTTGGCCAACTCCTGGTGGGCCGAGAGCGACGTTGAGACTTCACCAAACGCTTGTTGGACTGATTTCTCGAAGGTAATCTTTGCTTGATCGCGTCTCGCTAGGCTCGCCCGGTATTCGTTCTTCAAACGGCCTGCCGTGAAGAGCGGACCGGCCAAATTTCCCCCGAGATTCCATGCTCTTCCGCTACCGGTCAGGTCCGAAAGTTGAGGGCTTATTCCACCAAACGCACCGGTTAGAGAAATGATAGGAAAGAAGTTCGCTTTTGCTACACCCACATTTGCATTTGCAGAGATCAATGCTTGTTCGGACTCACGGAGATCGGGACGGCGTTCCAGCAATTGTGAGGGTAGGCCAGTAGGCACCTCCGGCGGGTCAAACTGCTCAGCCAAAGCACTTCCTCTGGGGATTGGACCAGGGCTGCGCCCCACAAGCAAATTTATAGCCGCCTCCCGGGCAACAATCTGGCGTCGAAGGTCCGGTATCACGGCAGCAACATTCGCGAGTGCCGCTTGCGCTCGAGCCACCTCCAGGCCGGAGGCAGCGCCCCCCTCAAATTTGCGTTGAAAGATATCAAGCGTATCCTGAAAACTTTTCGTAGTTCGGACCGCGACTTCCAAATCTGCATCAAGTGCGCGCAGTTGGAAATATCCCTGAGCAACATCCGCCAGCACTAAGAGACGAACGTCGCGTCTAGCTTCCTCAGTGGCGAAATAAACAGCGCGCTGCGCTTCATTCAGTTTGCGAAGACGCCCAAACAAGTCAATTTCCCAAATTGTGTTGAAGTTGTAGGCGTAATAGGTGTGGTTGGGAAAGATCTGGGATTGCAGTCCCGAAATGCTGGCGCCGTACCCAACCTGAGGATAATATTGGGAACGAGCCACGCCGGCGAGGGCACGCTCCTCCTCCACCCGAGCCAGGGCGACTTGTAGGTCATAGTTATTCTTCAGTGCTTCCCTAATGAGATCCTGAAGGATCGGATCCTTAAACAACTCCCACCACGCCAGATCAGCCTCCGAACTCGTGGATATTTGTCGTTCTGCATAGAAGTCGGGCGGAGACGGGAGAGCGGGGCGCTTGTATTTCGGCCCAAGGTTGCAGCCAGTCAACAAGAGTGCCAGAAGGGCAACTGCGCTGGTTAGTCGCATCAGCCGTGTCCTCCCTCGGGCACTGTAGTTTGTTCCGCTGCCACTTTGGGCTTCTTCCCAGCGAACCGCTCTACGACGACAAATAAGACTGGTACGAAGAAGATTCCTATAATGCTCGCTGCGCTCATGCCAGTGATCACCGTGCTGCCCAGCACTTTTCGGCCAATAGCACCTGCGCCAGTCGCTGTCCAAAGAGGAACGCATCCCAGAATGAAAGCAAACGAAGTCATCAAGATCGGCCTTAGGCGCAAGCGCGCTCCCTCAAGCGCTGCTTCCACGAATTCTTTACCTTTTGACTGTTCTAAGATGGCGAACTCAACAATCAGGATGGCGTTCTTGGCAGTAAGGCCAATCAACATGATGAGGCCGATCTGCGCAAAAACATTGTTGTCGAACTTTCGCAATATCAATCCGCCATAGGCTCCAAACACTGCAACCGGAACTGACAGCAGGACGCTGAATGGAAGCGACCAGCTCTCGTACAACGCCGCTAGAATCAAAAATACAAGCAAGAACGACATTCCAAAGACAAGTGCTTGCCCGCCCTCAGCTTTCTTTTCTTGGAAGGACATGTCGCTCCACGCGTATCCGAACCCCGCAGGCAAAACTTCATCCGATACTTGTTCCATCGCAGCCATGGCCTGTCCCGAACTGTATCCGGGGGCTGGCGCGCCGTTAATCTGAATGCTTCGATAAAGATTAAAGCGGGTTGTGTACTCCGGGCCTGACACTCTTTTTACTGTGACAAGCGAAGCCAACGGAGTCATGTCGCCTTTTGAGTTTCGAACGTAGAAGCTGTTGACCTTGTCGGAGCTTGTCCGATACTCCGGCTCGGCCTGTAGATAGACTTTCCACTGACGTCCAAACCGATTGAATTGGTTTACGTAAGCCCCGCCCAGGAAAGCTTGAAGGGTCTGGTAGACCTCTCCGAATTGGACCCCCTGCTTCAGCACTCGATCCTGATCGATGTCCATGAATAGCTGTGGGACGGTAGGGCGAAATGTACTCACTAGAGAGGCAATTTCAGGGCGCTTCCGTGCCGCCTGAGTCAGCTTGTCGAGAGTGTCGGACAATTGTGCGACGCTCCCACCACTTCGGTCCTGCAACATAAACGTGAACCCTCCAGCTGTACCGAGACCGGGAATGGCTGGGGGGCCAAAAGCGAAACCGATCGCTTCCGGAATTTCCGTTCGCAGTTTTTTGTTGAGGCTTTGCATCAGCCCACTAGCAGACAGTGCTTCGCCTTTGCGTTCTTCCCAAGGTTCAAGCTGAAGAAAGTAGAATCCGTTATAGCTCGCAGATGTATTGGACAAAAGACTAAAGCCTGAGATCCCACTGAAACTCTGAACTCCGTGCGTGTGTGCCAGCATGTCATCAATTTTTCGCATGACTGCGTCTGTGCGCTGAAGAGAGGCCGCGTCCGGCAGCTGTATCTGCAGGAAGGCGTAACCCTGGTCCTCTTCCGGGATGAAGCTCGTTGGAAGACGTCCACCCATTCTCACAGCAATCACAGAGATACCTGCTAGCAACAGTAGTGCCAGAATCCAACGGCGAATGAGAACATGGCTCCAGCTTACATAACCCCCAGTAACTCGTTCGAAGATGCGATTGAACCAGTCAAAGAATTTGCCAAGAGGGCCTTTGGACTTCGTGCGGTGACGAAGCAAAAGCGCCGAAAGTGCCGGGGATAGAGTTAATGCGTTGAATGCAGAGATTAGAACTGAGATAGCGATGGTTATTGCGAACTGCTGATTAAGCAGCCCCTTAATGCCCCCCATCGCCGCCATAGGCACAAATACGGCTGAAAGCACCAAGGCAATCCCGATCACAGGAGCGGTGACTTCTTCCATCGCCTTTTCGGTTGCTTCTTTGGGCGACAGTCCATGTTCGATGTGCAGTTCAACCGCCTCGACCACGACGATGGCGTCGTCTACGACAAGTCCGATAGCCAGAATGAGACCAAAGAGCGACAAAGTATTAATGGAGAAACCCAGAAACGGAAAGACTGCAAATGTGCCGATAAGTGAAACGGGCACTGCAAGTAAAGGAATGAGGGTTGCTCGCCAATTCTGCAGGAATAGGAACACGACAATTATGACCAGGACAAGTGCCTCTCCCAAGGTCGACACAATTTCCTTCATGCCCTCAGTGATGGGAAGGGTAGTGTCCATGGCAACCTTGTATTCGAGGCCTTTGGGAAACCGAGACTTAAGTTCCTCCATTTGTTCCTTCACTTGTTTCGCCACGGTTAGAGCATTAGACCCGGGAGCTTGATACACAGCAATGATGACCGCCGGCTTTCCGTTGTATCTTCCAATCTGCTGATAGACGACGGAGCCTAGCTCTATCCTTGAAACATCTTTCATCCTTACCGTCGAACCGTCGGGGTTCTGGCGGACAATGATCTTGCCAAAATCCTCCGGATTGACGAGCCGGCCCGGTGCTCGAACGGCGTAAGTGAACTGCTGCCCCTTCGGAGCAGGTTCTGCCCCGATCTGGCCGGCAGGATTCACCGCACTCTGCTGCTGAACCGCGTTCATCAAATCAGTAACGGTCAAGCCGAGTTTGGTTAGTTGGTCCGGCTTTACCCAGATCCGCATCGCATAATCGGCCGCACCAAAATTGGTGACTTGCCCCACTCCCTTAACGCGCAAGAGTGCGTCATTGATATTGATGGTGGCGTAATTACCCAAAAATTGACCGTTGAAGGTGTTGTCCGGCGAATAAACGGAGAGCACGAGAAGGGGAAGGCCCATGAGTTTCTTTACGGTAACGCCATATTGATTCACCGATGTCGGGAGATTAGGACTGGCTTGAGAGACGCGGTTCTGCGTGTTCACCTGATCTATGTCCACGTTTGTACCGACGTCATACGTCACCTTTAGTGTCATGGTGCCGTCATTCGCGTTCGTGGACATCATGTAAAGCATGTTGTCCACACCGTTCATTTGTTGTTCGAGTGGCGTAGCCACCGATTGCTCAATCGTCACCGCATCCGCTCCCGTATATGTGGCGGAGACGTTTATTTGTGGCGGCACAATATCAGGAAGCTGGGCAACAGGTAGCTTAGCGATGCCTACGAGGCCAGCGATCACCGTAATAATCGAAATGACAATCGCGACTATCGGCCGACCAATGAAAAATTTCGACATGGTTAGTCCTTGCCAGTGGTCGCGTTTGACTGGGTGTCTTTAAAGGGGGTTGGCGCGACGGTCATGCCATCCTTCACTCGCTGCAGGCCATCAACGACTACGCTATCCCCCTCCTGCAGACCAGACTCGACTAACCACCCATCACCGAGCTGGGGTCCAAGCTTTACGCTCTTGATTGTGACTTTGTTGTCGGCACTAACCACTCCAACCTGATAAACGCCCTGTAATTCAGAGACGGCTTGCTGGGGCACCAAAAGTGCACTTTTGCGGACTTCCGTAATGGCTTGGATACGCGCATATTGTCCTGGGCGTAGTACATTGCCTGGATTCGGAAATTCTGCCCTTACTTGTATGGTCCCGGTCCGTGAGTCCACTTCACGGTTGACGAGAAGTGCATGCCCGCGGTGAGAGAATACCGTTCCGTCGCCCAGAATCAATTGCAGAGACTTCCCTGCGGCCTGCCCTGTTTTATCGCGTACAAATCGGAGGTAATCCTGTTCAGATATGCTGAAGTCAATGTCGATTGGATCGACCGCAGATATTGTCGTCATGACGGTCGTCGGGGTCATCAAGTCTCCAATGCCCACCTTGGAGATACCCGCAATTCCCGAGATCGGCGAGGTTACAGTTGTCCAGGCCAAATTTAGCTTGGCGTTGTCGAGGGTTGCCTGATCTGCTGAGACCTCCGCCGTTGCTGCTCGCTCCATACTTTGTGCTTTGTCGAGTTCGGCTTGACTGACGGCCCTTTGCGCCACCAATGGCGTGTACCGTTTTACGTCGATCTCGGCCTGCGCCAGGGCCGCTCGGCTACGTTCAAGTTTCCCTTCAGCTTGTTGCACGGCCGCTTGTCCTTGACGCTTGTCAAGCTGAAACATCGGCTTTCCCTTTGCTACATACGAACCTTCCTTGTAGAGCTGACTGAGCAAAAAGCCATCCACCTTCGGGCGAATCTCCGCATCGACGTTGCCGAGCATCGTTCCTACCCACTCCTGTCGAATATCCACGTCCTTCTTCACAACTGGAGTAACCGTGACACTAGGCGGTGGCGGAGTAGGTTTTTCTTCCTTGGAGGAGCAGCCGGCAATAACTCCGAGAAGCAGGAGTGAAGCGTATAGAAGCCGTGACCGGCCAGTCGTTATTTCAGGAGCCCGAGACAGCGAAATGCAACTCTTTGATCCTGTGGTCATTTGTTGCGTCTCCGGATTGTCCAGCCATCCTAGCATCGCCATGCAAAGAGCAGATTTTTTTGTCTTAAGGCAATTGCCAAATGACAGAGTAGAAAACAGATCTGGAGTCCCTGCCGCAACTCCATTCAGACCAATGATCGCAAGCAAGCCATCGCGAAGGTATTCAATCTTTCGCTGCAGAAGGGGACACATCCGGCGCATCAAACGGCCAGCTATCATCAGTGCGCTTCCAGGACTTGTCTGGGTCATAGAGTTCCATTTCTTTGAATTTCTTAAGCGTGTCGGGACCCAAGTCCTTTTGGTACACAACCCCTTCGTAACTAACAATGAATGTTTTGACACCCGTGACACGATAGTCGGCCGGAGCAGCAGCCAATGCAAAGCCTCCGATCATTGCTCCCTCTACAACAAAATCGATCTTGCCAAGCGGGGCCGACGGACCCTGCCCTTTAAGAATCTTGAAGAAATATCCGTGATAAGGCTTCGCCTTATCGGTGTAGCCCTGCTGCAAAGCATCGGCAATGCCCTCGGCGATAGGTCCATCCAGACTTCCATCTGCATTCCGCCAGACCAGGCCATCTCGCTTTCCAGGGGTGCTGAGGATGCGCTGTGCGTACTGATTCACCTCGGATCCGTCGTGCTTAGTCTGAGCATATTCAAGCTGGTCTTCCACGTAGTTTCGGCAAATTTGGATCGCATCGAGTTCATTGGCTCCGATGCGTCGGAGAAGTAATTCTTTTCGCCCTCCTTTCGTGTCGAAGAACCATGTTCCATTACGCTTGACTATGGGGATAGGCATTGGCCAGCTATCATTTCCGACCAGTAGCATCGCGCGACTGCTGTTCTTTGGATCAACGCTGATAGAGTTCTGCTCATGCGCCTTTGCGGCAAATGCAAGCGTCACATTCTTGTCCTGAACGGGATCCTCCGACGACACTAAGTCTTCACCTTGAGGTCCAAGAATCTGCTTCATTGCCGCCACATCGTAGCTTTCGCACGCTTGGATAAGCGCGGCAGCCGCCAGTTGGGGCGTCGCGAAGGTTTTTTGTGGTGTGACCGTCTTGGTTTTTTCCTGTGCTGAACTTAGTGCTCCTGGGATCAACAAAGCTAGACCCGAGGACATCAGGAAAAACAGAGGAAGCCTGAAGACGATTTTTATTTGCGATTTCATTTGATCTCCCTGGCTCATAACTCACCTACCTCCGCCGTCCACCACCGCCACCACCGCCCCGTCCGCCACCCATGCTGGCACCACCGCGCGAACTACTGGCACGTGCCGAACTGCCACTCATACCGCTGGATCCCCCACCAAAGCTTCCTCCTCCGCCACCACCACCGCCTCTCGAGGCAGTGCTAGATGATGCGCTTCGATTCCCAGCCCCGCCGCTAGCGCGATTGCTGGCGCTAGGTGATGCACCTCCACCACCGAATCGATCGCCCCCTCCTCCTGCTCCGCCACTGGCGCGATTGCTGGCGCTTGGTTGTTGGCCACGCGATCCAACATCGCTCTGACGGTTGCCAGCCTGTGCTCGGTTCCCTTGTTGGGAAAGGCCCTGTCCGCCGCCTGCTTGACGGCTCTCACCGCGCGCGCTGCCACCATACTGCTGTGCAGTCGCTCGATTGCCATACGGTGTTCCACCCCTGTGTTGAGGATTGTGTTGCCAACTACCGCCTCCAGCACCACCTCGAGCCGGTTGGTTCGAAACACGGTTCCCCCCATTTATGTTGTTACGGTTGCCGCCGTTTACGTTCGTGTTGCGATTGAAATTGTTATTGTTGTTGATCGTCACATTGTTGTTGCCACCCCAACCGCATCCCCAACCCCAGCCTCCGCCCATAGCCGCACCCATGGCAATCCCGACTCCGAAGGAAATCGCCATCCCGGCCGCGTAGTATCCGGGCGGAGGATAGGCGATCGGAGGATATGGGTAAGGAGGCGCACCGTAAACAACGGTCGGGTTGTAGCTTGGGACGTACACAACCTGTGGATTCGATTGTTCGATGACTATGACTTGCTTGGACTCCACTACTTTCGTTTCTACCTTCTGCTGCTCATTCGACTTGAGGTTACCCGTGCCCTCCGCTTTCTTGCGCATGCGCTGCACAGCGTCCATGACTTCATTTTGTTGATCCAAAAATGCGTTGCCTAAGTCGGTCGTCCACTGGATATCGTTCGTCAGGCGCTTGACCACATCCGGCAGTCCGGCCATTGACTGAACGCTTGGGTCCCAGGGCTGCTTCGCCACAGCATCGGCCAAAGCTTTGTCCTTCAGAGTCTTGTTTTTTTCCATCCACTGCTGCAACTGCACTAGTTCCAATGGATACGTCGCGGCAGCGAGAACCTGAGCAAGCAGCGGATCGGGATACAGTGCAATCGGAGCTACCAGCGAATCGAGCTGGTCTGGTGGAATCTTCGGACTTTCTGCAGGCCCCGGTGTCTGAGCAGGTGCCTGCGCCGCTGCTTGAGTTGACTGCATTGCACTTGTTGACGCAAGCGCCGTTACATCTCC
>Ga0268266_10004922_pt1 | contig 12652 bp, 13 predicted proteins | sample KBSS13metaG_FD_190356 | JGI IMG/M metagenome (GOLD analysis project Ga0268266, IMG submission 190356) | Switchgrass rhizosphere microbial communities from Kellogg Biological Station, Michigan, USA - KBS S1-3 metaG (SPAdes) (version 2) | ecosystem: Host-associated > Plants > Roots > Rhizosphere...
ACATCACAAGTTATCGAAAAATATGGTTGTAGAAGTCTTAATAAAGAAAAAACAAAAAAATTAATTCTACTCTTATATAATAGATTTATAAATAAACATACAAATATTAAACCACAAGATTTTGAAAAAAAATTTAAAGGTATCTTCTGTCCTGTATGCTGCTCTCATCCTGAAACAGCAACCTTTTTTAGTCTCATTGAAAAAGCAATCATCAGAAAAAATAGTTTACAAATTTATATCTGCAAGCCTTGCAAATTAGTATGGTTTACTGAAAATATACACTCTGATAATGCACAAGATTATAAAAAATTTATGAATACCCTTAGCCTTAAAGGCTTACGAAAAAACTAAAAAGTATCGATTACTTATAAAAAACCCCTTACTTTCTATGAATACAATGCGCAGCAGGTGCTTAAAAGCCCCTGCTGCGCATTTACACGTAATTAATCAACTACGATTTGTTGTATCGTATAATTTACGTACTGTATCTCTTCCTTGTGAACGAAATGAATCATCACGAAACTCAGCAATTATTTTTTTTACTTTTTTTTCCAAAAATTCAGCATATATTTTATAAAACTTAGTACAATCATTTATATCACGAGTGTTACCAATAATAAAACCGGAAAACTCTACTATCTTTCCATTATTATCTAATGGTATGCTCTCAAAACACATAACCCCATTGTTTTGATTAATATGTTCCTCAAATTTTGGATACTTATTCAGATCTTTCAATGACCCAATAACTTTAAATGTATGATTTTTCTTATGTTTTAATAATAAAACATTTAAATCATTTTTACCTTTTACCACATCATCTAAAGTATAACCTTCAAATTTAGTATCTAAACCAAAATCAAGAACTTTTGCCTGTATATTTTCTGCTGCTAAGGCACTATTACCCATAAATCCAAAAAATAACAAACTAAATATCATTCCTTTTTTCATAATAATTCGCTCTCACGTAAATAAAGTCACTTGTATATTTATTCTAAACCGCGAAGAGAATTAATAAAATGTTCACGTTCTTCTGCAGATACATTTGAAAGTAATTGATTAAAAATTTTACAAACATCAACAGTCTGTTTTTACCAAAGCATACTCGCAGATCACGGCAGGATTATTCTTAAAAAAGGCAGATTGTGTGCTTGTATTTTTAACACTCATTCCAAAATTACTTATGGAACTAAAAATAAAAACAAACAATAGTATTTTTTTTATCAACATTAAAGGTCCTCGTATTAATGAATGTTATAAGTTTATTCTGTGGCGTTTTCTTTGTTATTACCCTCACTTTTCTGCAAATCACCCAAATATGACGGTAAATTAACACCAGACATCGCTGCAATTTCATGTAACGGTGGCAATGATTTTATCATGCTGCTTAAAAAATTTGCCGTAGAACTACCTTTTTCTGATGCTCCACTATCCCACACCGTGATCTTATCAATTTTAAGATTTTTGATCGCTTCCGCTTGTAGCTTTGCAATTTCTTCAAGCTTTTCAATCATAAGCATTGTTGCGGCATCTTGACTATTATTAGAACATGCTTGAACAAGTAGCTTATAACCCTCTGCTTTGGCAGTTAACACTTTACGCATACCTTCAGCTTCTGCCTGCTTAACTTGCAATATGGCTGAAGCTTGACCTTCTGCTTCAATTCGTTGTTTTGCAGCATCAGCTGCTGCTGCAATTTCAATTTTACGTCGTTCAATTTCTTTAGGAACAATTTCTTCTGCTTCAAGACGTTGTAACTCTGCTAAACTGGTTGCTTTATAAATTTCTGCAAAAGCATTCTGTTCAGCAATTTGTCCACGGCGAGTAGCATCTGCTTCTTGTTCTAATAACTGCGCATTAACGTTCGCTATTTTTGCTTTTGCTTCATTTTCCCCTTGAACAGCATCTGCATTAAAAGTTGCAACTTGAATACGGCGTTCTTTTTCCGCTTCTGTTTTACCAATTTCACCAGTTTTTTCTTGGTTAGCAACATCTATTTTTGCTTGGTTTAATGCAGTAGAAACAGACTTACGACCAATGCTTTCAATATATCCTGATTCATCCGTAATATCAGTAATATTAACATTCAGTAGCATAAGCCCAATTTTTTTCAGTTCAGATTCAATATGCTTTCTGATTTCCATTAAAAAACGTTCTCTATCTTGATTAATCTCTTCAATCATTAATGAAGCTACCGTTAATCGTAACTGACCAATAATAATTTCTATAGCCATCATCTCTATATCTTTGCGAGATAATGCAAGTAAACGAACAGCTGCACTATGCATAGCCTCTGGGGTTATATCAATAGCAACAGTAAAAGTACTTGGTACATTAATACGAATATTTTGTTGAGACAACGCTGACTTAAGAGGAATGTGCAATGTCATGGGAGTTAAATCAAGAAAAGCATAATCTTGAATTAATGGCCAAATAAAAGTACCGCCACCATGATAACACTTAACCGCCTTCTCTCCCGTTATTTTACCATAAACCACTAAAATTTTATTGGATGGGCAACGTTTATAAAAACTGACCAAGAAAAAAATAGCAAAAAACGCCAACAGCCCCAATGAAGAAGCAATAATCATTAAAAAATCTGTCATAAATATCCTTTCTATAACAATGGATTACAGGAACAAACACGCTTTATAATTGCCCACAAAGCAAAAAAAAATGGTTTTTCTTGCAACTGCCATGTAGCAAATTTTGTACAACTCACTACATACTTACAATGAGCAATTCCGAACAATGGACGAAAACCTACAATTAAAAAAATTATTATTTTATTAAGAAACGGAACCTTCATCTTCGTGTAATACCTTGTGGTAAGCAGAGATAAGGATACTTTTCAGTTCATCAAAAGAAAGCGCTACCATTTTATGATACGCTATAACTACACAATCAAAATTATAAGTAAATAACTTTTCTTCATAAAAAATTGATTTTATACGCCGCCGAATTAAGTTGCGTCCGGGAGCATGTGCAACTTTACGAGAAACTACAATAAGAACTCTGGCATAGTTTTGATTTTGCCGAGGAGCCATTAAGATAGTACACGCTTGATTTTTAACAATACGCCGAGCACGGGAAAAAAGATAATCTATTTCACTTTTCGTAAACTTTGAAATCTTTTTTGCTACACTCGGCATATATTACTCAATAAAATCGTTTAGTACTTACTTGGCGCTAAACGCTTACGACCAGAAGAACGACGACGAGCGATGATTTTTCTACCATCTTTAGTACTCATTCTTTTCAGAAAACCATGCTTTCTGCGACGTTTTATATTACTTTTTTTAACAATAGTCAATGACATAAACTTCTCCGTAATAATTACCTAATAATTATATTCTAAAGCAAAAACAATATAATTTCAAATTATCAACAAAACACCTTGGTTTATATTTGAAATTATTTATAACCGGGAAATTCTCCAGGAAAGTAATATCCAGTTGTAGGTGGATGCGTATATCCCCCGCTGGTAGTAAAGGTAGATTTTTGACATCCAGAAAAATTACGAGGAAAGTTCTTTTCTCTCTGTAATTCAGCCGAACAGCTCAAAAGATCTTTATTTACAGTTAAGGTAGTAATCGCTGCTACTACAGAAGTCTTTCCTGAATTTCTTAATGATGATGTTTGATTCCCCGAATTGGACAACTCCTTACCCTTTGTTGACTCCATAGGCATAAGGCTTGCTCCATGAACCACTACTAACCCTAACAAAGCAATTCGACATTTACTAAACACAAAAAACCCCTTACATAAATATGATAACTATACTATTTCCGATAAATAACGTTCTGCATCAAGAGCTGCCATACACCCTGCTCCTGCAGAAGTTATTGCTTGACGGTACCGATAATCATGCACATCTCCGGCTGCAAACACGCCTTCAATATTAGTGCGTGTTTGATTTACTATTTCAACAAAGCCACCCTTGTTGCAAAAAATATGATCTTTAAATGGTGCCGTATTGGGAGTTAATCCAACCGCAACAAAAACTCCATCCGCTTCAAGCTTCATTGCCTGACCAGTTGCCTTATCAGTCACCGTGACCGCTTCTACTTGCTGTCCATCGCCATGAATTTCCGTCACTGTACTATTATAATGAATCTTAATATCAGGATCATTGATAACTCGTTGTTGCATTGCATGTGAAGCAGTAAATTTATCAAGAATATGAACAATTGTTATGTCATTAGTGAATTTTTTAAGAAATGATGCATCTTCCATAGCAGTATCACCACCTCCAACAATCACTACCTTCCTATCACGATAAAAAGCTCCATCACACACCGCACAAGTCGTCACCCCTTTTCCCCAATGAATATCTTCACCAGGAACTCCCAAGCGTCGTGGCGTTGCTCCTGTCGTAATAATAACTGCATGTGCTTGTAACAAAGTTTTATTGTTTACGGTTATGGTAAATGGTTTTTTTGAAAAATCAACTTCCGTTACCACACCCGATACAAATTGTGTACCAAAATGTTTCGCATGATCCCGCATATTTATCATAAGTTTTGGACCAAGAATGCTTTTTTCTCCCGGCCAATTTTCAACATATGAAGTTTTCATTAATTGTCCGCCCGGATCATCACCATCTATAATAATTGGTTCTAAATTTGCACGAGCTGCATAAATAGCTGCCGTTAAACCTGCTGGTCCAGAACCAACAATAATAAGTTTATGAATTTTGTTTTCCATGATGCTTTTTCGTTTAATTAAAATAATTATCTACTTTTTAGTTAAATAATGAATAACATAATTAATCGCCTTTTCTCGAGCACATATACGGCTTAATTGCTGAGAGGCTATTGGCATTTCTTGTCCATATTGCTTTGAATCAGGCACACTAAAATAAATAAATTCTTTCATCCGAGGCCGTTTTTCTAAATTTAAATAATTTGCAATATCTTTTTTAGTGACTGTTATATCTTCATCATAAATTACCTGATCAATAAGCAACGTTTCTTTTACTTGTTTTTCAGCTAATTGATGGAGCCAAAAATTAAAATCTTTTTGTTTCCTATATACATTATAATCGGGATTAGTTTGGATTGCACCTAAAATTATTTTTTGTTGTCGTAAAATAAGATGTGTTGGTGCAAAAAAACGATGTCGTGAAAGTAATAATTTAAAAGCTTCTTCAACCATTGCAAGTCGTTGAGATACATCATTGCGATAAGAAAACACTTCAATTAACTTTTTATGCATATCTTTATTAGTTTTTACTCTAAAATGATCTTTAAATTGATCAAAACAAAAATAAGCATACGGTACGACTTCAACAACATTTACTTTAAAATTATAACAAGCTCGCAATTGATCACTAAAATAATCTTGCAAACCTTTATTATGCACAACAAACTCATCTTCTTTTTTTTTACCTAGAAAAAGAGATTGTAAATGCCCTTCAATATCTTCATTTCCAAGTTTTAACCAAAAGTTTTGAATACAACGTTCATCTAAAAATGAATGATCTTTATCAACAACAGAAACATTAAAATTTACCCAATCTCCAATAGCAACACCATGATCCAAAACATATTTTTCTATATTTTTTTGTTCTTCTTGAATAAATGCTTCAACTTGACGATCAAGATCTTTATAATTTTTTCGATTTGGTGCTTTAAAAGGAAAATACTTCCATTCATTTAAAGGAATTTTAGAAAACACACTTAACTCAAAAATAAAACGAGCATCTTTGTCATGTTCTAAAAAAATATCCACAAGACGAGGATCACCCGCAACAAGAAGTTTTTGTGCTCTCATTTCTTGAAATAAAAAGTTAACAATACCAAATTTAAAAAAGAATTCTTTAAGATGCTCGGTGATATTTATCTTATATTGTTTAACAATATACTCTAAAGGCACTTCTCCTTGCTGAAATCCATACGCTTGAATATTTCCTTGTAATGCAAACGCTGTTTCATCAAAAAAAGTATTTACTAAAGTCTTAGAAACAATTATAGTAGCACGGCATAACGTTGGCTGTTCATAATTATGCTCTATACTAAAAAGAGCACTATTATCCGACGTAATTTTTTGCTTCATTTACGATCTCCTTACGCTAAAACTATCAAAAACTTACTATCAAGCTTTAGCAATGAACTTTTTTTCAAGCGTGCATCAGTTCATCAAATTTTGCAAGGGTATCATTTTAATTTTTTCAATACCTGTTAGACAAAGATTTTTTTGGGAAATTATAGAAGAGATTAACAAAGCTTTATAACAAAGCTGGTGCAAGAGGAGGGACTTGAACCCACACGCCTTTCGGCACTGGATCCTAAGTCCAGCGCGTCTGCCAATTCCGCCACTCTTGCATAATTTCAAATTAACATGGTGGGCTGCCTTGGACTCGAACCAAGAACCCACAGATTAAGAGTCTGTTGCTCTACCAATTGAGCTAGCAACCCCAAAGATCAAAATACACCATTAATATAACCATAAAAAGCTTATTTTGCAAGCGAAAACTTACGAAAACATCTTAGAAACATTTAATAAACTTCCTTCAGCAGGGCTTCAGTGGATTTAGTTCGAGCAACTTTTTCAAAAAATCGATCCTTATAAATTTTAGCTTTTTGATTATCCAATCTATTTAATTCTCTTATAGCACCAGCAACCCCAATTGCCCATAAAGAATCGGGCTCTTCTGAGGCTTCATTGAAAGATTTTTCTAGACTTTCAATAAGTTCATCAATTTTTGCTTTCTTACTTTCTTCTTCTCTGTGCTTTCTTTTTTCAACTCTTTGTTCTTTTTGTACTTTTTTTAATTGTTCTTTAACTTCTTTTTGAACATCTTCGGGCAATAATGACTTATTACTTTGACGAACTTGTTCAGTTAATAGTTCAGTTAATTTTTTAAGTTCTTCTGCTTTTTTAACTGCTAGCTTTTCCTTGGCTTCCGGAAATCTTTTTCTGACTTCCGTACGAACATCTTTATCTTCCAATGAACTATTCTCTTTTTTAATTTCTTCTGTTAACTGCTTAGTCAGATCTTCATCTTCTTTCAGTTTGTCTTGCAATAACTCTCTTTGTGCTTCGGGCAATTGTTGCTTAACAAGACGCTCAACTTCTTTTTCTGACAATAATGAATTCTTAGCTTTTATTTCTTCTGTTAATTCAGCAGCAAGATCCTCTAATTCTTGTAAGGTAAATCCTTTTTCTTCTGCTTGATATTCTGCTCTAACACGAGCAATCGTAGCTTCTATTTTTTGAGTAGCTTTTTCTAAAGAAAAGGCCCTTACTTCCTTCTCAATTTCTTTCTTTATTTGATCCTCATCAATCACCACATCCTTAATTTTTGCAATTTCTTCTGCTTTCTTTTCCATTAAATCTTTTCTAATTTGGCTCTTTTGAAGTTCAGTTTTTCCAACTTTCTTTTTGTTAAATTCTTCATCAATTTGTTTCTTTACTTCTTTTATCTCAACTTCTTTTTGTTGCTGTATTGCTTTTGCAATCAACTCTGGGGTGGTCTTTTCAATAATTTCTTTTTCAATTTCCTCTTGCGTCCGCACATCTATTTTTCTGTTATTAATTTCTTTTGCATATCTTTTAATATCATTATCCCACCATAGAGCAGGCCTCCCACCATCTTGACCCTTTACCCAACTATTAGGAGCCTTATTTAATAAAGCATTTAAATAAGCATTAAATTTCTCAAAAAGAATAGGCCCTGTCATTTTTTTAATAGTGGCAGGAATAGGAGTCTGCCTTCCAAATATTTTAATTGCATCAGGAAACTTCTCAAGAGACTTTTTATCAGTAGGCCTCTCTGGTTCTTGTTGAACAAACACTGCTGTACCACTTGGCTTACTTACTTTTAATGTATAAACTTCATCAAGATACATTCCTGCTTTTTTTGCATCAAACACCGACAAGTCAAATATTAAATCTTTAACATCTTGCGCCCACGCACCTGTTCTTTTTTCAAGAGGTTCTTGTATAAAGTGTTTTAATTGCTCTTCTACCGTAGCAGGATTTTTTTCAGACCCTACTGTTTTTACGGGAGTCATTGTTTCTTGAGGCATAACTAACGGCGCTGAAGCTTTTGGCTGAAGTGTAACTTTTTTTCCCGATCCCGCCACTCTAGAAGGAGGAGTGCCTCTCGGAACCGCCCCTGTTTTTCCTGCTTCTTTAATTGGTTCTGATACTATCGGAACATCCGTTGTCTCTTTTTTTTCTTGTTCTATTTTTGTGATAAAAACGGACTGCTCTTTAACAAGCTTTTCACGAATTTTTTGAGAATATTGATTCGCTATTGTGCGATCGATTGTTGCCAGATCAAATAATAAACCATCAACTGTTTTATGCCACTCATCATCAATAGGGTAGGTTAATTGTTTATCTAATTCTTCAGTTATCTTTTTTTTATTTTCAAGAACAACTTGAGGACTAATCGCTTGAAAATCTTTTCCTACAACTTCTGGATATATTTCTTTGAGAGCTGCTACTACCTCTGGGTCATATTCTTTTGAGAGAGAAGCAAGTAATTTTTCTGCCTCAATACGCTCATCATCAGGCTTTGTTGCCAAAAATTTTTCAATTTTTTTCTTAAGATTATTTACTAATACCGTATAGGATCGTGTTGAAGAATATAAAAATGATTCAGAACATAATACAAAAAAACATAACGTAACCAAAACAATCTCTTTAATAATTCTTTTCATCCACTAATCTCTTTTTTTGAATAAATTTATGATAACACCGAATTAATTTATAACTACATCTTTTTTCTTCTTCTATTTTATAATAATATCACTACAAAAAGGCGAGGGTTTATAAAATATAAACCCTCGCCTTGATTAATAACAATTAAAAATTAACTAAACAGTAGAAAGTTCAGTCTCTTTTTTCTTAGTCATTCCTTCTACTTTAGCAATATACGCATCAGTAATTTCTTGTAATACATCAGCTAATCTATTATGAAAATTCTCAGAAATCTTTTTATCTTTCTTAGCATCTGTAATAAGATTTTTAAAATCTTTACGTACGTTTCTGATCGCAACTTTGCATTCTTCTAATTTTTTATGCAACATCTTAATAAGCTCGTCACGTCGGTCAGAACTCATTTCAGGTAAACGTAATCTAATAATTTTACCATCATTGGCCGGTTGAACTCCTATTCCTGATGCAACAATTGCTTTTTCAATATCAAAAATTATTGAAGAATCCCATGGCTGTACCGTTAATAAACGAGAATCGGGAGCGGACACTACACCAAGACCTTTTAAAGGTATAGGATCTTGACCATAAACCGCAACAGGAATATCTTCTATCATCGATGTATGAGCTCTTCCAGTACGAATTTTTATCAATTCGCGCTCAAAATGCTTGAGAGGACTTTCCATCTCAAGTTCCATAGGCTTTTGAAAACTTTTTATATCATTTTCTATTAAAATGATTTCTGCCATAATAGTTCCTTATATGTGATACTATTTACCTAATTCAAAACGGCAAAATCTTCTAATACGTATACTTTCACCCGTTTTAGCGATTAATTCCTGCAAAACATCTTTTACCGTCAGTTGATCATTTTTAATAAAAGATTGTTCAAGAAGACAAATATCACTATAAAGCTTTTTAATCTTACCTTCAATCACTTGTTCAATGATCTTATCTGGTTTACCTGAATTCGCCATTTGTTCTCTGAAAATATCTTTTTCTCGTGTTAAAAACACCTCATCAACATTTTCAGGAGCTACATACAAAGCTTTATTTGCAGCTATTTGCAAACAAAGATCTTGAGCAAATTGTCTTACGCTTTCAGTATTTGCGACAAAATCAGTTTCACAATTAAGTTCAAGCAACACCCCAAGACGATCTCCTGGATGAATATATGCTTTAATTATACCTTCCCCTGTTTCTTTATCAGCACGTTTTGCAGCAACAGAAGCGCCTTTTTTTCGCAATAATTCTAATGCCTGATCAAAATCACCCGCTGTTTCTTCTAACGCTTTGCGACAATCCATCAAACCAAGACCTGTATGATCTCTTAATTCTTGTAATAATTCTTTATCTATTTTTGCCATGCGTTTTTCCTGTTAGAAGCATATGTATTAATACGTCTTATTTTACTTATACTATTTCATTGTGCCAGAAACGACTGTTTTATCAATGAAATTTCAAAAAATCATTTTTACTTACATTTTTTCTGGATGACTAATACCAAGAATATTTAAAACAAGCGCTATCGTATCTCGCAATAAACTAATCATTAATAAGCGAGCACGACTTTTTTCTCTATTTTCCAAATCAATAACCCGTACATGGCTATAATATCGGTGAAACAACTGCGCAAGCTCAACAACATAATATGTCAATAAATGAGTCTGATGATTAACCGCAATATCCATCAACAACTGTTCAAGAAAAACAATTTTTTTAATTAAAAAAGCCTCTTGTTGCCCAATATGTTGCGCATCCTCGGCATTAATATCCGCTAACGCCTCACTTGTGGACGCTTTGGCTAAGATACTTCCTGTCCGTACATAGGCATATTGAACATAATACACAGGATTTTCTTCTGTTTTTTTAAGAGCTAAATTAAGATCAAACTCAAGCTGAGCATCAGCTTTACGATTTAAATAAAAAAAGCGTGCCACATCTTTACCTACCGTATCAATAATATCTTGCAATCCTACTATTGCTCCCGCACGTTTTGACATACGTACCAAAGCACCATCTTCTGATATTTTAACCAACTGATACAAAATCACCGAAAGAGGACAGTTTTCATACCCTAAAGCATTTTTTACCGCATTCAAGCGAGTAACATAACTATGATGATCATGCCCTAAAATAAAAATAAGATTATCAAAATCCCGATCAATTTTATTCTTTAAATACGCAATATCGGCTGCAATATAGGTATATTCACCCGTCGATTTACGTACAACTCTGTCTTTATCATCTCCAAATGTGGTTGTCTTAAACCACAAAGCTCCATCCTGCTCATACAAAAATCCATGTTTCTGTAAAATCTCTAATGCGTTTGTAATAGCGCCACTTTCATGCAATACTTTTTCAGAAAACCATACATCAAAATGAATCCCATAATCTTTAAGAGTATTTTGTAATGCTTCAAGAAGATTTTCTTTTGCATATAACGCAAAATAAGAATCAGACTTTTCAAAAACATCCTGTCCCTGTTGAGCAAAAAAATCTTGTGCCAATTCACACAAATATTGACCATGATAACCATCCTCTGGCATCACAACATCCATTCCTGCTGCTTGCAAACAACGAATTTTAAATGATTCTCCAAGCTTTTGAATTTGATTGCCTGCATCATTAATATAAAACTCTTTAGTAACATTATGCCCCAAAAAGCGCAAAACATTTCCTAAGACATCTCCAATAATTCCCCCTCTTCCATGACCAAAATGCAATGGTCCGGTCGGATTAGCGCTAACAAATTCCAAAGAAAAATTATATTTTTTATCTAAACTATCAGGTTTAAAAAAAGCTTCCTTTTGCTGGTATAATTCCTTAGCAAGCAATTTAAAAGTCTCTTGCTTAAAGTAGATATTAATAAAACCAGGACCCGCACTTTCTATTTTTTCAATTAAAGGATGAGAAAAAGAAGAAACAATCTGCTGGGCTACTTCCCGTGGAGAACGTTTTAGTTCTTTGGCTAACACTAATGCCACACTAGTAGAAAGATTACCAAATGCCTGCTTTGACTCATCAACATTAATATGTAATTTATAATCAACAGACATGCACCCAGAAAATAACGTTTTAAGATGATCAGCAAATGCTTTTTGAATATGATCAATACTATTCATACAATTTTCCTATTAAGCCTTAATATTTTTATATTTTACCACAAATATGCATACCTCGATAGTCACTGACAATAAAAAACACGCTTTTAGCCCTAAAAAGAGACCAAAACACGTGTTTTTCATCAATCAGTAAAAAATTAAAATCTTATTCGGTCAACATTTCACCTTCAGACCATTCCTTAAGAGCCTTTTTAAGCTCCGCAGCAAAAGCAGAAAAGGACATTTTATGTTTTCTAATACCTTCTTCTAAAACACTAACATCTTCTTTGTTAATATCATTAAGAGTTATAGCATCAGAATCTTTCTGTATATTTTCTTTATTTAAATCAGAACCGGCTTGTGACAGCAAATGATCTATAAATTCTGTATCGGCGTTCTGGATCTCATCATCAATCTTATTATCCGGTGTACTTAAATCATGAACATTTTGTACATTTTGTTTTTCTGCAGATTGATTTGAATCCTCAATCTTATTATTCGTGTTCTCAAACTTTTCTTCTTCATTCTTCTTTTCAGGCATTTCTATCAACTCTTGCTTTAATATTTCCGGTGATGAAGAAAATAAATTTTTCCATAATAATGCGGGTGAAGCAATTTTATCTTTATATACAGCATATGTATAAGCAACAACACCTAATAAAAACACAACCCCTGCTCCAATTGTTGAATTTTTATTATTATACCACGGCTGAGAATCACCCTCTGTAGTATGTAAAGGTACAGCCATTGTTATTGATACACAAAGAACTAATCTACTCAATTGTTTATAAAAATTGTTCATAATAACTTTCATTTTGTTAATTATTAATTGTTATACCGTAGTTAAAACCGTATATAGCATAACTTTGAATATAAACTTT
>Ga0268266_10004927_pt1 | contig 12650 bp, 11 predicted proteins | sample KBSS13metaG_FD_190356 | JGI IMG/M metagenome (GOLD analysis project Ga0268266, IMG submission 190356) | Switchgrass rhizosphere microbial communities from Kellogg Biological Station, Michigan, USA - KBS S1-3 metaG (SPAdes) (version 2) | ecosystem: Host-associated > Plants > Roots > Rhizosphere...
GCTGGCCTTATATCCAGCATCGCGGAGGGGTTGCGGGCTTTCTGAAAGTGCTTGATGATCACACACTTGGCTTTGCCGATTACCGTGGCAACCGTCAGTACATCAGTCTTGGCAATCTGAAACATGACGATCGTGTGGCGCTGTTTCTGATGGATTATCCGAGTCGGACGCGCCTGAAGATATTGGGTCATGTGACTGTGTATGAAGGCGAAGATGCGAAGCCCTTTCTGGGTGGCCTGACTACGGAGGAAGATCGAAGGCTGGTGGAAAGGGTGATCCTTATCAAGGTTGAGGCATTTGACTGGAACTGCCAGCAGCACATCACTCCACGCTATACAGAGGAGCAGGTTGTGAAGGTGATTGCACCTTTACGCCAGAGACTCTCTGATCTTGAAGAAGAGAACAAGCGCCTTCGCAAAGAGATCGCTGATCGCGTTGAGGTGGCTTAGGGTTTCGTGAGCTGTTTTTCGTAGCAGAAGAATCGTCGTCCTGGCCTGCTCTGAAGTGAGATTTCGCCTGCGAATCTATAGCCGAGGCTGGGAAAGAGGCGTTGAGTAGCCTGATTCTCGGTGTTGGTGTCGACACGGACGATGAAGAGGTTCTGCGCGATTGCGACTTCTTCCGCCTTGAGGAGAAGTGTCCGGGCAAGTCCCGCGCCACGAAAGACGGGATCGACCGCCAGGCGGTGAACCACGAGTGCGGGTTGGGTTATATCCCAATCAGCCTGGATGTAATCGGGTTCAGGGTCAGTAGAAAGAGCGACTACCGCCGCAACAGTGCGATCGATCTGAGCTACCCACAGATGTTTTCGTTCGATGTCTTCGAGGAAGACGGTTTCGTTCGGGTAGTCGTCATCCCATTGAAAATTGCCCTGGGAGTGCATCAGGGGGACGACGCGTCGCACGATCGTCATCAGGGACGGAAGGTCGTCCTGGTTTGCCAATCTCGTCTGCATCTCTTCCAGACTATCAAGACAGAGATGAGTGAAACGTCACATGATGCGGAAGCGTTCCCGCATCAGGCGCTGAAATCTAGGCCGCCAGATCAGATCGTAGGCGAGCTCCTTGCCAGGAAACATTACAAGGGCTGCCTTTCTCGAATCCGCGATCATCTGGGATGCTTCGTCGATCGACAGGGACCTGTCCTGTGCGATGGTCTGCATCACCATGTTCATCATCATCTGAAGCCGCCTGAGTCGCTTTTTTTCCTCAGCTTGTTCCTCCGTCTCCGATGGCGCGATGACTTTTTTCTGCTCCTGCTTCAGGTCCTGCTTTTCCATGAGCCGTTTGCCTCCGCTGTCTTACGGTACTCCTAAATAGGTTTGACGGAGCAAGAATGCAACGGTGGTGTCAGCGGAGGCACACAGAAACGTCACCCCCTGATTGAGGGAATGACGCGACGGCGAATCAGGGATATTATTCCAGCCGCCCCGGTTCCTAAGAGCAGAAGTGTACTGGGTTCAGGGGTTACCACTGCGAGTTGCCCCCTTATCTCTCCTCCCGGGAATGTCGCATTGTGGATGTTGGTGTAGGCGGTGCCGTTGTTCAGGCCCGCGATCAGCGCAGCCTCCGAGCCCCCTCCACTGAAGGAGAAGGTCGAGAGATCGATGGTCGTGTCGTAGATCCCTGAAGTCGTTGTGGGAAAGTTTGCAAATGGAACCCAGACAGGAGCATTGGTTCCAGGAGCAGCGCAGCAGTGAATATGAGCGGCTGCAGGGTTTCCTCCTATAAGACCGGCGTATTCGATATGGATTCCCAGTAGATTGCCATCCAACGACAAAGTTGCAAAGCCTGTCGCCGTTGATGCGTTGGGTGGAACCTCGTTGGCTCCGCTCATGCTTGCGGTGTAGGTGATCGTATCGGCGGCTGCAGGCATCGTGATGCAGGCGAGTCCAGCCAATACACATGTTGTCAGGAGTTGCTTCCATGTGGTCATGTTGCCCATCCTCTCGAAAAAGAAGTTCAGAGGGCCCATGGTGCTGATCCACTGTAGCGAACCGGCAACTGATTTGGGAGAATCGAATTGTAAAAACTTTATTGCCCTTGGCGATTCAAGAAAGCAAAGCGTTTACTGAAGCTGCGATCGTTGCAATAGGTTATCTTCCGTGCCCATGTAAGGAAGTTCGCGGATTTTGCCGGCCCGATCCAGAAGGAATGTTGTGAGGCCGAACTCATCGGTCCGGTAGAGTCTTGTTCCGCTTGCTGCGATTCTTGCGATTACTTCCGGTCGCGGATGCCCGAATGTATTTCCTTTGCCTACGGAGACGATGGCATCTCTGGGTGCGAGAGCGGCGAAAAACTCCTGCGTTGTGGATGTGCGACTGCCGTGGTGCCCTATCTTCAACAATGTGATTGGAGTCAGACCGTGTGAGAGCATCGCCTGCTCGCTTGGGACTTCCGCATCCCCTTCCAAGAGAATGGAGGCTTTGCCGTACTGCATGTGCAGAACGAGCGAATCGTCGTTGGCTGGTTCGCCCGCGTTTTTGTATGCGCGCTCAGGCGAGAGCACATCTACCTGCGCCTCGCCCCAGTTCACTTTGTCTCCGGTGCGAAGATGACGCACCTGAATGTGAAGTTCTGCTGCTTCTTGCAGCACGGCGCGGTATGCCTCTGAATCGGGGTCGACAGCAACCCACAGCTCGCGAGGGCGGAAGTTTCGGAGCACCGCCGGCATCCCTCCCATGTGATCGCTGTGCGCATGACTCAGCACAACGATGTCGAGCCTGCGAATTCGTCTCGACCATAGATAGGAGGAGACTACTTCTTCTCCAACATCAAAGGTACTGGTCGTGGCGGTGGTTTCGTTCAAGCCGCCAACTGGGCCGCCGGCATCGACGAGCATGGTGCTGCCTTGCGGATTGACGACCAGCAGAGAATCTCCCTGGCCTACGTCGAGTGCTGTGACTTCAAGGGCTCCTTGAGAAACAATCGCAGGCTCAGGCCACAGCACGAGTGCAAGGACGAGAAGAAGAGTTGCTGATGCGCACCACGCCCACGCGACCGACCTTCGAACGGCCCAGCAGCAGAAGGCCCACGCGGCGATTGCGATGATTGCGATCCACCACACCGGCGCGGGAATCCGGAGATCCGCTGCCTGTACATGGCTTACGCGGCTAATGCTCCATACAATTCCGTGCAGCAGCACCGCCGTAACTGCGCCTGGAAGAATGGCGGCCCAGGCTCCGACAAGAGCGACACAGAACGTCAGCATTGCCATCGGAGTCAGCAGGCCAACGACAGGAACTGTCAGCATGTTGGCGGGCAAAGCAAATACAGTGGCGCGATGAAAGTAGATTGCCATCGGAAGCGCCATGATCATCTCGGCTATCAGGCCGATCAGCGCCAGTTCGATGAAGAAGAGAAAGGTGCGAACCGTAACGCCAGGCAGATACCATGCCCAGCGACCGAAGACACCTTCCAGAGCTTCACCCCACATGCGTAACATCACACGAAACTGTGCGAGACCAGGCGTTAGAACAGGATCCAGCCAAAGTTCTTTGAGTCTTCTCGAGGCACGAGCGTGGGGCATAAAGGTTCGCTCGCCTAAAGGGACAGCGATTCCAGCGATGGCGACGATGGCAAAAAAGGTCATCTGAAAGCTGGCTGTGAACAGGCTGGAAGGGGACCACACGAGCTCCGCCAGCGCAGCCGCGCCCAGAGCATTCAATACGCTGCCTTTGCGCGAGAGTAATCGCGCCAGCAGAAAGACCGCTGTCATAAACAACGCTCGCTGTACTGGCGCTCCGAATCCGGTAACAAGGGCGTATCCAGTCATGATTGCCAGGGTGGCAAATGTTGCGAGCCATCGAGGCAGACGAAGCGATTGAAGTATCCAGAAGACGATTCCTGCCAGCAACGCGACGTGCATGCCCGAGACCACAAACAGGTGAAAGGAGCCGGTGCGCTCGAAGCCGAGTCGAAGCGTATGCGTCAGACGCGCACGATCTCCGAAGATCATTGCATTCAACATGCCCGCATCTTCGTCCGAAAGCCTCATCGCGGAGGGAAGCCGCCGATTCTCCGGTGAGTGGACCAGATCGAGCATGCGTTTTGCAGCCCGGCTCTGCAGGGCGTAGATGCCGCACTGAAGATGTTTGGTTCCTTGCGATAGAACATTTAACTTTGGCGCGCGTGCGTTGCCATGGACCGAGATGTCTTGCTCCAGAAGGTAGTCCGCGTACTGCCATGCTCCGGGATCGCGGTACCGCTCCGGCACGTTCAAACGCAACGCCACCTCAACCTCGTTCCCACAATGAAGGGCGGGCAGCCCTCCATCCTGGGAGAGAAGTGTCACCCTGACTCCGCCGTTTGCCGGGACCATGTGCGAGATGTCCGGCGTCACCTCTTCAATCGCATCGACGGCCACGTCGACAGAAAGCGCGGTTGAAGCTCCCGGCTCCTGCTCGGTTCCCGCAGCTGGATCATGGTCCTGGTCGGAGGAGTGTGGCGCAGACGCAAGGGAGCGGATACGTACGACCCTGCCGCGTACATTGCGGCTGAGGCCATCGGCATATTTCAGAAGCTCATGCTGAGGAGCTGGGACGGGTCGAATCTGCCAACACCATATCCCTGCAGTAATCCAGAGCGCAGCGACTGGTAAAGTTGCGATGCGATGTGCCCATCTAAGTGCGCTCGCGGCGAGCAATGTAAGCAGAGCTGCCGACAGAAGAAGAACCATCGTCGAATGCCAGCTTCGAGCGAGGATCAATCCCAGGGCGAACCAACAGGCGGCGGCAAGCAGTGGCGCCCGCCGCAACTGCAGTCGCTCCAGCGTCTCCGTGGCCCAATCTCTCTCTGCGTGGCCCGTCAGAATTCTGCTCCCAGTATTACCGCAGCATCAACGCACGAGAATCGCTACTGTCTCCTGGTGAAAGGTCTGAGGAAACATATCGACGAGATGCAGATGCTTTAGCTTGTAGCCGGAGTCTATCATTGCCCGCAGATCGCGGCCCAGGGTCGAGGGATCGCAGGAGACATAAACGATCTCCGGAGCCTTCACCCGTGCAAGCAAAGCGCAGACCTCTGCGCCTACACCCGCCCGAGGAGGATCCATAACGATGAGGTCAGGGCGATCCCGCTCGAGCGCAGCCTGGCGAAGAAAATCGAGAGTGGTCGCGGAGATAGCATGCCTCCCCGTGCCTCGGAAGTTGGTGGCGAGATCGCTCGCAGCAGCCTCGACAGCTACAACGTTCGCAAAGTTTTTTGCCAGTACCCGAGAGAAGAGACCGACGCCTGCGTAAAGATCCCATGCGAGCTCTCCGGTACGCCCGGCAGTTGCGAGCTCGATCAGACGCTCGATAAGGAAACGGTTGACCTGGAAGAAGCTGCTTCGACTTACCCAGTAGGCTTCTCCTGCGACGGGGTAATTCAAACCTGGAGCTCTCCAGGTTGCGCCGGGTTTGACGCGCAGAGACTTACGTCCTCGCCCGGAGTTTTCCATAACCTGTACGCCGGCTCCAACCAACTGCGGCACGCGTTTATGCAGCACTTCGCAGAACTCGTTGAACCCTTTGTTTGGCTGGGTTCGAACAAAGAGGGTCATCTGAACCTTTTGTTCGTCCTCTGTGGTGAAAAACTCTACCTCCTCGGTTGCACGGATCCATGATGTGAATTCATGACTGAGCTCGAGGAGTGCCCCAGCCAGGCGCCACAAGGCAGGCGCTGCTATAGGGCACATTTGGATAGGCAGAAACTCTGCGGAACCGCGGCGCAAATATCCGACCTGAACCTTTTCGTCGATGGTTGCGACGCGTAAGCGTATGCGATTCCTGTACTCCCATGGATGAGCGCTATGTCGCTCGATCGAGGGAAGAGACTCCAGCCCAGCTCTTTCGAGGGTTTCTCGTAGAATTTCCTGCTTGAGCTCAAGCTGCGCCTCATACGCGGCGTGCTGATACTGACATCCGCCGCAGGAGCCAAAGTGAACACAACGGGGAGTGACGCGGTTCGGGGATGGCTTGATGATCTCTTCCAGCTTTGCTTCGCTGAAGCTGTTGTGCGTCGCGAGCAGACTTGCTTCGACCACTTCACCGGGAAGAGTGAAGGGCACGAAGATGGTTTGTCCTGTGGCCCTATCGTCGCCGGCGTGCGCCAGGCCCGATCCTCCGTAGACGACTTTTTCAATAGCCAGCTTCATCCGAGGCTCATGTAGAAGAGACTCAGGCGGGGCAGTCCACGCGCTTCCAGCAGCTTCTTCTGTAGGAATTGTTGCTGCACCTGCTTGATCTGAACAGCCTGCATCTTGCCGCGGTAGGGTGCAAGCTCGCGCGAGGCCTGCTCTCGCAAGGCTGACAGTTCGCTCTCATCGGCCGCTGTCATCAGGGCGGCAAAGATCTTCTCTTCGAGTACGGTCAGGGTACGATCGAGCTCTTCGAGCGGTGTTGCAGGACCTACGCGAAGTCCTGTGGCCAAGGCGCGAAGGCGTGCTGCCGTCTCGACTATGACGGTGTCGGCTGGTGGCTTGGTTTTGGCTGCTTCGAGAGTGCTGGCGTTGGTTTCCAGATATTTCACGATGCGGTCGCTCTCAAAACCGCTTTCGGCTGCGGCCTGATCAGCTCCAGGAGCCGCGCCGATGGAAGCCTCCATCGCCTGCTCCACGGCTTCCATCACGCTCTGTGCGCACCAGGCCAGGCCGTTGACTTTGCGCACGCGGCTTGAGGATCGCCTTGCTCGCTCATCATATTTATCGAAGGCATTGTCGATCCCACGCAGCACGGCTTCGAGCGGTATCCCCGCTTCGCGCCAGGTCTCGATCAGAGCCCAATCCAATGTCGAGAGCATGAGCAGGGATCCGCGCCGTTGCTGGAACCGCTCTTCGATCTCCGTAAAGTAGTTGAAGTAATTCATGGTTTGAAGTTCAGTTTTCACACTGCTCCCTTACGCCACCGGAGAGTACTGTGTGACGAACTCCATCGTCGCCATCGACCAAAAGAAATCCACGGGTGTCCAGCCCGGCAGTTATGCCGGTGTAGCCGCCGTTTTCATCCACGCGCACGCGTTTCCCGCGTATCCAAGTTGAGGCGGCGGCGACTCGTGCTAGCAGGTCATCAGCACCGTCCTGTGTAAGCAGAGTCAACTCCTCTTCGAGTGTGCGCAGCAGATCCACCAGTAACGTTTCGCGTTTGACGTGATAGCCGGTTTCGATGCGCAGCGAGGTGGCAAGCGGCGCAATCTCCTGTGGGAACGATTCGTGGTTCAAATTGATTCCGATGCCGATCACCGCATAGCGTAGGGCGGCTTCTACTCCTGTGTCAGTCGCCGGGGCGACCGCAGTCTCGACGAGGATTCCCCCGCACTTCTTTCCGTGTGCCATCAGGTCGTTCGGCCAGCGAATGTCGATCTCGAAGTTTGCCGCTTCGCGAATTGCCTGCTTTGCCGCCAGCCCGGTTGCAAGCGAGATCAGGAGAGCCATGGTGAGGGGCAGAGCTGGCGTAACCAGGGCGCTGACGTACAGGCCGTCGCCCGCAACAGAGTGCCAGCTGTGGCCTCCGCGCCCGCGTCCCGCCGTCTGCTTATCAGCGATCCAGACGCCAGTGCGCTCGCCTGCCTGTGCAGCCTCAAGCGCAAGCGTGCTGGTGGAACTGGCGGAAGGTAGATGGTGTAGGCGACCTGCAAACGATGTTCCTGCGAGCCCAGCTTCTACCTTATTCAGATCGAATGTCATTGCCGCTAATACACATCGGCGGTGATCCGCATGCTCAGGTCGACTGCCGTTGCTGAGTGGGTCAACGCACCGACCGAGACGAAGTCCACTCCCGCAAGAGCATACTTCCGTACCGTCTTCAGATTCATATTTCCCGACGATTCAATCAGGGTTCCGGGAAGAGCAGCGCGAATCTTCTTCACAGCCTTCTTTGTCTGAGCCGGTGTCATGTTGTCGAGAAGGATCGATGGCGCCCCACCGGTGATCGCCTGTTCGAGCTCAGCGTCGCTGCGAACCTCAACCTGCACGACCTGACCTTTAGAACCTTTCAACGCTTTCTCCAGCACAGTCGAAAGACCGCCGCCCAGCGAGATGTGATTGTTCTTGATCAGAATTCCATCCTGCAAGTCGAGCCGATGGTTTACGCCTCCTCCGCAGCTGACGGCATATTTATCGAGAATGCGCAGGCCGGGAATGGTCTTGCGTGTATCCAGCACCTTCGTCTTCGTCTTTGCAACAGCGGTTGCGAACTCTTGCGTCAGGGTGGCGATGCCGCACATCCTCTGCAGCAGGTTCAGAATCACACGCTCGGTCGAGAGCAGGGCGGCGGCGTTGTGCCGGATGACAGCCAGAGGCTGACCTGCCTTGACCTTCACTCCGTCGAAGATCTCGGGATGGCTGACGACTTCGAAGCGGCCAACCGAGCTGCTGCTCATCTTGCCAAAGATATCCAGGATCACCGGAATCGAACCGAGCCCCGATACCACGCAGGCTTGTTTGGCGAGAATCGTTCCGGTGGCGCGAAGCTTCGGATCGATCGTCAGTGCGGTCGTGACATCGCGGTTCACCTTGTCTTCCGTTAGCGCCGCTTCGAGGATGGTTCGTATCCGTTTGCTCTTCCAATCCATGCATTAATCCTAAACCCTGATATGTAGCGTCTTGTTTCCGCTAGGCCGGGGGTAGAGCTTCGAGAGCCACGGTTGCCTTTTCATGCAGCATCCTGGTCTCGATTGCCTGCTTTCGCAGGCCTTCCACGATATGCGCCGGAGCCTTAGCCATAAAAGCTTCGTTGCCGAGCTGTTTCTCCGCGGCGGTCAAACCCTTTTCGAGCTTGCCAAGCTCTTTCATCAGCCGCTCGCGTTCCGCTGCGACGTCGATCTGACGCTCGTAGACTACGGCTACATCAAAGGTCGCCGTTGCTCGTGCGTTGCTTCCGGACAACGGCTCATCGGCAAACTCCACCTCGGAGACCCGAGCCAATTTTGCCAGCATGTCGCGGTTCGCATCGGCCAGGGCGAGTATCCGGTTCTCAGCGTGCAGCCCTATGGGAGCCGACTCCTTTTCGGGTACGCCGAGCTCCTTACGTAGGGCTCGCACGGTCGTAATCAGATCCTGCAACGTGGTCATCGCGACAACCGACGCCTCGTCCGCCGGGAAGTCTCGGGCCTGTGGGTACTGCGTTAAGGCGATCGATTTCGCAGGGGGTTTGCCTTCGTAGAGCGAGTGCCACAGCTCCTCGGTGAGGAAGGGCATGAAGGGGCTCAGCAGACGCAGAGCGGCTTCGAAGACTGCAACCAGCGATGCGAGCGTGAGAGCAGTGGTGGCGTTCTTCTCGGTCCCCTCGCCAAACTCGAGCCGCAGCTTCACCAGTTCCAGATACCAGTCGCAAAACTCGCCCCAGAAGAACTGATACACCGCCGCGGCGGCCTCATCGAAGCGGTAATCTTTGAGAGCGCGTTCGACTTCGGCGCTGACAGCATTCAATCTGCCGAAGATCCATCGAGTCTCGAGAGGCGTATCCTCAGGCAGTTCGGGGACTGTTCCGCTCGCTACCATCGAAACTTTATAACCGGCTTCCTTCGCGCGGTCGATCTGCATGAACAGGAAGCGTGCCGCATTCCAAATCTTGTTAGCAAAGGCCCGATAGCCTTCGGTGCGCGACTCGCTGAAGGCGATATCGGTGCCCGGCGAAGCCATGCTCGCCAGCGTGAACCGCACGGCATCTGTACCGTATTTAGTGACGATCTCGATGGGATCGATCACGTTGCCTTTGGTCTTCGACATCTTCTGGCGGTCGGCATCGCGGACGAGAGCGTGGATGTAGACCTCGCGAAAGGGCACCGCATCTTTCAAGGTGCGCTTCGATCCATCGGGCATGGGAACGTCCAGCATGAAATGACAGCCCAGCATGATCATTCTGGCCACCCAGAAGAAGAGGATGTCGAATCCCGTGACTAGAAGATCTGTCGGATAGAAGGAGGCAAGATCCGGCGTCAGCCCATTGGAACTCGGCTCACCCGGCCAGCCAAAGACGGTGAAGGGAAGCAGGCCGCTCGAAAACCATGTATCCAGTACATCGGTCTCTTGCGTTAGTTCGCTCGCGCCGCACTTCGTGCAAGCTGTCGGGGTCTCGCGTGCGACGATAATCTCCGCGCACTTGGCACAGTGCCACGCTGGAATGCGATGGCCCCACCAGAGCTGCCGAGAGATGCACCAGTCATGGATGTTCTTCATCCACTCGTCGTAGGTTTTACGGTACTGGTCCGGAGTAAAGCGTATATAGCCCTTATCGACCGCCTCGATGGCTTTGTCGGCGAGCGGTTGAATGCGGATGAACCACTGCTGCGAAAGGCGCGGCTCGATGATGACGCCTGTGCGCTGGCTGAGCCCGATCGAGAGCGTGTGGTCTTTTACCTCGACCAGCAGTCCACGCTCGCGCAGGTCCTCCACCATCTTTTCGCGAGCAGCATATCGATCCATGCCGTCGTAGAGCGAGCCGGGCAGTGCAACCTTGGCGGTCTCATCCAGGATCGACAGGTTTGGAAGTCCGTGCCGCTGGCCGATCGCAAAGTCGTTCGGATCGTGCGCAGGCGTGACCTTGACGGCTCCTGTACCGAACTCGGGTTTCGCCCAGTCGTCGGCGAGAATGGGAATCTCGCGCTCCTGTCCACCATTGACTCCGCTTAGTGGGAGTTTCAGGATCTTGCCGATCAGCGCCGTGTAACGCTCGTCGCTCGGATTCACTGCGACAGCGACGTCGCCCAGCATCGTCTCGGGCCGCGTGGTCGCGACGACGATCGAGCCCGTGCCATCGGCCAGAGGATAGCGGATGTGATAGATCTTGCCTGCCCGCTCTTCGTGCTCCACTTCGAGATCGCTCACCGCGGTCTGGATCGCCGGATCCCAGTTGACGATGTAAGCGCCGCGATAGATAAGGCCCTGCTCCCATAGACGTACGAAACACTCCTTCACGGCGACGCTCAGGCGGTCGTCCATCGTGAAGTATTCGCGGCTCCAGTCCACGCTCGCGCCCAGGCGTTTCATCTGGTCCAGAATGGCTCCGCCGTAGACCTCTTTCCATTGCCACACACGATCGACGAAGGCTTCGCGTCCCAAAGCCTGTCGAGTGGTGCCTTCGCTGGCGAGTTGACGTTCCACCATCATCTGCGTCGCAATGCCGGCGTGATCGGTTCCTGGAATCCAGGCCGCAGTCTCGCAGCACATCCGGTGCCAGCGGGTAAGAACGTCCATCTCAGTCTGGTTGAGCATGTGCCCCATGTGCAGACGGCCCGTTACATTGGGCGGAGGCAGTAATATCGTGAACTTCTTTCGTGTCTCGTCCGTATTTTCAGGTGTAACAACGTCGAACAGACGTTCCTGCGCCCAATATTTGGCCCAGCGCTCTTCAAGAACGGACGGATCGTATGCTTTTGGCAGCTCGTGACTCATGTTCTTTAAGGGTAGCATTCTGAAGACGAAGACTCTTGCCTAAGACTCGCCTCCGATAGTTGGGCGGCGTACACTACCCCACGAGGTTGTTCATGCGCACAAACCTTCTTCCAGCCACCCGGCTGATCCTTCTTGGAACGATAGCTTTCGTCCTTGCCCTCCCCGGTTTCGCCAAACACAAGCACAACGATAACGATCGCGCCAGTTTCGGTTCCGACATTACCATCGCCGAGGGAGAGTCGGTCGGGGATGTAGCCTGCGCGTTCTGTTCCGTTCACGTCCACGGCGACGTGACAGGCGATGTTGCTGTCGCGTTTGGCTCACTTACCGTTGACTCTGGTCATACCATTGCCGGAGACACAGCCATCTTTATGGGAGATCTCTCTCTCGGAGAGGGAGCCACGATCAATGGAGATCTGGCCATCCTCGGTGGTGAACAGCATCTTGGAGAAGGAGCTACCGTTCATGGTTCCCGATCCGTCTCTCCCAGGGTCATAGGAACTGGAATCCTCCTGTTGCCGGTTCTCTTCCTGGCGGGAATCGTCTGGCTGATTCTCTATCTGGTTCGGCGTAACCGCTACAGTTTTCCCGTCTACCCGCAGGGCCACGGAATTCATCCTCCCCCGCCTCCCCGGCGCTAGGAAATTCCCATAATCCTCCGCTTTTCGCGGAACTCTACGTCTTGCCTGCGCGTATTGCTCTTCCATGGCTGGAGACGAGATCGCTCGCGTCTCTTCGGCCCAAGAGACTACGCCAGGAGAAGTGATCTGTGATGACCTTCGCAACCCGATTCCTGGGCCTTGCCGTTCTTCTTCTCGCTGCTGCCGGGGCGCGTGGCCAGAGCCATAGCCACGGCTCCCGAACCTACTTCAATCAGGACATCTTTGTCAGCCAGGGGCAGCAGATCCAGAATGCAACCTGCATCTTCTGTTCGGTTCAGATCGAAGGCGATGTCACAGGTCGCGTCCTCGTCTTGTTTGGAAATCTCAACGTTACGGGTCGCGTCGACGGCCGGACAACGGTCATTGGCGGCAATGCAGTCGTGGACTCCCAGGCGCGAATCGGTGGCAGCGCTGTGATTATCGGCGGGAATGCAGTCTATGAGACAGATGAATCGATCTCGGGAAATGCATGGGTCGTTGGAGGTCATCTCTCGCCGGTCGGAAGCCGGCCACGATCCGTTCACCGGATCTCCTTCAGCCCGGTTCTCTTTTCAGGAATAGCGATTGTTGCGTTCCTTCTGTTGTCGTTGTTGCTGCTGCCGCGACGCAGGCCTGATC
>Ga0268266_10004928_pt1 | contig 12650 bp, 13 predicted proteins | sample KBSS13metaG_FD_190356 | JGI IMG/M metagenome (GOLD analysis project Ga0268266, IMG submission 190356) | Switchgrass rhizosphere microbial communities from Kellogg Biological Station, Michigan, USA - KBS S1-3 metaG (SPAdes) (version 2) | ecosystem: Host-associated > Plants > Roots > Rhizosphere...
CATCTCCGTCCAGGAGGCCTTGGCCGTGAACTTTCCGCACATGGCACTGAGAATAGAGCCACATGGTGCAAAGAGGCTAGGGACATTTGACTTCAATCAAACCATCGGCCCGCGCATCTCCTATTTTGTATAGGTTTGGCGCAGCGGAGGCCGCGGATGAATCAGGAGATCAAGGAGAAAATCCTGGCGCTTCTGGATCAGCATCGAATCATGACCGTCGCCACGGTGCGGGCGGACGGCTGGCCGCAAGCGACGACCGTCGGCTATGTGAATGAGGGCCTGACCCTTTATTTTCTCTGCGGGCTCGACAGCCAAAAGGCGAAAAACCTGGCGCGGGAAAACCGGGTCTCAGTCACGATCGATCATGACACTGCCGATCTCATGAAGATTACCGGCCTGTCCATGGCGGCGCTTGCCTACCCGGTGTCGGATCGCGGCGAAGCGGAAAAGGTCCTCAAGATGCTGCCGCTGAAATATCCCGACGCGCCGCCCTTGCCCATAAAAATGCCGTCTCCTGAGGATGTGCGCTTCTTCCGGCTGGAGCCGATCGTCATTTCCGTGCTCGATTACTCCAAGGGCTTTGGTCATACCGACCTTGTCACTTGCTGATCAGCGGGTCATCGAAGCGCGCAGGTGTGGCGCGGTTTCGCGCATCCCCAGTAGCACGGGCAGCACGGCCAGCCCGACCACCGCGATCATCACGCCCGGCATCACTGGCCACCCCGTCTGCTCGACCAGCAGCTGCGCCAGCCAAGGCGTCAGGCCGCCGAAGATGGCAGTGGCGGTGGTGGTGCCCAAGGCAAGCCCGCTGAGCCGGCCTTCGCCGGGAAACTGTTCGGCGGTGGCGACCGCACCCACGGCGCTGACCCCGCCGGCAACCGCCGCCAGCACGACGGCGCCGGCCAGCGCGCGCAGCTCCGAGCCGCTGGCCATCAGCGAGAACAGGGTGACGGGCAGCACGGCGCTGAGCAGGGCAACGCTTACCAGTACGGGCTTCCTGCCCCAGCGGTCGCACAGCAATCCCACCAGCGGCGTCACCAGGATCACCACCACCGCCGCGAGAGTGGAGAGCCACAGCGCGGCCCGTTCGCTCAGCGCTCCCGCCGAGGTCAGGAAGGCGGGCACATAGGTGATGCCGACATAATAGGTGATCGAACCCAGGGCCGAAATCGCGAAACTGCGGAAGATGCCCTTGCGGTGATGCGCCAGGGTATAGCGCAGCGGGTGTTCCGGCTTGGTGCCTTGGGCTTGCTGGCGCTCGAAGTCCGGCGACTCCTGCATGGCGGTGCGCGCGATCCAGATCCCGCCCGCCAGGCCCGCACCGGCGAAGAAGGGAATGCGCCAGCCCCAGCTGTCGAGATCGGCGGGGGAAAGCAGATGCACAGTGAGGGCCGAGACCGCGACGGCCAGAAGCCCGCCGACCTCGCTGGCGGCGGAGGCGGAGGAGGTGATCAGCCCGCGCCGGTCTGTCGCCGCGCCTTCCAGCAGATAGGCGACCACGCCGGTATATTCCCCGCCCACCGAGAAGCCGATCACGCAACGCAGGGCCAATAGCAGCCATCCCGCCACCGGCCCGATGGTGGCATAGGTCGGCAGCAGTGCGCTGGCCAGCATCGCGAGCGTCATCACCCCGACCGAGAGCAGCATCATGCGGCGGCGGCCATGGGTGTCGCCGATCCGGCCGAAGGTCATCGCGCCCAGGGGCCTTAAGAGATAGGCCAGCGCAAAGCCGGCAAGGGTGATGACCAGCGAACCCCTCACGCCGCCGAAGAACACGCGCGACAGCACCGTGGCGAGATAAAGATAAAGCGTGAAGTCGTACCATTCGACGACAGTCGAGATGGCCGCAATGACCATCGAGGCGCGGGAGATGGCGTGCCCGTTTTGTGTCATGAAGAGGGTGTTGCCGGTATCCGGGGCCGCACGCCGGCTTGCCAATCGTGAATGAAGCGAATGACCGTCCAACCAGACGGAGCTACAAGATTGATCACATTCAGGCTCAGATTGTCGCGGATCATCACGGCCGTGAAGATCTCCAGCGCTACCGCCGCCGCCGCCATATAGGACGCGCGCACCCGCGAGGCCAGCCAGAAGCCGCATGACATCATCGCAGTGTCGGACAGCGAGTTCAGGATGCTGTCGCCGACATAGCCGGCCGCCAGGGCCTGCTGGCGATAATGCTGGATCACGGCGGGGCTGTTCTCGGTGATCTCCCAGGCGATCTCGATCCCCATGGCGGTAACCAGCCGCGCCGCCAGCGGCCAATCCGGCGCCAGCCAGCGCAGCAGCCAGAAAAAGATCATGCCGTGGATCAGGTGGGAGAAGCTGTACCAGTCCGTCAGTTGCTGCGAGGTCTCGGCGCTCAGGGGATCGCCGACCCAGAGCAGGATGCGCCCGCTGGCCGAAATAAAGGGCTGGCCGAAACCGCGCAGCACGGAGATCTGCAGGGCGAGCAGCGCAACGGCGACCAGATAGTATTTTGTCCGCATGGCCCGCTCAGGAGTTCGATTTGCCGGCATCGTCATATTCGGCGGAAATATCCTTGCCCGTGTGATCGGGCATCAACCAGGCCGACACCAGGCTGATCACGGCGCAGATGGCGATGAAGACGGCGATGGCATAGCCGGAATGATAGCGGGCCAGCAGCAAGGTGGCGATAAAGGGGGCGGGGCCTCCGGCCAGGATCGAGGCCAGCTGATAGCCCAGCGAGGCACCGCTATAGCGCAGCCGCGGCGTGAAGGCTTCCGCGATCAGCGCCGCTTCCGGCCCGTATTGCAGGTTGGTGGTGATCGGCGACAGCGCGATGGCGATGAAGACGAGCGACGGGATCGCCGTATCCAGCATGGCGAAATAGGGAAAGCCGAACAGCCCGGTCACCGCCGCGCCGATCATGAACATCTGGCGCCGGCCGATGCGGTCGGAGATGTGGCCTGCCACCGGCACGGTGATGAAAGCCAGACACGATCCTGTCATCACCGCGGCCAGCACCAGGCTCTGGGGCAGTTTCAGCACGCCGGCCGCATAGGCGAAGACGAAGGCGGTGAAGATATAGAAGGGCGCCTGCTCGGACATGCGCAGCAGCGCGGAAAGAATGATCTCGCGCGGCTGCTTCCGGATCACCTCCAGGATCGGCGCCTTTTCGATCCGCCTTGTTTCGACCAGCTTGCGGAAGACCGGCGTTTCCAGAATGCCCAGGCGGATCCACAGGCCCACCCCGACCAGGATGATGGAAAGCGCGAAGGGAATGCGCCAGCCCCACACCAGGAACTGATCGCCCGACAAGGCACCGGCCAGCAGCACCATCAGGTTGGCCAGGAACAGGCCCAGAGGCACGCCCAGTTGCGGCCATGAGGCGACAAGGCCGCGCCGGCCCTTGTTGTTGGCCCATTCCATCGCCAGCAGGATCGAACCGCCCCATTGCCCGCCCACGCCGATGCCCTGAAACACCCTGAGCACCGTCAGGATCACGGCGCCCCAGATGCCGATGGTTCCGTAAGACGGCACGAAGGCGATCATGAAGGTGGCGATGCCCATGAAAAGCAGGGTGACGATCAGGGTCGCCTTGCGGCCGATGCGGTCCCCGTAATGGCCGAAGATCGCCGCGCCGATGGGGCGGGCGGCGAAGCCGGCGAAAAAGGTGCCGAAGGCGAGCAGGTTCGCCGACAGGCCATCCTGGTTGGGAAAGAACAGCTTGCCGAACACTAGGCCTGCCGCGGTGCTGTAGAGGAAGAAATCATACCACTCGATGGTGGTGCCGATGGTGGAGGCGATGACGGCCTTGCGCAGCTGCCGGGCGTGATCGGCGTCCGGGGCTACTGCGGTCATTGCGTCCTCCCCGTTATCGGGCCGGGCTTCTGCCGCTTACCCACGACATCAATCGTGGCCGCTAATCTGCCAGGTTGCAATGGCGCGAAAAGATTGTGGCCCGCAACGCGCATGCCCCTTGCACGCCGGCAATCCGTACGCTAGATACTGAACCATATGGTTCAGTATGTGACAGCCCGCCTGGATGCCTCGTTCGCGGCGCTTTCGGATGCCACCCGGCGTGGCGTTCTGGAGCAACTCGGACGGGCAGATGCCTCGATCACGGACCTGGCCGAGAAGTTCCACATGACCCTCACGGGCATGAAGAAACATGTCGGCGTCCTGGAGCAGGCGGGGCTCGTGACCACGCAAAAGGTCGGGCGCGTGCGGACCTGCAAGCTCGGCCTGCGCCGGCTGGAGGAAGAGACCGCTTGGATTGAGGCTTACCGGCAGCTCTGGGCCTGCCGCTTCGACGAATTGGACACGATCGTCGAGGAATTGAAACGACAGGAAAAAGCCGGTGGCCGAAAGAAGAGAAGGTGAGCTCATGACGAACGACACGGTGGTGGAACGGAAATCCGAGCGCGAACTGGTCGTGACGCGAACCTTCAACGGCCCGGCACGCCTTGTGTTCGAGGCCTGGGCTAGGCCCGAACTGTTCCAGCGATGGTGGGTCCCCAAATCGTCTTGCGTCACGATGCTTTCCTGCGAGATGGATATTCGAACCGGGGGTACCTACCGTATCGTCATGAGCCACCCTTCAGCGCCGCAGCCCATGGCGTTCTTCGGCCGGTACCTCGAAGTGACGCCGCATTCGCGCATCGTCTGGACCAATGACGAAGGCGGTGAAGGCGGGCCCGTCACCACGGTGACATTCGAGGAGAGAGGCGGCCAGACTTTGGTCACCCTTCGGGACCTCTACCCCTCGAAGGAAGCTCTGGACGCCGCCATCGCCTCGGGAGCCACGAGCGGGTTCGGCGAGCAGTTCGCGCAGCTGGCCGGTCTTCTCGTCAGCCTGGAAGGTCAGCCGCCCGGGTGAAGTCCCGGGGCTTCCTGGCCCGTGCGCGCCACATATTCCGTATAGCCGCCGGCATATTGATGGACGCCGTCGGGCGTCAGTTCGAGCACGCGGTTGGACAGCGCCGCCAGGAAATGGCGGTCATGCGAAACGAACAGCATGGTGCCTTCGAATTCCGCCAGCGCCGCCACCAGCATTTCCTTCGTCGCCATGTCCAGATGGTTGGTGGGTTCGTCGAGGACCAGGAAGTTCGGGGGATCGAACAGCATCTTGGCCATGACCAGACGTGCTTTTTCGCCCCCCGAAAGGACGCGGCAGCTTTTCTCGATATCGTCGCCGGAAAAGCCGAAGCAGCCGGCCAGCGAGCGCAGCGCACCCTGTCCGGCCTGCGGGAAGGATTTGTCCAGCGACTCGAAAATCGTATCGTCGCCGTCCAGCAGGTCCATCGAATGCTGGGCGAAATAACCCATCTTCACGTTGCTGCCGACAATCACCTTGCCTTGGTCCGGCTCGGTCGCGCCCGCCACCAGTTTCAGCAAGGTGGATTTGCCCGCGCCGTTCGCACCCAGGACACACCAGCGTTCCTTGCGGCGCACCGCAAAATCGAGTCCCGCATAGATGGACTGACTGCCATAGGCTTTGTGCACACCCCTAAAGCTCGCCACGTCATCGCCTGAACGCGGCGGGCTGCGGAAGTCGAACTGCACGGCCTGGCGGCGCCGGGGCAGTTCAATTTTTTCGATCTTGTCCAGCTTCTTCACCCGGCTTTGAACCTGGGCGGCGTGGGAGGCGCGCGCCTTGAAGCGTTCGATGAACTTGATCTCCTTGGCAAGCATCGCCTGCTGGCGCTCGAATTGCGCCTGGCGCTGCCGCTCGCTCAGCGCGCGCTGCTGCTCGTAGAAATCATAGTCGCCTGAATAGGTGGTGAGCGAGCCCCCATCGATCTCCACCACCTTGCCGATGATGCGGTTCATGAAGGCGCGGTCATGCGATGTCATCAGCAGCGCGCCGTCATAGTTCTTGAGGAACGCCTCCAGCCAGATCAGGCTTTCCAGGTCAAGATGATTGCTGGGCTCGTCCAGCAGCATGGCGCCCGGCCGCATCACCAGGATGCGGGCGAGCGCCACGCGCATCTTCCAGCCGCCGGAGAGCAGCCCGACATCACTGTCCATCCGCTCCTGGCTGAAACTCAGGCCGGCGAGCACCTCGCGCGCCCGGGCATCCAGCGCATAGCCATCCAGTTCCTCGAAGCGGTGCTGCACTTCACCGTAGCGCTCCACCAGCGCGTCCATGTTGGCGAGCTGATCCGGATCGACCATTGCGGCTTCCAGCTGCGCCATTTCCGCGGCCAGCGCGCTGGCCGGCCCCACGCCGTCCATCACCGCCGCGACGGCACTCTGGCCCGACATTTCGCCGACGTCCTGGCTGAAATAGCCGATCGTCATGCCGGTCTCGATCGTCACCTGCCCATCATCGGGCTGGTCCTGGCCCGCGATCATGCGGAAAAGCGTCGATTTGCCGGCGCCATTGGGCCCGACCAGTCCCACCTTTTCGCCTTTCAGGACGCCCATCGACGCGTCGATGAATAAAAGCTGATGGCCGTTCTGCTTGTTGATGTTGTCGAGGCGGATCATGGAGTCCGTGTCAAAAGGCCGGAGGACCGGCAAAGAGGGAAAAGCTGCCGGCAAGCGGGCCTTTGGGACCGCGGGCGGCAGCATGGCGGAGGTAATGCGCAATATGGGAGGCCCGTGCAAGCGCCATCTGACGAAACCGTCCCGGCGCGGCCATTGAGAGGCATCCGCCTCCCGATTTAGGAAAGAACTTTCAACCTGGCATAGTCCACGGCGCGGCGCATCATCGCCGGAGAAATGTAGCGCCGATGCACCAGCGATATTGCGGCCATGTAAAACCGGCCGAACAGGTTCTTGCAAAGAACAGACGTACCGAGCGTAAGCCGGACATCGCCGCCTTCGAATTTCTCTACGCTGACGCAGGACCTGAAGGTCAGATGCTTGTCATTCGCACCGAGCAAGACCTGGGCTACGCCTTTGGCGTCGTCAACGGATTGATCGAGCACCGGATATTGCCCGGCGAACAGGTTGCGCCGGTCTGCAGACAGGAGCGAAGAGACCGGGCATCCCAGGGGCGACGTCCGCAGCCCCAACGGCGCGACAAGCAGGTTGCGTATCAGCATCAACCGCGACACGCCGCGCGGCGCGTTGTTGAGGAACCCTTCCAGGATCAGCTCCAGGATCTTGCTTGCGGGCATCGCGGCAAGTCGCTTGACGCCAAGCGTCATCGCGAAGCTGTCGTTATGATGGGCAGCACTGAAATTCTCCTGCCCACGCAACAAAGACTGTGCGGGTATCTGCTTCAACTCGATGACGGTCGACGGAAGGCCGGTCCTGGACACATACCCTCCAGGCCGTTGCCAATTGGTCCAGGCGCCGCGCACAATTCCCATGGTTCCGCGAAACGTGTCGCAGACCTTGCGGTGGATGGTTCCAGCGGGCGCATCGAGCGAAAGCGTGGTCGTGGGGATGACTTCCTGCTGAAAGCCCTTCGCGTTGATGAGTTCGGCGACGGACTTTGGCAGCACCTCGGTCAATGTCGGTATATCCGCGATATTGGCCGCGACGCTGGCTTTCAGCTCATCCGACAGGTTTCCGCCAAGCTCGTTTGTATGACACGACAAGGCAACGAAGACGGGGTGCAGCGAATTCTTCGAAAGCGGCCAGAATTGATGCCAGGTGTCGCCGCCGAACCTGACGCAGAACATGCAGTCGGGTGGGATGTTGACAAAGTGGAGTTTGTCGATGAAGCGGTGGGGGTTGGTATTCAGATCCTCGTCGCTGGCGTGTGAGAAACGCAGCTGCGCGCCCCCGCTGCCGGATACGGCCGTAAAAATCCGGTGTCCTGCGTGGCGATGAAACGGATGCCCTTGAGGACCGACAATAAATGAATAGAGCGCGGTCGGGTCACCCAGTTCGAAATTGGTGGCTGCGATTTTGGCAGACGGCTCTTCCAAGGCATCAACGAACTCGGCATGCATTTTTTGCCGTGCCGCAATGCTGCTGAAAAGCTGGCTTCCGGCGCCGTGCCCCAGCTGCGCGATCAGCGAAACCTCGACCGGCAGACCTCGCCCGGCATTTGGAATAACCACGGTGGGAAACGTGTCAACGACACTCGTGAAATGCAGCATCGGCCCCCGCCTTGGTGCGCTTTAGACAGACCTGCTCAATCCTATCATGAAAGGAAAGTAAGCTCCGTCATTCCCATTCTATGGTCCCCGGCGGCTTTGACGTAATGTCATAAACCACCCGGTTGATGCCGCGTACTTCGTTGACGATCCGGGTGGCGGTGCGGGCCAGGAAGGAATGCTCGAAGGGATAGTAATCCGCCGTCATGCCGTCGCTGGAGGTGACGGCGCGCAACGCGCAGACATGGTCGTAGGTGCGGGCATCGCCCATCACGCCCACGGTCTTGACCGGCAGCAGCACGGCAAAGGCCTGCCAGATCTTGTCGTAGAGGCCGGCCTTGCGGATCTCATCCAGATAGATGGTGTCGGCCTTGCGCAGGATTTCCAGCTTCTCTTCGGTGATCTCGCCCGGCACGCGGATGGCAAGGCCCGGCCCCGGAAAAGGATGGCGGCCGACAAAGGCGGGCGGCAGGCCCAGCTCGCGACCCAGCGCCCGCACTTCGTCCTTGAACAGCTCGCGCAGGGGCTCGACCAGCTTGAGCTTCATATAGTCGGGCAGGCCACCGACATTGTGATGGCTCTTGATGGTGACGGAAGGTCCGCCGGTGGCCGAGACGCTTTCGATCACGTCGGGATAGAGGGTGCCTTGCGCCAGGAATTCAGCGCCACCCACCTTGTGGCTTTCCTTGTCGAACACATCGATAAAGGCCGCGCCGATGATCTTGCGCTTCTGTTCCGGATCGCTGACCCCGGCCAGGCGCGACAGGAACATCTCGTGGGCATCGGCATGGATCAGGGGAATGTTGTAATGGCCGCGGAACAGGCTGACGACCTCTTCGCTTTCCCCGGCGCGCATCAGGCCGGTATCGACGAAGATGCAGGTAAGCTGGTCGCCGATCGCCTCATGGATCAGCACCGCGGCGACGGAGGAATCCACGCCGCCTGACAAGCCGCAAATCACCTTGCCCTTGCCGACCTGTTTCCTGATCTTCTCGACCGCACGTTCGCGGAAGGCGTGCATGTTCCATTCGGGTTCGATGCCGGCGATGGTGCGCACAAAATTGGCCAGCAGGGTGGCGCCGCGCGGGGTGTGCACCACCTCGGGGTGGAACTGCACGCCATAGAATTTGCGCTTCTCATCGGCGATCACCGCATAGGGCGAAGACTCCGAGGTCGCGATCGCGCTGAAGCCGGGCGGGATGGCGGTGATCTTGTCGCCATGGCTCATCCATACCGGCTCGCTGCCATTCTCGGCCAGGCCTTCCAGCAGGGCCGACGGCGTCTTCACATGAATGTCGGCACGGCCGAATTCCTGGTTATGGCCGCCTTCAACCTTGCCGCCCAACTGCGCGGACATGGTCATCTCGCCATAGCAGATGCCCAGCACCGGCACGCCCATCTCGAACACGGCCTGCGGCGCGCGCGGGGCGTTCTCTTCGTAAACCGAGCGGGGACCGCCGGAGAGAATGATGGCGCGGGGATTTTTGGCCAGCGCCTCCTCGGCCTTGTTGAAGGGCACGATCTCGCAATAGACACCGGCCTCGCGCACGCGCCGCGCTATCAGCTGGGTGACCTGGCTGCCGAAATCCAGAACCAGAACGCTCATTTGCTGTTGCGCGCCGTGGTTTCCGGATGGTCGCGGTTGAGGTCCGACAGCGCCTTCTGGGCGGCGGCGTCGGCGGGATCGATGTCCAGCGCCGCATCGTAATAGGAGCGGGCATAGTCGTGCTGGCCGCTTGAGGCATAGACGTCGCCCAGCGCGACATAGGAACCGGTGCGGGCGGGATCCTGCACAATGGCCGCCTGGGCCAGCCGGACGGCCAGTTCGGTGTCGCCCTTGGTGATCGCGTCCTTGGCCTGGGCGAGCAGGGAGTCCACGGTCAGCGGGGCTTCGATCACCGGCGCGGGGGTTTTGGCCGCCTTGGCCGATGTGGTCTTGGCGGGTTTGGTCGGGGCCGCGACGGCGGCGGAGACCGGAAGCGCCAGGGCCAGCAGGACGGGAATCGCGCGGAGGATCATGGCCGGACCATACGGTATTTGGGCCGTGTCACCCATGCGTCATTCACGGCGGAGCCCTGCGCAGTAGAAACCGTCCGTGCCGGTCAGGGCCGGGCTGGCGCGGAAATCCTGGGAAAGGCCGGGCGGCTGGTTAACGCGCCAGCTTCCGCCCAGGTCTGCCAAGGAAAAGGCGGGATGACGGGCCAGCGCCGCCGCCGCCCGGTCCTGGTTTTCCACGGGCAGGATGGAGCAGGTGGCATAAATTAGCCGCCCGCCCGGGGCTGTCAGACCCGCTGCCCGGTCCAGCAGCCGGTCCTGCAATGCCGTCAGTTCCGCCAGCCGGGCCGGGGTCAGACGCCAGCGCAGTTCCGGCTGGCGGCGCCAAGTGCCGGTGCCGCTGCAGGGGGCATCCACCAGCACCAGGTCGAAGGAGCCGGACGGCTGGGTATGATCCAGATGCAGGGTCTTGATGATGGTGACGCCGGCGCGCTGGCTGCGCTTTTCCAGTTCCACCAGCGCATCGCCCCGGACATCGCAGGCGACGATCTCGCCCCTGTTTTCCATGGCGGCCGCCAGCGCCAGGGACTTGCCGCCTGCGCTCGCGGCCAGATCCAGCACGCGCATGCCGGGTCTGGCTGCACAAAGCGCCGAGGCGATCTGGGCCGCCTCGTCCTGAATTTCGAAGGCGCCGGATTTGAACAGCGGTGTTTCCGACAGATTGCCGGCGTCGCCGGTGATGCGGATGCCGAGCGGGGCGTACGGCGTGGGAGACGCCGTGACGCCCTGTGCCTGCAGGGCCTGCAACACATCTTCACGTGAGGCCTTCAAGGTGTTGGCGCGCAAGTCGGTTGGTGCGCGGCCGATGAAGGCCTGCATTTCCTCCGGCAGCCGCTCGCCGAAGGCGCGCTTCAGTTCGCTTTCCAACCATTGAGGATATTCGCCGCGCACCCAATCGGGCGCCGGGCCTGGCGTTGCCGCGACGGCGGCGCGCTCGGCTTCCGTAAGCGGTGCGGGGCCGTAACCACCGGTGAACAGGGCTTCGATATCCTCGCCGTTTTCCAGCAACGCGGCGATCATCCGGGCGCGAGGTCTTTCATCGCCCATGCGATGCGCCAGCGCCGCATGATGCCGCTGCACTGAGAAAACCTGTTCGGCGATGGCGCGGCGGTCGCCCGAGCCGGCAAAGCGGCGGGTGCGGAACCAGGCCTTGAGAAAACGGTCCGTGGGCTGGGCGGTGCTCTCCAGCGCCTCCAGGATTTCGATAGCCATTTGTAGGCGCGCTGCGGGCGTCATGGCGCTGTCCTTAGCTCGAGGCGTGGCGTTTGACGATAGTTTAGTGTTCTTGTTATGTTCTTAGGCCCGTCGCCGTTCCTAAGCCATCCGATGCGCCTGTTCTTCGCCAACAAACCGAGCTTCGAGGTCCGTCTTGCGATCGCCGAGATGGGCCAGGGCCTCATCGCGGCGCACGGTCTTCAAGGACATGTGATGGACGCCGGGAGACTGCATCTCACCTTGGCCGCGGCGTGGGCGGAACATCTGTCGTTGCAGGAAGCGATCTGGCGGGCGCAGAACCTCGCCATGCAGATACGCGGCGCGGCGTGTTTGGCCTGCTTCGACGTGACGGGAAGTTTTCGAAGCGGCGACCGCTTTCCCTTTGTACTGCGCGGTGAAGGCATGACTGGGCTTGCGGATTTCCGCGCATATCTGCGCAGGCGCATGCAGCGCGCCGGCTTTGCCGTGACGGCCGGCTTCATGCCCCACATGACCCTGATATGGGCCGACCGCCGTGTGGAGGATAACCCCATCGCGCCCATTTCTTGGCCGGTCGAGGATTTCGAACTGGTGCTCAGCGCCGATGGCGATCATATCCAGCTGGGGCGATGGGCCCTGTCCTAGGCCTATTTCGTAAGAGCACTGACCGCCAGGAAGGCCAAGTGAGTACGGTAGCGGGTGGCATCCCAGCCGCGGCCTTCCACCAATTCGTGCCACAGCGCCGGCGAGGTCAGGCTGAACAGGATATCGGCTGCCGTCGCGGGTGACAGGTGCGGCGCCAGCGCCCCTTCACTGCGAAAGCGGGCGACTAATGCCCGGCACAGCGGCAGCCGACTTGGTGTCTCGGTATTCCCCGAAGCCCGCAGCACCGGCCAGAGCCGCGCATAACTCTCAGCCAGGCGGGTCAGCACCGAAGTGAGGGCGGCGCGGGCGCTGGGCGCCTGTTCGACGATCTCGGGACCGTCGGGCGGATCGAGCTCCGCGCGCAGGGTGGCCAGCAGGACCGCCCGATGGGGGAAATGCAGATAGACCGCCTGGCGGGAAAGGCCCGCCCCCGCCGCTACCTCGGCCATGCTGAAGTCCGGCCGGGCTCGCGCGCAGGCGTGAGTGGCGTCCAGAATACGGCGGCGGCTGCTGAGCTCGCTTGACAATATGTAAACCAGTTAGAATCGTGCTTTACAATGTGTAAAGTTCAGCCGAAACGCAAGCTTTCTACGAGAACGTTAGTCAATCAATATTGACTATCAACTTGGTTGACCATATGGCTGCGATCCTCTGCGAGGAGACGCCCATGGCGGAAGACAATCCCTGGTACGACACCATCGTGATGCCCGCCCTGTTGCGCTGGGCCCGCGGCAC
>Ga0268266_10004930_pt1 | contig 12646 bp, 10 predicted proteins | sample KBSS13metaG_FD_190356 | JGI IMG/M metagenome (GOLD analysis project Ga0268266, IMG submission 190356) | Switchgrass rhizosphere microbial communities from Kellogg Biological Station, Michigan, USA - KBS S1-3 metaG (SPAdes) (version 2) | ecosystem: Host-associated > Plants > Roots > Rhizosphere...
CGCCGGCGCGATTCGCAACGCCGCGGTCGAAGACGGCATGGTCGCGCTGCGCGCCGAAGGCGCACGCAAGGTCGTGCAGGGGATGACCACACCCGAGGAGGTCATGCTGATGACCGCGGAGAGCAGCGATTAGCCATGCCGATGTACGCGTACAAAGGTGTCGCGAACAGCGGCAAGTCGGTCTCCGGTATTCGCGATGCGGATACGCCGAAGACGCTGCGCCAGCTGCTGCGCAAGGACGGCGTGCTGGTCACGAGCTTCGAGCTGTCGAAGGGCGGCAAGGCGGCGAAGGCCGCCAACGCGAAGAAGGGCGGGCTGTCGCGCGAAGTCGATCTCGGTGGCCTGCTCGGCGGCGTCAAGAAGGTCGAGATCGCGGCGCTGACGCGGCAGATGGCGACGCTGATCAAGGCCGGCATTCCGCTGTCCGAGGCGCTCGGCGCGCTCGTCGAGCAGATCAGCAACGTGCGGCTCAAGACGCCGGTGTCCGAGATCCGCACGGCGGTCAACGAGGGCATGTCGTTCGCCGACGCGATGAGCAAGCACCCGAAGCTGTTCGACGAGCTCTACGTCTCGATGGTTCGCGCCGGCGAGCTCGCCGGTAACCTCGACGAGGTCCTCACGCGGCTCGCCGACTTCCTCGAGGCGTCGCAGAAGCTCAAGTCGAAGATCACGGGCGCGATGATCTATCCCGCCGTGATGATCGTCGTCGGCACGGCGATCATGGTCGTGCTCATGATCAAGGTGATTCCGCAGATCACCGAGATGTTCACGCAGGGCGGAAAAACGCTGCCGCTCAACACGCGAATGCTCATTGCCGTGTCTGGCTTTCTCGGCCACGACTTGCTCTGGATTCTCGTGGCTCTCGTCCTCGGCGGCATCGGATTCTCGAAGTGGAAGGCGTCCAAGGAGGGCAAGCCGGTCTGGCACGCGTTCGTGCTGCGCATCCCGGCGCTCGGCGAGCTGGTGCGCACGATCAACGCCGGCCGGTTCGCGCGGACCCTGGGCACGATGCTGCAATCGGGCGTGCCGATGCTGCGCTCGCTCGACACCGCGAAGCAGATCGTCAGCAACGTGCTCATCCAGAACGCGATCGAGGACGCCAAGAAGGCGGTCACCGAGGGCGAATCGCTCGCGGCCACGCTCAAGAAGTCGGGCCAGTTCCCGCCGACGATGATCCACATGACCGCGGTCGGCGAGCGCGCCGGTCAGCTCGAGCAGATGCTCGAGCGCGTCGCGGTCACGTACGAGACCGAAGTCGATACCAAGCTGTCGCGGTTCACCGCCTTGCTCGAGCCGATGATGCTCGTGGTCATGGGCGGCGCCGTCGCGTTCATCGTGTTCTCGATCCTGCAACCCATCATGGACCTCGGTTCGCTGACTGGATCCAAGTAACGAAGAGGAGATGCCCGTATGTTCGCTCGCAATCGCAAAGCCCGTCGTCGTCGCTCCGCCCAGCGCGGCATGACCCTGCTCGAGATCATGATCGTGCTGGCGATCCTCGCGCTCGTCATGGGGCTCGTCGTCGGCCCGAAGGTCATGAAGATGTTCGGCGAGTCGCGCGTCGACATCGCGAAGATGACCGTCAGCAAGTACGCGAACGAGGCGTACCCGCACTGGTCGTCGGAGCACCCGGGCAAGGCGTGCCCGGATTCGCTCGCCGAGCTCAACGAGTACATGAACAACAAGGACACCAAGGACCCGTGGGGCTCCGAGTACAAGATGTTCTGCGGCGGCACGCTGCCGGCCGGCGCCAAGGGCCTCGCCGTGCAGTCCAGCGGTGAAGATCAGAAGGAAGGCACCTGCGACGACATCAAGTCGTGGGACCCCGAGGCGAGCTGCAAGTGACCTGAATGCGGCGCCCGAGCGCACATAACGGCATGACCGTGCTCGAGTTGATGATCGTGCTCGCGATCATCGGCGCGGCATCCGTGCTCGTGCGCTCGGGGTTCCGCCTGCTCACGCGTGCCGATCTGGTCGAAGGCTCGACCGAGCTGTCCGCGCTGTTCAAGCGCGCGAGCTCGCTCGCGGTCGAGATGGGCGGCATGTACCGCGTCACGATGGACGTCGACAAGGGCACGTTCGTCGTCGAGCAATGCAAGGGCGCGGCGACGATCCAGCTCAACGAGAAGATCCGACCTGACGAGGAAGCCAAGAAGCGCGCGCTCGAGAAGGGCAAGAACCAGCTGCTCGGCATGCCCGCCGACGCGCTTCAGATCGGCGATCCCGAGGAAGCGACCAAGCGCGCGACCGCGCTTGCCGGTCATCACATCAACGACCGCGCGTGCATCCCCGCCACCGACGGCCTCACCGGCGACGCCGAGGGCAAGGGCTGGTCGCGCAAGCTGCGCGACGACAAGGGCGTCAAGTTCAAGGAGATCTGGGTCCAGCATCGCGACGACAGCGTCACCAAGGGCGAGGTCGCGGTGTACTTCTTTCCGAACGGCACGTCGGAGAAGGCGGTCATCGAGGTCACCGACGGCAGCGACGTGTTCTCCGTGCTGGTCTACGGGCTCACCGGCCGCGTCGAGCTCAAGGACGGCGCGCTCGCGGACGTCAACGACCACATGATGCGCAACGCGATCAACGAAAAAGACGCGAAGCGCGACGACGTGAAGGGAGCGTTGACACCTCAATGAGGTCGCGCAAGGGCTTCACGCTCCTCGAGGTCATGATCGCGCTCGCCCTCATGGGCTTCGCGCTGGTCGTGCTCATGCGGTCGACCGCGAGCAACATCCAGAGCTCGCAGGCAGCTCACATGATGGGCATCGCGACCGATCTCGCGCGCGGCAAGATGTACGAGATCGAGGAGCTGCTGCTCAAGGACGGGTTCTCCGACACCGATCAGTCGCAGCTCGACGCCAAGCCGTTCGACACCGAGGGCTGGCCCGACATCACGTACTCGTACAAGGTCGAGATCGTCGAGATGCCGTCGTACGACGTGCTGCAGCAGATGGCGAACGGCCAGATGGCGGCACTCGGGTCGGCGAGCTCGGCAGGCTCCGCAGAAAAGCCGTCGCTGCTCGGCTCGGGATTCTCATCGATGCAGGACCTCGGCTTGGGATCGAACGATCCGCTGAGCAAGTTCCAGAACAGCGCGCTCGGCGGCATGTTGTCGATGATGGGCGGCATGGGCATGGGCGGCGCCGCCGGCGGCAACGGCGTGCTCGGCGCGAACGCCGGCTCGCTGATCCAGTCGCAGTACACGATGTTCCAGCAGATCCTGAAGGTGTCGGTCCGCAAGGTCACGCTGACCGTCAACTACAAGGTCCTCGGCAACGATCGCGAGATCAAGCTCGTCTGCTTCTTCACCGATCCGCAGGCGATGGATCAGGTCCTCAGCGGCGCCGGCGCGCAGGATCTCGGCGACACCAGCGGCGGCTCGGGCTCGGCGGGCTCCGGGTCGAGGCCGACCACGCCGGCGAAAGGCAGCGGGTCATGAAGCGCTCGCAAGCCGGCCTCACACTGCTCGAGGTCATGATCGCGCTCGCGATCATGGCGGTGATGATGGCGCTCGCGTGGACGACGATCCGCAACACGCAGAACGCGCGCACCACGGTCGAGGCGTTCGAGGAGCGCAACCACGAGATTCGCTCCGCGATGGCGCGCGTCGTCGCCGACTTCGAGAGCGCGTACCTGTCGCGCAACGAGGACATGACGCAGGCGCACCCGCGCACGATGATGATCGTCAAGCCCGAGGAGCCGGTCCCGAGCGTGCGGCTCTCGACGCTGTCGCACCGCGTGCTGTGGGCCGATGCGAAGGAATCCGAGCAGACGGTCATCGAGTACCTGCCGTACGTCGACAAGAACAACGAGAACAAGATCAACTGGGTTCGCCGCGAGCAGCGCCGCGAGTCGAACCAGCCGCCCGAGCTCGAGCCGAGCGAGTACGACGTGCTGGTCACCGACGTCCAGCAGGTCAAGATCGAGCTGTTCAACTGGAAGACCCTCGAGTGGGTCGACAACTGGAACACCACGCAATCCGACGGCCAGCGCGGCATGCTGCCATATCGCGTGCGCATCACGCTCACGGTCAAAGGGCCCGACGGCAAGGACGTCAAGCTCACGACCGAGGCTCGCATCCTCATGCAAGAGGCTCTCAACTTCTCGCCGACATGAAGGCAAGCAAACGCAATAAGCAGCGCGGCATCGCGCTGGTCGCCGTGCTGATCGCCATCGCGATCACGCTCGTGATCTCGAACGAGTTCGGCACGTCGACGTCGACTGATCTGATGGCGGCGGCGAACTACCGCGATCAGGTCGTGTCGCACTTCCTGGCGCGCTCGGCGCTCAACCTCGGCGAGATCGTGATCCGCCTGCAGCAGCGCATCGACAACATCAAGCAGCTGCGCGGCCAGGTCCAGCTCACCGATTACGCCGATCAGCTGATCCAGCCGTTCTGCGGCAGCCCCGAGGTCGTCGAGGCCTCGATCGGGTTCTCGCCGGGCCAGGTCAAAGGCTTCGGCGCCGACGTCGGCACGTGCGGCTTCGACGGGCCGATCAGCACCGAGGACAGCAAGATCAACGTCAACTGCGCCAACGTCGACGCGTCGTGGGCGTCGATCAACGCGATACTGCAGACGCTGGTCTATTTCCCGGCGTACGACTACGTGTTCGACGATTCGGCCGCCGACGGCTGGCATCGCGATCGCCAGACGCAGGCCGCGGCGATCATCGACTACATCGATTCCGACACCTCGATGCTGCGCAACCGCGGCACGACCGAGGACTACCAGTACGAGGGCTTGAAAGACCCGTACTTCGCGAAGAACAACTACATCGACACGCCGGGCGAGCTGAAGCTGGTGCGCGGCGTCGACGATCGGTTCTGGACGCTGTTCGGCGACGCGATGACGGTCTACGGCGGCTGCAAGACGAACTTGGCGGCGCTCGACAACACGCAGCTGATCGCCGCGATCTTGTTCCTCGCGGCGAAGAACCCGCAGGATCCGGTGATCCAGGATCCGAAGCGGCTGTTCCTGCTCGCGAGCTACGTCAGCAAGGCCAAGCAGTTCGGCGAGACGTTCCTGACGCTCAGCGACTTCATCGCGTTCGTCGCGAACCCCGGCGGAACGGTCACGTCGATCGCGCAGCAAGACGCCGGCACGATGGCGGGCAGCGCCGCCGCGTCGGCGTTGACCGCGGGCCTGCCCGGCTTGCGCGAGCCGATCGGGCTCGAGCTCGACAAGGGCAAGCTCGCGCAGATCGCGACGACGTCGCCGCGCCGCACCTACAGGGTTCGCGCGTACGGCGAGGTCGAGCGCAAGGCGAAGGACAAGAACGGCAACCCGGTGTTCCCGCCGATCCGTTCGACGTACACCGGAATCTGGGACACCAAGGTCGTCCCACAAAACGTGCGGAAGCCACCGATGCCGAACGGCGCGTGGGTCTTCCTGAAGGAAGAGTAGATGCCGTCGCGAGTATTTGCCGTCGATCTCGGAGCGTGGAGCGTGAAAATCGCGATCGCGAGCCCCGGCTTGCGCGGCGCGGCGCTGCTCAACGTCGTCGAGCGGCTCGTGCCGCCGGGTGACGATCCCGCGGAGCTGCGCGCGTGCCGGACCTTGGCGACGATGATCGACGAGCTGCGGCTTGGCGACGACGTCGGCTATCTCGGCGTGTCGGGCGACGCGGTGTTCACGCAGATCGTCGAGTTCGGCTTCAAGAACCTGCGCCGCGCCGAGCTCGACAAGGCCGTGGGCGGCGAGCTCGAAGGCGTGGTGCCGGTCGATCTCGAGGACATGGTCTACGCGTACGAGGCGATTCCGTCGCCGCCGTCGGCGCTGATCGAGCCCGGCGAGCAGGTGCGCGGCCGCGTCGCGCCGCCCGCCGACGGCATGCGCGTGCTCACGTACGCGATGCGCAAGAGCCGCGCCGAGGAGCTGCTCCAGCTCGCGAAGCAGGCGGGCTTCGAGGCGCGCGGCATCCTGCCGACCGGCGGTGCCGCGGCCAAGCTCGTCGAGCGCGTGCCGTCGCTCGCCCAGGCGCGGATCGACGGCCCGGTCGCGGTGATCGATATCGGTCACAAGCGCACCGACGTCGTCGTCGTGCACGGCGGCAAGGCGGTGTTCAGCCGCTCGATCGGCCGCGCCGGCATGCACGTCACCGAGGCGATCGCGAAGTTCTGGCGGCTCGACTTCACGAAGGCCGAGGAGGCCAAGCATCGCGACGGCCGGATCGCGTCGACCGCCGAGCCGGCGAACACCGAGGCGTGGAAGCGCATCCACGACGTGCTCGTGCAGGAGCTCGCGCCGTTCTCGCGCGACGTGCGCCAGACGCTCGCGGCGTGTCGCGCGCGCACCGGGTTTGCTCCGGTCGCGGCGCTGCTCGTCGGCGGCGGCTCGCGGCTCCAGGGCATGGGCTCGTTCATGAGCGAGCAGCTCGGCGTGCCGGCGTGGCGGCTCACTGCCGACGACGCGGCCGCGCTCGCCGGCTTGAAGCTCGCGCCGCAAGCTCCGAACCTGCCGATCGAAGGCGCCGCGCTCACGATCGGCATGGCCTACGACTGCGCGGGCGGTCGGCCGCAGTTCGACCTGCGCTCCGGCGCGCTCGCGGTCAAGGTCGACCTGTCGTTCCTGCGCGCGAAGGCGGTGCCCGCGGGCGCCGGCTTGCTCGCGATCCTCGCGTTCGCGTCGATCGCGTCGTATGCGGATCTGTACCGGCTGCGCAAGGAGAAGAAGATTCTCGACGTGCGGCTCGCGACCGAGACGCAGGAGTTCTACGGCTCGCCGAGAACGCCCGACGAGGTGCTCGGCACGTCGAACGGCAGCGGCGGCGCGACCGGCGACTCGCCGATGCCGAGGATGTCGGCGTACGACCTGCTGCTCGAGATCAACAGCCACATCCCGGGCAAGGACAAGATCACGCTCGACGTCGACAAGCTGTCGATCGACGGTCAGAAGGTCGAGCTCGAAGGCACCGCGAAGACGTCGGAAGAGGTCGACTTGCTCGTCGGCGAGCTCAAGAAGATCGATTGCTTCCACAAGGACGTGAACCCAGGCGCGCTCGAGACCGTCGGCGACAAGAAGAAGTTCCGACTCACCATCAACGCGCAGTGCATGTGAGGTAACCGTGTCCGCGATCACCGATAAAGCACGTGACTTCTGGGATCGGATCTCGCCGCGCGAGCGCAACCTCGTCGTGCTGCTCGGCGTCGCAGCGCCGGTGATCCTCGCGCTGTGGCTGGGCTCGGCGATCCACGACGGGCTGGGCGCGATGGATCACGCGAACAACCGTGCGCGCAAGGCGCTGGCGGCCGTCGAGAGCATGCGCGCGAAGGGCGAGAGCAAGCCGGCGTCCGACGACGCGCTTGCCGCGATGACCACCGACTCGCTGTCGCTGCCGACGTACATCACGAACGCCGCGAAGCAGGCCAAGTTCGACATCAAGGGCGCGATCACGCCGCACGGCTCGCAGACCAAGGGTGATTTCGTCACCAACTCGGCATCGCTCCAGGTCGAGAAGCTCGACATCGAGGAGGCCAAGGACTTCTTGCACGCGCTCGAGACCGATTCGAAGGTCGTCGCGATCACCAAGCTCGACATCGATCGCGACTTCCGCGACAAGGACAAGCTGCGCATGGACGTCGAGGTGTCGGCGTACTCGAAGGTGCCCAAGGCGTCCGGCAGCGACGCGGGCTCGGCGGCGACCGGCTCGAGCACGAAAGCGAGTCACTGATGGCGATCCAACTCGGCCCCCGCCAGCGCGTGATCGCACGCTACGCCGGCATCGTCGTCGCGACGCTCGTCGTGTTCGTGTTCGCGCTGCAAGCGACGTTTCCGTACGAGCGCGCGCGCGACAAGATCGCTGAGGTGCTCGCACCGAGCTACGACGTCACGATCGGCGACGTCTCTCGCGGCATCATGCCGGGCAGCGTGACGCTCAAGTCGGTCACGCTGACCTCGCGCCCGAGTAAGCCCGGCGAGACGCCGACGATCCTGTTTCTCGACAGCGTGCACGTCAATCTCGGCATCCTGTCGTTGATCGGCATGACCGCGTCGATCGATCTCGACGTCAAGCTCGGGGTCGGCCGGATCAAGGGCAACGTGTCGCTGGCCAAGTTCGGGCGCGGCAGCATCAAGGTCGACGTCACCGCCTCGGACCTGCCGGGCCGCGACCTGCCGCTCGGCTCGATGGGGTTCCCGCCGATCGTCGGCAAGCTCGACGCCACGATCGATCTCGAAGTTCCGATGATGAAGAGCAAGGCCGGCCGCGAGATGCGCGACTGGTCGAAGGCCGACGGCACCGTCGCGCTGTCGTGCCCGTCGGGCTGCACGCTCGGTGATGGCAAGACCAAGCTCAAGCCGCTGCTCAAGAACCGCTCGCAGCAAGCGATGGTCGGCGACGGTATCGACTTCGGAAAGATCTCGATGGATTCGCTGTTCGTCGAGGGCAAGTTCACGCCGTCGGTGGGCGAGCCCGATACGCACAGCTCGAGCTACAAGCCGGGCAAGTTCGACGTGACCAGATTCGATGTGAAGTCGAAGGACGGCGAGCTCCACGTCGACTTCGCGCTGACGCTCGCGCCGGATATCGACGAGTCGGCGGTCAACGGCTGCCTGCGCTTCAACGTCTTCGAGAGCCTGCTCAAGACCGAGGAGGGCAAGAAGACGTTCGCGGCGGTGTCGACGAGCGGCGCCGAGAAGCGCTCGGACGGCCTGTTCCACATCAAGCTCGGCAATCACCTCAAGGACATGTCGCGGCTCAACCTCGAGTGCGGGCCCAACGCGAAGCCGCAGCCCGGCGAGGAGAACGCGAACGGAATGCCGCGCGGCGGGATGCGCCCGACGATCCACGCCGAGCCACCGCACCCGGCCGAGCCGCCGCACCCGGCCGAGCCACCGAAACCCGCGGAAGCGGCGAAGCCCGAGCCGCCGCGCGAGGTCAAGGAGATGAAGGTCGAAGGCTCGTCGGCGGCGCCCGGCTCCGCTGAAGGCAGCGCGGGCAGCGCCGAAGCCGGCAGCGCCGAAGCGGCCCCCGCGCAGCCGATCCAGTAGCGTTACTGCCGTGCCTGCTGCTGGCGCGCGTTGAACTGCGAGGCGATGCGCTCGAGCTCGTCGGCGAGATCGTCCTCGACGTCGGCGTCGTCGGCCGAGCGCCACTGGGCGCGGCGCGCCTCGAAGATGTCGTTCGCGGGCTCGCAGTCCTGGCCGCCGAGCGCGTACTTGCCGAGCGCGTACGCGACGAGTCCACCGGCGACCGCCGCCATGCCCGCGATTGCATACGGGTTCGTGTAGTTGCCGCTGTCGCCGGCGCCATCGGCGGCCAGCAAGATGCCGCCGGTGGTGAGGATCTCGCCGACGTACTTGGGGATCGCCGCGTGGCGGCAGCTCGCGGCAAGCGCGGTCATGTGGTCGTAGTCGGCGAGATAGCTCGGATCGGCCAACGCCTGCGCCTGGCCGAACGAGAGCCGCTGGCCGCCGTACGACGCCTGTGCGTGCTTGACGGTCACGTGCTCGTGGCTGGTGACCGAGACGGTCGAGCAATCGCCGCCGACGCACACTCGATCGTGGCTCGTGACGGGCCGAAGCTCGTCGCGTTCCTGTGACTCGACGTCGAGCGCCGCGCCCGGAACGACCTGCGGGAGCACGGGCCGCGGAAAGGCCGGAGGAGGGTCGCCGTAGCAGGCGGCGAGGGCGAGACAGAACGCGAAGAACGAGATGAGCTTCATGCTCCAACAGACGGAGGCGGTCGCGAGCCCGTCGCATTTGGCCTGCGACGCCTGTCGCAGCCGTCGTGCGACTCGCGGCGCCCGGGCCGCGTCTCTGATGATGTGACATGCTCGATGGATGAGCTCGGGGTGCCCGGACGATGCGACGCTCGTCGCGTGGGTCGAGCACCGGCTCGACGCCGACGCCGGCCACGAGCTCGAAGCGCACCTCGATACGTGCGTCGCGTGCCGCGAGACGATCGGTCACGTCGCCGCGACCGAGCCCGCCGAGCCGCGCACGCTCGGCCGCTATCGCCTGGAGCACGTGATCGGTAGCGGCGGGATGGGCGTGGTGTGGCGCGCATGGGACCCCGCGCTCGAGCGCCACCTCGCGATCAAGCTGCTGCGTCCCGAGGCGACCGACGACGCGGGGGCGCGGCTCGTACGCGAGGCGCGCGCGCTCGCGAAGCTGCAACACCCGAACGTGATCGCGATCCACGACGTCGGCGAGCTCGCGGGCGAGGTGTTCATCGCGACCGAGCTGATCGACGGAGAACCCATGGACCGCTGGCAACGCCGACGCCCGCCTCGCGACGTGATCGCGGCGTACGCGCAGGCGGCGCGTGGTCTGGCCGCGGCGCACGCGCTCGGGTTCGTCCATCGCGACGTCAAGCCGAGCAACATCTTCGTCGCGCGCGACGGCCGGGTCTGCGTCGGTGATTTCGGGCTCGCGATCCGTGCGCCGGCGGCGACCGCGCCGGTCACCGCGCCGGTCACCGCGAGCGATTCGCGCCTGACCGACGACGGCGCGGTCGTCGGAACGCCGGCGTACATGGCGCCGGAGCAGCGCGCCGGCGAGCCCGTCGACGCACGCGCCGATCAGTTCAGCTTGTGCCTCGCGCTGGCCGAGGCGCTGCGCGGCGCACGGCCGGCCGCCGGGTCGACGGTCGCCGAGCTCGCGGAGTCGGGCATCGACGCGCCGTGGCTCGCGATCGCGCGCGGCCTCGCGGCACGGCCCGAGGATCGCTACCCGGATCTCGCGCCACTGATCGCCGAGCTCGGCGGTCGCACGCGGCCGCGCCGGCGCCTCGCGATCGGTGCCGCGGCCGCGGTGGTGGCCGCCGCCGCCGTCGGGCTCGCGGTTCACGCCGCCGCGCCCGATCGGGTCGCGACGTGCGTGGCGCGCGTGCCCGCGCCGTGGGGCCCGATCCAGCGCACCGCGATCGCGACGGCGTTTCGCGCGGCGAACCTGCCGTACGCAGCCGATGCGGCGAGCTCGACGATCGGTGCGCTCGACAGCTGGGCGGTCGACCTCGACGGCGAGACGCGACGTGCGTGCGCCGCCGACAACCGCGAGCGCCTCGCGTGCCTCGATCGCACGAGCGCACAGCTGAGCACGCTGGTCGCGCGCCTCGCCGTGCACCCCGACGACACGACGATCCAGCGCGCGTCGGCGGCCGCTCGCTCGCTCGCGGCACCGTCGACGTGCGCGACACCGGCAGGGCAGGCCGACCAGGTCGTCGCCGCCGATCCGGTCACGGCCGCGCGCATGGCCGCGCTCGCCGATCGCGTCGCCGACGCGCGCACGCTGCGCCGGCTCGACAAGCTGACCGAGGCGCGCGAGGTCGCGAGCGCCGCGCTCGCCGAGGCGCGGGTCTCGAAGTTCTTGCCGGCGATCGCCGACGCGCAGCACGAGCTCGGCACGATCGCGCACGCCGAGCACGACGATCGCGCGGCGGAGCAGGATCTCGACGACGCGCTCGCCGTCGCCGCCGAGGCGCACGCGGACTACCGCGCGGCTCGGATCACCGCGCTGCTCGTCGAGATCGTCGGCAACAAAGGCGACGTCGACGCCGCGGAGCGCCAGGCCCGGCTCGCACGCACCGCGATCGTTCGCATCGGCGGCGATCGCTATCTCGACGGCGTGATCGAGCGCGGCCTCGGGCGCGCGAATGCGCGCGCGCACCAGTACGGAGCCGCCTTCGATCACTACAAGCGCGCCGAGGACAGCCACGCGGCGCTCGGACTGTCCGACGACGTCGACTTCGATCTGCGCGCCGAGGTCGCCGCCCTCGGCAACGGCGAGCGACTCGACGAGGCGTTGCAGATCGAGCCGCGCGTGCTCGCCTCCGACCTCGCGCACCTCGGGCCGAAGCACCCGCATACGATCGAGGATCTCCAGAACAGCGCGGTGTTGCAGTATCGCGCCGGGCACCGCACCGATGCCGTCGCCGCGCTCGCGAAGGTGATCGCGCTCGACGAGACCGTCGCCGGGCCGGAGAGCCAGGACGTCGCGGCGATGCGCGCGTTGCTCGCCGGGATGGACCTCGAGCTCGGCCGGCTCGACGATGCCGAGGCGCTGCTCGTCGCCGCACTGCCGATTCTCGCCGCGCATGCGCCGGCGAGCGACGAGACGATCCGCGGCCAGCGCATGAACCTCGCCGCGGTGCAGCTGCTGCTCGGGCACTACGCGGCCGCCGAAGCGCAGCTCGGCACGCTCGTCGATGCCGCACGCGCGGCGCACGACTCCGATGCGCTCGGGCTCGTGCAGCAAAACCTCGCGGAGGCGCTCGTCCGCGACGGCAAGGCGCGCGATGCACTTCCGGTCGCCCAGGCCGCGGTCGCAAGCGACGCGCACGTGTTCGGCGCCGTCTCGCGCCGCGGCGCCGACGCGGAGGTCACGCTCGGCAACGTCTACGTCGGGCTCGGCGATGCCGCCTCGGCGACCGCCGCCTACAAGCAGGCGATCGCCGCGCTCGAGCAAAAGGTCGGCAAGGACACGCCGGAGCTCGGCGAACCGCTGACGGCGCTCGGCGAGCTCGCCCTGGCGCGACGCGGCGGCGCCGGCGCCCGGCCATTGCTCGAGCGTGCAGTCGCCGTGCTCGCCCACGGCGATCCGGTCGACCTCGCGCGGGCGAAGTTCGCGCTGGCGCGCGCGTTGCCCGATCATGCCGCGGCGGTCGCGCAGGCCCGCGCGGCGCTCGAGCTCTATCGCCAGACCGG
>Ga0268266_10004931_pt1 | contig 12645 bp, 9 predicted proteins | sample KBSS13metaG_FD_190356 | JGI IMG/M metagenome (GOLD analysis project Ga0268266, IMG submission 190356) | Switchgrass rhizosphere microbial communities from Kellogg Biological Station, Michigan, USA - KBS S1-3 metaG (SPAdes) (version 2) | ecosystem: Host-associated > Plants > Roots > Rhizosphere >...
CATAGCAAGAGCGACCGAAGAATAAAAAAAGGGAAAAAGAGAAAAGAAGAGACCGAAAGAAAATAGAAGAGAATCGGAGATAACGTGGACAAAAAAATTGCTACTCGGGCCCTGGCACTTTCAGTATTGATGGTTTCTGCCGCGGGCATGGCACCGGCCCTGGCCCAGACCGGAGGGAAGGCCCGAGCCGCCGTCGCCCAGCAAAACCAAAATCTGTCCTTTACACCTCTGGCCGGAGAAGAAGGCATTGTCGGCCTCAACTATACAATTGGTGAACACGGCTATCCGACAATATCCGACATCTACAAGGGCGGTCCGGCCGACAAAAGCGGACTGAAAAGCGGCGATGAAATTGTCGGCATAGACGGTGAGGATACACGCTTTATTGGTTATCTGCATTTTCAACCGCTGCTGACCGGGCAGAGTGGGTCCAAGGTCAAGCTCAATGTCCGCGGTGTCGACGGGTCCGAAAAAATGCACGAGATTGTTCGTGTCAATGTCGAGACATTTAAAGACAGCAGTTTGCATAATTATGATGTGGCTCGCTGGAGTGAGGCAAAAGCTCCGGCCAAGCCCGCTAATCATTTAATTGACTTGCCTTTTGATATGCTATCTATCGAGCATAACCGGCCCACTTTATTTGAATTTAGCGAGAGCGCCACTGATAGTGGAGTGGAAGCTCTGCTCAAAAAGCACAGTGACGGGACTTATATACTCGGGCAGTGCAAAGTGGTGCGCATCACCAAGGACAATCCTCGTTATGCTCCTTTACGCAAGTATTTAAATCTGCAAGGTAACTACGCCCTTATCCCTGTTTATCAGCCCTGGCTGGTAACCGTTAAGAGCAGTGATGTTTTGCGCACTCCACCAAACGAAACGCAGCTCAATGCTATCGCTAAGAATCTTGTTCATAATTCAATCAGAGTGCAGGTATCGCATGCGGTGGCTAAAGAAAAGGGCGCCGACGGCAATGGCCAGAAACTCAATACCAAAACCGGCCTGGCGCATAGAATGGTTTTAAAAAGATTTTGTCAGCCGCTGGCTAAGGACGAAGGTATTGTCGGCCTTGGCTATGCCCCCGATAGCGAAGGTTGGGCCGAGGTGACCCAGGTATTTAAAGGCGGCCCGGCCGATAATGCCGGTCTAACCAGCGGTGCCACCATAGTCTCTGTGAACGGGGCCGACACCAGATTTATTGGTATCGAGCGCATTCAGGCCGAGCTAACCGGCCCCATCGGGCATGCCGTAAAAATTGTCTATCGTCCCCCGGGCAAGGGTGATGGCGCCCGCGGTGAAAAAACCGTTTTGCTCAAATATGCCCCGGTCAAGAATTTCAAAAATCCCGGTTTGAATGACATTTATGTGTCCACCTTCAAAGAAGTCGTGGCTACAAGACCGGAGGACTCGGACGAATTTGATGTGCCCTGCTGTATGCTGGCACTGGCCAAAGACAAGCCGACAATTTTTGAAATATACAATGATGTCTCCGCCGCATCCGCTGTCAAAGATCTGGTGCAGAAATTGAACGCATCCAATAAGTATTCGACGCAGGATGTGCAGGTGGTCAGAATCGGACCGGACACCATTCACTACAGCGGCGGCGATCAACTCTTGAAAAAATATTTCCATATCCAATCTGACTACGCGTGTTTCCCTGTTTATTCGCGCAGTCACCACAAAACAATTAGAGGCAACGAAATATTGACTCAAGTGCCTAAGGAATCTGACCTGGAGTTGACCTTTGCCAGACTCTTTCCCAAGGACAATAAGAGTGCCAGGAGTGAAGCTCACGACCATGACGATAACTAATCATGATTATGAATAAACTTAGGCCTGTTCTAACCGCCTGCCTTGGCTTGTCTTTTGTCCTCTCTTTTATTCTTGCATTTTTCCTTGCGGCGGTGCCGCCGGCCGCGGCGCAGAATCAAGTCCGCCAGCCAGCCTTTGTCAAAATCGAGACTTCAGGTGAGGGCACACCCACCACCAAGATTCTTTTTATCGGGCAGAGCATACTTTTTTCTTACAATACACCGCACATTTTCCACATGGTGGCATCGTCAAAAAGACCTCGCGAAAATTACCTTATCGAAATGGTGGCACAGGGTGGTTATTCGCTCAAGGACCATTATGAGGACGGCACCGCGCTGAAAGAGATACGGCGTGAGCGCTGGAATTATGTGATTATTCAAGAGTCGACGATGAATCAAATAATCAATTATCCACCCTATGAAAAGTTTGCGCCTTTCTTTGACGCTGAGGCGCGCAAGGTTGGTGCCATACCGATCCAGTTTGAATGTTATGACGAATCTACCACCGACGACGCCCACAGTCGCATGCACAAAGAAGTGATGAAAGTGGCTAATCTGGTGCACGAACCTGTGATACCGGTGGGTTCGGCCTGGCGCTATGTGACTAAGTATCATCCGACGATTCCGATATTCGGACCTGACTATCATCATCCATCGGTTATTGGTACTTATCTAATGGCTTGTGTGATCTACAGTAAGTTATACAAAGAGCCGTGCACCGGTGTAAGCATTCAACTTGAGTATAGAGATCCGACGACGGGCAAGACGCTTATTTTGGACACGCGTGCTAATCAACAGTCCAAACTTTTAGAAAATGCGGCCTGGGCTGTGGTGAAGGCATCTCCCTAAAGGCTTCTGTGTAAAGGCTTCTCCTAAAAGTTCGGCTATCTTTGCCACAAAGTTGTCACAGTTTTGCTCTTGACAAGCGGGTCGGCTTGCCTTATAGTCCGGATTCGATAACACCTGCCCGACCAGTTCAACGCGTCTTAGTACCTCACAAAAACATATAAACAAACATGCCTAAAAGACAGACAGGCAGTCGCTCTTTGCGTAAAAGAAGCGCTCTGCTCGATTATGCTCGCCCAGACAATGTTTCACTTAAAGTAGCGCCCATACTGGATGCCCGTCCGCCGATTCTGAAGGAAGTGCCCGAGGCAGGTCCGATGGACTGCCAGCCCCCCGAGGAAGACGAACCTCCCAGTATGGGCGGAGGCGTGCTCGCTTCGCAAGCGCCTCCGGCTGACCCCCCTCCAGCAGAAGCTTTACCAGTAAAAGAAATCGTTCAGCCCGAGCCTCAAGCGCCGCCAGCCGCCGCGCCCAAAGTTACGGTCGCGCATGCCGCCTCGCCACCGGCGACGGTGCCAAAAAAATTCGGCTCATATGAGCTTATCTGGGAGATAAGCAAAGATGCCATCAGCACTACCTGGGCCGTAAATAATCCGGCATTCGAGGGCATGCTGGCCCTGCGCATATTCAATGAGCGCATCACTGACAGCGCCCAGGTGCGCAGCATCCAAAAAGCGGCGCAGAAATCTTCCGAGCTGACTCATCCAAACCATGCCGCTGTTTACGACAACGGCCTGGGTGAAAACGGCACACCGTATGTGGTGAGCGAATGGATTGAAGGCGAGCCCCTGTCCGAGCTCTTCCGCAATAAGAAGCGCCTGGATATAGCCACCTTTCTCAATATTTTTGGCCAGATAAACGAAGTGCTGGCCGAAGCTCATTCCAAGCAATTGATGCACGGCAATCTGTCGCCGCAAAAAATCATTCTGGCCGCCAATGAGATCGACGCCGACATGGTCAAAGTCATTGACTTCGGCATGCCCGTCGATCCCGTACAGAATGCCTTCTATATGAGCCCCGAGCAATGTATCGACAACAGTCGTGCCGACGCTCGCAGCGATATATATTCTGTCGGCTGTATGATGTACGAATCGCTCGTGGGCAGACCACCTGCCCTGGGCAGCACCACTCAAAGTTCGGTCGACTTTTTGCATGAGCTGGCCAACCAGTACAGCAAAGATTCGCAAGAGCACCAGGCTCTCAAGTTGCTCGATTGCATCATCAAGCGCTGTTTGCAGAAAAAGGCCTCAAATAGATTTACCAGTGTGCGCGAACTGATGAGCGCACTGGATCTGGTGGCCGATTGCTTCAATCATCCGGGCACGAGGAAACTGCCGCGCGATGCAGAAAAACTGCTGCTCTTCAGATTTCTCAATTTCTTCGATAAAAAAATCACCGCCATTCTCACCGCTTATCTGTTGCTCGGTCTTTGTGCCACCAAATATATCGGTGAATTACAATTGCAGCGTTATATCGACGACGGACAACTGGCCCGCAATGTCGATTGGCCCCGGGCCCAGACAAACTTTAGCGCGGCCTTGAGCCAGGCTGATCTGCTGGGCAAGCCGCCCAGTTTAAAAGCCGACCTGCACTGGGAATTGGGAGACGCGTATATGTCTCAAGCAAATTCCGCCGGCACCGATGTCGTCGCCAACAATCTCTCCCGCCAGGCTATAGATCAATATCAACAGGCCTATCAGTATTTTAAGAACGGCAATATCTACCGCTCCAGCGCTCTCACTTTGCAGGGGCAGATAGCAAAATTGTGGTTCGACATGAAGGACGACGAGCTAGTCCGCAGTACTAGAAATTTGGCCATCTCGAAGGCTGAGGGACTGTGGAACGCCAAGAACTATTCGGCCTGCGCCAAACTCGCGGAAGCTTATCTTTCTAAACACGCGGACCGCACTATGGAGTGGTATGCCCGCCGTTCTCTGGAGCGCATGGCCAAATCCGTTAAACCGGAAAAAGCTATCTACCTGCTTGCCCGCGCTTCTTTTTACCAGCAGGACCATAATGATCCGGCCGTCGATAAGAGCATAGACGACCAGATGAATAAGGCCATGGAGAAATTGAAAGTGCACTGGCAATTGAACGATACGCATCTGCACTATGCCTGCAAGGCCGTCACCAGTGGTGACTATATTGCCGCCGCCGGATTTCTGCGGCGCAGTGAGAAAGAAGTCAGTCAAGCCCTGGCAAGCAATGTCGGCGACTATATCTGGCTGAGGCGCCAGACCTACGCACGTGTGGATAAAGATCCCAGTCTGGCTGCGGCTATCAAACCGCTGGAGAGACAATTGGAAATTACCGAAAAGGCTTTTGGTAAGCTGGGTGAGCTTAACGCTACCGGTGTGGACAGATTGGCCGAATGTTATCGCGTCAGCGGACAGGCGGACAAAGCTTGTCAATACTACAAGAAATTGTTTGAGCTGGTCTCGCCCAGTATGTACGAGTACAGACGCTCGGTCCTGGCTTATGCCGACTTGCTCAGCGCCGCCGGCAAAAATGATGAGGCCATAAAAATACTGGAATCGGCCGTGGATGTTTCAGGCAGTGTTGATGCAAACAATCCGCTCACAGTCAGACTACTTGGCGCCTATGGCACCGGTGGTAAGGCCAACAGGGCAATTGTGGCATTTGAAAATATTTGTCGCTTCCCCGAGGCCGTTAAGTACGATCCACGCTATGTCTTCGGAGAAGAAGGTGACATCATCAGATCTCCTGAGGATGTGGCGCAAGCCAGACTGGAGCAAAGCACCGATCCCTTCGCTTATGGCGCCGATGTGCCGGAAAGCACAGCCAAAAAAGCGCCGAAAACAAAGAAGAAGAATGCTGAAAAGGTAGTCGAACCTTTTGATCCGCATGCCGACAATGCCAACTTGCCGCCCAATGCAGACTCGAGTTTCTAGGCTCCAGGCTTCAGGCTCTAGGCTCCCAGCACTATTTTTAGTGATGCAGACCAAAGAGTCCGATCAGTATTTCGATGCCGATCAGTAAAATGACTATGATTTCTAGAAATTCACTGCGGGCGTGCTGCGCCTGATCTGTGGCGAAGCGGTAGACTGTGCCGACACTATCGAGTTTGCTTTCGATCTGTTTTTGCCAGTCATTCAGGGCAAAGCGCGCCGCAACGCCGCGGTACATACGCGCGTAGTAAGCGTCACCGATCATCTTCAGGGCGTTCTCGGCTCGGTCGGACAGTTCCTGCACATCGACCAGCAAGTAACGCAATTTCTCCGCCTGCCGCTCGGCGATGCGTTTGCCCGAGAGCCAGTGTGAGCGCTGCCGTTCGCCTTTCCACTTGTAGATTTCGTCCAGATGTTTATCGAGCAAGCTGTCGTAGAGACGCAGCTCGACCAGCTGTGTATTGGCAAATTCTATTATGCTCTCGGCCATGGCCGCACCCTCGGCCGAGTCAAAAATAAAGGCCAGGTCCCAGGTGACAACCACCAGTTCACTTTCAAAATAGCTAAATTTTATACGCATGGCTTCGTCCTGCTCGACCGGCGAGAGGGGCGCCACTTCGCCGGCCACAAGCGAGGCCAGGGCTGTTTTGTATTGCTCCACCAGTTGCGTTGCGTTCACCGTGGCTGCAAATTTATTGACCTCGGCGACAAAATAGTCTTCGACAATGGCATCGTGTTGTTTGGTAAAAACGTGTTCCACTTCTTTGAGTACATTTTGCAAAACCTTGTCGGCTTCATTGGATAGATTTTTGGATGTGCGGAAGTCCCGGGCCATGGTACTGAAGTCGTGCCAGCTGCCGGTAAAAGGCACCGAAAATCTAATGGCGATGGTGCCGTAATCAAATATTTTTAGACGCACCTGCGCTTCTCGCCCGTCCACATCGACCGCCGACAACTCTGCCACCAGGGGCGCCACCGCAAATTGTATGTATGAGGGAGCGGTGAAAGTGTTGAATTTGATTTGATCCGGACGATAACCTTTGGTGCTGGAAGCGCTCAGTTTGGAGAGGTCAATTTGGGTGGCCACGTCAAAAACAAAATAGGCGCGCAGAAATCCGCTTTCTATGTCAGGCGGCTGATTATCAATCACTTCTTAAACTCCGTTTCGTAATAATACGGTGCGTCGCGCGCGGATCTTTTGTTATTATTGGGCGGTCCAAAGTACTTCGGTAACTGCCCCGGTGGGGTATGGAGACTTATGTATTTGCCGATTCGCTTGCAAAAGGCGGCAATGGCCGTTATTTCGGTCTCTATATTAGCGCTTTCGGTCGTCCCGACGGTACTGGCTCAAAACCAACAGTTGGTCCCCCAGCTGCAGGTCGGCCGCCATGCGCCGACTTCCTACCTGCCTCAGGCCAGGCGCATGTACGCAGCCAAGCGTTACGCCGAGGCCGCCAGGCTCTACCAGTTGGCCATTCAGATGGAAGGCGCCGGAGCGGGCGGTTATCTATACATGGGTCACTGCGAATATTTCCTCGGTCATCTGCCGCAGGCTCTCAATTATTATCAATTCATCACCCAAAATTTCCGCAACGGCTCCGAATGCAAAATAGCTGCCCAATATGTTGCCCAGCTTGAGCCTCTGGCCAAAAAGCAAACTCAAACTACTATGATCGGTCGGGCCACGGTCTCGGGCCTGAGCGGCCTGGCTACAAGCGCCTTGATGGACAGATTTGAAGTAGTGCGGCCGGTGGCCGGACACCCCGAAGTGTCGCCCGGCACAGTCGCTTCGGTCAAAGAATATGTGCGCGGCCTGCCGCCTGCAGTACAAAACTTACTGCAGAGCAATAACATCAAGTTTTGCATAACCCCCACCCTGGTCGACAAATATCCGGCCATGGGCTACCAGGAAGGTCGCGGCTACGATGGCTACACATACAAACGTTGCCCGGGCATGTTTAAAGGTGACACCATAATAATCTGTGAGCGACTTGTCGACGAAGGTAGCAACGAAGTGGAAGCACCACTGTCGCCCGCCAGTGTCGGCAATACGTTTCACCATGAAGTCGGCCACGCCCTCGACTCTTGCCTGGGCAATTTCAGCACCAGCGAAGATTACCGCCACGCCTATTATCTCGACATAGCGCGCGTACCCGCCGAAGCAGCGAGCAGTGTCTCCTATTACATGCAAAAATCGGTCGCCGGACAGCAGGAAAGCTGTGCCGAGTTGACGGCTAACTGTCTTGGACACGGCAGTTATAATGGAAGTGCGTTGCGTTCATACTTCCCAGAAACGTTGTCGGCCGTCAGGAAAAAGCTCAACATTGACTGATCGCGATAAAAGAATCTTCGCCTCTGCTCTGGTCGCTTGTTTAGCAGCGAGTCAGGCCATTTTTACACTCGACGGTCGTTGCGCCGAGCCGGCAAAGGCCGGAGCTAAAGCCACTTCAAATGTCGCCTCAGGTGCCGCCTCAAGTGCCGCTGCCAAAGCCGCGCCTGCGGCTAATTCTTCCCTGGCGCAGGGCTACAAGCTTTACCAGGAGAAACGCTACGCCGACGCCTCGACTGCCCTGTGGAAGGCGATTCAAAAAGAAGGAGCCGGCGCCTCCGCTTATCTTTATATGGCTCACTGCCAGTATGCCCTCGGTCATTTGAAGCAGGCCATTCCTTACTATCGTTATGTCAAAGATAATTTCCCCAGGACGCAGGAAGGGGCTCTCGCCGCCCAGTATCTGACCCGCCTGGATCCCGCGTCGACAGCGGCGGCCGCTTCGCCACCCTCATCGACGTCCGACTCAGCTGCCTCCGCCGCTCCGTCCGGTGGCGGTAGCGACGACATACCCGCCGGTATGACCGGCAACTTGCTCGACCGCATAGAACTGGTGCGGCCTGTGATGGGTCATCCCGAATTGTCCAAACTGACAATCAGCACCATCCGCGACGATCTGGAAAAATTGCCCAGGGCTGTGAAAAAAATTCTGGTAAAAGGTGGCATCAAATTTTGCATCACCACTTCCCTTGTCGACAAATATCCGGAAACTGCCTACAAAGAAGGGCGCGGCTACGACGGACATTCGCTCAAGCGCTGTCCGGGCATGTTTAACGGCCACGATACGGTCGTGATTTGCGAGCGCGTCATCGATGAGGGCTCAAATGAAATTGAGTCTCCCATTACGGCCAGTAAGATGACCGAGACTTTTTATCATGAAATCGGCCATGCCCTGGACGCCTGTCTCTGCCACTACAGTATGAAAGACGACTACCGGCACAATTACTATCTCGACATAGCGCGCATCCCACCGGATGCCGCCGGGCGTCTGGCCTATTTTATGCAAAAATCCATCGCCGGTCAGCAGGAAAGCTGCGGTGAAATAACCGCTGTTGCTCTGGGAAGTGGGGAGCGGCACGCCGAGGATATAAGGACCTATTTCCCACTGACCCTGGCCTTTGTCAAAAATAAACTGAACATCGATCAGATGCTAAAGGAAGAAGATTCAGCCAAGCGTTAGTCGCACCACCCGTGGTGCGGGCTCCGGCTAGAGAGTTTTTTTATTGCTGGTCACAGCCCGCAGCGAGCCCGAGACACGGCCAAGCGCACAGGCTTGAAGGTGATCCGCTTCATCGTGGCGGCCGTTTGTGCGCAGCAAATTGGCGTAGTTTTCCATCAATGAGATCAGGTCGGAGTCGAAGGGACCGGCCTTTTCTTTGAAGATATCCAGGGCCATGCAGTAATACTTTTCGGCTTCATCGAGTTTGTTCAACTCTTGCAAAATCATGGCCAGGTTGTGCGCAACCTTGGCCACTTCCATATGTTTACGCCCCAGCGTTTTTTCATAAATGCTCAGTATTTTGCGGCAGAGCGGTTCGGCCTCGGAATAACGGGCTTTTTCGTAGTAGAGGCTGGCCAGGTGATTGGAGCTTTCAGCCAATTTCTGGTGGTAAGGGCCGAGGGTGGCGGTGATGATTTCGACGGCGCGGTTGAGGAGTTGTTCGGCCTCTTCGTCCTGACCGAGGCGGTGGTCGGTCTCGGCCAGCTTGTGAAGCGAGGTCACCAGACGCGGGTCGCGTTGCTCAAATTTTTCGGCCAGGGCAAGAGCCGCGCGCCGACTGGTTTGAGCCAGGGCAAAATCGCCCTTTTCGGTGGCCTGGTCCGCTTTGGCCGTCAGTTCTTCCCAGCTTTCTGTCATGTTGACCTTCAAAAAATCGTTCAGCTACTCTCTTATAACAAACTAATGCCCGGCTCAGACCGCTTGCACGGCGAAACTAAAACAATGTTAATAAGTGCCGCCGGGGCTGTAACAGAAGGGTAAGCCAGGGACGAGGGACACCGCTCTATATACGTTATAATCCTAGAGTAGATCTCTTGATGAAGAAACTGGGTTTATGCCTGAATCTGTCAAAGTTTTTCTTGCTCAATTGCTCGTCTGCTTCACCATTTATTTGAGTGTTGCCGGTCCGCTGGCGCCTGTCCCCGCCCTGGCGCAGTCGGCTCCTTCGGCCAATGCCGCGGCTCTGGGCAAGCTGGAAAAGAAATTTTTTGAGCACTCATATCCCTCCGACAGTGATGATGACCGGGTCGGTCGCTTGGAGAAACTGATCTTTGGTGAGACCAAAAGCGGTGATGTGCAGGGCCGCCTGGCCGACATCCAGAAGATTGTTTCCACCAATGAAATTCCATCAGCCGATTCTTCCGCCGGTTCGGCTTCGGGCGCCGCGCAGGGCGGCGGACAGACCGCGTCCAATGGCGGTGGTTCCAGGTCAAATTTAGCGGCTGCAAATGCTTCCGCGTCCAGTTCGCCTGCGGCCATACCGGGCGCCAGTTATCCCCGTGTCGACGCCATGGAAGAGTTATTGCTCGGTCAGACTTACAAATCAACCAGTCTGGAAAAGCGCCTTGCCCAGCTGGAAAAGAAAGCATTCGGTCGCCCCAGCAACAGCGACGATATGAGCGCACGCACCGACGCTCTGGAACAATACTGGCAAAAGAGTTTGTCGCCGGCGCTCAATCAGAAATATGACCGGGCACTGACACAGTTGGAAAGCCAGGTAATAGGCCAGTCTTATCCACAGAAACCAATCATTGAACGTTTGCAGACTTTGGAAGGAATTGTCTTCCCCAACGATCCGCCCGACACACATTCATCTATCAAAGACCAGCTGGAAACGCTGGCCAACGCCGTACAAATAAGCCAGAAGCAAGGTCGCCGTCCGACGGCGACGGCCGTAGATCAAGGTCAGGGCCAAGGACAGGGCCAGGGACAAGGCCAGAGTCAGCAGCCCGCCTATCAGGATCAGCAGGCGGCTATGAACAACGCTCCCGGCCAATACGGCAGCTATGGTCAGGCTAATCCTTACAGCAGCGGCACGACGACAACGGGTAGCTACGGCTCGCAATTGGGCTACGGTAGTGCCGGTGCGGCGGGCTCCCCTGTGACTGCGACCGGCGCTTACGGCACCCAGGCCGGCTATGCCAATACCGATCACGCTTATCCCGGTCAACCGGCGACAAATTCATACACCAGCAATGGACAGTACACAACCAGCCAGGTGCCCACTGAGCAACCCAGCAATTACGGCCAGATTACCCCTTTTACCAACAGTGCCGCCAATAATGAATCGTATGGTGGCACATCTACCAATCCCGGCGGCGAAGCCAATAAAGGTCATCCCCTGCTCAAAGGCCTGGCCAAGGCCCTCGGTGCGGCGGCAGGCATGGCGGCCGGCGCCATGGGCTCAGGCATGATGTATGGTGGCGGATATGGTGGCTATGGTTATGGCGGCATGCCTATGGGCGGTTACGGTGGTTACCCGATGGGCGGCTACGGTGGCTACCCGATGGGTGGCATGGGTGGTATCAATATAGGCGGCTATGGCAGCGGTTATGGCAGCTCCATGGGGCGCTGGTGGTAAGTCAGCACTTTTAGAAAGGACAAACGATGTCACTGACAATGTTTAAGAGAACCGCGCGGGTGTCTCTGCTTGCTGCTGCCGCCTGCGCTTGGCCGCTGGCTTTAGCTATTAGTACTGGTGCAACGGAGGCGGCGCAGGTGACGAAGGAAAAACTGGGCGACAATAAAGCTGCGACAGCGGTCAAAGCACCGCAAAATTTTGCCCATCGCGGCGGCCGCAAGTGGGCTCCCGAAAACACTATGAGCGCCTTCAAGAAAAGCGTTGAACTGGGCGTCGACGGCATCGAACTCGATATACACAAGTGCAAATCGGGCGAGCTGGTTGTCATTCATGACGACACGGTAAATCGCACCACCAATGGTACCGGTGCCGTAAAAAATATGACCTGGAGCGAACTCTCCGCCCTGGACGCCGGCACCTGGTACGACAAAAAATTTGCCGGTGAAAAGCTGCCTCTGCTCAAAGAAGTGCTCGACATGGTCAACGGTCGTTTGACCATCAATGTGGAAATCAAAAACTGCCCGACAATCTACGAAGGCATTGACGACGATCTGATCAAGATGCTCGACGCTTATCCCTTCCCGGATCGCATCGTCATCAGCTCATTTGACCATCAAGTCATCCACAGCATCTACAAAAAAACAAAGAAATACAAACTGGCTTTGCTCGGCGATTCAATCATATATGACCTGGCCGGTTACGCCGACAAAGTGGGAGCAAAATGCTGGAATCCCGACTTTGATTGTGTCCGCGCAGATTCGATGAAAGCGGCTCATGATCATGGTCTGGAAGTGAACACCTGGACGGTCAACAAAGCAGAGGACTGGAAGAAAGCGCGCGATCTCAAGGTTGATTGCATCATCACCGATGATCCCGAGGGCCTGAAGCAGTTCTTACAAAATTAGACGAGCTGAGTTATCTCTAGCCCTTATTCTTTTTCGCCTTCTTTGATTTGCTTGATTTAGAGGCCTTCTCCGAGGCCGGGGCGCTGCGTCCGACAGGTGAGAGGCGCTTTGTCATAGCCCCGGCGCTGTCTGAGCTGATATTGCCCGCTGCCACGATGGGCGAGGTTTCAATGGCGGAGTCACCGCTCTCTGTCGTTGCTGTCTTGGAATCACTGACGGGATCGTCGCCGTTTACTCTGTCCGAGACCGTCAGCGTTTTATCTCCTT
>Ga0268266_10004932_pt1 | contig 12642 bp, 8 predicted proteins | sample KBSS13metaG_FD_190356 | JGI IMG/M metagenome (GOLD analysis project Ga0268266, IMG submission 190356) | Switchgrass rhizosphere microbial communities from Kellogg Biological Station, Michigan, USA - KBS S1-3 metaG (SPAdes) (version 2) | ecosystem: Host-associated > Plants > Roots > Rhizosphere >...
TCCTGCAGAACCATCACAACGCTCAAGTCGTGATCGACGAAGCCGCGGCGGCGGCGCTCACCCGCGGAAAATGCCCTTGGCTCCTCGGGCCAGTTGAATGGAACAAGGCCAACATCCGCAAAGCCGTCATCTGGCTTGCAGGAGTGCTGAGCAAGCCGATCCTGAAACTTACCGAGGAAGATTACAATGAAAATGGCCTTCAGGATCTCGTCGCCGAGCGCGGGCCTGCCTACGAGATTAATCTCACCATCTTTCGAGCCCTGCAGGAAACGATCATCGGCTGGCCCGGCGGAAAGCCCGACGCACTGAAGCGTCCGGGCGACGTCCGCCGTCGCACCGATGACATTTTCCCGAAGCGCGTGCTCATCTTCTCACCGCACCCGGATGACGACGTGATCAGCATGGGGGGCACGCTGATTCGTCTGGTGGAACAAGGTCATGAAGTGCATGTGGCGTATCAAACCAGCGGCAACATTGCCGTGTTTGATGCGGACGCGATTCGCTTCGTCGATTTTGCAACGGAGTTTGCACAGGCATTTTCCTTCGACGTGGAGGCGGCCAAGAAGCTCGAGGAGCAGGCCGAGGAATTCGTTCGCGGGAAAAAGCCTGGCCAAGTCGATTCGCCGATGCTGCTTCGCATTAAGGGCCTGATCCGTCGCGGCGAGGCCCGGGCTGCAGGCCGCGATTGCGGCGTGAATGTAGACAATCTTCACTTTATGGATCTGCCGTTTTACGAAACCGGCAAAGTGCGTAAGAAACCGCTCGGGCCCGACGACGTGCAGCTCACTGTCGATCTAATGGAGAAAGTCCGACCCCACCAGATTTACGCCGCCGGCGATCTTTCCGATCCGCACGGCACGCACCGCGTTTGCCTCGAGGCAGTCTTCCAAGCCGTTGAGCAAGTTTGTTCGCGACCGTGGTTCAGCAATACGGAAGTCTGGCTCTATCGTGGCGCGTGGCAGGAGTGGGAGCCAGAGAAAATCGAAATGGCCGTTCCGCTTAGCCCCGCCGAACTGCTGCGAAAGCGCAACGCCATCTTCAAGCACCAAAGCCAGAAGGATCGCGCCATGTTTCCGGGTCCCGACGAGCGCGAGTTCTGGGAGCGCGCCGAATCCAGAAACCGGCAGACGGCCAAACTGTACGACAAGCTCGGGCTTGCCGAATACGAGGCGATCGAAGGTTTCGTGCAGTGGCATTTGCCTGCTTCATCGGCGCCGTTGAAGAATGCCGCTTCCCTACAAACCGCTTCGGACGACAAATAATGTCTCGCCCAGACAGCCAGATTCCGGCGAATGCATTCGACACCGTCGAATCCGCGGACGTGCGCGCGACCGACAAGGCGGTCATTCTGGCCGCAGGCCTGGGCACGCGGATGCGCAAGGACGACGCGAGTGCCGAGCTGGATGCGGACCAATCCGCCGTCGCCGATACGGGCGTCAAAGCGCTCATACCGATCAAACGGCCGTTCCTCGATTACGTGCTTCATACGCTCGCCGATGCCGGCTACAGGCGTGTGTGTCTTGTGATCGGTCCGGATCATCACGAGATCCGGCGGTATTACGAGGAGACGATTCGCCCGGAACGACTCAAGATCAGTTTCGCCATCCAGGCGTCGCCTCGCGGCACGGCCGATGCCGTTGCATGCGCAGAGACGTTCGTTGCCGGAGATCGGTTCATCGTCCTCAATTCCGACAACTTCTACCCATCGATGGCGTGTCGAGCCCTGCGCTATATTCGCGGATCGGGATTGGCCGTGTTTGATCGCGACTCCATGCTTCGCGGCAGCAATATCCCGGTAGATCGCGTCCTGAAGTTCGCGGTTGCCAAAGTAAGCCGCGGCGGCGTTCTTGAACGGATCATTGAGAAGCCGGATCAGGCCACAGTCGATTCACTGGGAAGCGAAGTCTTGCTCAGCATGAACTGCTGGATGTTCACTAGTAACATCTTTCGTGCTTGCCGGGCCATCGCGCCATCCGCGCGCGGCGAATTGGAAATTACCGACGCGGTTCAATACGCGATCGATCAACTCGACGAGCGCTTTCAGGTCGTCGCCAGCTGCTCGCCCGTGCTGGATCTTTCCACCCGCGCCGATGTCATCCCCGTGACCGAGCGACTGCGGGACATGGAGGTATCTCTGTGATGACCGACACTGATACTTCGCAGCACGATTCGCTCATTGAGCGACTCATGACGGTTGGCTATACCGCGACGCAATCAGCCGCCCGTGTGGCCGTATATGGCAAAGCATTGAACGCGCTGGCTTGTTTGAGTCCGGAGATCGACTTGTCCAGCAAGCGCATCGCCGCGTTTTTGGTCCCCGGACGTATCGAATTCCTCGGCAAGCACACTGACTATGCCGGCGGGCGAAGCCTGCTTTGCACAGTCGAACGTGGGTTTGCGATCGTGGCGTACCCGCGGGCCGACCGCCTGATCCGAATCATTGATTCGGCCGCGAGTAGCCCGGTCACGTTTACACTCGACTCGGATCTCGAAGTAATAGACGGCCACTGGTCGAACTACGCGATGACGGTCGCGCGCCGAATCGCCAGAAACTTTTCCGGCGACTTGGTCGGTGCCGACATCGCGTTCGCGAGCGACCTGCCGCCTTCGTCGGGGATGAGTAGTTCCAGTGCGATGGTGGTCGCCTTTTTTCTCGCGCTTGCCAAAATCAATCGACTCAGCGAGCGGGCCGAGTACCTTCAGAATATCGGGTCCTCAGAGGATCTGGCCGGGTATCTTGGAACAGTTGAGAACGGCCAAACCTTTCGCGGCCTCGTGGGCGATCAAGGGGTCGGCACGTTCGGTGGGAGCGAAGATCACACCGCCATTCTCTGCTCGCGGCCGGGCTTTCTTCGGCAATACGCCTTTTGCCCGGTACGGCTGGAGCGCGACATTCCGCTGCCCAATGGATACGTCCTGGCAATCGCTGCGAGCGGGGTGGTGGCCGAGAAGACGGGCACCGCCCGCGATTCATACAACTCGCTTTCCAAGTCGGTTCAAACCATTTTAGAACTCGTGAACCGCGAAACCCCCTTCGCCAGCGAGACATTGGCCGACGCTGTGGCACGCGGCCGAGATTCAACCGACGCGCTGCGAAAGCTCGTATCCGAAGTTCAGCCCGCTGACCTTTCCTCGCGTCTTGTTGATCGGCTCGAGCAGTTTATCCAGGAGCACACAAACATTATTCCGACCGCCGTAGATGCTATCTGCGATGGTCGGCTTGACGACCTGGGACGGATCGTTCAGTCGTCACAGGAATTCGCGGAACGGTTGCTGAAAAATCAGGTCCCGGAGACGATCTACCTCGCCAAGATCGCGCGGGAATTCGGCGCCGTGGCGGCGTCGGCATTCGGCGCGGGGTTCGGCGGAAGCGTATGGGCACTGGTCTCCGCAGAAAATGCCGACGAGTTCCTTGCCAAGTGGAGCAACGGTTATTCGCAGCAATTCGCGTCGCGGGCAAAATCCTCCGCGTTCTTTCTAACCGAGGGCGGCCAGCCGGCTCTTGATCTTTCCGACGCAAAAATCAGGCCCGCCGCATTGGTTCGCGACGTCGCGCCGATCACTCAAGCTCCTAAAAATGCCAAGGTGTCGAATTGAAAACGCTGGTGAAAGGTTTCGCCAAGACAGTCAGGAAAGGCAACTCCCCATGATCCGAGGTAAACTTATCCATCCGCAAATCATGGCGGCGCTTGCGAGGGCAGGTCATGGCAGCAAGGTGCTGATCAGCGATGGTAATTATCCGCATTGGACCGCAAAGGGGCCGAATGCGGAGGTAGTCTATCTCAATCTGTCACCCGGGCTTCCGGGCGTGTGCGACGTGTTGAACGTGTTGATCACTGCCATCCCAGTGGAGCAGGCCGAGGTGATGGCGACCAACAAAACCGGGCCGTATGCCATGAGTACCGAGCCGGACATCTGGGTCGATTTTCGCCAGATATTAAAGGAGACCGACAGCAAAGGCGAACTCAATCCGATCGAGCGGTTTGCCTTCTATGAAGCAGCGAAGTCACCCGATGTCTGCCTTGCCGTCGCTACGGGTGAGCAGAGGATTTACGCCAATCTACTATTAACGATCGGGGTCGTACGGTAGGGGGCGACGCGGAACCCAGTTTCATCTCCAACAGCCTTTTCAAAGGCGACAGGAAACCATGAAGAATATTGTTAACTCGCTCTCGCCGGTTCTAATCTCTATGGCGATCGTGTTGGGCGCGTGTGGGTGTGGAAAATCTGAATCTGATTCACCGTCCACGCAACCCTCCGCGGTAGGATCCAAGCAAATTGCCGTCATCGCTAAGAGTACCGTCAACGCGTACTGGAAAGCGGTGGAGTCCGGCGCAAAGCAGGCGGCCGCTGAAGAAAAAGTCACTATCATCTGGACGGGACCGGACTCGGAGACCAATCACACGCAGCAAGCCAACATGGTGGACAACATGGTCAGTCGCGGCGTCGCGGGTATCGTGATTGCGCCGACGAATGTCGATGCGCTGGTTCGCCCGATCGAATCAGCGGTGGCACGCGGGGTTCCGGTCGTGCTGATCGATTCCTCGCTTCACAGCGACAAGCCCGTCAGCTCGATCTCCACTGATAATTACGCCGCGGGCAAACAGGCCGCCGAGGCGCTGGCCAAAGCCATTGGCGATAAGAAGCCGTTCGGCGGCAAGGTCGTCATGTTGCGCTTCCTGGAAGGCTCCGGCAGCACCGAGGCACGCGAAAAAGGTTTTGCCGAGGGGATAAAGGCGGCCGGCCTGCAACTGGTTGACTCGGCTTACACCAAGGGTGGCGGCAGCACGACAGACGCCGCCGATACGGCCGATGCACTGCTCCGTCGTCACATCAAGGATAACGCAATCCAGGTCGACGGCATCTTCGCGTCCAATCAGCCGACAGCGATCGGCATGTTGCGCAAGCTGCAGCAATTTAAGGCCGGCGGCACGAAGATCGACGCACCATTTGTTGGGTTCGATGCCCACGAGGTATTGCTTGCCGGAATACGTAGCGGAGAAGTAGCCGCGATTGTCTCGCAGGATCCAAAGCAAATGGGTTACCTCGGCGTGAAGACAATGATGGCACATCTCGCCGGGCAGAAGGTCGAACCGTCGGTGGCGACGAGCGTTGCCACAGTGACAAAAGACAACATCGATAAGCCGGAGATCAAGGCCATTACGCTGGAGAATTAGCCCCGATGCCGACCGCACCCCAAACGGCCGCACCGTTGCTCGCAATGCGCGGCGTGAAAAAGCGATTCGGGTCTACGATCGCGCTGAAGAGCGTCAATCTCGATTTGTGCGCTGGAGAGGTCTTGGCGCTGATCGGCGAGAACGGCGCTGGCAAAAGCACGCTGATGAAAGTGCTTTCGGGTGCTCATGCGGCGGATGAGGGGGAGATGGAGTTAAATGGTCAGCCGTACCGCCCGCGCGGCCCGCTCGAAGCGCGCAAGGCGGGCGTGGCAATGATCTACCAGGAATTGTCGATCGCCCCTGATTTGACTGTGATGGAGAACATTCTCTTGGGTGTCGAGCCCAGCAAAGGACCGTTCATTAACTGGGGGAAGATGCGTGATCTGGCCCGCAAAGCGCTAGCCGAAGTAGGGCATGCTGACATCGAACCCTCCGTACGTGCGGGCGGGCTATCCGTAGCACACCAGCAGCTCATCGAGATTGCTCGCTCGGTCCTACTTGGCGCGAAAGTGCTCGTGCTGGACGAACCCACCAGTAGCCTCACGCGCGGTGATATCGAGAACCTTTTTAAGTTGATTAGTCGGCTGCGTTCGCAGGGATTGGGGATCGTCTACATTTCGCATTTTTTAGAAGAAGTCCGCACGATTTCCGATCGGTTTACTGTGTTGCGTGATGGTGCCAGCGTCGGAACCGGCGTTACGGCCGAGGTCAGCAACGAATCCATCATCAAGATGATGGTTGGTCGGGATGTGGACAAACTCTATCCTCGTACGCCGCGCACAGTTGGAGAGGTTGTGCTCGAACTTGAGCACCTCGCCGGCGTAACGAAGCCGAAAAATGCGTCACTGCAACTAAAACGCGGCGAAGTGCTCGGGATTGCAGGAATCGTCGGTGCCGGTCGGACGGAAATGCTTCGCACGATATTTGGTCTTGATGCGGTCAAGTCCGGAGAGATTCGGATCGACTTGATTCGCGGTTTTGCCAGCCCTGGCAAGCGGTGGAACCAGGGCGTTGGACTCGTTAGCGAGGACCGCAAGACTGAAGGCCTGGCGCTGAGTCTGAGCGTCGCCGACAACATCACGCTCTCAAACCCGCGCGGCTTGGGGCCACTGGGCCTTGTGCTTCCGAGCAAGCAGGACACCGCGTCGCGGCCTCTTATCCGCAAGTTGTCGATCAAGTGTCATTCCCCTCGGCAATCCGTAAGCAATCTCTCGGGCGGAAATCAGCAGAAGGTTGCGATCGCACGGCTACTGCATCACAACGTCGATGTGCTGTTGCTCGATGAGCCGACACGTGGCGTCGACATCGGTGCGAAAGCTCAGATCTACCAGCTCATCAACGAACTGGCGCTCGGCGATACTGCGACCGGTCGTAAGCCGTGTGCCGTCCTTGTCGTGAGCAGCTATCTGCCAGAACTTATGGGCATCTGCGACCGAATTGCCGTGATGAGCCGAGGAGTACTGGGGGCGGCACGTTCGGTGGACCAATGGAATGAACACTCCCTGATGACCGAGGCGATCGGACAGGATGCGAAGAGCGAGGTGAAAGTATGAGCACGATCCCTGATCAAACCGCGCCGATAGAAGATGTTTCGCCGGGGCTGTTACCGACCACGAAGCATACGCTTTTGGCGTTAGGAGAAGCCGTTGCGAGAGTAGGGGCTCTGGCGGCGATGTTCATTTTCTTCGGCGTGCTGATTCCCAACGGCGCGTTCTTTTCGGCAGGGAACATCGAGAACATTCTGATGCAGAGCGCCGTCTATGTGATGGCGGGGCTCGGAATGACGATGGTCATCATCACGGGCGGCATTGATCTTGCGGCGGGTTCCGTCATCGCACTATCGATGGTCGTTACCGCATTAGTCCTAAATGCCGACGGCGGATCGCATCTGCGCGAAAATCCCACAGGTTGGACTGTTCTCGCTGTAGTCGCCGGAACAGCAGCGGCGACCGCCATCGGTCTTTTGCAAGGGCTCCTCATTACAGGTCTTCGACTGGTGCCATTCATCATTACTCTCGGTGGCCTGGTGGCGATTCGCGGTATGACGAAAATCATCGCCGACAACCAGGAGATCAGTCCGCCGACCAGCAACTGGCTCTATCAGAAATTGATGTTCCCGGTGCAGGGACAGACGTTCAGCTGGCAGCTTTTCCCGTTGGGCGTGTGGGGCACGATCGTCGCGGTGGTCTTCGCGGCGCTGTTTCTCCGGTATACGAAACTTGGCCGGCGCATTTATGCAGTCGGATCGAATGAATCCACCGCCCGGCTGTGCGGCGTGCCAGTGCAGCGAACGAAAATCATTGTTTATGGTCTCTCCGGCCTATTCGCTGGTCTCGCCGGTGTTCTCGAATTCAGCAAACTAAACATGGGCCAGCCGACCGGCGCGATGATGTACGAATTGTACGTGATCGCTGCGTGCGTCATCGGCGGCACGAGCCTCCTTGGCGGAATCGGAGGCGTTTTTGGTACGGTGATCGGCGCGCTTATCATCGGTACGCTCAACGTTGGCACTCAACAAGCCGGATGGGAAAAAGCAAAGCAGGAAGTCGCCATCGGCTTAATCATCATTGTCGCGGTAGCGCTGGACCAATTGCGCAATCGCGTGAGGGATTAGCCTATTGGGCGATTACAACCCGCCCGGCAATGACAAACGAGTCGAGTCGCTCGATTACTACGCTCGCGCCATGGCGGGTGAAGTATGACGGGTTTTAGTCGGGGGTCGACACTACGGGTCCATAAGCTATGAAGATCAGCCAAATCACGATTTGTGTTCTCGCATTGGTCCTGTGTCGTATCACCCCGGTGGGCGCCGAGACTGGAGCTTTGGATCCTGTCACGCCGAACTTTAATCCGGGTGCCGAGTATGCAGACGACACTCGTCTCTTCCAGGGGATTCCTGGGATTGAAATCGCGGCCAACGGCCGACAGTGGGCTGTGTGGTACGCGGGCGGTCAAAATGAGCCGGGAGAGGGACCCGGAAACTACGTCGCATTGAGTACCAGCATCGATGGCAAGAAATGGTCGAACCTGAAAGTGGTCATTGATCCGCCCGGGATGGTGCGTGCGTACGATCCGGTGTTGTGGACCGACCCCAAGGGCCGCCTCTGGTTGTTCTGGGCCCAGTCCTACAATGCGTGGGACGGACGGTCCGGCACCTGGGCCATGGTGACCGAAGACGGCACGGCGGAGAACGTTAAGTGGTCTGCACCTCGCCGACTCTGCGATGGCATCATGATGAACAAGCCCACCGTCACCACTAAGGGTGAATGGTTCCTCCCCATCTCGGTGTGGCCCATGAAACCCATCGCGGCAAAATTCACCCGCATCCCACCAGACCATGCCCACGACCTCGGCGAGCGTATAGGAGCGCAGGTGGTGGTTTCCAAAGACGAGGGCAAGACCTTCGAGTACCGCGGACTCACCCATTCTCAGGAAGGGCAGCGTACTTTCGACGAGCACATGATCGTGGAACGCAAGGACGGCAGCCTCTGGATGCTCCTGCGCACACGCGTGGGGATGGCAGAAAGCTTCTCGACCGATGATGGCAAAACCTGGACGCCCGGCGTCCCCGCCTACATCCGGAACTGCGATTCCCGCTTCTTCATCCGCCGACTCAAATCCGGCAACCTCCTGCTAGTAAGGCACGTCTCGCCGAACTTCAAAGCACGCTCCCACCTCGCCGCCCATGTGAGCAAGGATGACGGCAAGACCTGGCAGGGCAAGTTGATGCTGGATGAGCGCGCCGCAGTCTCCTATCCCGATGGCATACAAGACAAGGATGGAAACATTCACATAATCTATGATTACAACCGCTACAGCACCAAGCATATCCTCAAGGCGGTCTTTACAGAGGAGGACATTCTGGCTGGCAAGCCGTCTGCACAGGCACAACTCCAGATCCTCGTAAACCAGGCCACCGGCACGAAGGCCCGGCCCCAACAAGATTAGCACCGGTCGCTCGGCTTTTGTCGCATCGCATTGCCCGGGCCGCTTACGGGAGCCCGAACGACTCCGCCTCTATGATCACCGGCCCCAGCAGGCCCGATGGCTGCAGTGGGGTGCCCGGCTTGAAAGGGTTGAGCGAGGTCGACGTTTTACGATCCTTCTCTGACAACGCCGCGTCCCCGATAAGCCGGTTAATCCACAGATTCGCCACCTTGATCTCCAACTCATTTCCGCTTGCCCGCAACAGTCCGGCCGGTACCGAGACGCGCCAAGGCGAACACCACGCCACGCCGAGATCTTGTCCATTCAACTTAACGGCGGCCATCGCTTTAACGTCTCCCAGCGAGATCACCGCCTGTCGCCCGGGCGGCAAGGTCGCGGCGTTGGGCGCGTCGAACGTCGTGCGGTAGACGGCCGTTCCCGAATAGTTGCGGATGCCCGGCTCGGGGCGCTGGGCCCAGTCGTCAAGCGTCGCGAATTCGACTTCTGCCGGCCCGCCCCACTTAGGATCGAATGCCACCTTCCACGGGCCTGGCACTGCCGACAGCGCGCTGCGCATCGGAGAATTAGTTAGGCCCGATGGCACCGCGACTGTATTGGTAGGCCGAAAGACCACGAAGCCACTCTCGAAGGGCTCGAACCGCAGCGGCAATGAAGTCCGGCCGCCGGCGATTTTGAATTCCGGCAGCGCCCGCCGTCCGCCGGTGACCGCGTTCCACCATTCGGGCGACTTGCCGCGAATGCGGAAATTACCTGTTGCCGTCACCACGTGGTCGGCTGCATTTGCGATGAAGTAGATGTCGGCGTCGCCGTCGCGGCGGTGGACATACCGCAGGTCCGCGTCGGCCAGAAAATCGGGTTCTACGCCGGCGTCGTGCAACACGCGCGCGGTGGTGTCGTAGTCGACGTAGAGGTCAGGGAAACGGGTCACCACCGCCGCGTGGTTCCAGGGCGGCTTCGCCACTGGGCCGATGACTTTAACCTTCGCCTGTGGGCCGTCGGCGGTGGCGGAACTGGTCCAGCGCGCGTCGGTATACGTCGCGACGGAGCGACCGTCACTGAATCGGACGGTGATGGCGCCGATCAGTCCAGCCGGATTGTCCTCGGCGGCGGCGTTCGTGGCTGTAACCGTCACGACGTTTTCACCAGCCTTGAGCGTCTTAGCGATGTCGAATGTGTAGTTCTGGCGGAAGTCGTCCCCTCGGCCGACCGATCGGCCGTTGACGAACGCCTCGAACCCGTTGTCCGCCGTCATCACCAGTTCAGCCGACGCCAAGCCGGACAGGTCGCCGAGCGCGATCGTGTCGCGAAAGTAGCGTGGCGCGGGCGGGGCGTTGACCGATTTTTTGCCGTCGTCGTGCCAAATCCATTTGGCCCGGGCGAGCGGGTCGGCCGGCTCGACTGCTGCCACCGGCACGGAATCATTAACGATCCGCCCGCGGCCCACAGACCGTTGTGCCTCGCCATTGCCCCAGATCGACTTGGCCAGCGTGGCCACTTGGGCGTCCGACGCAGGGTAGCCGGAAAGGCTCGGCGATTTGCGCGGCGCGGCGCCGATGACCGTCGCCCCGTCGTCGAGCAGTTGCTTGACCTTGCCGAGCAGCCGCGGCGTCATCGTGTCGTACTTGGGCAGCACAAGCACCGCGTAGCTCATGCCGTCAGGAAAGGTAATGCGGCCGTCCTTGACCGATGCCTGGTCGATCAGCGTATCGACGTCGCAGCCGTCAAAGCCGTAGCCGCGGCGGTCGGGCAGCGTGCCCGTCGTCGCCGAGGCTGGCGGACGGAACACGTGCGGGGCGCCCTCGGGCGCGAGGTAGAGAATGTCGGCCACCTGCAGGCCGCGGCGCAGGAGTGCCGAGCAGCGCGTCAGGTACGTGTGATAGGCGGGGACCATGGCCCACCACGTCTGTGTCCGCTCCCAGTGCACGCCGTAGGGGCCCATACCCATCCCGGGGAAGGCGTTGACGTCGGGCTGGTGCTGGTAGCGGTGGATGACGAATTTGTTGACGCCTGCCGCCAAAGCCCAATCGGTCTGCGCCTTCATCACGCCGGGGTATTGCTTCCATTGCTCGTTACCGCCGGCGGTGAACGCCTCCGCGCCGATCACAGCTCGGCCGTTGGTGTGGGCGACACTCGTCGCCTCGATGACGCTGTACTCACTTTGGAACCCGTAGCCGGTCGACCAGAACTCGCACATCGGCAGGTCGGCGACGCTCCCGAGCTTGAGGTCGCCGGCGGGATTCATGTCGTACGGCTCGACCGAGAACGTCAGCCCCCGCGCGTGGGCCAAGTCCCGCAGGCCGTTGGCGTGGACGTCATTGACAAGCTCGCGAGCCGTCTGCCGGAGGTCCCAAAGAAAACGCTCGGACGTGGAGGCGTCGGTCACCACCGTGCCCAGCAGCGCTGGCAGGTACGGAAGCGGGTCGTAGCCGCGCCGCTGCTTGAACGACTCACGAAAGTGCTCCGACCAGTTCTGCGACCCCATCTCCCAACTATCCAGGTGCAGCATCGTTAGGCCGCGCCCGGGACCGCTGGCCTTGCCGAATTTATCGAGCAGTGGATTGAGAAAGGAATGGATTTGGGCGTCCAGGGCGGCGGCTTCGAACTTATCGGTTTCGAACCCCAGCCCCGCGGCGGGGGCGGGGCGGGTGGTTTGGCCGGTGAGCGTGCGGCCGAAGCGGTAGACCGTCCATTCGCCGGGCGGCGCGTCCCACTGCAGGCGGCCGTCGGGGCTGACCTTGTCGGTCAGGTCGATCAATTTTTCGGCGACCAGACACGCGTCGGCCGGCGCGGCGGGCGGGTCGGCGGGCGCGGCGAAATACGGGCGAACCCCGGGCGCCGACGAATACGGGGCCCGGATGTACAGGGCTTTTTCCGCAACGTCGTCGATCCGAAAGGCCTTGGCCGGTGTTGGATAGGCGAGCACGCGGACGTCGCGGTAATACGTCTTCCAGTCGGCGAGCAAGGCCGGCGTGAACGGCCCCCGGCCGAAGAACGGCTCGCGCGGCTTCGGCTGCGGCAGGATACCTTCGAACCGCCTCCCGCCGTGGATCGCCGTCACGCTGGCGACGAGGTGCTGCATCGCTAGGTCGGGCTTGATCCACGGCCCGCCCGCTCCCGACCAGCCCGGTCCGACACCCAGGGCCATCGCGATGCCGAGCCGGTCGGCTTCTTTAATCGCGAAGGCCGCCAACTCCTGCCATGCCGGGCTCATAAATTCCACCGGCCCTTTCTTTACGCCGACGTTGACGGTGAGGAAAATCGCGCCGCCGATGCCGGCCGTTTTCATCGCCTCTAAGTCGGCCGTCAGCCCTTCACGGGTGATGTGGCCGTCCATGAAATACCAGTAGACCCACGGCCGGGCGGCGTCGGGCGGCGAAGCGAAATCGGCTTAGAGCGTTGGGGCGATGGGAAGGTCCGCGGCCAAGGTCGTCGAGACCAGAGAAAACGCCGCAAGGATCACGAGAGTGAGGTGTTTCAGCACACGCATAGTTTGGCGAAACTGCCGTGAAAAACAAAC
>Ga0268266_10004934_pt1 | contig 12639 bp, 12 predicted proteins | sample KBSS13metaG_FD_190356 | JGI IMG/M metagenome (GOLD analysis project Ga0268266, IMG submission 190356) | Switchgrass rhizosphere microbial communities from Kellogg Biological Station, Michigan, USA - KBS S1-3 metaG (SPAdes) (version 2) | ecosystem: Host-associated > Plants > Roots > Rhizosphere...
ATCCAGAACACCGATCCCGGCAGCAACGCCGGCGTCCCCGGCATCCAGCTTCCGATCGCGCTTGGAGGATCGAGCAAACTGCCGGTCGGCCTCGAACTCGACGGGCCCTCGGGCAGCGATCGCAAATTGCTCGCGGTCGGCATGGCGATGGAGAAGATATTCGGCCGGCTGCCGCCGCCGTCGCGCTAGCCGCCGCTGCCCTGCGCCCTACTCGGCCTTGATCCCGGCGTCCTGGATCACCTTGCGCCAACGCGCCTCCTCGTCCGCAAAATAGCGGTCGAGCGCGGCCGGCGGCTCCGCCACCATGACGAGACCTTCGTTCTTGCCGAGCTTCCTGAATGCTTCGGACTGGACCGCTTTCGCAGCCGATTTGTTGAGACGGTCGATGATCTCGGGTGGCGTCTTGGCGGGCGCGTAGAGGCCGTACCAGGCCTCGGCGGCGTAGCCGGGAACGCCGGCTTCCGACACGGTGGGAAGTTGCGGAAAAGCCGGCGAGCGTTCGGCCGACGTTACGGCAATGGCGCGCAACTGGCCGGCTTCGACCAGCGACGCGGCGCTTGCCACCGTCGTGAACATCACATCGATCTGGCCGCCGATCAGATCGGTAATCCCGGGCGCGGCGCCCTTGTAGGGCACCGTCGTCAGATTGACCCCGGCCATGTGCTTGAACAATTCGCCGGCCAGATGCGCCGAAGTGCCGGTGCCGTAGGTGCCATAGGTGAGCTTGGTCGGCTCGGCCTTTGCCGCTGCGACCAGGTCCGCAATCGATTTGATCGGCGACGCCGGATTGACCACCACGATATTGAAGGAGCGCGCCAGCAGCGCCACCGCGGCAAAATCCTTGTGCGCATCGTAAGGCAGCTTCGCATTCAGGCTGGGATTGACGGCATTGGCAAACGTTCCCATCAACAGCGTGTAACCATCCGGTGCGCTGGCCGCGACCATCTGGGTGCCGAGAATGGTCCCGGCTCCGGGCTTGTTCTCGATGATGACGGACGCACCGAGCTCTTTTGCCATCTCCTGCGCCAGCGTTCGCGCCACCACATCAGTCCCGCCGCCCGGCGCAAACGGCACCACGATCCTGATGACACGATCCGGGTAGGCGGCCGAAGCCGGCGCAAGCGAGCACGCCAGCATTGCAAGTGCGAACAGGATGGACGCGAGAAATCGAGACATCGTGGGCCCCAGCGCGAGAGAAGGACTTCTTGATACACGCATTCGCCATGCAAGGGAGCATGGTCCGCCATGACGCGGGCATGCACGCGGATCAAATCGTCCGCGCCACCAGCGGAATTTTTCGCAACAGCACCGTCATCAGCCAGCTGCCGCCAAGCGTACCGGCAAACACGACAGCCGCCTTGACGCCGGCGGGCCATGCCGGGTCATAGACGAAGTACTGCAGCCAGATGATGAACATGTAGTGGAAGAGGAAGATGCCGTAGGCCGACGGCTGCATCACGTCGAGCAGCCACAGGCTTGAACGCGACAGCCGCAATGACACCGCCAGCACCGTAAAAGCCATGGTAGCGCTGAATAGCGCGAAGGCTATGCCATACGCGGTTCTCCACCACAGCGCCGGCGCAGCAAAGTTTTCGAGCCAGTTGTGATGGGCAAAGACCAGAAGCAGAAGCAGGCCAAACAACAGGACCGCAAACGTGAGCCATGTCGCCCAGCGTCTTGCCACTTCTCCATCCTCCGCGAGGATGCCCGCCCTCAGGCTGATGATTCCGATGCCGACACCGGTGAAGAAATAGGCGGCGTAGAGCAGGACGCGGCTGGACTGAATTGGAAACGGGTAATGGCCCGGCTCGAACCACGCGCCATCGCCGAACCAGAGATGCAACGGCAAATAGGACGCGACCGAGACGACAATAAAGGCCGCAAAGGCCATCGCGGGCCGGTCGCGAAGAGCGCCGATCAGACGGCCGAAGCCCGTCAGGATTTTCGGCGCTGTCACCCAGATCGCCGCGGCAATGACGTTGAACACGAGCAGCACCCACAGGAACCATGACTGCCCTGACGGCCATGGCCCCGTGGTGATCATGCGTCCCCAGTAATGGAAGTAGTCGAAGTCGGTCGTGCCGGGCAGATGGTAGCGCAGGAACGACGCATAATAGGCGATCGGTATCAGCACGAAGATCGATACCAGCAGCGGTATCCCCAATCGCCAGCCGCGCCGGCGCAGGAATCCGCCCGCGCCGTGGCGGGCCAGGCTGTCATGGACGAACAGTCCCGAAACCAGAAACATGAAGGCCATGAAGAAACTGTCGTTGAACAGCACGACCAGATCGAAGCCGAGCCAACGCATCCGGTCGCCATTGCCGAAATGGGTGAAGTTGACGACGGAATGGTGGATCACCACCAGCAGCGTGATGAAGGTGCGCGCCCGATCGAGCGCCACGATGCGCCCCGCCACCGTGGTGGCCTGATCGCCCTCGCCGGTTTTTCGCAGCATGGTTTCCGCCCCCAGTTATGCCAGCGTCACTTCTCGAACGCATCGTAGATCAGCTTCTTGACATTCACCTGAACATGCAGACGGCCGGACGGCGCGTTTTGCAGCACGACAAAGAACATGTCCTGAGCGTGGTCGACCACGAGGTAGGCGCCGGTCGCGCCGTCCCATTTGATCTCGCCAAGCGAGCCGGGCGGCGGAGGCACTGCGTTGCCGGGATCGGTGCGGACGCCGAAGCCGTAGCCAAACCCGAAGCCGTCGCCCGGATAATAGAAGTAATTGCGTTCGACGCCCGAGCCCGGGCCGATATGGTCGGCTGTCATCGTCGCGAACATGTTGGGGCTCAAATAGGTCTTGCCGTCGAGCGCGCCGCCGTTCAGCAGCATCTGCCCATACCGCGCCATGTCGGCGACCGTGGTCACCAATCCGCCGCCGCCCGATTCCCAGCGGGTGACGTCAAGTGAATTGCGTTCGACATGACGATCCTTGCGCAACGGCGTGGCGTAGCGCGCCCGCTCCGTCGGATCGGTCAGAAAGAACTTGGTCGTCGTCATGCCCAGGGAATCGAACAACTGGGTTTTCTCGAACTGGTAGAGCGACTGGCCGGAGGCGACCTCGATGACGCGGCCGAGCACGTCGATCGAATGACCATAATCCCACAGCGTGCGCGGCTGCTCGGCGAGCGGCAGCTTCGCGATCCGCTCGGCAAATCCGGCATTGTCGAAATCGCCGAGATAGATCCCGTCATAGGCGGCCTTCACCAGGCTCCTTGTGCCGTAGAAGCCATAGGTGATCCCCGACGTGTGCAGCAGGAGATCCTCGATCGTTAGCGGCCGGCGCAACGGCACGAGATCGAGCACGGCCTTGCCGGACTCATCCTTGCGCTCGACGCCGACCTTCATGCCGGCGAAGGATGGAATATACTTGGCGACAGGATCGTCGAGTTTGATCTTGCCCTGGTCGACCAGCATCATCGCAGCGAAGCTCGTGACCGTCTTGGTGAGCGAATGCATCGGAAAGATCGCATCCGGCGTCATGTCGATCCCGGCATCGACGTCGCGCTTGCCGAACCATTTGAAATAGACCGGCTTGCCGTGGCGCTGGATCAGGACGATGGCGCCCGGTATTTGTCCCTTGGCGATCTGGTCGTTGAGAAAATCGTCGATCCGGGAGAGTTTCTCCAGCGCCAGCGGCGCATTCGGCGGTGGGCCGAAGCTGGATGCCGAGAGCGGGTTCGGCGCGGAAACAAAGACGGTGGCAAGCAGCGCGGCGTACCGGCTCAATGATGCGACCCTGCCTTTAAACATCGTATTCCCCTGCCTGGACCGGCAACAACCATACTACAGCATCACGAATACGGATTGATCCGCTTCTGCTGCTCACTGCTATGATGCGCCAGCATGTCAATGAAGGTCCGCACCTTCGCGGAGAGATGATGGCGATGCGGATAGACCGCGTTCATGGATAGTTCGATCGGCCGGTATTCCGGCAACAGCCGCACCAGCCGCCCGGCCTCGAGATCGTCATGAACCATGAACCCGGGCGCCAGACAAATGCCGACGCCCTGCAGCGCCGCCGTGACCAACGCCTCGCCGCTGTTGCTGACCAGCCGCCCGGAAGTCTTGACCGAAGCGGGCTGGCCCTTGCGATCGACGAACCGCCACTCGTCCTGGTAGGGATAGTTCACGTGGCGGACGCAATTGTGTTCGGAAAGCTCGGCAAGCTGATGAACGCGTCCGTGCTGTTCGAGATAGCCGTGCGAGCAGCACAGCACGTGCCGCCAGGTGGCAAGGCTGCGTACGATCAGGCTTGAATCCGGCGGCGGTATCAAACGCACGGCGATATCGAAGCCCTCGTCGACCATGTCGACATTGCGCTCCCCCATCAGGAATTCGACGTTGGTGTCCGGATAGGATTTCAGGAAGTCGGCGACGACGGGCGCGACGAACGGCACTGTGTGGGTATGGGTATAGACGCGCAGCGTGCCGCGCGGCGTCGACTGCAACGCGCCGGCGATGTCGTCGGCCTGCTCGATGTCGGCAAGGATCTGGATGCAGCGGTCGTAATAGGCACGGCCGACCTCGGTGAGGCTGACCTTGCGGGTGGTGCGGTTGAGCAATCGCGCGCCGAGCCGGTCTTCAAGCGCCTGCACGTGGTTGCTCACCATGGTGGTGGACATGTTGAGGCGGCGTCCGGCGGCGGAGAACCCGCCGCTATCGGCCACCCGGACGAAGGCGGTCAGGCTGGTCAGCCGGTCCATCGGCAAGCCTCCGGATTATCTACTCTCACTTGATAATGCTTCCAGTTTTTCCGGGATTATCACATCGGAGTCGATACTGCATCTTGCTTGCGCACCCGGCGCGCCCCTCTAGAGGACACGCCAAAACCGCAACCGAGGATGCCATGTCGATCACGTCTTATGTCTCTGACATCAAAGAGAAAACGAGCCTTCGCCCATCCCGGAAGGCGGTCAAGCGCGCAGCGCTGGCACTCGCTGTTGTGCTCGGCGTCGGGGCTGCCGGCCATTTCGGCTACGACTACCTCACAACCGGCCGCTACCTGGAATCGACCGATGACGCCTATGTGAAGGCGGATTCGACGATCATCTCGCCAAAGGTCTCCGGCTACATCGCGCAAGTTCTGGTCAGTGATAACCAGCCGGTCAGGACCGGTCAGCTCCTGGCCGAGATCGACAACCGCGACTTCAAGGCCGCGCTGGCGCAGGCCGATGCCGATGTCGCCGCATCCGAAGCCGCTGTCCGCAACCTCGATGCACAACTCGCCCTGCAGCAGCCGATCATCGCGCAGGGTACCGCCGATGTCGCCGCCGCCGAGGCCAATCTCAAATTCGCGCAGGAAGAACAGGCCCGCTACGACGGCTTGATGAAGACCGGCTCCGGCACGGTGCAGCGCGCGCAGCAGACCGACGCGGCGCTGCGCGCCGGCACCGCGCAATTGCAGCGCGCGAAGTCGGGTCTCGCTGCCGCCCATCGCAAGGTCGACGTGCTCACTACCGAGCGCGCCAGGGCGGTAGCGCAGGTCGACCGCGCCCGGGCCGTGGAGAGCCAGGCGGCGCTCAACCTTTCCTACACGCAGATCAAGGCGCCGGTGGACGGCACGGTTGGCGCGCGCGCGCTCCGGGTCGGACAATATGTGCAGGCCGGCACGCAGTTGATGGCGATCGTACCGCTGGATGCGGTCTATGTGATCGCGAACTTCAAGGAGACGCAACTCACCAATGTCCGCAATGGCCAGCCGGTCGAGATCGAGATCGACAGTTTCCACGGCACGCGGCTGCACGGCCATGTCGACAGCCTGTCGCCGGCCAGCGGTCTCGAATTCGCGCTGCTGCCACCGGACAACGCCACCGGCAATTTCACCAAGATCGTGCAGCGCGTGCCGGTCAAAATCGTACTGGACGACCAGCGCCTGAAAGGCCTGCTGCGTCCGGGCATGTCCGCAGTGCCGACCGTCAATACCAAGGCGACCGTTCTGGCCGAGCGCGAGACCCGGGCTCGCTTGGTCTCGGACACTGCCGTCAGCCGGCCGAAGGCCAGCAACGGGTCATGCCCGCTCAAGACTATCAATCCTCGCTGGACAATCCTTTCGTAGCTTCCCGGATTATCGAAACAAGCCGCCTGACGCATCCTCCACTCGTCCGAGCAAGAGGCGCCGCCGATGACCGCACTGCAGCCCACCCTCAACGCCGCCTCCTCCGCCGAACTCCCGCAGGCCAAGGGCGCGGCTATCCCGACGAAGACCTGGATCGCGGTGATCGGGGCGACGCTCGGGGCCTTCATGGCGGTGCTCAACATTCAGATCGTCAACGCCTCGCTCGCCGACATCCAGGGCGCGATCGGCGCCGGCATCGACGATGGCGGATGGATCTCGACCTCCTATCTGGTCGCCGAGATCGTGGTGATACCGCTGAGCGGCTGGCTCGCTCAGGTGTTCTCGATCCGCAAATATCTCCTGACCAACGCCGTGCTGTTCCTGTTACTCTCAGTAGCCTGTGCCTTTGCGCAGAACCTGCCGCAGATGATCGTGCTGCGCGCGGTGCAGGGATTTACCGGCGGCGTGTTGATCCCGATGGCGTTCACGCTGATCATCACGCTGCTGCCGAAGGCGAAGCAGCCGATCGGGCTTGCGCTGTTCGCGCTCTCGGCCACCTTCGCGCCTGCGATCGGCCCGACCATCGGCGGCTACCTGACCGAGAACTGGGGCTGGGAATACATCTTCTACGTCAACCTGGTGCCCGGCGCAGTCATGGTCGGCATGCTCTATTACGCGCTGGAAGCCAGGCCGATGAACCTGTCGCTGTTGCGCGAAGGCGACTGGGCCGGCATCGCGACGATGGCGATCGGCCTGTCGGCGCTGCAGACCGTGCTGGAGGAAGGCAACAAGGACGACTGGTTCGGCTCGCCCTTCATCGTCAAGCTGTCCGTCATCGCCGGTATCGCGCTCTCCGCCTTCATTGCGATCGAGCTCACCGCAAAGAAGCCGCTGCTCAATTTGGGCCTGCTGGCGCGTCGCAATTTCGGCTTCGGCGTGCTCGCCAATTTTCTGCTCGGCATCGCGCTGTACGGTTCGGTGTTCATCCTGCCGGTCTATCTGTCACGGATCCAGGGCTACAATGCCGAGCAGATCGGCATGGTGCTGGCGTGGACCGGGCTGCCGCAGCTCCTGCTGATACCGCTGGTGCCGCGGCTGATGCAGCGCTTCGACCCCCGCCTCATTATCGGCATCGGCTTCGCCTTGTTTGCAGCCTCCAACTTCATGAACATCTACATGACCAACGACTACGCCACCGATCAGCTGTTCTGGCCGAACATCGTCCGCGCGCTCGGCCAGGCGCTGGTGATGGCGCCGCTGTCGGCGGTCGCGACGTCAGGCATCGAGCCGGAGAATGCCGGTTCGGCCTCCGGCCTGTTCAACATGACGCGCAATCTCGGCGGCGCCGTCGGCATCGCCCTGCTGCAGACCCTGCTGACCAAGCGCGAGCAATATCATTCCAACGTCCTGATGCAGTCGGTCTCGTTGTTCGAACACGCCACCCTGTCGCGGATCGAGAAGCTGACGCAATATTTCGTGAACCACGGCATCGTCGATCACGCTGCCGCCACCCACCGCGCCGTCGTAGCCATCGGAAAGATCGTGCAAAAACAGGCTTTCATCCTGGCCTTTAGCGACACCTTCTATCTGCTTGGCGTCGCATTGATTGTCGCGCTGGTCGCCGTGCTCTTGCTGAAGAAGCCGGGTACGCTTGCCGGCGGTGGCGCCCACTAGGATCATCCCGTTCAACCAGAGAAGTACGACCATGAAGCCCCGCATGAACTATTACCAGGCTGCCCCCGACACCGTTAAAGCACTCGTCGCGCTGGAAGAGCAGATCCAGGCCTCCGGCCTCGAAAAATCGCTGATCGAGCTGGTCAAGACGCGCGCCTCGCAGATCAACGGCTGCGCCTTCTGCATCAACATGCACACCCAGGACGCCCGCAAGCAGGGCGAGACCGAGCAGCGGCTTTATCTCTTGAACGCCTGGCACGAGTCGCCGCTGTACACCGACCGCGAACGCGCCGCGCTGGCATGGACCGAGGCGTTGACGCTGATCGCCGAAACCCACGCGCCTGACGATCTCTACGAAGACGTGCGCGCCCACTTCTCGGAATCCGAGACCGTCAACCTGACCATGCTGATCGGCGCCATCAACGCCTGGAACAGGCTGGCCATCGCCTTCCGCGCGGTACATCCCGTGAAGGCGAAAGCTGCAGTGGCATAATCAAAAAAAGGGAGAACGCCATGACACGATCGATTCACGGCATTGCGGCAACCGCCCTGCTCGCGCTGGTCGCGGGCGGCACGCCGGCCGCGCATGCCGAAGACGCCAAGGTGACCCCGGTACTTTCTGAAAAGCTGCCGAACGTACCCGGCAAGAGCGTGACCACCGTATTGGTGACTTACGCGCCCGGCGGCAAGTCGGTCAGCCATCATCACGCCGGCAGCGTGATGGCCTATATCCTGTCCGGCCAGATCCGCTCCGAGAACTCCGCGACCGGACCGGCCAAGGTCTACAAGGCCGGCGAGGCGTTCTTCGAACCGGCCGGCAGTGAGCATCTCGTCAGCGAGAATGCCAGCACGACGGAACCGGCAAGCCTGCTCGCGATTTTCGTCGCCGATGACGGCGCGCAACTGACAACGTTCGGGAAGAAATGAACGGTGCTGCGGCGACCGGCCGCGCGCACCGCATACTCGCTGTCATGCCCCGCGGATGCGGGGCATCCAGTACGCCGCGGCCTCTCGGGCCAACGGTTGATGTCTCTGGAATACTGGATCGCCCGGTCAAGCCGGTCGACGACGTCGAGGGTTAGGCGCGCTTCTCTAAACCGCCGTCGCCTTGGCGAACTCGACATAGATCTCGCGCAGGCGATTGGTCATCGGGCCGGGCTTGCCGTCGGCGACCTTCTTGCCGTCGATCGACACCACGGCCTGCACGAACACGGTGGCGCTGGTGACGAAGGCTTCCTTGGCGGCCAGCGCCTCCTCAACGGAAAACGCACGCTCCTCGACGCGGAGCTGGCGTTCTTCGGCGAGCGCGACCACCGCCTTGCGGGTGCAGCCGGGCAAAATCTCGCTGCCGTTCTGCCGCGTCACGATCACGTCGTCCTGGGTCAGGATGAAGCACGACGACGAGCCGCCCTCGGTCACCTTGCCGTCCTCGATCATCCAGGCTTCGCCGGCGCCCGCTGCCGCCGCGGCCTGCTTGGCCAGCACCTGCGCCAGCAATGCCACGCTCTTGATGTCGCGCCGGGTCCAGCGCAGGTCCGGCACGGTAATGACATTGATGCCGGTCTTGGCTGACGGCGCGCCGACGATGTCCTTGACCGACGTGAACATGATCAGCGTCGGCTTGACGCCTTTGGGAAACGCGAAGTCGCGTCCGGCGTCGGCGCCGCGCGTCACTTCCAGATAGACCATGCCGTTGACGAGATTGTTGCGCTTGACCAGTTCCTGCTGGATCTCCTGGATGCGTGCGGTCGTCTCCGGCAGCGCCAGTTCGATCTCGCCGACCGAACGCTCCAGCCGGGCCAGGTGCGAGGCATTGTCGATCAGCTTGCCGTCAAGCACGGCGGCGACCTCATAGATGCCGTCGGCAAACAGGAAACCGCGGTCGAGGATCGAGACCTTGGCCTCTGAAAGGGGCACGAACGAGCCGTTGACGTATGCGATCGGTTCCAAAGTGGGTCTCCTGGAGGTGGTGCGAAGGCGTCTGCGGCATTCCTATACGCAAATTGTCAGCGCGGATAAAGCTTCTGACCGTGATTCCGGGGCACCTCGAAGAGACGAACCGGCATGACCAGAATCTAATGCGACAGAATCTTCGACAAGAACTGCTGCGCGCGCTCGCTACGCGGGCTGCCGAAGAAGTCATCCTTTTTCGCGTCCTCCACGATCTCGCCCTGGTCCATGAAGATCACCCGATGCGCGACCTTGCGGGCAAAGCCCATCTCATGGGTGACGACCATCATGGTCATGCCTTCGCGAGCAAGATCGACCATCACGTCGAGCACCTCGCTGATCATTTCCGGGTCAAGCGCCGAGGTCGGCTCGTCGAACAGCATCGCGACCGGGTCCATGGCGAGCGCACGCGCGATCGCCACGCGTTGCTGCTGGCCGCCGGACAGTTCGGCCGGGTATTTGTTGGCATGCACCGTCAAACCTACGCGCGCGAGCAGTTTTTCACCCTTGGCCATCGCCTCCTTGTGCGAGCGCCCCAGAACCTTCTCCTGCGCCAGGCATAGATTCTCGATGATCCGCAAATGCGGAAACAGTTCGAAATGCTGAAACACCATTCCGACGCGGGCGCGCAGTTTCGGCAGATTGGTTTTGGGATCGTTGACCTTGATGCCGTCGAGGATGATCTGGCCCTCTTGGAACGGCTCCAGTGCGTTGACGCATTTGATCAGCGTCGATTTTCCCGAACCCGACGGACCGCACACCACCACGACCTCGCCCTTGGCGACGCTGGTGGTGCAGTCCTTCAGCACCTGGAAGCTCGGCCCGTACCATTTATTGACGTGGCTGATTTCGATCATGGGTTCTCACCGAACAATGGCAATGCGCGCCTGCAGGCGCCGGACGCCGTAGGACGCGACGCAGGAAATCACGAAATAGACGACCGCCGCGAACAGGTACATCTCGACCAGCCGCCCATCGCGCTGCGCCACCTTGCTGGCGGCGCCGAGAAAATCCGGAATCGACAGCACGTAGACCAGCGAGGTGTCCTGGAACAGCACGATGGTCTGCGTCAGCAGTACCGGCAGCATGTTGCGGAACGCCTGCGGCAGCACGATGTAGCGCATCGACTGGCTGTAGGTCAGGCCGAGCGCGCTTGCCGCCGCCGGTTGTCCGCGCGAGATCGACTGGATGCCGGCCCGCATGATTTCGGAGAAATACGCTGCCTCGAACATGATGAAGGTGATCAGCGAGGAGGCGAAAGCGCCGACCTTGATCGGCCGTGATGCGCCAGTCAGCCACTGCCCGATATAAGGCACCAGGAAGTAGAACCAGAAGATCACGAGGACCAGCGGCAGCGAGCGCATCAGGTCGACATAGAGGCCGGCGATGCGACTCAGCAACTTGAGGCCGGACAGCCGCATCAGCGCCAGCAAGGTGCCGAACATCAGACCGCCGACCGCGGAAAGCGCTGTCAGCGTCAGGGTGAAAGTCATGCCGTCGAAAAACAGGTATCCGAGCGACCGGCGGATGACGTCGAAGTCGAAGTTGCTGAACATAGAGCGACCTTCACTTCCCGGAAATGTAGCCGGGAATGGCCACCTGACGTTCGAGAAAACGCATGCCGATCACGACGACGATGTTGATGAGGAGATACAGCACCGTTGCGGCTGTGAAGGCCTCGAACACCTGAAACGAAAACTCCTGCATGGCGCGCGCCTGACCGGTCAATTCGATCAGGCCGATGGTGATGGCGACCGAGGTGTTCTTGATCGTGCTGAGAAACTCCGATGTCAGCGGTGGCAGGATGACGCGGAACGCGATCGGCAGCAGCACATAGCGATAGGCCTGCGTTGTCGTCAGTCCGAGCGCGGTCGCCGCCATTTTTTGCCCGCGCGGCAGCGAGCCGATGCCGGCGCGGAGTTGCTCGGCGACGCGCACCGACATGAACAGGCCGACGCCGATCGATGCCGTCCAGAACGGCGCGTTCGGCATTTGCTTCAGCCACATTCCGGCGTCGCGTGGCAGCAGTTCCGGCAGCACGAAGAACCACAGGAACAACTGCACCAGCAACGGAATGTTGCGGAAGAACTCGACATAGCAGAAGCCGATCGTGGAGGCGGTCTTCGACGGCAGCGTGCGCATGACGCCGACGATCGTTCCGAGCACCAGCGCGATGATCCATGCCAGCAGCGCCGTCTCGATCGTCAGCACCAGACCCGACAGCAGCATATCGAGATAGTTGCCGGTGCCGTTCGGCGACGGCTGCCAGAAGATTCCCCAATTCCAGTTATAGTTCACTTTCGCCCCCGCGCAGCGCCGCCGATATCACGCGCCAACGCTCCCGAGATTAGCGTTTATCGAAACAACGTCCATGCAAATTTCCGGCCATTTCCTGCAGGAAATGGCCGGGCCTGTAGCGACTCTGCGCCGAAGGTCTACATTTACTTGTAGGAATCCGGATCTGGCGAATCCGAAGGTTTGGCGAACTCGTTCTTCAACTCGGCGCCGATCGGCGTATTGAGGTTCAATCCCTTCGGTGGGATCTTCTGCATGAACCACTTGTCGTAGATCTTCTGGCCCTCGCCGCTGGTATAGAGCGCGGCCGTGGCGTCATCGGCCACCTTCTTGAACGCCGGATCGTCCTTGCGCAGCATGATGCCGTAGGGCTCCGGCTTCGAGAACGCGTCGCTGGAAATCACATATGCGTCCGGGTCCTTCGCGCCCGCGACGAAGCTAGCGAGCAGAATGTCGTCCAGCACGGCCGCGACCGCGCGATCGGTTTCAACCAGCAGGAACGACTCGGCATGCTCCTTGGCGGGGATGATGTTGATGCCGAGGTTGCGCGCCGCGTTGGTCTCGGTGAGCTGCTTGATGTTGGTGGTGCCCGAGGTGGAGGCCACCGGCTTGCCCTTGAGATCGTCGATCGAGCCGAGCTTGCTCGACTTCTTGGA
>Ga0268266_10004937_pt1 | contig 12635 bp, 9 predicted proteins | sample KBSS13metaG_FD_190356 | JGI IMG/M metagenome (GOLD analysis project Ga0268266, IMG submission 190356) | Switchgrass rhizosphere microbial communities from Kellogg Biological Station, Michigan, USA - KBS S1-3 metaG (SPAdes) (version 2) | ecosystem: Host-associated > Plants > Roots > Rhizosphere >...
CGATCCCCGGCGGGACGTGCGTGATGCGCACCGCGCTGTCGGTGGTGTTGACGTGCTGGCCACCGGCGCCCGACGCGCGGTAGGTGTCGATCCTGAGGTCCTTGTCCTCGACCTGGATGTCGATGTCATCGTCCACTTCCGGATAGACCCAGACGCTCGAGAAACTGGTGTGGCGACGGGCGTTGGAATCGTACGGGCTAATGCGCACCAGCCGATGGACGCCGCTCTCGACCTTGAGGTTGCCGTAAGCGTTCTCGCCCTTGATCAGCAGGGTCGCCGACTTGATCCCGGCCTGCTCGCCGGAATGATGATCGATCAGCTCGACCTTGAACCCCTTGCGCTCACCCCAGCGCGAGTACATCCGTTGGAGCATCTCGGCCCAATCCTGGCTCTCGGTGCCGCCTGCGCCGGCGTTGATCTCGACATAGGCGCTGTTAGCATCGGCCTCGCCCGCCAGCAGCGCCGCGACCTTGTCGCGCTCGGCGCGCTCGGCGAGTTCGCCGAGGCTGCGCACGCCATCGTCGACCAGCGCAGCGTCGCCCTCGCTCTCGGCGAGCTCGATCAGTTCCGCGGTGTCGGCCAGTTCGGTTTCGATTGCCCGCGTGGCCGCGATCGCCTCGTCGAGGCGGCGGCGCTCGCGCATCACCTCCTGCGCTGCCTTGGGATCGTTCCACAGCGCCGAATCCTCGACCTTGGCGTTCAGTTCCTCGAGCCGCTTCAGCGCCCGGTCCCAGTCGAGGAATCGGCGAAGGAGCGCGGTCGCGGCGTTGATCTGGTCGATATGGGCCTGCGCTTCGGCGCGCATGTTGGTCGGGCTTTCGAAGTGTGAGTTAAGGCGGACTAATTTACCGCGTTCTGCGATTGCAAGACATTGCTGAGCGCGGCCGGGCTTTGCGCTGCGCTTGAAGGCTGGCGCTGGCCGCGAACTGGCCGCGCCGCTCGCGCCTGCTGGTCCTGCTGGTTCTGTTGGGCCTGCGGGCCATAGGGGTCACCCTGCGCACCACGATAGGAGCGGCGCGGCTCCGTCTGCGGCTGGAAGGCCTCCCAGATGACGGAGGACTTGGGGTCCTCCTGGACCGGGAAGGTCCCGTACACGCGCTTGCCGGTGCCACGATCGATCCGCACCCAGCGAATGCCCTGCGGCGCCACGAACGGCACCTTCGGCTGATCGGCCAGCGCGACTTGTGCCCACTGCTTGAAAATCGGTGCCGAGATGCGGCCACCCTGGGCATAACCGCCAAGGCTGCGCGGCTGGTCATAGCCGAGGTAGACCCCGGCGACGATGTCGGGCGTCCCACCGACGAACCACACGTTGGTCGGCCCCGAGGTCGTCCCCGTCTTGCCGAACAGCGGGCGGTTAAGGTCGCGCAGGACGGTCGCGGTGCCGCGTTCGATCACGCCCTCCATGATGTGCACCATCTGAAACGCCGCCATCGGCTCGAGCAGCTGGCGCGAGCGGCTCGGCGGCCGCGGCATGGCCTTGCCGTCCCAGTCGGGCGCGTTGCAATTGCCCATGACCGCGCAGCGGTTGTCAGACCGGAAAATCACCTTGCCGTGCCGATCCTGCACAAAGTCGATCAGTGTCTGCTTCACCGACCGGCCCTGGTTGGCGAGGACGGCATAGGCATTGACGATGCGCGACACGGTCGTTTCGCCCGCACCAAGCGCAATCGAGAGGTAATTCGGAAAATCGCCGACACCGAGCTTCTTGGCCGTATCGATGATCTTGGGCATGCCGGTTTCCGACGCGGTGCGGACCGTCATCAGGTTGCGCGACTGCTCGACGCCCCAGCGCATGGTCTTGGGCCCGGCATAGCGCCGGTCGAAGTTGACGAAGCATTTGTTGCCGAGCCCGGCACCTTGCCACACACAGAAGGGCGCATCGACGACAATGGTTGCCGGCGTGAAACCGTTTTCGAGCGCCGTGACGTAGACCATTGGCTTGAACGCCGAGCCGGGCTGGCGCAGCGCCTGAGTCGCGCGGTTGTAGCTTGAGCCAACGACATCGAACCCGCCCTGCATCGCCAGGACGCGGCCGGTGTGGACTTCCTCGGCGACCATGCCGCCCGAAACGCTGGGGATGGAGCGCAGCGCGTAGCTCCCGGGTGCCAGCTGCTTGACGATGATTACCGTGCCCGGAGTCAGGAAATTGAAAGCCGCGGTGGCGGTACCGCGCTTGGGCATTGAGGCCGCCGATGCCGGCAGGGTGCCGGTCGAACCATTGGCAAAGCCGATTTGCGCGACGCCGTCGCCCTTGCTGAGAACAACCGCTTTCTTCCAGTCGGGATAGCCGGTGCCAACGGCCGCACGGTCGAGCTGACCGGCCCAGTCGCCCTTGGCCAGATCGACGCTCAGCCCGAGGTCGGACCAGCCGCGCCCGCCATCAAAGCGCGCGAGCCCGTCGCGCAGCGCCTGTGCTGCGGCATCCTGCATCTTCGGCACCATCGAACTGCGGACCCACAGGCCGCCGCCGTAAACACTGTTCGGGCCGTCGTCCGAATCCTCGCCGAACTTCAGGCCCTTGATCAGCTGGCGCCGGACTTCCTCCATGAAATAGCCGCCCTGCTGGCGGAATTTCTCGCTGCTCCCGTAGCGGATCGTGCCGAGCGGCGTCGCCGCTGCCGTCCGCCATTGCTCCTCGGTGATGTAGCCGTTGTTGTACATCTCCCGCAGCACGTAGTTACGGCGGTTGAGCGCTCGCTGCGTCGCGCGCTCCGGATCGTAATTGGCCGGCGCTTTTGGAAGCACGGCCAGATAGGCCACTTCCGGAAGGGTCAGCTCATTTACATCCTTGTCGAAATAGGCGCGCGATGCCGCCTGCACGCCGTAAGCGTTGCGGCCGAGGAAGATCGAATTGAGGTAGAGCTCGAGGATCTGTTGCTTGCTGAGGGTCGATTCGAGCCGGAAGGCGAGGATCGCTTCACGAACCTTGCGGCCAACATTGTAGCTGGAGTCCTTGAGGAGATATTTGGCGACCTGCTGGGTGATGGTCGACCCGCCGCGCGCCCGCCCGCCGCCAATGATGCTCTTCGTGGTGTAATCGAACACCGCGCCGACGAGGCCGGTGTAATCGATGCCGCCATGGGAGAAGAAAGTCTTGTCCTCGGCCGAGATGAAGGCCTCGACGAGCGTTTTCGGATATTCGTCATAAGCGAGCTCAACGCGGCGCTCGCGGGCGAAGGTCTGGACCGGGTCACCGTCGTAGCCGCGGACGTTGGTCGGCAGCGGCGGTTCGTAGGCGAGCAACTTCTCCGACGACGGCAGGCCGGTCGCAAAATAGAGCCACACCGCACCGAACAAGGTGAACGCGGCCAAGCCGGCCCAGGCGAACCGGCGGACCCAGACGCGCTCCCAATAAGGGTCGACACGCTCGTGCACACGCCGGTTGAACGCGACGAGATCGGGGAGCTTCAGATTGGACAGGGACAGACGCTCGGAATTCATCGGAGCCTGCGTCTAGCGGCTCCGACACCATTCGGAAAGTTCGGTTTAGCCCCGTGTCCGCATCGCGATGTCGGCTTCGATCGCCTGCGCCAAGGCCAGCGCAATCGCAGAGCGGTGCGCCGGATCGCGAAGGAGGAGTTCATCGTCGGCATTGCTGACGTAACCAGCCTCGAACAGGACCGCCGGTGTTCCCGCCCGTCGAAGAACGTGGAATGCCGCGAAGCGATGCGGCTCCGGCCGCAGTTCGAAGCGGCCCGCCGACCGCCCGACGAGGCGCGTGGCAAAGGCCGCGGAATCGCCCATCTGGTCGCGCAAGGCGAGATTGGACAGCAGCGCGGCCGCCGTCCCCTGCCCCGGATCCGCGGCCGCGCCGCGGTTCTGGGCAGCAGCAAATCGCGCTGCTTCTTCGTCCGAGGCGACGTCCGACAGCGAATAGACGCTCGCACCGCGTGCCAGCGGATTCGGCGCGCTGTCCATGTGGAGGGAGACGAACAGGCCGGCGTCGAGCCGCCGGGCGACGGCGGCTCGCTCGTCGAGCGTCAGATAGCGGTCGTCGGCCCGGGTCATCGCGACCCGAACGCGGCCGCGTTGCACCAGCAGGTCGCGCAGCTCGCTGGCCAGCGCCAGCGTCAATTGCTTTTCGGCAACCTGGCCGGAGACGCTGATCGCGCCGGGATCGGTGCCCCCGTGGCCGGCATCGATCACCACGATCGGCCGGCCGGAGGTGCCGGGCGCCGCATAAATATGGTCGGAGGCGGCCGGCGGCAGGGCAACACTCAGCGTGTCGGCCTGACGGTCGGCCGTTGCACCGCTTCGCGCTGCGGTAAGCACGAGCACGCCGAGGATCGCGGCCACCGCGGCCGCGCCCCCGATCAAACCCTGTTTGCTCAAACCCCAGCGCAACGCAGCAACTCCTTGAATGGCCTGCAACTTATCATGCCCAATTGGTTAATGCGAAATTATCCCTACATTTATGTGCAACACCTTGAGGTGTGATGGTTGCGACCCCCCTGCGGGGGTGCTAACCGCAAATTTATCTCCGGCACCTGCCGGTGAGTTCCCGCCGCGCCGTCGTTTGGCCGCGGTTCACGAGGTTGACGCTCGCATGATGCCATCAAACGCCCCCGCCGCGCTCTTTGTCGAGGCGACCGGCGTTCTCTCCGCGCAAGGACGCGGGATGGCTCGTGCAGCAGAGGCACTTTTCACTAATCCCGCCAACGCCAGCGGCCCCGTTCCGCCCAGCGTTGCCCCAATTACGGCGCGCCGCCGAATTAATACGGCCCCGCGCGCCCGGAGAATTTTCAATGTCCATGCGCATGCTAATCGACGCGCGCCACCCGGAGGAAACCCGGGTTGCGGTGGTCAAAGGTAACCGGATCGAGGAATTTGACTTCGAGTCCGCCGAGCACAAGCAGCTCAAAGGGAATATCTATCTCGCCAAAGTCACCAGGGTAGAACCGTCGCTCCAGGCGGCGTTCGTCGACTATGGCGGAAACCGCCACGGTTTCCTGGCCTTCAGCGAAATCCATCCCGATTATTATCAGATCCCGAAAGCCGATCGCGAGGCGCTGCTTCGCGAGGAAGCCGAGCACGCCGCCGAGGAAGAGCGGCTGCGCGAGGCCGCCGAGGATTTCGAGCCGTTGGGCGGCCATCACGACGACGATGGGATCGACGATCAGCCTGAGGAGCCCGAGGGCGACGCCGACAACGGCACCGAGGAAGCGGCCGAAGTTGGCACTGGCGCCAATCGCTCGCCGGTTGACGAGTCCGCCGCCGACGAACTCCGCCGCAAGCGCCAGAATCTGCGCCGCCGCTACAAGATCCAGGACGTTATCCAGCGCCGTCAGGTGCTGCTCGTCCAGGTGGTCAAGGAAGAGCGCGGCAACAAGGGTGCCGCGCTGACCACCTATCTGTCGCTCGCCGGCCGCTATTGCGTGCTGATGCCGAACACCAGCCACGGCGGCGGCATTTCGCGCAAGATCTCGAACGGTGCCGACCGCAAGCGCCTGAAGTCGATTATGGGCGATCTCAACCTGCCCAAGACCATGGGCCTGATCGTGCGGACCGCAGGCCTGTCGCGCACCAAGGTCGAGATCAAGCGCGACTTCGATTACCTCGCCCGGCTGTGGGACGAGATCCGCGAGCGCACGCTCGGTAGCCAGGCACCGGCGCTGATCTACCGCGACAGTGACCTCATCAAGCGCGCGATCCGCGACCTTTATCACAAGGACATCGACGAAGTCGTCGTGGAGGGTGACGACGGCTACAAGGCCGCGCGCGGGTTCATGAAGCTGCTGATGCCGAGCCACGTGAAGCGGGTGAAGCAGCACGTTGAAACGACGCCGCTGTTCCAGCGCTACGGTGCCGAAGATCAGCTGAGCGCCATGTACCAGCCGCTCGTGCAGCTGAAGTCGGGCGGCTACCTGGTCATCAACCCGACCGAGGCTTTGGTCTCGATCGACATCAACTCAGGCCGCTCGACGCGCGAGCACAATATCGAGCAGACCGCTTACAACACCAACCTCGAAGCGGCGCAGGAAATTGCCCGCCAGTTGCGCCTGCGCGACATGGCCGGGCTCATCGTCATCGACTTCATCGACATGGAACAGAACAGCCATGTCCGGAAGGTCGAGAAGGCGATGAAGGAGGCGCTGCGGAGCGACCGGGCGCGTATCCAGGTCGGCCGTATCTCAAGCTTCGGCCTGATGGAAATGAGCCGCCAGCGCCTGCGCACCGGCGTGCTCGAAGCGTCGACCAAGCCGTGCGCGCATTGCGATGGCACCGGCCTGATGCGCACCGCCGCGTCGGCCGGCCTGTCGGCGCTGCGCATCATCGAGGATGAGGCCACGCGCGGCCGCGGCGAGAAAATCCTGCTTCGCGCCGGGCGCGACGCCGCGGTTTACGTGCTCAACAAGAAGCGTGCCGAGCTCGCCGACATCGAGCTGCGTTACGGCGTATCCATCGAGGTCGTCATCGACGAGAGCTTCGAAGGCGCGCGGATGACGGTCGAAAGCTCCGGCCCCCGTCCGGTTGCCGTCGATCGCCCAGCGCCCGCGCCGATCGCGGTCGACGACGAGGACGATCAAGACGTCGAACCCGTCGAGGACGAAGAAGACGAGGAGGAGCGCGCCGAGTCCGAGGATCGATCCGAGGAAGGCGAACGTCAGGGCCGCAAGCGCCGTCGTCGCCGTCGCGGTGGACGCGGCCGGGGCCGCCGGGATGAAGGCGAAGGCGGAAACGAAGCCGACTCCGAATCCGAGCCTCGCCACGAGGAGCCTGCCGTCGCTGAAACCGTTGACGAGGCCGAGCTTGAACCGGCGAAGCGCCGCCGGCGGCGTCGCGGGCGCAAGGGTTCGGACACGGACGAGGCCGGCGCCGAGACGGAGGCCGCGCCGAGCGCGCCGATGATCGAAACGCCGGTCGCCGAAGAGGCCCCGGTCGCCGATGCCGAACCGGCCGAGGAGCCGACGCCCAAGAAGCGCACACGCAAGACGGCCGCAAAGAAGGCGGAAACGGCTTCCGTGGAGGCGCCTGCCGAGGTCGCCGAGGAGCCCGCACCTGCGGCAAAGCCCGCGCGCAAGCGGCGGGGCAAGGCTGCCGCTGAGGTCGAGGCTGAAGCAGAGCCGGTTCCAGTGCCCGCCGCCAATGACTCGGCCGAGCCGGACGACTCGGACGAACCGCGGCGCAGCGGCTGGTGGCAGCGCACATTCGGCTAGGATTTCATCGCGGGTTCAGGCCGAGCAATGCTAAGCCGCCCGCGATGAACGCACTGCTGTCCCGCTTCGTGCGGCTACTGATGATCGCGCTGGTGCTGGCCACCTCGGCGTGGCAGCCGGCCGTCGCGCAACAGGATGCGGAACCGTCGATCCTTCGCGACAGCGAAACCGAACTGTTGTTCAAGGACATTTCGCGGCCGCTGATTGAGGCCGCCAAGCTCGATCCCAACAGCGTTCGGGTGGTCCTGCTCAACGATCCGGAAATCAACGCCTTCGTCGCGACGGGCCAGACGGTCTACATCCAGACGGGGCTGATCCGGGCAGTCGATAATGTGAACCAGCTCCAGGGCGTCATTGCGCACGAGCTCGGGCACGTCGCCGGCGGCCATTCGATCCGGCTCCAGCAAGGCGTCAATCAGGCGACCGGCCTATCGATTGCAACCCTGGTCCTCGGAGCGCTGGCGATTGCCGCTGGCGCCGGCGAGGCGGCCATGGGGATCATGGCGGCCGGCCAGCAAGTTGCCGAGAGCAAGTTCCTGTCCTTTTCACGCACGCAGGAGGCGACCGCCGACCAGGCTGGCGCGCTCTATCTGTCGAAATCGGGCCTCAGCGGCAAAGGCATGCTCGACTTCTTCAGCAAGCTGCAGAACCAGGAGTATCGCCTCGCGATCTACTCGACCGACAGCTACGACCGGACCCACCCGCTGTCGTCCGAACGGATTCAGGCACTGCAGCAGATTTTCCAGAAGGATCCGGCGTGGAAGAACCCGCCCGATCCGGCACTCGAAGCGCGGTTCCAACGGGTCAAGGCCAAGCTGATCGGGTTCATCGATCCGAAGCATGCGGTCCAGAAATATCCGGAAACCGACCAGACTGTGCCCGGCCATTATGCACGAGCCTACGCTTATCACCTCGGCGGCTACCCGGATAAGGCGCTGAGCGAGGCCAACGCGCTGCTGGCGACCAACCCTCACGACCCGTTCTTCCTTGAGCTCAAGGGCCAGATTCTACTCGAAGGCGGCAAACCGACCGAAGCCATTGCGCCGCTGCGCGAAGCGACGGAGAAATCAGGCAACATGCCACTGATCGCCGCCATGCTCGGTCACGCCCTGGTCGCGACCGAGAATCCGAAGAATTTTGCCGAGGCCAAGCAAGTGCTGAAAGCGGCGGTGAGCCGCGACAATGAGGACCCCTTCGCGTGGTTCCAACTGGGCATCATCTATGACCGCGAAGGCGACCAATCGCGCGCCGCGCTGGCCAGCGCCGAGCGCTACAGCCTTGAAGGCAATCCGCGACTTGCGATCGTCAGCGCACGCAATGCCCTGGCCGGAATTCGGCCAGGGACTCCGGACTGTCTTCGCGCCCAGGACATCGTTATGGCTTCGCAGTCCGAAATGCGCAGCCAGAAGCAGGATCGGAAAAGCGAGGACAAAATGTTGTTGGGTACCGGACGCGACGGGGAGAAATACTCCCAGGCCGCCTTGATCTGTCGCGGCGCCTGACGTGGCCGAACGTGGGGGAACCATCACCGCCGCCGTCGTCGGCGGAGTCGTCGGGTCTGCGCTGACTGCGGCATTATTGTTCTTCGCGGTTCCGGATTCGCTGGCAAAGCGCGTCGTCCGGCAGGGCATGCTTTCCGATCCGCAAGTCCTGCCCGATACGGCCGAGGCGCTGAAGGACCTTCAATATGCGCCCGTCCTCGCGGCCAACCGCACGGCGATCGAAACACCGTATGGGACGTCGTGGAAGGGCTCCGCAAAGCCCGACGTGACGCTGGTCGAATTCTTCGATTACGCCTGCCCTTATTGCAAGGCGAGCAACCCCGTCATCGACCGGCTGTTGCAGGAGGATAAGGGTCTTCGGATCGTCTATCGCGAGCTACCGATCCTCGGTCAGGACAGCGTTGTCGCCGCGCGCCTCTCGCTGGCCGCCTCGAAGGCCGGACGGTTCGGCAAGTTTCACGACACGTTGTGGGCCGCGGGCCGCCCGTCGCCCGAGACGAATGCGACGGCCGCGCAAGCTGCCGCGATTCCGCCGCAACCCGGCAACGACCCCAGCGTCGAGGCCGAACTCCGGCGCAACTTCGAACTCGCCGGCCAGCTCGGCGCGACGGGCACGCCGCTCTTCGTGATTGGCGACCGGGTGATGAACAGTGCGGTCAGCTACGAAATCCTGAAAAAGGCCATCGCCGACGCCCGCGCTAAGAGCTGAGTTTGGGTCCGCCCGGCTCCAGTCGCTTGAGCAACTGATCGACCGTATCCTCGACGCTCGACGCCTTGCCCGGATGGTCGCGGGCATGCTGTTCCAGCGCGCTGCGAATAAGCTCAATTTCCCGATCGCTCAGATGCTCGATCCCAATGAACTGGTCGCGAGCCCGACCGACGGCGCGCAGCAGTTCGTCGAGCTTGGCCTGCATGGCCGCGGCATCCCGATTCTGACTGTTCTGGATCAGGAAAACGATCAAGAACGTCACGATGGTCGTGCCGGTGTTGATGACGAGCTGCCAGGTGTCCGAATAGTGGAACAGCGGGCCGGTCACGCCCCACAGGATGACGACCAGGAGTGCCGCGACAAAGCTCAGGGGCTGCCCGACAAACGTCGCCACGATGGTCGCGATACGGGTGAAGATTCTGTCCATCGGCGCTTCCCTTCGAATAGTCAGGCGGATCCGCTGGTCTCCGCACCCTTGAACCCCTGAGCGACGACATACCACTCGCTCGAGTCCTTGCGGCTGGCGGGCGGCTTGGCATGCTTCACGATCGTGAAATGACGTTTCATCTCGGCGACCAACTGATTGTCGGCTCCTCCGGCGAGGACCTTGGCGACATAGGCGCCGCCCGGGCGCAGCACCTCGGTCGCGAACAACAGGCCCGCCTCGACCAGCGCCATGGTGCGCAAATGGTCCGTTTGCGGGTGGCCGACCGTATTCGCCGCCATGTCCGACAAGACGATATCGGCGGGGCCGCCGAGGGCCTCGCGCAGCTTCGCGGGCGCTGCCTCGTCCATGAAATCCATCTGCAGGATGGTAACGCCGTCGAGCGGGTCGGTCGGCAACAGGTCAATGCCCACAACCCCCGCGCGCGGCGCCTTGCGGCGGACGACCTGGCTCCAGCCACCCGGCGCGATGCCGAGGTCGACCACCGCCCTCACGCCCTTCAGCAGACCGAAGCGTTCGTCGAGCTCGATCAGTTTGTAGGCCGCGCGGCTGCGGTAATTCTCTGCTCTGGCGCGCTGGACGTACGGGTCGTTGAGCTGGCGTTCGAGCCAGCGGGTCGACGAGACTTTGCGGCCCTTCGCGGTCTTCAGCCGCTTCACAAAAGGTGGCCGTCGCGGGCCATCAGTGCGCGCAAAATCCCCTCGCGAATGCCGCGGTCGGCCACGCCAAGATTCTTGGCCGGCCAAATCTCGATGATCGCCTCGAGGATCGCGCAGCCGGCAACCACCAGGTCGGCGCGCTCACTACCGATGCACGGCAGGTTCGAACGCTCGCCATAGTCCATGCCGGCGATCATGGTGCTGATCTTCTGCATTTCCTCGATCGGCACGTGCAGGCCGTCGACGGCGCGGCGGTCGTAGGCAGGGAGCGCGAGATGGACGCTCGCCAACGTCGTTACCGTCCCGCTCGTCCCGAGCAGGCGCACGTCGTCCTTTTTCTCCGGCAGCATCACCGAGAAATTGGCGAACGACCGGCGCGCGCGCTCGCGCATCCGTTTGTACGCCTTGATTCGGTCAGGGCCTTCGAGCGCCTCCTTGCCCTCGCTTTCGGTGAGCGACACCACTCCCCACGGCGCGCTCCACCAGGCCCGGATCTTGGGCCCGGTCGAACTCTGGTCGACCAGCACCAGTTCGGTCGAGCCGCCGCCGATATCGAAAATCACCGCCGGCCCGTCCCCCGGCTCAAGCAATTTGTGGCAGCCGAGCACGGCAAGGCGGGCTTCCTCGGCTGGTTCGATGATGTCGAGCGCGATTCCGGTCTGCTCGCGCACCCGTTCGGCAAAGGCGGCGCCGTTGGCTGCGCGGCGGCAGGCCTCGGTCGCGACCGAGCGGACCAGGGAGACGTTGCGGCGCCGGAGCTTGTCCGAACAGATACCGAGCGCATTGACGGCGCGGTCCATGGCCGCGTCGGACAAGCGGCCGGTCTGCGACAGGCCCTCGCCGAGCCGGACGATGCGCGAGAAAGCGTCGATGACGGTGAAGCCGTTGTCGGTCGGGCGCGCAATCAGCAGGCGGCAGTTGTTCGTGCCCAGATCGATCGCGGCATAGGTGCGACGATGATGGTCCCGCTTCCCGGCGGGTTTTGACTGTGACGGCCCGTCCTGCTGCTCAGCATGCTGCAGGACCGGCGTACTGGCGGCACCCTGCGCCATTTTTAACGCCCGTTCCTTCACCGCGCGGAAAGTGCGCGGCTGACTTGATCGGGGTTAAACCACGAATCGGGGGCTTGGGGCAAGTTAGGCGGCCCCAACGTTGACAGCGGAAGGCGCGATTTCTATCTGCCGCGCTCCGCTCAAGGCCGGTATTGCCCCGTCGTCTAAAGGTAAGACTACGGACTCTGAATCCGTCAATCGAGGTTCGAATCCTCGCGGGGCATCCATCCACCCATAAGCGAAAGGCGGCTCCGGCCTAGACCGGAACCGCCTTCCTGGACGTGCTACTCCTGTGGGGGTTAGCCGCGGAGCAGGTTCATCACGCCCTGCTGGCTCTGGTTCGCCTGGGCGAGCATCGCCAGCATCACTTGCGGCGCCTCGCTTCCGCGTTCGCCTTGTCGAGCGCCTTGAGCAGGCTCGGCTCGTCGGCCGACGATACGTCGGCGATGCGCCAGCCGGCCGGCGTTCGCACCAGGCTGAAGGTCGCCGGGCGCGGTTTGTCGTGCGGCCAGCCGATCGACACCTTGACCGTCGCCTTGTCGCGGCCTTGGAGCGCTGCGCCGACGACCGATGGCCGCATGCCGTCCGGGTCCTGGCATTGGCAGATCGGGTCGCCGTCGAGATAGCCGACCTCGCCGTGGGCGAGCTTCGCATCGTCGCGAATGGCGGCGCTCAGGCGCGGCGCGAACCACCGCTCGGGCTTGTCGAGCGGATTGAAGCTGGCGCTCCGGTAGCCGGCAAAAGCGCGGGTCACGAACTGCCGCGGCGTCTCGGCCGGCTGCGCGGCGGCAAGCGCGAGGAGGGTCACGATCATTGCGCCATCTCCAGTATCTTGGCCCATTCTTCATCGCGCACGGGCGCTACGGACAAGCGCGACTGGCGGATCAATTCCATCTTGGCGAGGCTCGGCTCTGCCTTGATTTCGGCCAGCGTCACCGGCCGTTCGAGCGGCTTGACCGGCTCGACCCGCACCCGAACCCATTCGGGCGCCTTCGGGTCCGGCTCCGCGGCACGCGTGACTTTCATGATTCCAACGACCGCTTTGTCGGACATGCTGTGATAGAAAAAGGCGGTGTCGCCGGGCTTCATCACCTTGAGGTTGAGGCGG
>Ga0268266_10004941_pt1 | contig 12629 bp, 10 predicted proteins | sample KBSS13metaG_FD_190356 | JGI IMG/M metagenome (GOLD analysis project Ga0268266, IMG submission 190356) | Switchgrass rhizosphere microbial communities from Kellogg Biological Station, Michigan, USA - KBS S1-3 metaG (SPAdes) (version 2) | ecosystem: Host-associated > Plants > Roots > Rhizosphere...
AAATCGAGGCCAACAATCGCTTCGACACCGACTCCAATCGGGTTGATGCGTATCTCGGCGGCACCAACGGCACTGTTTACGCGCAGATCACCGGCTCCTACGGGACTTCCAACGGCTACCTGCTTCCGGACGATTTCGTGCCGGCCGCGGCGCAGCCCGCCGGGGAGCGGCTCAACGCCTCGGATCGCGACACCCTCATGACCGCGAAGCTCGGCTGGCAGGACGAAAACAACGAGATCGCGGCCAGCTACTACCGGCAGGTCGGATCCAAATACGACCCACCGTATGCGGGCCAGTATGTAAGAACCAATGCACGTCCGGATGGCGTCACACCCCGCTATTGGATGTGGCCTTACTGGATGAAGGAAAGCATCTACCTCGTAGGTCGGGATGCGATCACTTCCCAGGGCACTCTGCGCTGGCGGGTGTTCAACGACACCTTCCGCAATTCGCTCAGCTCCTACGATGACGGGTCGTTCACCACTCACACCCGGCCGTACGCCTTCTACGGCAGCGTGTACAACGACTACAGCTATGGTGGAAATGCAGACTTCGAGTGGAACTGGAATGACCAGCACACCACCCGCATCGCATCCCACTTCAAGAGGGATGTGCACCGCGAATTCCAGGCGATACCGCCGATTCCGGTCATGCACCTGGACATTCCGACCTACGATGTGGCGATCGAGCACGAGTGGCGTGTGTGGTCCGGCTTCTCACTGACCCCGTCCTACTCGTTCATGTGGCAGCCGGAACAGACAGTCCATGTGTATAACACCAACCTCAAGAGTTACTCGCCGGTGACGACCGATCGCTCCACGGCCAACAACGGCCAGTGGGTAGCGAATTATCAGGTTCAGGAATCAACCTCTGTGTTTGCGGGCGTCTCTGAGAAGACTCGCTTCCCCACCATCAAGGAGCGTTTCTCGGGTGGTCTGGGCAGCGCGGTGCCCAATCCCGCCCTGAAACCGGAAAGTGCGCTCCACGTCGAAGTGGGCGCAGAACAGAAGGGAAGCAATTGGTCGGCGAGGCTGGCTCTGTTTCAGAGCCGCCTGCACGACGCCGTCCAACAGGTATCGCTGGCACCAACAGCCTGCAGTGCGCCCCCTTGCACGGAGCTTGAAAATGTCGGCCGGCAGCGTAATCGGGGCTTCGAGCTGACCGGCAACTACTCGCCCATCGAGACCCTGCATCTGTCGGGGGAGGTCGACCTCGTGCAGATCGACTACCTCGACAATCCGGCGCAGAAGCCCATCGGGTCGCCGGAGAACAAGTACCGATTGATGGGTGATTGGAATTTCCTGCCGATGCTGTTCGCGCGTGCGGATTGGCAGCATGAGTCGGCTCGTTACAGCATCAATACCGGCACGCGTGTGGCGGGGTCGTTCAACCTCGTGAATGCGTTCTTGCGCTTTGAGCCGTCTCGCCACTTCGGGACGGAGATCGGAGTGCGAAACGCCACAAATGAGCTGTACGCTTACGAAGAAGGGTTCTTCGAGCCCGGCCGGACCTGGCTCGCCCAGGTGGACTTCCGTTTGTAAGTGAGGATCGGACCATGCGTGCTGCAATCTTGTCGTTGTGTCTGGCTGGGTTGGCCAGTTCTGCGCTGGCTGACGAGGCCGATGGCTGCAAGAAATTTGCGTGGGATGTGTCTCACGAAGTGACGGTGATGAAGCAGACGCCTGCGCCGGTTACGGCGGCTACCAAGCCGGGTGCCCAGGCACCGCTGGTGAAGCTCGACAAGCCGTATGAGTTCACGTTGTCGCCGCAGTCCGGCGTGACTTACAGCGCTCAGCCGATGAAGCCGACGTTGAACGACAGCGCGCAAGGCGGACTGGTGCGGTTTCATACCGGCAAGGCCGGTTTGTACCGAGTGTCTATCACCACGGGCCATTGGATCGATGTGGTGGATGGAGATGCACCCATCAAGTCGAAAGACTTTTCCGGCTCGCGCGAGTGCCCACGGCCGCACAAGATCGTCGAGTTTGAATTGCCGGCCAACAAGGACCTGGTGCTGCAGTTCAGTGGCTCCGCGGACCCGTCCGTCATTGCTTCGATAACGCCGGTCGCAGCGCCAAACTGAACCTCACAGCCCTCGCCACTGCGCTCGTCGTCCTGGGCACGAATGTCCAGGACGACGCTCATCCGCCGCACGCGTGGCGCACGCTCACTGCTTCGGAGCAGGGGCAATTTGACACCGGGTATGCGGTGTTCAATACCGAGTTCGCGCCTGCCAATGCTCCACCGGGGCGGATTGATGGGCTGGGGCCTGTTTTCAATTCGCAGAGCTGCGATTCGTGCCACAACAGTCGGCGGCGAGGCCGGGGGCCGCATGGTGATGGCGAGGCTCCGTCGGACCTCGTGATGCAGCTCGGGCGATTGAGTGACGGGCGCGTTGTGCGGGGCAACGCTGACTATGGGTTTGTGTTGAATGTGTCGGCGACCAAGGGCTTCCGCCCGGAGGCGCGTGTCTCCAGCGCTTATCACACGCAGGCGGTGAAGCTCGCCGATGGCTCGACCGTTGAGTTACGTGTGCCGCGGTATCAGGTGGACAACCTGGACGGCCCCAAGTTGGCACCCGACACGGTGCTCATGCCCCGCCTTCCACCGTCAGCCATGGGTGACGGCCTGCTAGAGCTGGTGCCCGCCACCGAGTTGGAGCGCGTCGCGCACGAAGAAGCCACTGCTGGCCTCAACGGCCAGCTCGCCTGGCTGACCAACGTCTCCGGCAACGTGCCAGGGACCGGTATTACGCGCGTGCTGGGGCGGTTTGGGTGGCAGGCTAGCGAGCCTACTGTCGCTAGTCAGGTCGCGGTGGCGTTTGCGCGCGAGATGGGACTCACCAACCCCCTCGAGTCGCGCGACGACTGCGCGCCTTCCAACGCGCTGTGCAAGATGGCGCCCTCCGGTGGCTCCCCGGAAGTGGAACCCGCGTTGTTCGACGACGTGGTCAATTTTGAGCGATGGCATGCGGTGCCGGTGCCGAAGGAGCCATACTTGGCGTCCGCTGGCGCGAAGCTTTTCGAAGCCAACGGTTGTGCGCAATGCCACCGCACAGCGCTCACCATCGAAACCGGCAAGGTGATCCGTCCGTTCACGGACCTTCTGCTCCACGACATGGGGCAAGGCCTTGCCGACCGAACGATCGCAGACGCGGTGGCCCCCAGCAGATGGCGCACGGCGCCGCTATGGGGAATGCACGCCGCCTCAGTCGCCACCCAGGCACAGTACTACCTCCACGACGGCCGCGCGCGCTCCATCGAAGAGGCCATCCTCTGGCACGACGGCGAGGCCCGCCCGGCGCGCGACCGCTTCGCCCAACTCAACGCAGCCGACCGCCACACCCTCACGGACTGGATCAACAGCCTTTAGTCGACAGCCGCCGAGCCGGCCTCGCTGCAACCGACATACCTTCGCGGCATAGCCCAAAAGCTCCGCCGTGCTCGGCACCGCGCCGTTGAGCCGGGCGTCGTCGCACCGTGCCCAGGCCCTAGGCGTGTTTCGCCAAAAACTTCCGCAGCGTCTGAGCCGTTTCATCAGGAAACTGGTCCACGAAGAAATGCCCACCGGGCAGCGACGCCTCGGTGACATCGGCACAGCGGGCGCGCCATTGCGCCGGAATATCAAACAACTGCGCCATCTGCCCCGCTGAGCCATAAAACACCAGGGCAGGGCACTGCACCTTCCGCCCCACATCGGCCGTATCCAGCTCCAGGTCAACACTGATCGCAGCCCGATAGTCAGAGCACGACCCATGAATCATGGCGGGATTACGCCAAGCCCGCCGATACTCCTCCAACATCTCCTGGTCGAACCGCGCCAGACTGGTCGCTCCCCACCCCGCCAACTGATACTCATAGAAAAAGTCCGGATTGTGGCCGATCAACGTTTCCGGAAACGGCTCCGGTTGCGACAGGAAATACCAGTGCCAATACGAGCTGGCGACCTTGCGGTTGGTATCCATGAGCATGCTGTAGGTCGGCACGATATCCATCACCGTCAGTGTCAGCACGGTGTCAGGATGATCGAGCGCCATCCGGTACCCGGTGCGCCCGCCGCGATCGTGGCCGATCAAGTGAAACCGTTCAAACCCCAGATGCCGCATCAACCCAACCTGATCCGAAGCCATCGCTCGAAACGAATAGTTCGACCGGTCCGGCAAACACACAGGCTTGCCCGAATCCCCATAACCCCGCAGGTCCGCGCACACCACGGTGTATTGGTCAGTCAACTGCGGAGCCACGCGCGCCCACATTGCTTTGCATTGTGGGAAGCCGTGCAGGAGCAGCAGAGGAGGGCCCGAGCCCGCCGTTACATAAGCAATGTCAGTCCCCCCGATGTGCGTCACGCCGCGCGTAAATCCTTCAAACATGGGAGCCTCCTGGGGTACTATACCCCCCTATAGTATCCCAGGAGACTCGGTTCCGGTGACTCACACGCTGAAAGGTAAGGCAAAGCTTTTGAACCGCGTCCGGCGCATCAAAGGCCAGGTGGAGGCGATCGAGCGCGCGCTGGAGGCCGAGGCGGTGTGTGCGGATGTGATGCAGCAAATCACGAGCTGTCGTGGGGCCGTCAACGGCCTGCTGGCGGAGGTGCTGGAGGAGCACATCACGTCACACTTCTCCGACACGGAAGCCAACAAGGAAGCGAGCGAGCAGTTGCTGGACGTCGTGCACAGTTACTTTAAATGAGCCAATCGATGCAAAGCGCGGCGCAGTCCCACAATCACGTGTTTCTCGGCGAGAGGCACGAGGCGAACGAGCGCAAGACGTGGGCGGTGATCATTCTCTGCGGCGTCATGATGCTCGTGGAGATTGTCGGCGGCGCGATATTCAACTCGCTGGCGCTGATTGCTGACGGCCTGCACATGTCGACGCACGCCGGCGCAATGTTGATTGCTGCGTTGGCCTATACATATGCGCGTCGGCACGCAACCGATCATCGGTTTGTGTTTGGGACGGGGAAGCTGGGGGACCTGGCGGGGTTCACCAGCGCCATTGTGCTGGCGGTGATTGCGCTGTTTATTGGCTACGAGGCCATTGAGCGGTTTATCGCGCCGGTGCCGATCTCGTTCACTGAGGCGATTCCCATCGCGATAGGCGGGTTGCTGGTCAACATCGCGAGCGCTTGGCTGCTGAGCGGAGATCACCACGGACACAGCCATGGCCCAGGCGGCCACAGCCATAGCCACGGTGGTGCCAAACCGTCCAAGGGCATCGCCGACGCACACGACAACGTCAGCCGCGGCCAGTCATACACAGTGGCCCCGGCCGACGCGTACGTGCCGTTGCTCGCCCAACGCGGCGCGCACAGGCACGACCATGGCGTTGACCACTCACGCGGACACATCCACAGCCATGGCGCGCATGGGCACGATGGCCATTCGCACGAGCACGGGCGCGACCACTCGCACAGCCATGCGCACGACGAGCGTTCACACGGCCACCCCCACGACCATGCGCACGGCGAAAGCCACGAACGTAGCGCCGAGGGCACCCCGGCCCAGGCCACCATTCGCGACAACAGCATCCGCTCGGCATACGTCCACGTGCTCGCCGACGCATTCGTCTCCGTCCTGGCCATCACCGGCCTGATCCTGGCCAAGCTCTATGGCTGGCTCTGGATGGACCCTCTGGCCGGAATCATCGGCGCCGTTGTAATCGCCAACTGGTCGGTCACGTTGATAAGGGATACCGCAGGAGTCCTGCTGGACGTCTGTCCAGACGAGATCACCCGCGAGCGGGTACGCCGAACGATCGAAAACGATGGAGACCAGGTAGTGGACCTACATCTTTGGCGCCTGGGACCGGGCCACTTGGCCGCCGTCGTGGCCATCGCCACGTCCAAGCCCCGGGATGCCACTTTCTACCGGGGCCGCCTGGCCGCTTTCGCGTGTCTTTCTCACATCACTGTCGAAGTGACCAGGGCAGACATTTCTTGACCCGACCGTGGCCCGAAAACTGTCTCCATTCCGGGAGAGGACCGGCTATCCCTTTGGCCGCTCTCGCAATGGAAGGCCCCGGATGAAGGTCTATTACCCCCTGAGAGGGGCCCGCAACGGTCAGCCGAACGGCTCAATATTGCTGTGGCGAACGGCCTACAGGCCGCTATTATGTGCGGATCTATACTAGGCGTCGGGCATTGCCTGGGAGTTGTCTCTACGATGTACGAGGATCGGGTCAGCCACAGCACCACTTCGGATTCGGATTCGCTGATCCTGGTGGATGAGGCCGATCGCGAAGTCGGACATCTGGACAAGGCCCGCTGCCACGAAGGCCGCGGCGTCCTGCATCGTGCCTTCTCGCTCCTGATCTTCAACGACGCGGGCGAGTTGTTGTTGCAGCAGCGCTCGGCCGGCAAGCGCCTGTGGCCGCTGTTCTGGTCCAACAGCTGCTGCAGCCACCCGCGGCGCGCCGAGACGATGGAACAAGCGATCCATCGGCGACTCTACGAGGAGCTGGGGCTGCGCTGTCCGCTACAATTTCTGTTCAAGTTTCAATACCAGGCGCAGTTCGATGCGGCGGGCGCCGAGCAGGAGCTGTGCTCCGTGTTCGTCGGCCGCACGTCCGACCCGGTCCGGATCGACCCGAGCGAAATTCTCGCCTGGCGTTGGATCAGTCCCGCAGCCCTGCAGGCCGAGTTGGCCAGCGCCGGGGCTGAGAGATTCACACCGTGGTTCGTCATGGAGTGGGAGCGCATTCTGCGCGATCACCCGGACGTACTGGCGCTGAAGCAATAGGAGTCAAAAGTTGGCTGTTCCGTTATTTCAAGGCCTCAAGGTCGGGCAATACATCGCCTCGCAAAGACTGCGCGGCAACAAGCGCTATCCGCTGGTGTTGATGCTCGAGCCGCTGTTTCAGTGCAACCTGGCCTGCGCCGGCTGCGGCAAGATCGACTACCCGAAAGAGACTCTGCAGAAGCGCGTGAGTGTCGAGGACGCGCTGCGCGCAGTCGACGAGTGCGGCGCTCCGATGGTGTCCATCCCCGGTGGCGAGCCGCTCATCCACAAAGAGATGCCGCAGATTGTCGCCGGCATCGTGGCCCGCAAGAAGTTCGTCTACCTGTGCACGAACGCGATCCTGCTGCCGAAGCACATCGACGACTACAAACCCTCCAAGTACCTGACTTTCTCCATCCACCTGGATGGCCTGCGTGAGCGGCACGACGAGTCGGTCTGCATGGAAGGGGTGTATGACAAGGCGGTCGCTGCCATCAAGCTGGCACGCAGCAAGGGTTTCCGCGTAACCATCAATTGCACGCTGTTCAGCGGTGAGAACCCGGACGAAGTCGCGGCGTTCTTCGACGAAGCCATGAAGCTCGGCATCGAGGGCATCATGGTGTCGCCGGGCTACAGCTATCACCACGCGCCTCGCCAGGACGTATTCCTCGGCCGCAGCGCCAGCAAGCGCCTGTTCCGCGAGATCTTCAAACGCGGTGCCACCGAAAGCTCGACGAAAGGGTTCTCCAAGCCCCGTTGGGCTTTCAACCATTCGAGCTTGTTCCTCGATTTCCTGGCGGGTAACCAGGCCTACCAGTGCACCCCGTGGAGCACCCCGACCTACAACCTGTTTGGTTGGCAGCGGCCGTGTTACCTGTTGACCGACGAAGGCTATGCGCCGACGTTCAAGTCGCTCATGGAAGATACGGATTGGGACAAGTATGGCGTGGGCCGTAATCCGGCCTGTGACAACTGCATGGCCCATTGCGGGTTCGAAGGCTCGGCGGTGGATGACATGTTCAGCCACCCCATCAAGGCTTTGAAGAATGCCCTGCAGGGTGCGCGTATCTCGGGACCGATGGCGCCGGACCTGCCGATCCTCTATAGCGACAGCGATCGTCGCCCAGGTAAAGGATCCGTGGCGACGGTGCCTGTTTCTGACATCAAACGCTCAAATCGAACGCCTGACGCAACAGATGCGGAAGGCGGCCACCCATCAAGGCCGCAATGAACGCAGCTGCAGACGGCGCCCTACAAGCCACACAGGAAACCTCCGGCCGGCGCGACGCTTTTCGTGCTCAGCTCGAGTCGTGGCAGGCGCGAATGGAATCAGCGTTGGCTGCACGGCTGCCCGGCCCTGACGTGGTGCCCTCACGGCTCCACGAAGCCATGCGCTATAGCGTTCTCGGCGGCGGGAAACGGATTCGACCCGCGTTGGTGTTCGCTGCTGCCCGGGCGGTTGGACGAACCGAGGAAGAAGTGGAGGGCGCTGCCTGCGCCGTCGAGCTGATACACGTTTACTCGCTCGTCCATGACGATCTGCCGGCGATGGATGACGACGACCTTCGTCGGGGTCGACCAACAGTACACAAGGCCTACGACGAGGCCACGGGTGTGCTGGTGGGCGATGCCCTGCAGACATTGGCATTTCACGTGTTGAGCAGGGATCCAGCGCTGCCGGCCTCTCCGGCAACGCGGCTGAAGCTCGTTGAGTTGCTGGCGGATGCCAGCGGCTCCTTCGGAATGGCCGGCGGCCAGGCCATCGACCTGGAGGCCCAGGGACGGCAACTGAACCTCGCCCAGGTGGAGGAAATGCACTCCCGCAAGACCGGCGCCCTGATCCGCGTGAGCGTGATGATGGCGGCCGCGTGCGCGAGCTCGCTCGACACCCGGGTTCACGAGGCGCTGGCCGGCTTCGCGGCGCCCATCGGGTTGGCATTCCAGATCCAGGACGACCTGTTGGACGTGCTGGGCGATGTCACGACACTCGGCAAGGCCACCGGCGCGGACAGCGAGCGTTCCAAGCCGACTCACCCGGCCATCATCGGCATCGAAGCCTCCCAGGAGCGGGTCCGCCTGCTGCACGACCAGGCGCTGCAAGCGCTGAGCCCCCTGGGGGCCCGGGCCGATCTGTTGCGCTCGCTCGCCGACTGGCTGCTGGCGCGGCACTATTGAGGCGCGCCCGACTCTAAGTGCCTGGACCTTAACCGCTTGATTGCATGGTAAAGTCCGCTGTTTGGGTCTCAGGCCGCAAAGGTCTCGTTCGAACGATGTCGCAAGACGCTGCACAGATGGAATCCAGCATCTCTGATGAGGCCTATCAGGACTACATCCTGCCGGGTGTCTCGCGCACCTTTGCGCTGACGATCCCGGAGCTGCCCGAGGCGTTGCGTACTTCCGTTACCAACGCATACCTGTTGTGTCGGATCGCCGATACCATTGAGGATGAGCCGGCGCTCTCTCCAACGGCCAGTCTCCATTTCCTGCAGCGCTTTGTTGCAGTACTGTATGGAAAGGAGCCTGCCGCCGCGCTGGCGCAGGACCTCGTGCCGCAGTTGTCGAAAGAAACGTTGCCGGCGGAGCACGACCTGGTGGCCAACATGGAGCGTGTGGTCCGGGTGACCAACCGCCTCGACGCCCAACAGCGGCTCGCGATCCAACGTTGTGTGGAAGTGATGGCCGGTGGCATGCACCAGTTCCAACAGACGGCGAGCCTGCGCGGCGTACCCCGCCTCAGCGACCTGGACGACTACTGTTACTACGTTGCGGGCGATGTCGGCCAGATGCTCACGGAGCTGTTCTGCGGATATTCGCCTGCGATCAACCGGCACCGTGCCGAGCTGCACGAGCTGGACGTCTCGTTCGCCCAGGGGCTGCAGATGACCAACATCCTGAAGGATGTCTGGGAGGATCGCGCCCGGGGGGCCTGCTGGCTGCCGCAGGAAGTCTTCAGCCGCCACGGCATCGACCTGGGAAGCCTGTCGCAGGCGGACAGCCGGTTCGATGCGGCCATGCGCGAGCTGGTCGGGATTGCGCACGTGCACCTGCGCAACGCCCTGTCGTACACCTTGCTGATTCCCGGCAAAGAGGCCGGGTTGCGCCGTTTCTGCCTGTGGGCCATCGGGCTCGCCGTGCTGACCTTGCGCAAAATCGCCGAAACACCCGGCTTCACCGCCGGCAAGCAGGTCAAAGTGCCACGCTCCGCCGTGGCGGTGACCCGCATAACCACCAACATTTCGGTCCGTAACAACTGGATGTTGCGGCGCCTGTTCGAGCTGGCCGCGCGGGGAGTCCCGCTCGCACCGGCAGGAACCGTGCGCCCGTCAACCCGGCCGGCACTACTGACTGCTGCGGCCGGCCCCGCGTCCGACTTCCAACCTGAATACCAACTCGGTACGCGGTCCGTGCCAATTGATCGGGGAGCTCGCCGCTCCGAAGGGAGATCCGCGCTTTGAGTCGCAATATTCGCGCTATCGATACAGCCGCCAACAAACGCAACAATCGCCAGGAACTGCTGTCGCAGCGGCTCGAGCGCCACGAGCAGCTCTCGCTCCATCGCAGTATCGACATCGCCCGTGAAGAGCTGTTGAACCGGCAGACCGACGCCGGCTACTGGCTGTTCGAGCTGGAAGCCGACTGCACGATCCCCGCGGAGTACATCATGATGATGCACTACCTCGATGAGATCGACACGGCGCTCGAAGCCAAGATCGCGGTGTATCTGCGCGCACATCAGGCCGACCACGGCGGCTGGCCGCTGTACTACGGCGGTGAGCTCAACCTCAGTTGTACGGTCAAGGCGTACTACGCCCTGAAGCTGGCCGGTGACAGTCCCGATGCGCCCCACATGGTCCGCGCCCGCAAGGCCATTCTCGAGAGGGGCGGCGCCGCACGCGCCAACGTGTTCACGCGAATCGCACTGGCCCTGTTCTGTCAGGTGCCCTGGCGCGCGGTCCCGTACATTCCGGTCGAGATCATGCTGCTGCCGCGCTGGTTCCCGTTCCATCTGGACAAGGTGTCCTACTGGTCGCGGACGGTGATGGTGCCGCTGTTCATCCTGTGTACCTACAAACCGAAGGCCCGCAACCCGCGCAACGTCGACATTGCGGAGTTGTTCATCACGCCGCCGGACAAGGAGCATGGCTACTTCAGCTCCGGGCCGGAAAGCTCGAGTACCAAGCAACGACTCCTCACGTCGGCCTTTCTACTCGTCGATCGTGTCTTCCGGATGACGGATTTCCTGATTCCGCGAGCGATGCGTGCCGCCGCCACCAAGCGGGCGGAGAACTGGTTCCTCGAGCGCTTGAACGGGGAAGACGGCCTCGGAGCCATCTTCCCCGCAATGGTCAACGCGCTGGAAGCGATGGTGTTGCTCGGTTATCCGCAAGATGACCCGCGGCGCGTCACTGCCAAGCGTGCGCTCGAAAAGCTGTTGGTGATCGACGGTAACTCCGCTTACTGCCAACCCTGCGTCTCACCTGTTTGGGACACCGCGTTGGCGGCGTTGGCCGTGGAGGAATCCGGCGGCCCGGCGGCGGCCATCGGCACCGAGGCGGCGCTCGACTGGCTGCAGAGCAAGCAGTTGTTGGATGCCCCCGGTGACTGGCAGGTCAACCGGCCGAACCTGCCGAGCGGCGGCTGGCCGTTCCAGTTTGCCAACGGTCACTATCCCGATCTCGATGACACTGCCGCCATTGTCTGGGCCATGAAGCGCGCCGACAACAGCGACAAGTACACCGACAGCATGCACCGCGCGCTGGACTGGCTGGCCGGTATGCAGAGCTCGGACGGCGGATTCGCTGCGTTCGACGTCGACAACACCCACTACAATCTGAATCAGATTCCCTTCGCCGACCACGGCGCGTTGTTGGATCCGCCCACTGCGGACGTCACGGCGCGTGTAGTGGCCGCCATGGCGATTGTGGGACGGCCGCAGGACCAGGAACCGCTCAAACGGGCGATCGCCTTCCTGCGCCATGATCAGACAGCTGAAGGCTCCTGGTTCGGGCGCTGGGGCACCAACCATATCTACGGCACGTGGTCTGTCTTGGCAGGTCTCGGCGTGGCGGGTATCGGCCCGGATGACGAAGCGGTGCGCCGCGCGGTTGATTGGCTCAACTCGCGACAGAACAGCGATGGCGGTTGGGGCGAGAGCAACGACTCCTACGCCGGCAAGACCCACCTGGGTGAGCGCACCGCGAGCACGCCTCACCAGACTGCCTGGGCCCTTCTGGGTCTGATGGCGGCCGGGCAGGCTAATTCGGTCGCGGCGCGTTGCGGTGTTGAGTATCTGTTGCGCACCCAGAGAGCCGATGGCCTCTGGTCCGATCCGCACTTCACGGCGCCGGGTTTCCCGCGCGTGTTCTACCTGAAGTATCACGGCTACTGCGCGTACTTCCCGCTCTGGGCGCTCTCGGCATATCGGAATCTCGTGCGGCCCGGAGCCGCTCATTGGCACTGAACCCGGTCGGGATCGTTTGTGCTCTGGCCTCTGAAGCGCGTCATCTGAGGCCGACCGACGGTACGTTGGTCATGACAACCGGGATGGGCAGCTCGGCCGCCGCCGAAGGCGCCCGGGCGCTGATTGCCGCTGGAGCCAAAGCGCTTGCCAGCTGGGGCATGGCCGGCGGACTCGATCCGTCATTGCAGGCGGGAGCGGTCTTGTTGCCGACTGAAGTCGTGGGACCCGATGGTCGCGTCCACCCGTGTGATGCGGGCTGGCGCAACCGGCTCAGCACCCATGTCGGAGCCCGAAGCGGCCGATTGGTCACCGCTGCAAAGTCGATTGGCTCAGTTGAGGACAAGGCGGAGTTGTTCCGCACGACAGGCGCCGTTGCGGTGGATATGGAGAGCGCCGCGGTTGCGGAGATAGCCGAACAACATGGAGTACCGTTTCTGGCCGTACGCGTCG
>Ga0268266_10004949_pt1 | contig 12607 bp, 14 predicted proteins | sample KBSS13metaG_FD_190356 | JGI IMG/M metagenome (GOLD analysis project Ga0268266, IMG submission 190356) | Switchgrass rhizosphere microbial communities from Kellogg Biological Station, Michigan, USA - KBS S1-3 metaG (SPAdes) (version 2) | ecosystem: Host-associated > Plants > Roots > Rhizosphere...
GTGGACGAATACGACCGTGGGCCCCTGCCCCTTCTCGACAAAGTGCAGAACCACACCATTGCCGATCGCGACGGTTCGGTCTGGCACGGCGAGCGCTGGTGAAAGGAGCGCCTGCCAAAGGGCAAGCCCCAATGCGAGACTCCTCCAGAGATTCATGCGCCGTTCCCTTCGCTGAATCGAACGTGGGTACGCCCACCGTCAAGGTTCTACAATACCGCTGCGACCGACGCAAATGCGCGCTCTACTCGAACGGTATCTGCTCAGTGAACACTCACTGACGTTGTCGTTCGTCAGCCCCGGACTAAGTATTTCCCACGATGGGCGCGCCGGGGGTTTGCGAAAATCATGACGGCGCAGCTGTAGTGGAGCCGGCCATCATGACTTGGACAAAGCACGATTATGACAACATCCCTGGAACCTATGTGTTCGATGGAAAGCACGCGCACGGTGCCTATCCATTGAACAAACTCCTGTTCTCTCTCAACGATGCGGGCAATCGCGATCGATTCGAACGGGATCCGGCTGCCTACTGCGATGCATACGGAGTCAGTGGAAACTACAAGGAGCTCGTGCTCGAGAAGGACTTCCTGGGGATGCTGCGTGCCGGCGCCAACATCTACTACCTGGCCAAGATGGCCATTCCGCGGGGCACGTCGGTCCAGGACGCAGGGGCCAAATTCCAAGGAATCACTACCCGGGATTTTCAGGCGAAGCTGCTGGCGAAAGGTGATGACTTGACGCAGCGCCTGGCGCGGCGTGGAGGTTTCTGGAATGGCTAGAATCATCGGTGGCGTGACCAGCTCCCACATCCCTGCGGTGGGCAACGCCATTGCCAACAATCAGACGCAAGAGCCGTACTGGAAACGATTCTTCGACGGCTACAAGCCCGCGCAAGCCTGGTTGAGCGAGAAGAAGCCGGATGTGGCTATCGTGGTGTACAACGACCACGGCCTGAATTTCTTCCTGGACAAGGTTCCTACCTTCGCGTTGGGTTGCGCGGATACCTACCACAACGATGATGAAGGCTGGGCGCTCAAGCCCGTGGCCCCCTTCAAGGGTGACGCGCAATTCTCCTGGCACATCGCGGAATCGCTGATCCAGCAGGAGTTCGACATCTGCACCTGTCAGGAAATGAAGGTCGATCATGGCTTCGTGAACCCCATCCGGGCCCTTTATGGCACACACGAGGTCTGGCCCGTGACGACCATTCCGCTGGCGGTCAACACGGTACAACATCCGGTGCCGTCGGCTCTGCGTTGCTACAAGCTCGGCCAGGCGCTCCGCCAGGCTGTGGAGTCCTATCCGGAGGATCTGCGCGTGGTGGTGTTTGGCACCGGAGGCCTCTCACATCAACTTCAAGGTGAGCGTGCGGGCCTCATCGACGTCGAGTTCGACCTGGATTGCATGGAGAAGATCGCGAACGATCCGCAATGGATGACCCGGTTCTCCAATTCGGAAATCATGCGTCGCGCGGGTACCGAGGGCATCGAGACCATTATGTGGTTGGTGATGCGTGGCGCACTGCAGTCCAATGTGAAAGTCGTGCACAAACACTATCACGTGCCGATTTCCAATACGGGCGCGGGGGTATTGGTATTGGAAAACTATGGCTGAGCGCCGCGGTGGAACGCTTTGCGGAAGAGGCCCCAATTGACTTGCCAGCCGTCGTTTACGATGCTCTCGCAGCGGCAAAAGGTACGCCGCATACACTACGAGCGGGAACGGCGCTGCATGACAGTCTCTACGCGATCCGCCCTCGGCCGCCGGGCGCGGCAGGTCTGTGTCCTCGGAAGCGCTGAGCCCGGATCGCCCGCTTTTGACCTCGCGGGTGCGGCCGGGGAACTGCTTGCACGGCTTGGAATTACCGTAGTGAGCGGCTGCGGCAGTCCGGCCACACGGGTTGCGGCCGAACGAGCTTTGCAGGCAGGCGGGTGGGTCGTCAGCATCGTGCCGTCCGACGATATCAACCTCGTCGATTGGCCTTGCAGCGTCCTCATCCCTTGCGGCATGGGGGATGCCCGCAACCTTCTCATGGCCTTGGCTGGCGATGCATGCCTTGTTATCGGCGGTCGTGCGGGAACCAAATCCGAGGTGTGCCTGGCGTGGTTGCACCATCGACCGCTGCTGCCACTCACCGGTTGTGGAGGGTGGTCGGATCGGCTCGAGAGCGAACCCCCGGATGAGCGTGGGAATTCGCGGATTCTAAGCTGGAGCTCGATCGAGGAGCTCCAGCACAATCTGCACGAGCTGGGGCTCGTCGACCATAAGTCCTGATCCGGCGATCCTTAGCGCACCCGGAAGACGAAATACTGGACATGGATGTGATCTGCGAAATCAGGATGTCCAGGCAGGTACGGCAAGGGGTTGGATTGAAACACGGGCGACCACAGACCATCGGTAGCCAGCTTCGCGAGCATATCGCCGAAGGACCGTGCCCTGACCAGGTCCGTCCTATGAGAGAGCACTGCGACGCCACCTTGGCGCGTAACCCGGCACAGCTCGCGGAGCAATCCGTCACCGGAGATGTATGACAGGACACCCACACAAATCGCCGCGTCGAACGTGTCATTGAGGAACGGCAGCGGCTCTTGCAGGTCGGCGCGTACCAACGCGCGGTAAACGCCTTTGCTGGCGGCCAATTCCAACGAAGACGTCGATATGTCGACGCCCTGTACAGACTCGAATCCCACGCGGCGCAGCTCACGGCCCGTCAGTCCGGTTCCGCAGCCCGCATCCAGTACGGTCGATGGCAAAGGAGCGTGACGGGCCAAGAGCTCGGCGGCCATTGCCGGGGCCTGGTAGCCCCATTTGCTGAGCAGGGTGTCGTCGTAGGTCGCGGCGAACTCGTCATACTGGCGCATGACCTCGGGCGTGCTGGTGCTCGATTTGCCGGCCCAGTCATATTTATCCCGCGCGGTGTCGTCGCTTTCGCTCACAAGGGGATGGCTCACGAGACCAGGAAGATGACCGCTTGCCCGCGCTCGGCAGCACGCTTGTAGAAGGCAACGAGTTGGGTGTAATAGCTCAACAGAAACTGCAGGGCTTCTTCCCCTTCGCGCTCCCAGATCACGCCGGGATATACCTGCTCGCGTGTCATTTCCTTCGGGTCGAATCGCTTCCGCAACATCTCCGGCGGAGTCTTTTCGAGCAGCTGCGCGATGGCCTTGACCTCGGCCGGCTGAACCAACTGAGCCGGCCCGTAGCCGAGAACCGGTCCAATGTCCTCACCCCCCATAATCACCCTGGAAGCCAGGGTGTCGTCGGGTAAAGCACTCCCGGTCAGCAGGTAGTGAATTCCGTGCCAGGCCTTGTCGAGCTCCACCCGGCTATCGTCAGACTTTCCCGTGAGAGACGGCGGCTCGGCCAGTAGCAGTTCCTGGAGGGCCTTGTCGTCGCGCTGCAGGGTTTCAATCAATGCAGGATCGATCGCTTTGGCCGACCACCTCATCCCCGCCCAGGAGGCAGCGGGAAGGCCCAACATAAGCAACCCCCAGACGGCCAACAGGCAATAGCCGAAGCGATAGGTCCATGAGCCTGCCGATTTTTTCATGTGAGCCCAGGCTTAACCGAATGCCAGCCGACACTATGCCACCGGCGGTCGTTCGCGAACAACGGCATGACAGGCGTTGTGCAGTTTGTTCGAATAGGTCGGTTTGCTTTTATCGGCGGAATGAACAAGGTGACCAAGGACGTTCTTCCATTTTGCATCGCGGACGGACATCCATTGGTCGAGACTTGGACAGCTGCAACTACGTTCCAGGGCAGAAGCTCATGACATCGCACTTGAGGTGCGACGCCTCGCACTCATTGCAGCCGCTTCACACCATCGAGCTTTGCCAGATCGCGATCGAAAGTGCCCAGCGGAAGGTGCCCGGATTTACGGGCCAACTCGAGCACGAGACAGTCGGAGAAACCCAGCGCCGGACGTCTTCTGAAGTGCTCCAGTGCGTTAGTTACCACCTCGGCGTCCTGTATCGTCAGGTCCTTGTGGTTGAGCAGCATGTCGATCGCGATCGCGATCTGCTCAGGCGTGCGGTCGTACACCGCGTCGAGGACCCACGTGGCCTCAGCCAACACCAGGTGCGATGCCCAGGCTCCCGTTGAGACGAAGGACTCGGCTATCCGAACCTGCTCAGGGTCGTCGCGTACGATGAGGCGGACGAGAACGTTCGTGTCAACGGCCCGCATGTTTCTTGCGGATGTACTTGCGAATGGCCTCTTTCACTTCCGGCGCAGATCCTCGCGGATTTCCCTCGGGAAACAGAGCACGATGCACTTCTTCGGACGTGTATCGCCCTGCCCTTCGAACGATGACTTGATCGTCCTGCTCGTCCCATTCCAGCACCGACCCCGGTCCTACTCCCAGCCGTTGTCGAACTTCCGCCGGCACGGAGATCTGTCCTTGAGCAGTCAGCTTGGATTTGGCGATGGTCATGCGTTTACATTACCAGGGTAATGCGAGCTACGCAAATCGACCCCGCGGCAGATTTCATAAATCCATCGCAATGCCGCAGTAATCGTGTAGTGCTAACAACAGAAACGCGGGATCGGGGGATTGCTCGCGGTGCGCGGTCGGAAGAAAGGACCGGCTACTGGCACTGCCTGACAGGCAACGCATCGTCTCTCGAGAAGAAGTTGGTCGGGACGCCGAGATTTGAACTCGGGACCCCTTGCACCCCATGCAAGTGCGCTACCAGGCTGCGCCACGTCCCGACACGATATCTCTCGAGAGACCGCGCGAGGCGGACCTTCGCGCGAGCCGATAATGATACCCCGTTTTTGTAAGATTTGCGGCGCAATCAGCGCCGCAGGACCTTCATGAGCTCCTCGAGCTCGGCCCGGACCTGGCGGACGATCTGCTGGCTCTGGCTGGTGTCCGTGCGAGCCTCTTCGCCACCGAGTTTATTGCGGGCACCGCCGATCGTGAACCCCTGGTCGTACAGGAGGCTGCGGATCTGGCGGATGACGATCACGTCCTGCCGCTGGTAGTAGCGGCGGTTGCCGCGCCGCTTCACGGGCTTCAGTTGCGGGAATTCCTGCTCCCAATAGCGCAGCACGTGCGGCTTCACGCCACACAGCTCGCTCACCTCGCCGATCGTGAAATAGCGCTTGCCGGGGATCGCCGGCAGCTCGGCGTTATTCTTTGGCTCCAACATAAGCTTCGACCCGCGCCTTCAGTTTTTGTCCGGGACGGAACGTCACCACGCGCCGCGCGCTGATGGGTATCTCTTCCCCGGTTTTGGGATTGCGTCCGGGACGCTGATTTTTGTCGCGCAGGTCGAAATTGCCGAAGCCGGAGAGTTTCACCTGCTCCCCGTTCGAAAGAGCCGCGCGAACTTCCTCGAAGAAGAGATCCACGAGCTCCCGCGCTTCCCGCTTGTTGAGGCCGAGCTGGTTGAACAGCGCTTCCGCCATCTCCGCCTTGGTCAGGGCCATCTCGTTATTCTCGTATTTTTGCGTTCAAGCTCTCGCGCAAATCGCTGACGATCGCGGCCATGAGGCGTTCCACGTCGTCGTCGGTAAGAGTGCGAGAAATATCTTGAAAAATCAACCCCAAAGCGATGCTTTTTCTCCCTGATTCTACGCCCGCGCCGCGATACACGTCGAAGACGCGGAGGCTCTGCAAGAGGGTCGAAGCCGTGAAGACTACACGCTCAGCCAAGGCACTTAAAGACACGGATTCGTCCACGACGACGGCAATATCGCGCCGCACCTGCGGAAAGCGGGAGATCTCCCGGTGTTGGGGTTTCTCGACCGCCAACGCAGCGACAAACTCTGTTTTTGCCCCATTTTGTTGCGTTCGCGCCTGCGGGCCGGCGGCCGCCGACACCGCCCCGCCCAAATCCAGCTCGAACAAAACCGGTGAATATGTAAAGTCCAATTCTCTCACCAGCGTGGGATGCAGCTCTCCCATGAAGCCCACTTCCCGTCCGTCCCGGAGTATCCGCGCCGAGCGGCCAGGATGCAGGCACGAGAGCGCAGCCGGCTCGACCGAGAAGGAACTGGCTGGCCCATTGGTCTGCCGGGCGGCTCCTGTTGCAGTAAACAGTGCTTCGAGGTCGCTCTTCACGTCGTAAAAGTCAGCCGGCCCACGCACGTCGCGCGGGACGCCCCACTGTTCTGGTAATCGTGGTCCGCAAGCAATACCCGCCAGCGTATCGATTTCCACGGTTCGCCCACCATCGGGGGAAACCATGAATCTCGCACCGTGCTCAAACAAGCGAATTCGGTCCTGTTGCCGCCGTTGGTTCTCCTGAGCAGCACGCAGCAGGCCCGGCCACAACGAAACACGCATGACTGACAAATCGCTGGCAATCGGATTCGATAGCGCCAGGCCCCGACGATCCGGGAACAGGCGAGCCTGCAGTCCCGGATCAACAAAGGCGAATGTGACAGCCTCCTGGTAGCCCCGCATGGCGAGCGCTTCAAGGATGGTGTGCTCGGAAGGCCGCTCTTCCGGGGCGAGGTGGAACCGCTGGGGTACCGGCGCATCCGTCTCAGGGATGGCGTCGAAGCCGACGATCCGGGCCACCTCCTCGATCAGATCCGCCTCGATCGTCACATCGAAGCGGTATGCCGGCGGGGTCGCCTCCCAACCCGTTGGGGTGGTCACGACGCGCATCTGTAAGGCTTCCAACGTGCCCGTGACGCGCTCGTCCGCAATAGCTACGCCAAGCAGGCGCTGGAGCTGCGAGCTCCGCAGTGAAACCGGAGCGCGCTTCGGCTGATGTTGCGCCGATTGAGTCACAGACACCGGACCCGGAGTGCCGCCGCCGATGGACAGCAACAAGGCCACCGCGCGCTCGACCGCACGCTGCTGTTGTGTTGGATCGACGCCGCGCTCATATCGTTGGCTGGCGTCGGTCAGCATTCCCCAACGGCGCGAGCGGCCGGCGATCGCTTCCGGCGGGAAATAAGCCACCTCGAAGAGCACATCGACGGTGTCGGCGCTGATCTCGGTGCGCTCGCCGCCCATGATGCCGGCGAGCCCGATCGGCCCTTCCTGGTCGGTGATCAGAAGCACATCGGGCGCAAGATCAATGGTCTTGCCGTCGAGCAGCTTGATCTTCTCGCCTTCGCGCGCCAGGCGGACCCGGATCTCGCCGTGGAGCTTGTTCAGATCGTACGCATGCATCGGCTGCCCCAGCTCGAGCATGACGTAGTTGGTGACGTCAACAACCGGACTGATCGAGCGCACGCCAGCGCGACGCAGGCGCTCGCGTATCTTCAGCGGCGTCTGTGCACGGTTGTTGATTCCGCGAACGACGCAACCCACGAACGTAGGGCACGCCGCCGGGGCATCCAGATAGACGGGGAAGCGATCGTTGTTGCCAGCTGCCACCGGCGCCAGGCCTGGCTCCGTCAGTTCCCGGCGAGCTAGTGCCGCAACCTCGCGCGCGATGCCGATGACCGACATGGCGTCGCCGCGGTTCGCAGTGATGTTGAGCTCGAGAATCGAGTCGTCGAGCTCGAGATAGTCGCGCACCGGGCGTCCGAGGGGGGCATCCGCCGGCAGCTCGAGAATTCCGCTGGAGCTTTCGGCCAGCCCCAGCTCCTTGGCCGAGCACAGCATGCCGAACGACTCCACGCCGCGCAGCTTCGCTGCCTTGATCTCCAATCCGCCGGGCAAACTCGCGCCCACCTTGGCCAAAGCGGTCTTGAGACCTTTGCGGGCATTGCTCGCGCCGCAAACGATCTGCAGGGGCTCGCCTTGCCCCATCGACACGCGGCAAACCTGCAACTTGTCGGCTTGCGGGTGACGTTCGGCCGCGACGATCTCCGCGACCACGACGTTGCTGAAGGGAGGCGCCGCCGGCTCGAGCGCATCGAGCTCAAACCCTGCCATGGTCAGACGCGAGCCCAGCTCACGCGCGTTCCACGGCACGTCGACCCATTCAGCCAACCATGAGTAGGGAACCTTCATCGCTCAAAACGCCCGGAACTGTCGCAGGAAGCGCAGATCGTTCTCAAAGAACAGCCGCAGATCGTTGACGCCGTAGCGGAGCATCGCGAGCCGGTCGATACCGGCACCGAACGCGTAGCCGGTGTAGCGCTCCGGATCGATGCCGCTCGCTCTCAACACGTTGGGATGGACCATGCCGCAGCCGGAGATCTCGAGCCATCCGGTCTGCTTACAGGTGCGGCAACCCTTGCCTTCGCAAAAGACGCACGACATGTCGACTTCCGCGGAGGGCTCGGTGAACGGAAAGTAGGACGGTCGCAGGCGCATCGCCAGATCGCGCTCGAAGAACGCCTGCAGGAAGCCATGCAGCGCCGCCTTCATGTTGGCGAAGCTGACGTTCTCGCCCACGACCAACCCCTCGAGCTGATGGAACATCGGCGAGTGAGTCATGTCGTGATCGTTACGGTAGACACGCCCCGGCGCGATGATCGCGATCGGCGCCCCGTGTTGGAGCAGCGAGCGAATCTGCACCGGCGAGGTGTGGGTGCGCAGCACCCGCTCGTCCGGGAAATAAAACGTATCGTGCATCGCCCGGGCCGGATGGTTGGGCGGGATGTTGAGCGCTTCGAAGTTGTGGAAGTCGTCTTCGATCTCGGGACCGGAGGCAACATCGAAGCCCGCGCGACGGAACAACGTCTCGATGCGCAGGCGCGCCTTCGTCACGGGATGTAGACCACCCCGCTCTTCGCCGCGCCCGGGAAGAGTTACATCAATGCGTCCGGCGGAGAGCTTGCGCTCCACGTCGGCGCGCTCGAGCTCGGACTTACGGGCGTCGATGGCCGCGCTGACGCGCTCCTTCGCCTCGTTGATCCGTTGGCCGGCGGCGGGACGCTCGGCCTTGGGGAGCGCTCCCAGAGCCTGGAGCTGCTCTGTGAGCGTGCCCTTCTTGCCGAGCCACCGAACCCGCACCTCGTCGAGCGCGGCGAGGTCGCTGCAAGCAGCAACCTCGTCGAGCGCCTGCCGGGTGAGTGAAGTCAGATCCTGCATACGGTTGCGTTGGCCTTACCGGCCTCACGCCGGATGCTGACTTCAGGCGATGCCGAGAGCGGTTTTCGCCTGCTGCGCGATCGCGCCAAAAGCCTCGGTATCGTGTACAGCGATATCCGCGAGCATCTTGCGATCGATCTCAACTCCAGCCTTGGAGAGGCCGTTGATGATGCGGCTGTAGCTCAACCCGTAGATGCGGGCCGCCGCGTTGATACGGGCGATCCACAGAGCGCGGAACTCGCGCTTCTTCGCCCGCCGGTCGCGATAGGCGTACTGGCCGGCCTTGATGACCGCCTGCTTCGCTGCGCGATAAACCTTGCGCCGGGCGTTGTAGTAGCCCTTCGCCTTACCCAGAACTTTCTTATGACGGCGCCCGGCCGTCACACCACGTTTGACTCGTGCCATGGATTAAAACCTCGTGCTTATTTGGCGTGTGGCAGCAGTTTTACGAGCCGACCCAGGTCGGTCTTATCGACTACGCCGGAGCCACCGGAGCGCGCGTGGCGCTTCACTTTCCGAGCCTTGTGGCCGAGGTTATGGCGACGACCGGCCGCGTAATGCTTGAAGCTTTTCGCTGTTTTGCGAAAACGCTTAGCCGCGGCCCGGTTGGTTTTCAACTTGGGCATGACTGTCTCCTGTTTGTATGGCTACCGCTCACAGGGCAGACCTTTCGGCCTACCCGCTTGCGGGCGAACAACCCCAGGTCTTACAAAGACTTAGAGCTGTTACTTCTTTTTCGGTGCAAATACCATGACCATCTGCTTGCCCTCCATCAGAGGGTTCTGCTCGATCACGGCATGCGGGGCCAGATCTTCGGAAACGCGGGCCAAGAGCCTGCGCCCGATGTCCTGGTGCACCATCTCGCGACCACGGAACCGCAAGGTTACCTTGGCCTTATCGCCCTCGGACAGGAAGCGGATCAGATTACGCAGCTTGATCTGGTAATCGCCCTCTCCCGTCCCGGGACGAAACTTCACTTCCTTGACCTGTATCTGCTTCTGCTTGCGCTTCGCCGCGTGGGTCTTCTTGTTCTGTTCGAACAGGAATTTCCCGTAATCCATGATGCGCACCACCGGCGGCTCCGCCGTGGGTGACACCTCGACGAGATCGAGCTCGGCGACTTTCGCCATCTCGAGAGCGTCATACCGGGACATTACCCCGGCTTGCGAACCATCCGCCGCAATTACGCGTAACTGCGGTGACGTAATGTCGTCGTTGCGCCGAACGCGCTTCGTTGCACTAGCGATGCGTCAACCCTCCAACAATTGGCGACCGCGGCTGTCGAGCTCGACGCGAAGACGTTGGGCGAACGTCTCCGGGGTCATCGTGCCCAGGTCCTTGCCGCTTAGTGTGCGCACTGAAAGCAGATTTGCGGCCACTTCCTTGTCGCCCGCTACTAATAGATACGGAACACGCTGAAGCGTGTGCTCGCGAATCTTAAAGCCGACCTTCTCGTTGCGCAAGTCGGATTCGACGCGAAAGCCCTGATTTTTCAGGGTTTCCGTAATTTGTTTGACATACGCGTCCTGGCGCTCGGTAATGCCGAGCACCACGGCTTGTACCGGCGCCAGCCAGGCCGGCAGCTTCCCGGCGTGATGCTCGAGCAGAATGCCGATGAACCGCTCCATCGAGCCGACGATGGCCCGATGCAGCATGACCGGCACGTGGCGCGCCGAGTCGGTGCCGACGTACTCCGCGCCAAGCCTGGCCGGCATCATGAAGTCCACCTGCATCGTGCCCAGCTGCCAGGTGCGGCCGATCGCATCCTGCAGGTGGTATTCGATCTTCGGCCCGTAGAAAGCCCCCTCGCCCGGCAATTCCTGCCACTCGACCCCACAGGTTCGCAGTGCCGTGCGCAGGGCATTCTCCGCCTTGTCCCAGGTCGCATCGTCGCCGAGGCGCGGCTCCGGGCGCAGCGCGATCTTGATCTGGATATCGGTGAACCCGAAATCGGCGTACACCCCGAGCGCTTGACGGTGAAACGCCGTCACCTCCGCCTCGATCTGGTCCTCGGTGCAGAAGATGTGACCATCGTCCTGCGTAAATCCGCGCACGCGCAGGATGCCGTGAAGGGCGCCGGAAGGCTCATTGCGATGGCAGGCACCGAACTCGCCGTAACGGATCGGCAGGTCGCGATAGCTGCGCAGACCATGGTTGAAAATCTGCACGTGGCCCGGGCAGTTCATCGGCTTCAGCGCGTAAGTGCGCTTCTCCGACTCGGTGAAGAACATGTTGTTCTGGTAGTTGTCCCAGTGACCGGACTTCTTCCACAACGACACATCGAGCACCTGCGGACCGCGTACTTCCTGGTAGCCGGACTGCCGATAGACCGAGCGCATGTACTGCTCGACGGCCTGCCAGGTAGCCCAGCCCTTGGGGTGCCAGAACACCAGGCCCGGGCCTTCTTCCTGCAGATGGAACAGGTCGAGGTCCTTGCCGATGCGGCGGTGGTCGCGCTTCTCCGCTTCCTCCAGCCGGTGCAGGTATTCGTCGAGCTGTTTTTTGTCCGCCCACGCGGTGCCGTAGATGCGTTGGAGCATCTCGTTACGCGAGTCACCGCGCCAATAGGCGCCCGCGACCTTCATGAGCTTGAACGCCTTCAATTTCCCGGTCGAGGGAACGTGCGGACCGCGGCACAGATCGACCCAGTCGCCTTGTCCGTAGAGACTGATTTCCTCGTTGCCCGGGATGCTGGCGATGATCTCGGCCTTGTAGATTTCCCCGAGGCCGGTGAAGAACTTCACGGCTTCATCGCGTGGCATCACGCGACGGGTCACCTTCTGGTCGGCCTTCGCGAGCTCGTTCATCTTCGCCTCGATGGCGGCGAGATCCTCGGTCGTGAAAGGACGCTTGTAAGAGAAATCGTAGTAGAAGCCGTCCTCGATCACAGGTCCGATCGTCACCTGCGCGTCGGGGAAGAGCTCTTTCACAGCCTGCGCGAGAAGATGCGCCGTCGAGTGACGGATGACATCGATCCCGGCGGGGTCCTTCTCGGTGACGATCGCGAGGCTCACGTCGTCGTTGATCACGTAGGACGTGTCAACCAACTTGCCGTCAACGCGCCCGGCGAGCGCGGCCTTGCGCAGGCCCGCGCCAATGCTCGCGGCCACTTCGTCCACCGTGACGGGGTGGTCGAAGGGGCGTTTGCTGCCATCCGGCAATGTGACGACGGGCATGAAGGTTCTCGCGAGCCACGCATGGCCTCGAAGGTCGCTTCCGCCAGCCAAGCAAAACGGCGCGCCCGGATGTCGTTCCATCCGGGCGCGCCGTGTGGCTATCTGGTAGGCGCGAGTGGGATCGAACCACCGACCACCACCATGTCAAGGTGATGCTCTACCACTGAGCTACGCGCCTGAAGACTTCCCCCGAGGAGGGCCGCGAACGATACAAGAGCGGCGCCCTGGACGCAAGCTAACATGAGCTATTCCAATCACTTACGTTCGGCGGCAAGCCCCCCGGGGGCAAGGTTGAGCCGGCGGCGACTGCGAGGTCCTCTACGTCTGCAGTAAGGCGCCTCTCCGGGAGGACGGCGAGCCGGGGGTCGCCGGTGGTGTTCCGGGCTGTGCGGGCCCGTTCGCAGCCGCGGCGGCAATCATGGCCTCGAAGGCCGAAACGCACTCCGCAAACGTCACCGCCAGGTACCCTGCCCCGGCTACT
>Ga0268266_10004950_pt1 | contig 12607 bp, 10 predicted proteins | sample KBSS13metaG_FD_190356 | JGI IMG/M metagenome (GOLD analysis project Ga0268266, IMG submission 190356) | Switchgrass rhizosphere microbial communities from Kellogg Biological Station, Michigan, USA - KBS S1-3 metaG (SPAdes) (version 2) | ecosystem: Host-associated > Plants > Roots > Rhizosphere...
CAGACTCGGGGAGTCAACTGGATCCCAGACGGCGGCACGACGGATCGCCGGACACGGCGCGACCGGTAGCTGGGGAGCCCCCGGTACCGCGCCTTGCGGGAAGAACCGGATGACGCCGGTCGGGGGCTGGGGAGCGGCCCGGCCGGTGTCATCCGGCCCTGTCAGTCGGTCGCCGGGGCGGCCAGGGTCCCCGCGGCCCCGGCGGTGACGCGCTCGACGACGGCGCGCAGTCCGAGGTCCCGCCGATCGCGATCAGGCCTCGACCCGTCCGAACCTGTGGACAACCCGGTCTCCCCGCATCTCGGGCTGGCCTTGCCGTCGACGGCAGGGTCTAGCGTCGGAGGCGGCCTGGAGGAGGGAGGGGCATGCGCATCGGTGAGCTGGCCGAGCGGGCCGGGGTGAGCGCCCGGGCGTTGCGGCACTACGAGGAGCTGGGGCTGCTGCCCGCGTCCCGCGCGGCGAACGGCTACCGCTCGTACGACGAGGAGCACCTGCGTGCGCTGGCGGAGATCCGCACGCTCGTGGGGCTCGGCCTGTCGCTGGAGGAGACCCGCCCGTTCGTCGAGTGCCTGCGGGCGGGGCACCCCACCGGCGGGAGCTGTGCGGACTCGATCGCGGTCTACCGCAGCAAGCTCGCCGAGGTCGACGCCTCGCTCGCCCGGCTCGGCGCGGTGCGCGCGGAGCTGGCCGGACACCTGGAACAGGCGCTGCGAGAACGCGCGCCCCGATGCGAGTTCACCGTGGAGGGCACATGATCGACGAGGTCACGGATGCGGAGTTCGAGGCGCGAGTGCTGCGTGCGCCGCTGCCGGTACTGGTGGAGTTCACGGCGAGCTGGTGCCCGCCGTGCCGGATGATCGCGCCGGTGCTGGCCGAGCTGGCGGAGGAGATGGTCGGGCGGATGGAGATCGTCGCGCTGGACGTGGACGCGAACCCCCGCACCGCCGTCGCGGCCAGGGTGCTGGGCATGCCGACCCTGTCGCTGTACGTCGGTGGCGAGGTGGTCGCCCAGGTCACGGGGGCGCGGCCCAAGGCGGCGATCCGCGCGTTCGTCGAGCCGCACCTGACGGTGGTCGGAGCATCATGATCGAACATATGTTCGAGTACAGTCGAGGGCATGGGATGGAGCAACCCGGACGTCAGCTGGAGTGAGCTGGAGGGGGTCCTCTCCGGGCGCACCGGGTCGAGCCTGCGCGGCGGTCCGGAGCGGGACGGTGGGGACTCGCCCGCCTGGTCGCGCACGCGGGAGCCGTACGAGGCGCCGCCGCTGGAGCGCCGGGAGCCCGCCGTCCCCTACGCGGAGCTGCACTGCCACTCGAACTTCAGCTTCCTCGACGGCGCGAGCCATCCCGAGGAGCTGGTCGAGCGGGCCCACGAGCTGGGGCTCGAGGCGCTGGCGCTCACCGACCACGACGGGATGTACGGCGTGGTCCGGTTCGCCGAGGCCGCGCGGGGGCTCGGGGTGCGCACGGTCTTCGGCGCCGAGCTGAGCGTGGGGCTCTCCGCGCCGCAGAACGGGGTGCCGGATCCCGAGGGCAGCCACCTGCTGCTGCTCGCCCGGGGCCCGGAGGGGTACGGGGCGCTGTGTCGCACGATCAGCGCGGCCCAGCTGCGGGGAGCGGAGAAGGGGCGCCCGGTGTACGAGCCCGCGGAGGTCGTGGAGGACACCCGGGGGCACGTCGTCGCGCTCACCGGGTGCCGCAAGGGCACGGTGCAGCAGGCGCTGCGGCACGGCGGGCCCGCCGCGGGGGCCGAGGCGCTGCGCGGGCTGGTGGAGCGGTTCGGGCGGGAGCACGTGGTCGTCGAGCTGACCCACCACGCGCTGCCGGAGGACACCGAGCGGAACGACCTGCTGGCCGCGCTGGCCGCCGAGGTGGGGGTCCCGGTCGTCGCGAGCACGGCGGCGCACTACGCCACCCGCGCCCGGTTCCCGCTGGCCAGTGCGGTGGCGGCGGTGCGGGCCCGGCGCAGCCTGGACGACGCCGACCCCTGGCTGCCCGCCGCGGGCGCGGCCTACCTGCGGGACGGGGCCGCGATGGCGCAGCGGTTCGCCCGCTATCCGGGCGCGGTGGCGCAGGCGGCGGCGCTGGGCCGCGAGCTGGCGTTCGAGCTGCGGCTGGTGGCGCCGGACCTGCCCCCGTTCGACGTGCCGCCGGGGGAGACCGAGGCGACCTGGCTGCGGGCGCTGACCCGCATCGGCGTCGCCCAGCGGTACGGCAGCCGCGCGGAGAACCGGTTCGCCGCGGACATGGTGAGCCACGAGCTGGCGATCATCGAGGCGAAGAACTTCCCCGGCTACTTCCTGATCGTCGCGGACATCGTGGCGTTCTGTCGTCGCGCGGGGATCCTCTGCCAGGGCCGGGGCTCGGCCGCGAACTCCGCGGTCTGCTACGCCCTGGGCATCACGAACGTGGACGCGGTGCGCCACGGGCTGCTCTTCGAGCGCTTCCTGTCCCCGGACCGGGACGGCTACCCGGACATCGACCTCGACATCGAGTCCGGGCGGCGGGAGGAGGTGATCCAGTACGTCTACGAGCGGTACGCGCGCACGCACGCCGCGCAGGTCGCGAACGTGATCACCTACCGGCCGCGGTCGGCGGTCCGGGACATGGCGAAGGCGCTGGGGTTCTCGCCCGGCCAGCAGGACGCGTGGAGCAAGCGGATCGAGCGCTGGACGGGGCTGGAGGAGGGGAACGCCCCGGCGGACCTGCCCGTCCCGGTCCTCGCGCTGGCCGACCAGCTGCTCGGTTTCCCGCGGCACCTCGGCATCCACTCCGGGGGCATGGTCATCTGCGACCGGCCGGTGTCCGAGGTGGTGCCGGTGGAGTGGGCGCGGATGGCGGACCGGACCGTCGTGCAGTGGGACAAGGACGACTGCGCGGCGGCCGGGCTGGTCAAGTTCGACCTGCTGGGGCTGGGCATGCTCACCGCGCTGCACCTGATGCAGGACCTCGTGAGGCGGTACGAGGGCCGGGTCGTCGAGCTCCACGACCTGGACCAGAGCGATCCCGCCGTCTACGCGATGCTGCAGCGGGCGGACTCGGTGGGCGTGTTCCAGGTGGAGTCGCGCGCGCAGATGGCCACCCTGCCCCGGCTGCGGCCCGAGCGGTTCTACGACCTGGTGATCGAGGTGGCGCTGATCCGGCCCGGGCCGATCCAGGGCGGCTCGGTGCACCCGTTCATCAAGCGGCGCAACGAGCAGCAGCGCGGCCTGCCGCGCTCGTGGGAGTACGACCATCCGCTGCTGGCCGGGGCCCTGGAGAAGACCCTCGGGGTGCCGCTGTTCCAGGAGCAGCTCATGCAGATCGCGGTGGACGTGGCGGGCTTCTCCGCCTCGGACGCGGACGAGCTGCGCCGGGCCATGGGCTCCAAGCGTTCCGCGGAGAGGATGGAGAACCTGCGGGTCCGGTTCTTCGCCGGGATGGCGGCCAAGGGCATCCCGGACCCGGTGGCCGAGACGATCTTCCAGAAGATGCTGGCCTTCTCGAACTTCGGCTTCCCGGAGAGCCACTCGATCAGCTTCGCCGCGCTGGTCTACGCCAGCTCCTGGTTCAAGCTCTACTACCCGGCCGCGTTCTGCGCGGCGCTGCTGAACTCCCAGCCGATGGGCTTCTACTCGCCGCAGTCGCTGGTGGCCGACGCCCGCAGGCACGGGGTGCGGGCCTTCGGTCCGGACGTGAACGAGGGCGGCGCGGCCGCGATCCTGTTCCGGGACGAGGAGAGCGCAGGCGGCTGGGCGGTCCGCACCGGGCTCCGCGAGATCCGCACCATCGGCACCGAGCTCGCCGAGCGGATCGAGGCCGAGCGGGACCGCGGCGGGCCCTACCGGGGCCTCGCCGACCTGTCCCGACGGGTGCGGCTCACCGGGCCCCAGGCGGAGGCGCTGGCGACCGCGGGGGCGTTCGGCTGCTTCGGGATCGACCGGCGGGCCGCGCTGTGGGCGGCCGGGGTGGTCGCGGCGGTGCGCCCGGAGCACCTGCCCGGCAGCGCGGTGGGTCTGGAGGCGCCCGCCCTGCCGGGGATGACGGACGTGGAGGAGACGGTGGCGGACGTCTGGGCCACCGGCGTCTCCCCGGACAGCCACCCCATGCAGCACCTGCGCTCCACGATGGACGGGCTGGGCGCGGTCCGGATCGACCGGCTCGACCCCCTCGGCGGTGACCCGCACGACCCGGACCGGCCGCCGCATCGGGTGCTGGTGGGCGGGCTGGTCACGCACCGGCAGCGGCCCGCGACCGCCCGCGGGGTCACGTTCGTGAACCTGGAGGACGAGAGCGGGATGCTCAACGTCACCTGCTCCGAGGGCCTGTGGGCCAGGTACCGCTCGGTGGCCATCGGCAGCGCGGCGCTGCTGGTGAGGGGCAGGCTCGAACGCAGCCCGGAGGGCGTCCTCAACCTGGTGGCGGACCGTCTCCAGCGCCTCCCCCTGAAGGTCGCCGTGAAGTCGAGGGACTTCCGCTGACCGCGGGATGGAACCCTGCTCCGCTCGCGGGCGGGCCCGCGCAGAAGGGTTCCATCCCGCGTTCTGGGGGCGGAGGTCAGTGGACCAGGGGGTTGCCCATGCTCCTCGCCGGGCCGCCCAGCTCCTGGGTCATGCCGTCCACGTAGATGTAGACCGCGACGAGGCAGAACAGCGCGCCGCCGATGCCCGCCACGGTCAGCAGGCCCGCCATCCCGGTGAGGGTGGCGACCAGCACCAGCGCCACCGTGATCGTGACCAGGGTGAACAGTGCGGTGAAGGCCAGCGGCAGGCGCAGCGTGGCCAGCGTGAGCACCGCGAAGACCACGAGCCAGGCGATCAGGAAGGTCGCCTGGGCCGTGGAGGTGTTCTCGGCCGGGATCTTCAGCCAGTCGTTGACCAGGGAGAGCACCAGGTAGGCGTAGCTCATCCAGAAGGTCGCGAACACGGTGAAGATCGCGCCGACCGCGCCCTGGCCGATCCGGATCGCCCACCAGCCGGCCACGAGCAGGCCGAGGCCCGCCACGGTGAGGGTCATCGGGACCAGCGTGCCGACGGCGGCGGCGGGCAGGTACCCGAACAGGTAGAGGGTCAGCCCGATCCCGCCGATGAGGAAGGCGGGCAGGCCGAGGAGGGCGGGGTTGCCGGTCGGGGCGGCCGCAGGCGCGGCGGCCTCCGCGACCGGGGCGGGAGTGCTCTCGATGTGTTCGGTACTCATGACACGCTCCAGACATGGGGTCCATCCGGGAGCGGAGCGGGACAACTGCGCGAGCGAGGTGTGTGCTCCGTCACAAGCCATTAACGTCCACATCGGGCGGTCGTGGTGTCTCTATCTGACACACGACGAGCACCCCGGGCGGTGACCCGGGGTGCTCGGCGGTGGGGCGGGGGCTACCGCACGATCGCGTTGCCCATCGGCATCGCCTTCCCGCCCAGGTCCTGGGCGAACCCGTCGACCAGGATGTAGGCGAAGATCGCGCAGAACAGCAGGGTCGTGATCCCCGCGATCGGGAACAGGCCCGCGTTCCCCGTGCTCACGCCGAGGAAGGCCAGCACGAACGTGATGTCCACGAAGACGAAGCCCGCGGTGAACGCGAGCGGCAGCCGCAGCGTGGCCAGCGTCAGCAGGATGAAGACCACGGTGAACGACAGCAGGTAGGTGCGCTGCACGTTCGCCACCTGCGCGGCGTCGGCCACGCCCCACCAGCCGCTCGTCAGCCCGGTGAGGAGCAGCCCGAAGCTGAGCCAGAAGGCGGAGAACACCCCGAAGATCGCGGCGACGGAGTTGGCCGCCACGCGGGCCGCCCACCCGGCGGAGATCATCAGGAACAGCCCCGCGGACAGCGTGACGATCGGGATCATCCCGCCCGGCAGGGTCGCGGTGTCCAGGTAGCCCAGGAACCACAGACCCAGGGTCACCCCGGACGGGAGGAAGGTGATCAGCCCCAGCAGGGCCGGGTTGGCCGCCGGAGCGGGCACCGCCTGGGGCTCGGCCGCGGCATGCGCCCCCGCCTGCACGTCGCTTTCGACACTCATGAATGCTCCTCGCTCGATGGTCGACCGCGCCCGCGCCGTCGCCGCGGGAAGGTCGGCCGGCGGGCGGTGCCACAGGTCGGGACATCGGCGCCGGCCAGGCGATTGTGCGTCGGGTCACAGCGTCGGCGGACCCTACGAACGGGCAGATCGAGACCTCGACCTCCCCCGCGCGACGCAGGGGTGGAGGGTCAGCTGACCATTGGGTGGGCCCGGTCCGCGGCGGGGCCGACCGCGTCACCGAGGCCCCGTCACCGCGGCCCCGTCGTCCCGGCTCTGCGAGGATGGCGAGCGTGACCGCACGGGTGATGGACGGCGAGGCCGTGCTCGCGACGATCCTCGCGGACCTGCGCGAGCGGGTCGCGGCGCTGCCGACCGCCCCGGGCCTGGGCACCGTGCTGGTGGGGGACGACCCCGCGTCGCACGGGTACGTCGCCGCGAAGCATCGGGACTGCGAGCTGGTCGGGATCGCCTCCCTGCGGCGCGAGCTGCCCGCGGACGCGGCCCCGGAGGCGCTGCTCGCCGCGATCGACGAGCTCAACGCCGACCCGGACTGCACCGGCTTCCTCGTGCAGCTGCCGCTGCCCCCGGGCCACGACGCGGCCGCCGCGCTCGAGCGGGTCGATCCGGCCAAGGACGTCGACGGCCTGCACCCGGTCAACCTCGGCAGGCTCGTGCTCGGTGAGCCCGCGCCGCTGCCGTGCACGCCCCGCGGGATCGTCGAGCTGTGCGGGCGGTACGGGGTCGAGCTGGCCGGGGCCCGGGTCGTGGTGGTCGGCCGCGGCGTGACGGTCGGGCGGGCGCTCGGCCTGCTGCTGGCGGGCCGGTCGGTGGACGCCACCGTGGTCTCCTGCCACACCGGCACGCGCGACCTGGCCGACGAGGTGCGCCGCGCGGACGTCGTGGTGTCGGCGACGGGCGTCCGCGGGCTCATCACCGCGGACATGGTGCGGCCGGGCGCCACGGTGCTCGACGTCGGCATCAGCCACACCGAGCTCGGGCCCGTCGGCGACGTCGAGCCGGAGGTCGCGGAGGTCGCGGGGTTCCTCGCCCCGGTCCCCGGCGGCGTCGGCCCGCTGACCCGGGGGATGCTGCTCACCGCGGTGGTGGAGGCGGCCGAGCGCGCCGCGGGCCTGGTCCCCGCGGGAGCCGCCGCATGAGCCCGGACCGCCGCGCCGACGACCCCGGAGCCTGGCCGCCCCGCGCGGAACGGGACCAGCGCCGCCCAATGCCCCGGCCTCCGACCGGACAGCCCCCGACCGGACAGCCTCCGCCCGGACAGCCCCCTGCCGGAGGGCCTCCGACCGGACAGCCTCCGACCGGGCAGCCCGCTGCCGGACGGCCCCCGACCGGACAGCCCGCTGCCGGACAGCCTCGGTTCCCGCCGGCCCCGCACCCACCCACGGCGTGGCCGTCGACGGAACATCCCACGGGCCCGACGCGTCCCGCTGCCGGCGGATCCCGCAGCGGCACCCCCATGCCCCCCGAGGCGGACCTTGCGGGCCCCGCCCACGCCACCGGCGAGCTGCCCCGCACCACCAGGACCCGCGGCGGCGCCCGGGCGTGGTGGGAGGCCAACGGGGCGATGGTGCTCGTGCTCGCGATCGCCGGGTTCGGGATGGTGCAGGTGCTCACCGAGCACTGGCGCCAGGGCTCCGCCCTGCTCGGCGGGTCGTTGCTGGTCGCGGCGGTGCTGCGTGGCGTGCTGCCCCCGGCCCGTGCCGGACTGCTCGCGATCCGCGGCCGCGTGGTGGACGTCGTCTGCTACACCGGGTTCGGCATCGCCGTGCTGCTCATCGCCCTCACGATCACCCGAGGCTCACTGACCGTCGGCTAGCTTCTCGGGATGCCGGAGCGCAGCACGCAGATCGTCGACACCCTCGTCAGCGCCTTCACCGACCTGATGGCGGCCGACCCCGCCGCGTTCCGCGCCAAGTTCCGCAAGATGGCCGCGGACCCGTTCGCCTTCTACCGGGGCAGCGCCTGCCTGTTCTACGCCGACGTCGCGCAGCGCGAGGACCCGTGGGCGGACGAGCGCACGGCCCGGATCTGGATCCAGGGCGACCTGCACGCCGAGAACTTCGGCACCTACATGGACGGCGACGGCGTCCTGATCTTCGACGTCAACGACTTCGACGAGGCCTACGTCGGCCACTTCACCTGGGACGTCACCCGGTTCGCGGCCAGCCTCGCCCTACTCTGCTGGCGCAAGGCCATCTCGGACGAGACCATCACCGATCTCGTCGGCCGCTACACGCGTGCCTACCTGGACCAGGTCCGCACGTTCACCGAGGTCGCCGACGACCGCACCTTCGCCCTGCGGCTCGACACCACCGACGGCCCGGTCCAGCAGGCGCTGCAGCGCGCGAAGCTGTCCACCCGGGTCGCGCTGCTCGACGCGATCACCGAGACCGAGGGCTACGACCGCATCCTGCGGCCGGGGCCGAGCGTCCGCGTCCTCGACGACGACGAGCGCGCCCGCGTCCTCGCCGCCTTCGACCGCTACCTGGGCACGCTCCCCGGCACCCGCCGTGGCGTGACGTACAGCGTCAAGGACGTCGCCGGGAAGACCGGGTTCGGCATCGGCTCGGCGGGGCTGCCCGCGTACACGGTGCTGATCGAGGGGTACAACCAGGCGTTGGACAACGACGTCGTGCTCTCGATGAAGCAGGGCAACGTGGCGGCGCCGTCCCGGGTCGTCACCGATCCGCACGTGGCGGCCGCCTTCGACCACCACGGGCACCGGACCGTGCTGTCACAGCGGGCGCTGCAGGCGCACGCGGACCGGCACCTCGGGTGGACCGAGATCGACGGGGTCGGGTTCGTGGTCTCCGAGGTCTCGCCCTATGAGGCGGACCTGGACTGGGCGGACCTGACCGAGCCCGCGGACATCGGGCCGGTGGTGGAGTATCTCGGCCGGGCCACGGCGAAGGTCCACTGTGTCGCGGACTCCGACGCCGACCACAGCCTCGTCGACTTCCAGACCGAGGAGGCGATCACCCACGTGGTCGCGGGCCGGGAGGCGGAGTTCACGGCCTGGGTGACCGACTTCGCCCACACGTACGCGGCACAGGTCCGCGCCGACCACGCACTGTTCGTCGACGCCTTCCGCGCGGGCGCGATCCCCGGCGTCGGCAGCACCTGAGCGGTGCCGCCGACGCCGTGTGGAGACGTGGGGGCTAAAAGGACCCGAGCACCTCGTTGAAGGTCTTGCTCGGCCTCATGACCGCGTCCGTCTTGGCCTTGTCGACGTAGTAGTAGCCGCCGAGGTCCACGGGCGAGCCCTGGACCGCGCTCAGCTCCTCGACGATCGTCGACTCGGCCGCGGCCAGCTTCTCCGCGAGCGGGGCGAAGACCGCGGCCAGCTCCGGGTCCGAGGTCTGCCGCGCCAGCTCCTGCGCCCAGTACAGCGCGACGTAGAAGTGCGAGCCGCGGTTGTCGATCTCCCCGACCTTGCGCGACGGCGACCTGCCCGTTTCCAGCAGCGTGCCGGTGGCGGCGTCGAGCGTGGTGCCGAGCAGCTTGGCCCGGGCGTTGTCGGTGGCGTCGGCGAGGAACTCCAGCGACACGGCCAGCGCGAGGAACTCCCCGAGGGAGTCCCACCGCAGGTGGTTCTCCTTGACCAGCTGCTGCACGTGCTTGGGGGCCGACCCGCCCGCCCCGGTCTCGAACAGGCCGCCGCCGTTCATCAGCGGGACGATCGAGAGCATCTTCGCCGAGGTCCCGAGCTCGAGGATCGGGAAGAGGTCGGTCAGGTAGTCCCGCAGGACGTTGCCGGTGACCGAGATGGTGTCCTCGCCCGCCTTGGCGCGGGCCAGCGTGTACCGGGTGGCCTCGGCGACCGGGAGGATCTCGATCGTGAGGCCGTCGGTGTCCAGCTCCGCGAGCTGCGAGCGCACCTTCTTGATGATCTCCGCGTCGTGGCCGCGGGTCTCGTCCAGCCAGAACACGGCGGGCCAGCCGGTCGCCCGTGCCCGCCCGACGGCGAGCTCCACCCAGTTGCGGACCGGGGCGTCCTTGGTCTGGCAGGCGCGCCAGATGTCGCCGGCCTCGACCTCGTGCTCGAGCAGCACGGTGTCGCCGTCGAGCACCCGCACGGTGCCTGCGGCCGCGATCTCGAAGGTCTTGTCGTGCGAGCCGTACTCCTCGGCCTTCTGCGCCATCAGGCCCACGTTCGGGGTGGTGCCCATGGTCGTCGGGTCGAACGCGCCGTTCTCGCGGCAGAAGTCGACGGTCTCGGCGTACAGCGGCGCGTAGGACGAGTCCGGGATGACGAACTTGGTGTCCTGCAGGGCGTCGTCCGCGTTCCACATCTGGCCCGAGGTCCGGATCGCGGCGGGCATCGAGGCGTCGATGATGACGTCGCTGGGCACGTGGAGGTTGGTGATCCCGCGCGAGGAGTCGACCATCGCCAGCCGCGGGCCCGAGCTGTAGCCGGCCTCGATCGCCGCGGAGATGGCCTCCTTCTTGTCCGCCGGGAGCTTGTCCAGCGCGGTCAGCACGGAGGCGAGGCCGTCGTTCGGCGAGGCGCCGACCGAGGCGAGGTCCTCGCCGTACTGCGCGAAGACGTCGGAGAAGTACGCCCGCACCGCGTGCCCGAACAGGATCGGGTCGGACACCTTCATCATCGTCGCTTTGAGGTGCACCGAGAACAGCACGCCCTTCTCCGCGGCGTCGGCGACCTGCTCGGCGAGGAAGGCGTTCAGCGCGGCGGCGCTCATGACCGCGGCGTCGACGACCTCGCCCTCGAGAACCTTCAGCCCGTCCTTGAGGACGGTCTCGGTGCCGTCCGCGGCGGTGTGCACGATGCGCAGGGTGGTGGCGGCCGGGAGGGTCACCGACTTCTCGGAGTGCCGGAAGTCCCCCGCGCTCATGGTGGACACGTGCGACGCCGACTCGCTCGACCACGCGCCCATCGAGTGCGGGTGCTTCTTGGCGAAGTTCTTGACCGAGGCGGGGGCGCGGCGGTCCGAGTTGCCCTCGCGCAGCACCGGGTTGACCGCCGAGCCCTTGACGGAGTCGTACGCGGCGCGGGCCGCCTTCTCGGCCTCGGTCTGCGGGTTCTCCGGGTAGTCCGGGACGGCGTAGCCCGCGGCCTGCAGCTCGGCGATCGCGGCCTTGAGCTGCGGGATCGACGCCGACACGTTCGGCAGCTTGATGATGTTGGCCTCGGGCGTCTTCGCCAGCTCGCCGAGCTCGCCGAGGGAGTCCGGCACCCGCTGGTCGTCCGTCAGCAGGTCGGGGAACTGGGCGAGGACGCGGGCCGCGAGCGAGATGTCCCGGGTCTCGACGTCGATCCCGGCCTTCCCGGCGTACGCCTCGATCACCGGGAGGAGGGAGTGGGTCGCCAGCGCGGGCGCCTCGTCCGTATAGGTGTAGATGACCTTCACTGCACTCCTCCGTGCTGATGCTCGCCGTCGGGTCTCGCCGCACACGCTATCCCGTACGCGTGTCCTGTTTCATCCGGAGGTCGTGGACGTCGCACTGGGATACGGTGAGCGTCGCGGACGACCCGGGGGAGGGGACCATGGCGCTGCGGCCGAAGTTCACGGTGCCGAAGCTGGAGGCGTCGTCCTTCAAGGGCTGGACGTTCGTGCTGGTCGCGGGAACCGTCCTGGCCGTGGTCGCGCTCCTCACCCAGGGGACCGGCACCACCAACGAGACCGGCTGCGTGATGGCCGTCCAGGGTGCCGCCCCGCTGGACGTCTACCGCAGCGCGAGCACCCAGTTCGAGCCCGTCGAGCAGCTGGCGGCGGGGACCCGGGTGGACGCGCAGCCCGGCCTGATCGAGAACGGCTTCCGCGCGCTGCTCGGCGAGAACCGCTGGGTGGTCAACGAGCGGCTGGCGGCGACCGAGGGGAGCACGTGCTGACCCCGGTCGACCGGGTCGTGATCAGCACGGCCAACGTCAACGGCGTCCGCGCGGCCTCGGGCAAGGGGCTCCTGGACTGGCTCGCGCGCACCGACGCCGAGGTCGTCTGCCTGCAGGAGGTGCGGGCGCTGCCCGGCGACCTGCCGAGCGCGTTCCTGGCCGCAACGGCGGGCTGGCACCTCACGCTGGAACCGGCCGAGACCAAGGGGCGCAACGGTGTCGCCGTGCTGAGCCGGGAGGCGCCGCTGGCCGTGCGCACCGGGATCGGGGCGGCGGAGTTCGCGGGCCACGGCCGCTACGTCGAGGTCGACCTCCCCGGTCTGACGGTCGCGTCGCTCTACCTCCCCAAGGGGCAGGCGGGCACGCCGAAGCAGGAGGAGAAGGACTGCTTCCTGGCGGCCTTCGCCGAGCACCTGGGCAAGACCGTCGCCGACGGGCGGGAGATGGTCGTGGCCGGGGACTTCAACATCGCGCCCGCCGAGGCGGACCTCCGCAACTGGCGGGGCAACCTCGCGCACTCCGGGTTCCTGCCGCACGAGCGTGCGTGGCTCGCCGACCTCTGCGCCGCGGGCTGGCGGGACACCGTCCGCGAGCTGCACCCCGCGGCCGACGGGCCGTACACCTGGTGGTCCTACCGCGGCCGGGCCTTCGACAACGACGCGGGCTGGCGGATCGACCACGTCCTCGCCACCCCGGGCCTGGTCCCGGTCGACGCGCGGGTCGAGCGGGCGCCGAGCTACGAC
>Ga0268266_10004951_pt1 | contig 12603 bp, 9 predicted proteins | sample KBSS13metaG_FD_190356 | JGI IMG/M metagenome (GOLD analysis project Ga0268266, IMG submission 190356) | Switchgrass rhizosphere microbial communities from Kellogg Biological Station, Michigan, USA - KBS S1-3 metaG (SPAdes) (version 2) | ecosystem: Host-associated > Plants > Roots > Rhizosphere >...
AATCTCTGGTATCCTGGTCGCAATGCGGAAAGGTTCCCTGACGCTGCGGACGAGAGCAGGCAAGCTGGTCACCGTCGACAACCGCGCAGCCGTGAAACAGTATCACAGCATCATTCCTGTCGTCGGCCACGCGCTGCTCGTGCGGGGCGACTACGACAAGGCCGGCGTGCTGCACGCAACCGCCATCATGCGAGCCGAGGACAGCAAGGATCTGTGGGACAAGGATAACTAGGAAGTCAGTCCCTGACTGCCAAACCCTCACTGAGAGATGCCTGCGTGAACTTTGAACCTGAACGTGAATATAGAAGCCGCCGGGGCGAGCGTGTCCTAATAACGGCGATCGACCCCGAGGGGACTTGGCCGATACATTATCTTGTCCTCAGCGGTCCCTATAAAGGAGTCGGTGCTCGTGACGGATCGCGGCTGACGCGCGATGGTCGGGCGCGTCTATTACCCGACGGATTGTCCCCGGATCATTGGAACGACCTTGTAGCCGAGTACGTCGAGACCGCTCAGGCGCAGGACAGTGAGGGCTAAGAAGCGCCGCGACGGGCGCCTTGCCGGCATGATGACCTAAGCTCCAGCATCGGGAAATTTCTGCGTCAGGCGCTTCGGGGCGGCCGCGAACCAGGCGCGGCGGAGCAGCATCTCGATATGGGCGAGGTCGGCCCTGGGCAGGCGGGCCAGGACGATGGGATAGCCGCGATAATGGTCGGTGGTGAAGAAGATGTCGGGTTCGGCTTCCAGCAGGATGTCGCGCTCCATCGGGTCGACCTTTAGCACCAGCGTCTGGCCGTCTTCCCACAGCCGGGCAATGAGGCTCTTGGCGACGCGCAGGCATGGCGTGCCGTAGGACGTACCTTCCGAAACCGACGGCAGCTTCAGCGCCGCTTCACGGACCTCGGCGAAGGTGGTGGCCATTTCCCGTCAATCAGTCCACTTCCCGGCCACGGCCGGTGTCGCGCATATAGTCGGCGACCTGCGGGAGGGACCGGGCCATCTGATGATGGCGGTCGCGCACCGCCTCCACCAAATTGCCCTTGAGCCCCAGCATCTTGTCGCCGATCTCGATCATCCTGAGGTTGGGCCACGCCTTGGAGCGGACGTCGGCGATCTCCGCCATCATCTCCCCGGCGGGACGGTCGGGCGTCGCCTCGGCCAGCAGCAGCAGGGCGGCGGCGGTCGAGCGGCTGATGCCCATGTGGCAGTGGACCAGCAGATGCGCCTCGCCCGGCGGCCGGCTGATCAGGTCGCGGCCGAATTCAAGCAGGGCCTCGATATGATGCGGCTGCGGCGAGTCGTAGCCCGGGACGTTCGCCTCGATCACGTCGTGGAAGCGCAGCTCCAGCTTCGCATGCTCGCCATAGGCGCCGAACGCGTCCGGCTCAGGCGTCGTCGGGTCGAGGATCGACAGGACATGCGTGACCTTGGCGTCGGAATGGTCGACCAGCTCGTCGATTCCGCAGATTGTAATCTTGAACGGCGAGGTGCCGGAATTTTCACGCATCAATCAGCCTCACGCGACGCAAGTCGCCACACAACACGCCGCCACACTATACGAGATTAGGAATGATCGAAGCCGAATCTCAGTCCAGCGCGCTGTCATTTCGCAATTTTCGCCTCTTCATGGCCATGCGCCTGCCGGCGGCGCTGGCGGTGCAGATGCAGAGCGTCGCCGTCGGCTGGCAGGTCTACGATATTTCCCACGATCCTCTGTCGCTGGGCCTGGTCGGCCTGGCGCAGTTCCTGCCGGTGTTCGGCTTCGCCATCGTCGCCGGCCACTTCGCCGACCGCCACAACCGCCGCCGCATCCTGATGGCCTGCCTCGGCCTGCAGCTGATATGCGCGCTGTTGCTGCTGGCGATCATGGCAAACGGCCTGCGCTCGGTCTGGCCGATCTATGCCGTGCTGCTGCTGTTCGGCACGGCCCGGGCGTTTTCCGCGCCGGCGATCCAGTCGATCCTGCCCAATCTGGTGCCACGCACGTTGCTCGGCAATGCCTTCGCCTGGAACTCCTCCAGCTTTCAGGCGATGACTATCGCCGGCCCGGCGATGGGCGGGCTGATCTATGCGATCGGCGCGGGCGCGGTCTATGCCGTGGCGGCGGGGATGTTCCTGCTGTCGCTGTTGGCGGCCCTGGCGCTGGAAAGCCCTCAGGTCCAGTCCAGTGGGCGTGGCATCGACTTCGACTCGCTTTTTGCCGGCATCCGCTTCATCCGCGCCCGGCCGGCGATTGCCGGGGCGATCTCGCTGGACCTGTTCGCCGTGCTGTTCGGCGGCGCGACGGCGTTGCTGCCGGTCTATGCTCGCGACATATTGGCGATCGGCCCGCTTGGGCTCGGCCTGCTGCGCAGCGCGCCGGCGGTCGGCGCGGTGATCGTAGGGCTGGTGCTGGCCCATCGCTCGCTGGGCCGCCATGCCGGGCGGACGATGTTCGCCGCCGTCGGCCTGTTCGGGGTCGCGACCATCGTATTTGGCCTATCGCACAATTTTCTCATTTCACTGCTTGCGCTCGCCGTGCTCGGCGCGTCGGATATGGTGAGTGTCTTCGTGCGCCAGAACCTGGTCCAGCGCTCGACGCCGGATACGATGCGCGGGCGGGTCAACGGCGTGAATTTTTTGTTCATTGGAGCGTCCAACGAGCTGGGCGAGATGGAATCCGGCACGACAGCCGCCTGGTTCGGCTCGGTCGAGGCCGTGGTCCTGGGCGGTCTCGGGACGCTCGCCGTCATGGGGCTGTGGATGTGGATGTTCCCCGCACTGCGCCGCGTCGACCGGCTGGAGGAGGTGGAAATGACCTGAAATGCTGGCAAACGAATTTCAAGTCGGCCGGCTGATCCTGGCGCGCTCTAAATACGTAGTATTAGAGATAAATGTTGTCCATCTGCCGGTTGAGTGCGTAGTCTGAACAGAATGGCAAGGAGAATTGATCTTGCAGACCAAGGACATAGAGTATCGGGACGGCGCTCTGACGCTGCGCGGTCTTCTCGCCTTTGATGAGGCGAATGCGGGCAAGCGGCCCGGGATTCTTGTCGTGCATGAGGCCTGGGGCCTGGGCGAGCATGCGATGGAGCGGGCGAAGATGCTGGCCCGGGAAGGCTATTTCGCACTGGCGGCGGATATGTATGGCGACCGCCGGCTGGCGAGCGACCTGCCCCAGGCGATGGAGTTGATCGGGGAACTCAGGACCGACCCGGCCAAGCTGCGCCAGCGCGCTTTGTCGGCGCTCGCGGCGCTGAAGGCCCAGCCCAATGTCGACGGCACGAAACTGGCGGCGATCGGCTTCTGTTTCGGCGGCACGACCGTGCTGGAGCTGGCGCGCGGCGGCGCCGAGGTGAAGGGTGTCGTCAGCTTCCATGGCGGGCTGCAGACCATGGCCCCGGCCGAGCCCGGCGCGGTGACCCCCAAGGTGCTGGTCTGCACCGGCGCCGACGATCCGATGATCCCGCCGGCCCAGGTGACAGATTTTGAGGAGGAGATGCGCAGGGCTGGGGCCGATTGGCAGGTTATAGTATACGGGCGCACCGTCCACAGCTTCACCAATCCGGATGCCGGCAAGACCGTGAAGCTCGACGGCGTGGCCTATAACGCCCAGACCGACAAACGGTCCTGGGCGGCGATGCGGGTATTCTTCGCTGAGATTTTTGCCTGATCGGTCTGACTAAGGGTGGGTACGGGGGCGTTGGCGTGAGTCTAAGGGGCGATGGATCCGAGGGGGGCCGCATATCGGTCAATCCCTGGATGCCTGGGATGCTGGCGAATGCCGGCGTCCTGGCATGGACCGTGGCCAACCTCGCCACCGCCGCCGCCTATTTCACCCTGGGGCTGATCGTCAGCCGCTTCTTTGCCGCCTACGGGCTGTTTCCAGCGCCGATCTGGCTGCCGGCCGGCGTCGCCACCGTCGCGGCGATGGTGGGGGGCCTGCGGCTCCTGCCCGGGATATTCCTGGGCTCCTTCCTGGCCAACGACCTGCTGTTCGATCCCGCGCTCTATGTCACCGTCACGATCTCTGTGACCAACGCGCTGGGGCCGGTCGTGGGCGCGCTGGTGCTGCGGCGGCTGCGGCCGGCGCGCGGGCTGTTTACGTCTTTCGTTGGCGTCATCGCCTTCATCGTCTGCACCACTTTCCTCAGCCCGGCGATCAGCGCCGCCGGCGGCACGCTGGGCATGGCGCTCGGCCATCCGATCGATGTGATGGAGCTCTATTCCCGCTGGGTGAACTGGTGGCTGACCGACAGCGGCGGCACGCTCTACCTGGCGCCGGCACTGATCCTGTGGATGGGGCTGGAGGACGAGCACGCCTATAGCGGTACCGAGCAACGGCACCTCTTCGGCCGGCGCGACCTGATGGTCTGGGCCTGGGTCGCCGTGGTCAGCGTCGTGCTGTTCCTGACCCCGCCGCTGCGCGGTTCCTATATCCGCTCCGCCTTTCCGTTCCTGCTGGTGGTGCCGCTGTCGTGGATCGCGCTCAGGATGTCGCTGCGCTACGCCTATTCGCTGGTGACGCTGGTGTCGATCGCCGCCACCGCCGGCACCGTCGCCGGTTTCGGCCCGTTCCACGACCACGGCCTCGCCAACCCGCTGCAGCTGGTCGGCGTGCTGATCGTACTGCTGGCGATGAATGTGCTGACCATTGTCGCCCTGGTCAGCGAGCGGGCGGACGCGCAGAACGCGAACAAGGTCAAGTCGATGTTCCTGGCCAATACCAGCCACGAGCTGCGCACGCCGCTCAACGCCATCATCGGCTTCTCCTCGCTGATCGGGAATTTGGCACCCCGGGGGGTGACCACGGAAAAGCTGGTCGAATATTCCAGCACCATCACCGCCAGCGGCGAGCACCTGCTGGCGCTGATCAACGACCTGCTGGACATGTCGAAGATCGAGGCCGGCCGCTTCGAGCTCGACGAGCAGGTGATCTCGCTCAGGGACATCATCGGCCAGGTGACCGATCTGGTCGGTTTCCAGGCCGAGCAGAAATCGATCAGGCTGGTCCGCGAACGGGAGGTGGCCGACGCCATCGTCAGGGCCGACCCCAGGGCGCTGCGCCAGGTATTGCTGAACCTGATCTCAAACGCGGTGAAATTCACCGAGCCGGGCGGCCGGGTCAGCATCGCCTTCCAATCCGCCGCGGGCGGCGCGCTGTCCATCCTGATCGCCGATACCGGCGTGGGGATCGCGCCCGAGGCGCTGGAGCGTGTGTTCCAGCCGTTTGAGCGCGTGCGGACCGAGACCGCGGCCAATACCGAGGGAACAGGGCTGGGCCTCTCGATCGCGCGCGGGCTGATTTCGCTCCACGGTGGAAATATTGTTCTGGAAAGTTCAATCGGTAAGGGTACAACGGCGATTGTGACAATTCCGGCCAGCCGGGTGATTGCCGTTCAAACCGCGGACAAACCGCTGTCGGCCACCCCGCTGACGGTACCATCGGCATAGGGCAACATCCCTGGGCCGATGGGGGCAGGGAGACGTATGGCCGCATGAGCGTTCCGGACTTTCAACAAAGCTTTGCGCTGTTTGATCGCGACGGACGCCTGCTGGAATGGAATGCCGACTTTGTCGAGGAGCTGGCCGTGGCTGCGCCGGTCATCCGCCAGGGCGCCTCGTTCACCGAAATCGTCGGCCGCGTCTATGACGGCCCGCTCGCCGACCTGATCGACAATGCCGAGCCGGCGCAGCGCGAGAGCCACCGCGAGGACCTGCTGAAGCATTTCGGCAAGCCGCGGCAGTTCACCTATCGCCGCGGCGGCAAGATTTTCCATGTGCGTGAAAGCCTGACCCAGTCGGGCGGAATCCATCGCCTGGCCCGCGACATCACCGCCGAGCGCCAGACCCGGGAAAAGCTGGCCGAGGCCGAGAAGCGGCTGCAGGCCGGGGCAGGGGAATTCACCAGCGTGCCGTTCAAGCTGCGCCGCTCGCCGTCGGGTAGCTTCGTCTACGAGCCGCTGACCGAGGAGGCGCGCCAATTCTTCCGCCTTCCGGAAGGGCATACCGACCTTGCCTCGGTGATGGCACGGCTGGAGCAGACACAGGCTGAATCGGCCACGCGCCGCGCCGCGATCGAGAAATCGGTGCGCGAGCTGGTGTCGCTGTCCTTCGAGATGCGCATCCGCGACGGCAGCGACCGGGTCCGCTGGTTCCGTTTCCTGGCGCTGCCGGCCAAGGAGGAGGACGGCTCCATCGTCTGGCCCGGCGTGATACGCGATATCACCCGCCGCAAGATGACCGAGGACCAGGAGGAGCTGTTCCGCTCGGTCATCGTCCGCACCACCGACGCCATCCTGATCGTCGAGAATGAAGGGCCCGAGGGCAGGAGCGGCAAGATCATCTATGCCAACCCCGCCTTCGAAACCCTGTCGGGCCGGACGGCGGCGGAGTTCGTCGGCCAGCCGGTGGCGATGCTGCGCGGTTTCCAGCCGTCGCGCGAGGTCAATGCCCGGATCCGGGCGATCGTCGCGCGCGACAACATGGAGCATCTCGAATACCAGATCTACCAGGCCGACGGCACGCCGATCTGGATCGAGGCGCGCTTCGCCATCGTCCAGCGCTTCGAGGGCGGGGTCTATCGCGTCGCCTTCATGATGCGCGACATACGCAACCGCAAGCAGGCCGAGATCGAGCTGGTCAAGGCCAAGGAGGCGGCCGAGTCCGCCAGCGTCGCCAAGGGCGAATTCCTGGCCAATATGAGCCACGAGATCCGCACGCCGATGAACGGCATCCTGGGGATGAACGGTCTGCTGCTCGATACCGAGCTCGACATGGATCAGCGCAAATATGCCGAGGCGGTGCAGGAATCGGGTGAAGCGCTGCTGACCGTGATCAACGATATCCTCGACATCTCAAAGCTCGAGGTCGGCAAGGTCGAGATCGAGAGCATCGATTTCGACCTGGCGGAGACGGTGGAGAGCGCCGTCACCCTGCTGGCGTCGAAGGCGTATGCGAAGAATATCGACCTGGGCCTGTTCATCGACCCCGAGGTCGCCGGCGCCTTTCGCGGCGACCCGGCGCGGCTGCGCCAGATCCTGTTCAACCTGGTCGGCAACGGCATCAAGTTCACCGACAAGGGCGGCGTCGCGGTCGAGGTCTCGGTCGTCCACGGACGCGAACTGGCGGACGGCACCACCCCCGATGGCGTCACAACGGTACGATTCGAGGTCAAGGACAGCGGCATCGGCATGCCGGAGGATGTCCGCTCCCGCCTGTTCCAGAAATTCACCCAAGCCGACAATTCGATCACCCGCCGCTATGGGGGCACCGGTCTTGGGCTGGCGATCTGCAAGCAGCTGGTCGAGCTGATGGGGGGCACGATCGATGTCGAGAGCCGGCCCGGCTTCGGCTCGCGCTTCTGGTTCGAGCTGCCGCTCGATGCCGCCATCGCGCCGCTGGTGGAGCGCGAGAACCTGCCGGCACAGCTCAAAGGTGTGCGGGCGCTGGCGGTCGACGATATCGAGATGAATCTTGAGATCATCTCGCGCCAGCTCAAGGGGTTCGGGATGGAGGTGGCGTGCTGCAGCGACGGCTTCGACGCGTTGGCCGAGGTCGAGCGCGCCTGGCATCGCGGCAAGCCGCACGACATCGTCTTCATCGACCAGATGATGCCCGGCCTGGCCGGCGAGACGCTGGCCGAGCGCATCCGCGCGATCCCGCAGCTGCACGAGACCAAGCTGGTGCTGATCTCCTCCGCCGGCCGGCATGGGCGCGGCGAGACTGCGCGGCGTGTGCTGGATGCGATCCTGGACAAGCCGATCCGCCAGCGCGACCTGCTCGCCTGCCTGGCGACGCTGTACGCCGCGCCTGCCGCGCAGAAGACTTTTGCGAGCAAGCCCAGCTCTGCGCCGTCCGTCTCCATTCCCGCGACATCGCGCGCGCTGCGGATCCTGTTGGCCGAGGACAACAAGATCAACCAGAAGTTTGCCATGGCGCTGCTGGCCAAAGGCGGGCATCAAGTGTGGATCGCCGAGAACGGCCATCAGGCGGTCGATGCGCTGAGGCGCAACGATTTCGACGTGATCCTGATGGACATCCAGATGCCTGAGCTGGACGGCATCCAGGCGACCAAACAGATCCGGGCGATGCCCGGCCCGAAATCGGATATCCCGATCATCGCGCTGACCGCCCATGCGCTTGCCGGCGCGCGCGAGGAATATCTCGCCGCCGGCCTGAACGACTATGTCTCCAAGCCGGTCGACCAGACGGTCCTGCTGTCGAAGCTGCTGGAGCTGGCGCAGCGCCTCGACGTGGCGGACGGGATCGTCGCGGTCGCCCAGCCGGTGGCCACCGATGCGCCGACCGATCTGGACAACGCGCTCGCCGCCGCCGGGATCGATTGCAGCTGCCTCGAGACGCTGACCGCGGTCATGGAGCCGGCGGAGGTCCGGGATTTCCTCGAAATGTACCTGGGCGAGGCTGAGGAGCGGATGTCGCGGATGGCCTCGGCCAGCGACCTCAAGGCGATTGGCGGCGATGCGCACGCGCTGATCGGCACCTCGGGCAATGTGGGCGCATCGCAAGTGTCGGCGTTGGCCCGCTCGGTCGAGACCGCCTGCAAGAGCGGCGACGAGGCGGCGACGCGCACGCTGCTGCCGCAACTGGCGGGGGCGCTCGGTACGACCTCGGGCGCGCTGTCGGCTTGGCTGAAAGCCTTGCCGAAGGAGCTGGTTTAAAGCAGCCGCTCGTCGACCCGGATCACGGTGCGGGCCCAGTCGCCGCCCACGGCGCCTTCGATCGCTGCGCCGATCTCATCAAGGCTTTGGGTCTTGCCGACCAGCTCGTCCAGTTTCAGCCGGCCTTGTTCGTAGAGATCGACGATGCGGCCGATTTCGCGCACCGGGCGGTTGCTGCCGCCCATGACGCCGGTCAGCTTGCGTTCGCCGAACAGGAACAGCCCCGCGGGACCGCCGATCTCGGTTGCCCAGGGCACCACGCCTACGGCGACGGTCGTGCCGCCCATCGCGGTCAGGCCGAGAAGCTGGCGGATCAAAGCAGGGCTGCCGACGGCGTCGAAGGCATAGTTCACACCCTTGGGCGCGATTCGGCGGACGGCTGCGTCCAGCTCCGCAGGGTCCTCGGTCGCCTTCAGGCAATGCGAGGCGCCGAAATCGGCGGCGAGGTCCAGCTTGGCGGGGTTGGTGTCGACCGCGATGATCTTGGCGGCGCCGGCGATGCGCGCGCCCTGGACGACATTCAAGCCCACACCGCCGCAGCCGACGACCAGCACCGAGCTGCCCGGCGTCACCTTGGCGACGTTGAAGACGGCGCCCAGGCCGGTGGTGACGCCGCAGGCCGTGATGCAGAGCGTGTCGAGCGGCAGGTCGGGCTTCACCTTCACCACCATCTCGGCACGAACGACCGCAGATTCGCCAAACGAGCCGACGCCGACATAGGGATAGACCGGGGCGCCGTCCTGCGACAGGCGGGTGCTGCCGTCCGGCATCTCGCCATACATGCTGCGCCGGGACGGGCCGTCGCAATATTCCAGCTGGCCGGTGCCGCAATAATCGCACTGGCCGCACGGGCCGAACATGGCGATGACGACATGGTCGCCGCGCGCGAGGGTGGTCACGCCAGCCCCGACGGCCTCTATCACGCCGGCGCCTTCATGCCCCAGTATGATGGGAAAGGTCTTGGTGACGTTGGAGCGTCCATGCCAGGCGTGGACGTCCGAGCCGCAGACGCCTGAGGCTGCGATCTTGACCAGCACCTCGCCGGCGCGTGGCTCCTCGACCGCGACCTCCTCAATCGCCAGTGGATCGTTGAAACGGTGCATGACGGCGGCGCGCATCTGCCTCTCCCCTATGTCAGGTCGACCGTCACGGCCTTGGTGAACTGATAGCCGCGGATCGATTCCAGCCCGCTGTCGCGGCCATAGCCGCTGTTCTTCACGCCGCCGAACGGCACCGCCCAATGCATCCTGCGATAGCAATTGATCCAGACCGAGCCGACATCGATTCCCGCCGCCACCCGATGGGCGCGCTTCAGGTTATTGGTCCACACGCCGGCGGCGAGGCCGTATTCGGAATCGTTGGCGATCGCCATCGCCTCGTCTTCGTCGTCGAACGGGATGACGACGGCGACCGGCCCGAAAATCTCCTCACGGGCGATCCGCATGGCATTGTTGGCGCCGACATAGAGCGTGGGCTCGACCCAATAGCCGCCGGAGAGCGCGTCGTCCGGCGCGAACAGGGCCGCGCCGCACCGGCCGCCGGTCACCAGCTCGGCGCCCTCGGATTTGGCGATGTCGAGATAGGACTTCACCTTGTCGAACTGCTTGCCCAGCGCAATGGGGCCCATCTGGGTGGTCTTCTCCATCGGGTCACCCAGGCGGATCGCCTGTGCCCGCTCGGTCATCAGCGCGACGAATGCGTCGTGGATCGAACGCTGGACCAGCACGCGGGAGCCTGCGATGCAGACCTGGCCGGCGCCGGCGGTGAAGACGGCGGCGGTCGTCGTGCCGACCACGGCGGCGTCCAGGTCGGCGTCGGCGAAGACGATATTGGCCGACTTGCCGCCCAGCTCCAGCCCCAGCGGCTTGATCGCATCGGCCGACCGCCGGGTGATCGCCCGCGCCGTCGCGGTCGATCCGGTGAAGGTGATCTTGGCGACATCAGGATGGCCCGCCAGCGCGTCACCCACCACCGGTCCCAGGCCGGAGATGATATTGACCACACCGTCGGGAATGCCCGCCTCGGCGATCAGCCTGGCGAAGACGAGGCTGGAGACGGACGAGGTTTCAGCCGGCTTGATCACGATGGTGCAGCCGGCGGCGAGGGCAGGGGCCATCTTGCCGGTCAAGGTCGCCAGCGGCGCGTTCCACGGCAGGATCGCCGCCACGACGCCGACCGGCTGGTGCCGGGTATAGATCAGGCTCGCCGGCGAAGTTTCGATCGTCTCGCCCTGGATCTTGTCGGCCGCGCCCGCAAAGTAATGCAGGATCTGGCCGATCATCGGGATGTCGCCGTTGCGGGTTTCGGCAAGGATGCGCCCGTTGCCGCGGGTCTCCAGCCGCGCCAGTGCGTCGGCATGCTCATCGACCAGGGCCGCCAGCCGGCGCATCAGCGCCGCGCGCTGGCCGGCGGTGAGCTTGCTCCAAGGGCCACGAAAGGCGCGTTTGGCCGCCGCCACGGCCGCGTCGACATCGTCGGGGCCGGAGGCGGGCACCAGAGTCCAGGCCTTGCCGGTGGACGGATCGATGCTGTCCAGCCATTCGCCGGACAGCGGCTGCCGGTATTGCCCGTCGATGAAGTTCAGATGGCGGTCGGCAACGGACGCGCCCAACCCGTCTTCCGCCACAGCCTTCCCCCGTTTGTTATCACGGCATCGACTGTGGGAGCGGCCCAATGCGCTGTCAACGCAAAAGCCAGCAAGTGTTTGGCCGGGTCGATCGGTTATATCGGGCGCTCGCCTGCCTGTATGATACAGTAGCAAACACGACTTCTGCGGCAATATCCGTAAGCTACTCTGCGCACTCCAAGCGCAGGAGGCCAAGTGATACGGATCGTTCTACCTATCGTCGCCTCAATGACCGTGGCCATCGGTTTTTTCCCCGTGACCTATGCCGCCAATTCGCTTGTCCCGGCGATGGGGCACGGCATTGCGCAGCAGAAATGCACCACCTGCCACCTGATCGAACCCGGGCAGGTCAATCCGCCTGAACATGTCGGTGGTCCATCCTTTCAGACTATCGCCAACGGCGAGGACGTGGCGGTTGCAAAGCTGCGAAAGCACCTGACCAAATCCAACCGACGGGTCGGCGCGCTCACCATGCCGAATCAGGACCTTACGTCCGACGAGCTGAACAAGCTGACCGCCTACATTGTGAGCCTGCGCCAGGCACAGCCGACTGCCCAGCCAGAGGTAAAATAAGGCCGCATCGAATTCGCCTCCCAACCGAAGACGCCATCGATCTTCGTGCTGATCGAAAGTACCGGCGCTTATGAGTTCCTGTCCCTAGAACGTCCCCTTCAGCCGCGCCAGCATGCTGTAATCCTCGCCGCCGTCGCGGCCGACCGTGCTGTCGAAATCGACCAGGGCGGAGAAGCTGCTGTTCAGCTTGACGTCCACGCCGACGCCGATGCGGGCGTAATCGGCACCCTCGGGCGCCAGGTCGGTGGTAACGAAGGTGGCGGACTGGCTGGCGATGCGGGTGGTGATGGCGCGGGTCGTGCCGTGGAACTCGTGGTCGTAGTTGAGACGAATCTGTGGTGTCACCGCATAGTCGCCCAGCATGGTCGACAGCGCCGCCTGGACGCCGAACTGGCCGACGACGGAGCCGACATTCTGGCTGTCGACCTGCTGATTCAGACCGAACGTGCCGCGCTCGGTATAGCTGCCGATGTGATAGTCGGCCATGCGGATCTCGGCCGCCGGGCCGAACGACCACTGGCCCATCTGCATCACATAGCCACCCTCGATCTTGCCGCCGAAGACATGGCCGTTGGTGGTGGCGTGGGCGACCTGGTTGCCGATGAAGACGTTGCGGTCGATCTTGCCCCATTCCTCGTAGGCATAGGTCGCGGCCAGCGAGCCGTACCAGCCGCCCAGGAAGGCGGTGCCATAAATCGCCGCCTGATAGCTGTCGAAGGACTGGCTGCCCAGGCTGTTGCCCAG
>Ga0268266_10004953_pt1 | contig 12601 bp, 10 predicted proteins | sample KBSS13metaG_FD_190356 | JGI IMG/M metagenome (GOLD analysis project Ga0268266, IMG submission 190356) | Switchgrass rhizosphere microbial communities from Kellogg Biological Station, Michigan, USA - KBS S1-3 metaG (SPAdes) (version 2) | ecosystem: Host-associated > Plants > Roots > Rhizosphere...
CAATCAAGGTAAGCAGGTGTGATGATCCATGCTCGGTGCCTATAAGGCGATGTGGCGGAGGAATGTTATTGGCTATATTCAATGGGCCTTTGGGCAACGGACTGGCTGGCGCGGCAGGGACCGTTGGCAGAGGTGCTGGACGGGTCGGAGCTGACTGATGCATGTGGCTCGCGATTATTTTCTGAGCCATGGTAGCTTGATCCTGTGTGCTGTAGGTACTGCGGTTATTGAGGAAGTGCGAACGATCGTACCGCACCAGCCGATTTTGCGGATTGTGTTTGTCGTGCATAAACGCGGTATTAAGCCTGCCGATGAGAGTATCATCATGTGTTATTCTCTGGATATCCACCTGAGACATACCAGCTTGGCGGCCATAAGAGGCCAGTACTTGCCGCGAAATGCTTGAAACATTGGTGGGCCGGCCTCCATTGGCTGTATCGTGACTGAGGGCGGTGTAGGTATTGGGGAAGGGGGTGCCATGTGGTGCTGGATGATTAGCTTCTAGGCCTATGGTTATGCCGGTACTCCCGGTGAGTTGTGTGTGCGAAGGTTTGTTTGCAAGTAACAGGTTTGTATTTAGCGGCGATGAATGGTGCTCCAGGAAGCCCAGATGGGGCAGATGAATTCGGCCCGATAGCGCTAGCGTCTCACGCACTAAACCATAGCCGACCCCTAGAGCTGCTGTGTTAGCGGCTAACTTCCCAATTACTGCCCGGCGTTTTCTGCTAGGATTATCGTTGGCTTCGGGGTTATGCTCGCTATGATTGGGAAGCATGAGCTTTGCGAGTGCTAAATTAGCTAAGCCGGACGTTCTGCGTATAAGCTGGCTGGGCTTCGGTGCTGTCTCTGGCCTGGCTTTTGCCGACGAGTTTACGTTTGCGATGGCTACCATTAGCGTACCTGCCGACTGCCCACTTGCCAGGGCGTGCCTCAGCTCTTCGGCAATCCTTGTTGCCTCAGTATTTTTCGCTTCCTGCGCTGCTGGTTGCCCAAGTATGGTGCGCAATTTTTCGCCGACTATGGCAGTGCAGGGCAGGTCGTCGTCCGTGGCGCGTCCGCCGCTCATTATGATGATGTTGCGGCCCGGTTCCAGGACGTGCCTGCTGCCAGTGTTCACCGTTCCGTAGATGAGTCGCTTGCATTCACCAGCCTCGTTATACACGTAGAGTGGACGGTCGCCGGTATAGACCAGTAAGTTACCCGTGATCTGTACGGCTAGAGCGGTGGCGTTGGTCTTGTTTGCGCTCGTGCCCAGTTCGGCCTGCGCCTTTGCTATTACGTTAGGAATGGCCCGTTGCAGAGTGTCTTGGATGTTACCGGCAGTGGTTGCAAAGCCTGCCCGGTGTGTTTGTTTGGCTTCCATGGCACGCTGGAAGCCGCGTGCCGTAGCTTCGGCTGCCACGCGGCTGCCAGTTCCTTCGGCAAGTACCAACGTGCCTGTTACTGGATTTACTGAGGTCACTACGTGGACATTCTCGATGTCGCTAGTTCCGGCTACGCCATAGTCGACCATTTGGGCTGGCGGCGTGTCGGGCGGTTTTTGCCACCGGTGCTTAGTATTGCCAAAAACGTCCTTCAGGGCGTTATTTACCGCCTGCTCCTCGTAGGCTCGTCGCATCGAGGCCGTATCGTGGTATTGTGGCTGGCAGTCTGGGGCGTTGTCGTTAGGTGGATAATTGGCTATAAATGTTTCGGCAGTTAGATCAGTCTTCACGGCAGTGCACCTCGTATATGATTTTCAGTCTATCCGCAGTGTATGACCATGACAGATGCAGTTCTGTAACAATACTTACAACACTCCGACGGAGGGATTATGCTCACTGCTGGAGTAGGGCAGCTAACTCTTATATACTAGGTAGCAATGGATGATTTGCGACAGTCAGCACTCGATGTGCAGGCGCTCATACAAGCGGCCACCGAGCGTATCGGCGTGGATGGTTTGGTGCGCAAGAAAAACGAGCTCGACGCCGAAGCTGCCCAGCCTGATTTCTGGAATGATGCCAAGCACGCGCAGGACGTCGCCAAGGAGCAGTCGAAGCTTGAACGCCGTGTGCAGCCTTGGGTGAGTCTGCGCCAGGATATTGCCGACACGATAGAGCTATTTGATTTGGCAGACGCAAGCATGCGAACAGAATTGATGGCCAGCGTGGCCGATATAACCGCCCGATTTGACACGCTCAAAGAAGAGCTAAAATTTAGTGGCCCCTACGACGACCACGATGCTATCCTCAGTATCCACGCCGGGGCAGGCGGTACCGACGCCCAAGATTGGGCACAAATGCTGCTGCGTATGTACGTGCGCTATGCCGAGAAAGAGGGCTGGGGTGTGGCAACCGTAGAAGAATCTGCCGGGGAGGAAGCCGGCATCAAAAGTGTAACGCTCGAGATTTCCGGTGAGTTCGTGTACGGCAAGCTGAAGGGCGAGCACGGCGTGCACCGCCTAGTGCGGCTCAGCCCATTCAATGCCGAGAGCCGCGAAACCAGCTTTGCCAAGGTTGAGGTGATGCCCAAAATCGACACGCCCGATGCAGTTGCAATCGACGAGAAAGACCTAAAGATAGATGTCTATCGTAGCGGCGGCCACGGCGGCCAGAGTGTCAACACCACCGACTCTGCGGTGCGTATCACACACCTGCCAACCGGCATTGTGGTGGCAATCCAGAATGAGCGCAGCCAGCTGCAAAATCGCGAGACTGCCATGACTATCTTGCGCTCGCGTCTGGCCGCGCTACAGCTTGAGCAGCATGCCGAAAAGGTGAGTGAACTCAAGGGTCCGAACGAGCAGGCTGCGTGGGGCAACCAAATTCGCTCATATGTTTTGCATCCCTACAAACAGGTAAAAGACCTCCGTACCCGCCATGAATCCAGCGACCCAGACGGTGTGCTCGATGGCAATTTAGATGCGTTTGTGAGTGCGTATCTAGAGTATAGCTTGGGACAGGTGTAAATGATCCAGGCTGTTATTTTCGACATGGATGGCCTGCTGATAGACAGTGAGCCGTTTTGGCGGCAGTCGCACTGTAAGGTACTGGCCCGTCATGGCTACGAGATTACCGAGGATGATGTACGCGCTATGGCAGGGCATCGCACGGCCGATGTCGCTGCTCACTGGCGGCAGCGCTTTGGGTTTAGCGAGCCGTCAAACCAGATTCTCGCAAACCAGGTTGTCGATGAAGTTATTCGCTCTATCCATATGCATGGTCAGCCAATGCCAGGAGTGGATAGGCTCATCCGCGAGCTGCATGCGCAAGGCATACCCATGGCAGTCGCATCGTCGTCTAGTGTACGGCTTATAGACGTGGTACTGGAGCGGCTCGGCATTCGTACTTACATGCAGGCGGTGCATTCCGGCGAGAACGAAGCACGTGGCAAGCCGTTTCCAGACGTGTTTTTAAGCACTGCGCGGACGCTTGGCGTCTATCCGGCAGATTGCCTCGTGTTTGAGGATTCGCTCAGTGGCGTCAAGGCCGCCAAGGCGGCGGGCATGCACTGTATAGCCGTGCCCGAAGAGCCGTACAGCCGTAGCACCTTCGCGGCCGCGCAGCCCGACAAGATCGTTAGCTCGCTCGAAGCGGTGAGGTGGACCGATATCCAGACGATGCATCCCATTGCGCTGGTATGAAACAAAGCTTATTGTTATACTAGGGTCACATGATTCTTTTGGACAGGGTAACGAAGACCTATAACAAAAATTTGGGGCCTGCACTCGATCGCATTAGTTTGCACGTGGAGCCCAAGGAGTTTGTGATAGTGGTGGGGCAGAGTGGTGCTGGTAAAAGCACACTGCTCAAACTATTGACACGTGAAGAGCGCCCCACGAGCGGCAAGATTATCGTCGGTGGCATCGATTATGATAAACTCCACGACCGCGACATCCCACTTTTGCGCCGCAAGATTGGCACTGTGTTCCAGGATTTTAAGCTATTGCCGAACCGCACTGTGTTCGAAAACGTTGCCTTTGCACTGGAAATCGTTGGCGTCAGCACCAGGGAGATTAGAAACACTGTGCCCAAAGTGCTCGATATCGTCAACCTCAAAGACAAAGCCGACCGCATGCCGCAGGAACTCAGCGGTGGTGAGCGCCAGCGCGTAGCCATTGCCCGTGCCATTGTGCGCCAACCCAAGATTTTGATCGCCGATGAGCCCACCGGCAACCTTGACCCCAAGCACGCCTGGGACGTCATAAGGGTGCTTGAGAAAATTAACCACTACGGTACCACCGTGTTGCTAACCACGCACAACCAAGATATCGTCAACAAGCTCAAGCGCCGTGTGGTTACCATCAACCACGGTACTATCGCCAGTGACCGTGCTAACGCCCAATATAACGCTAAATAACATATGCATACTAAGCAAAGAACAATAAGCAATAAACAGTCTGTGTCCGCGGACACACAGACTTACTTAAACGCGTTCAGGCTTCGGAAACCGTGTTTATTGTTTATTGATTATTGTTTACCCTCAACGCCGGAGGCACGTTCATGAGCCGGCGACTAACCACTTTTGGACGTATTGTACGCACCGGTATGGTCAACTTTGTGCGCAACATGTGGCTGGCAATTGCAGCTATGGCCATCATGATCGTCACCCTTACCATCATTCTATTTTCGGTTATTGTGAATGCCACGTTCAGCAACACCGTACAGCAGATAACCAATAAGATAGATGTGTCGCTCTACCTCAAAGATTCCGTGACGCCGGCGCAGACCCAAACGCTCATCAAGCAGCTCAAGGCATTGCCAAGTGTGGCCAGCGTCAGCTATCTTACCAAAGATCAGGCGCTCCAGGCGTACCAGCAGCAGAATGCCGGCAATCAGCAGTCACTGCAGGCCATTACCGAGATTGACAACCCGCTGCCGGCTACCGTTCGCATCAAGCCCACCGATCTCAATAAAATCAATCAGATCCGTGCCTTCATAGACAAGCCAGATGTCGCTGCCTTACAGTCCGACCCGGCTAGCGACAGTGGTGACCGCCGTGCCGCCATCGATAAGATCACTCACGCCACCAACATCTTGCGTCGTGCCGGCGTCATAGCCGTGCTGGTGTTCGCGACTATCTCAGTGCTCATTATCTTCAATACCATTCAAATGGCCATCTTCAACCGCCGCGATGAGCTGCAGATCATGCGTTTGCTCGGTGCCAGCACCAGCTTTATCCGTGGCCCATTTGTGGTCGAGGCCATTATTTACGGCATCCTATCGGCCGTTGTTTCCATCTTGCTCATCAATGCCGTTTTCATTACCGCCAGCAGCAGTTTGCAGGCAACGAGCTTTGGTCTGCTAGATATCAGCTACAGTCAGTCGTTCTTCCAGAATCACTATTGGGTGCTGTTGACCATACAGCTGGGGCTTGGTATATTCATAGGTGCCGCTTCGTCCGTGATTGCTACGCGGCGATATCTCAAATTCAAAACGCCAAAGAAGTAAAATTCTACAACACTCATATGCTTATGACCAAGGGGTTACGGGCATCAATTCGGGCGACGTAGATCGCTCGCTAACACGCCTCCAACAGGGGTAAAAGGGGATATAACAAGATTGAAGCAGTTGCATAAGCGTGATACACTACATGTGATAGTTTCAAAGATAAAAACTATGAAAACAATAGCAAACGTCTCCCAGTTGATAGTTCGTGCGGAAACCATGACCGTAAGGTCGTGGTTTCGGGCTGAGCGCGCGGTAGCGTGCCAGTTTGGCAGGCGAAGCCTGATGGCACGAACTTCCAGCTATGCCGCAACCGGTAGGTTGCGGTCGTTTATCTCTGCTAAATTCACCGTCGGCCTGCTGGCTGTCTCTAGTGTTGTACTAGTCGGCGGCAGTTTTTTGCCCAGTGTTAGCAGTGTGTTAGCCGATAGCTACCAGGACCAGATTAATGCACTAAACGCCAAAAACGCCGATACAAGAGGCCTTGTGAATGGCCTCCAGGCCCAGGCTGCCAGCTATCAGGATGCCATCAACCAGCTGCAACAGCAGATAGACGGTATGCAGGCGTCCATAAACGCCAACCAAGCCCAACAGGCAGCACTGCAACAGCAGATTGCCGATGCCCAGAGCCAAATCGACCAGCAAAAGGCGTTCCTGGCTAACGACCTGAAGTCCATGTATGTCGATGGCACACCAACCACACTCGAAGTACTCGCGACCAGCAAAAACCTGAGTGACTTCATGGACAAGCAAGCATACCGCACTAGCGTCCAGAACAAGCTGCAAGATACGCTAGCCAAAATTGCCGTACTACAGAAGGAGCTCCAGACCAAGAAAGCTGCCGTCGACCAGTTGCTGAGTGAAGAGCAAGACCAGCAGAATCAGCTGGCCAGCGCCCAGGCACAGCAGATCAGTCTGCGTAATTATAACCAAGCTCAACAGGCATCTTACAATGCCCAGATTACCGCCAATAGCAAGCAGATCGCTCAGCTTCGCGCTCAGCAGGCTGCAGCCAACAAGAGCCTGGGTGGGGGTGTTATCGCTGGTGATCCGGGCCACGGCGGCTACCCGGCCAGATGGGATAATGTAGCTCAGGACTCAGTTATCGACAGTTGGGGCATGTACAACCGCGAGTGCGTCAGCTACGCTGCTTGGAAAGTCTATTCTACCTACGGTTACATGCCGTACTGGGGTGGAAGCGGTAACGCTAACCAGTGGCCAGGCAATGCTCAGCGCGCTGGTATCCCTACCAGTTCAACTCCTAAGGCAGACACTGTTGCTATATGGAACGTCGGTTCCTATGGCCACGCCATGTGGGTTGAGGCCGTAAATTCCGATGGTAGCCTCTGGGTCAGCCAGTACAACTACGATTACCAGGGTCACTACAGCGAAATGGCCGTCAGCGCCAGCATGGCCCGCAATCTGACGTACATCTACTTCAACTAGCCAAGGCCCTTAGGTGATTCGGCGAAGCGGCGGCGATAGGGTTGAGTCATTACCATGTCCATGTCATACTAGTTATTGGTAGCAGTTAAGCTCAAAAACCAAAAACTATGAAAACAAAAAGCGCTAAGTCTCTCTACGCTAAGTTGAACATCAGCCTGCTGGTAGTCTCTGGCGCAGTGTTAGTTGCTGGCGGCTTTTTGCCGAGTGTCCGGCAGGCGGTGTTAGCGGATAGCTACCAAGATCAGATCGATTCCTTGTCCGCTGAGAACTCTCGGAGTCAGGCGGCAATTGCTTCTCTGCGGGGGCAGGCTACCAGCTATCAGGATGTTATTGCCAGCCTGCAGTCTCAAATCAACACCCTGCAAACTTCAATCAATGCCAACCAGGCGCAGCAGGCAAGTTTGCAGCAGCAAATTACCGACGACCAGAACCAGATTGTGCTAGAGAAAAGCTTTCTGGCGAGCAGCGTTAAATCGATGTATGTCGATGGCACACCAACCACACTCGAAGTACTCGCGACCAGCAAAAACCTGAGTGATTTTATAGATAAACAAGCATACCGCCAGGTAGTACAAAGCAAACTGCAGGACACACTGGCTAAAATAGCCGCACTACAAAAGGAGCTGCAGTCCCAAAAACAACAGGTGGACAATTTGTTGAGCCAACTACAGACTCAGCAGTCGCAGCTCGACAGCGATCGATCTCAGCAGCAAGCGCTCCTCAGCTACAACGAAAACCAGCAATCGACCTATTTGTCGCAAGTACGGGCCAATAACAGTCAGATAGCTCAGATTCAGGCCGCGCGGGCAGCTGCCATTGCCAAAATAAGCGGCACGGGCGGCCAAAGCGCGGTGGGTTCACCAGTAAAATACAAGAACTTTACAACCAGTTATTCGTTGTGTGGCGGTGGCTACAGCTATTGTTGGGCGGGCTATGATCAAATCGTCAGTGATCCATGGGGTCTTGGCTATGCGCACGAATGCGTGCACTACGCAGCCGATTGGCTGGCGCGCCACGGCTACACAGTACCGCACTTTGCGGGTGGCGACGGCAACGCGAATGACTGGGCGAAGTACGGAACGGTAGTGTCAACTCCTCGAGTCGGAGACGTTGCCTACATGCCCATCGCTCCTGTGGGTCACGTGGGAATTGTAACTGGAATCAATGGCGACGGTACCGTGCACATAAGTCAAATGAACTGGCCAGTTGGTGGCTATTACAGCGAAATGGACCTGTACATCACCTCGGGCATTCAGTTTATCCGGTTCCCTAGCTAGTTAAGCCGTTTATACAGCTCAAAGAGTGTGTAACGGAGCGGCTTGTAGACCAGGTCGACGGGGTTCGGGCGATCTATTTGGTAGCCGCCAAAGCGCTTTTTGAAGCCGGTGACGCCTTCGAGGTGTTTGCTCTTTACCGCGTCGGTTATGCCGCCGAAGTTCAGTGTAACCCAGCCACGTTTCCTGGCTTCCAGTATGGCGTTCCAAATGACGAAATAGGGTGGGGCGATCTTGCGAAAATCATCTGACGAGCCCGAGAATACATAGTGCATCACATCGTCGTAGGTTGCGAAAACAGATGCAGCAGCCGGTTTGCCGTCGATGGTGCAGATGGCTACGAAGCCGTTTTCGGCCGGAATCGAATCCAAAACAGCTTCGTAGTAGCCGCGACTTTGGATGCTGAAGCTGTCACGGCCGGCAGTGGTCTCCATGAGCTCAAAAAACGTGTCGAGTGGTGCTTTGGCGGGTTCATAGAAATCAATCTGAGCCTTGGCGCGTTCGGCCAACCGTACATTGTAGCGGGCGTGTTTGTGCATGCCCATCCAGATAGCCTCCTGGTCACCAGAAATATCCAGCAGCCATTCGGCTCGTGGCTGCAGGCTGGCGGTAGCGGCCAAGCGGTTTGCTATTGGCCTCACCCCAGGCAGATCAGCAAGCCCACGGCTATCGAACCGCACAAAGCTGGCGCCAGTGCGCTGGGCGATGGGTGCAAAGAACTCGCGGAGCGCATCCAGGAGCTCGGGCGTCCAGGTTTGCGTAACCGGCCCGTAAGGGCAATAGAAAAAGCTGATGCCGCCCGGCGCATCGTACTTCACGGTCAGGCCGGCGGCAATCACCGCGTCACCATCTTCGGCCACAAAATACACCACTGTTTTGCCATCACGAGCCTGCCAGGCCCCATAAAACGGGGCTTGCAAGAACGAAATCGCTTCGTGCGTGTGCTCGAGCCGGGGCAGCAGGGCGGCGTATTCATCGTGCGTGCACTCCCGTAGTCTCAAGCTGGTTTCCATATTGCTTACATTGTAGCGCAAACAGCCGGCAGGTAGGGTATACTGGAGGCTAATGAGGGTACAACAATTGTGGGGTAAGGTGCGTGAACAGCGTACGCTGCATATGCTGGGCATAGCTGCTGGCGTGTTTGTGATCTTTGGTGCTGGTGTCCTGGTGGGCGATGGTCGCTTGCAGGTCGTGCGGCACAGCGACTACAGCGACCAAACAGGTCTGGCGCGCAATATAGACTATTCCAGTGTCAATCAGCTGTACAGCACGCTGCGCCAATACTATAACGGCAAACTAACTCAAAGTCAGATACTGGACGGCCTTAAGCATGGCTTGGCAGATGCCGCGAATGATCCATACACGGAGTATTTCACTCCTAGCGAGGCCAAAGCCTTCAATGGTCAGCTACAGGGCATCAGCCTGACGGGCATCGGTGCTCAGCTGGATGAAGATGCCACCGGCAATATTGTGGTGATGTCGCCAATCGAGGGTTCACCGGCTGCAGCAGCAGGCTTGCAGGCGAAAGACATTATCATGAGCATCAACAGCCAGAGCACGGCTGGCATGTCGGTGAACGACGCCGTAGATAAGATCCGCGGGCCTAAGGGCAGCAAAGTCACACTGGTTATATTGCGCGACAAAACACAGCAGCTTAGCTTTACCATCACGCGCGATACCATCAGCGTGCCCACGGCCACATCCAAGATTCTCGATAACAACATCGGTTATCTGCAAGTTAGCCAGTTCAGCAGTGACACCTTCGGCTTGGTGCAACAGGCAGTTGCCAAATTCCAACAGGCTGGCGTCAAGAAACTGGTGCTCGATCTCCGTGATGATCCAGGCGGCGAGGTAGAGACGGCCCAGGATATTTCGAGCCTCTGGCTGTCCAAAAACGCACTTATCATGCAAGAAAAGCGTGGCAATACTGTGGTAGACGATTATCGCGCTACCGGCACTGACTCGCTTAAGGGTATGCCCACAGTAGTCCTCGTAAATGCCGGTTCAGCCTCAGCTGCCGAAATCACCGCGCTGGCATTGCGTGATAATCACGCGGCGACCATCATAGGCGACAAGAGCTACGGCAAGGGCGTAGTGCAACAGGTTGTCCCGTTCAGCGACGGTAGTGAGCTCAAGGTCACTATTGCCAAGTGGTACAGCCCGGCAGGCAAGAATATCAATCACAAAGGCATCACGCCCGACCAAGCTGTTTCCATTAGTGATGCCGACGCCAAAGCCGGTACCGACACCCAATTGCAGGCTGCCGAAGCCTACCTCAACAAATAGTTATCGAACCCATCCCATAATTCAATTTCATAATTCAGGGTCATCGTGCGGATGTTTTTAGCATAGGGTGTGATATATCGCACAAACATTATAAAATGTACTCTATAACAGAGAAAAACGGCTTGCTGAACACCGTTGCTTACGGTACTATTCATGCAGTAAAAATTAAAGAGGTGAACCGGTCGTGGCCAACAAACCCACTAAGTTTGTATTTGTAACAGGTGGTGTACTTTCCGGATTAGGCAAGGGCATTACTGCCGCTTCCATCGGCAATCTTTTGAAGGCCCGCGGGCTCAGCGTCAACATCCAGAAGTGTGACCCATATCTTAACGTAGATGCCGGCACGCTCAATCCACGTGAACATGGCGAATGTTTCGTAACCATGGATGGCGCCGAGACCGACCTAGACCTTGGCCATTACGAACGCTTCCTCGACCAAGAACTGACTCAGAGCAGCAGTCTGATGGCTGGCAAGATCCTCTCTAGAGTTATCGAAGATGAACGGGCAGGCAAATACGCTGGCCAGACTGTGCAGTACATCCCGCATGTTACTAACGCATTTCAGGATGCGATCATCGAAGCGGCCGATAGTTTTGACGTGCACATTGTAGAGATCGGTGGCACAGTGGGTGACTACGAAAGCCTAGCGCTCATAGAAGCTATCCGTGAGCTGGGTTACCGTGTAGGCCGCGAAAACTGCCTGTTTGTGCACGTGGTGTACATGCCGTACCTAGGCGCCAGCCACGAGGTCAAAACCAAGCCGGCCCAAAACGCCGTGCGCGAACTCCGTGGCTTTGGCATTACGCCAGATGTGCTAGTAGCTCGCAGCGAGGAACCGGCGCCACAAAGCGCCACACGCAAACTCAGCATGTTCTCCGGCATCCCCGAGGAAGCTATTGCGCTCCTGCCCAACGCTTCAAGTATTTATGAAGTCCCGCTGACGCTCGAAGATACAGGTATCGCCGATGTGATTTGCAATCGCCTGAACCTGCAGCACGAAAAGCCGCACCTCAAGGAGTGGCGCGCCGTAGTGCAAAAGGCTACCACCAAACTGCCGTGTACGGTTACGGTTGGCGTAGTAGCCAAATATCTCGACAATGCCGACACGTACATGTCTGTCTTTGAAGCACTGCGTTCGGCTGCTTGGGCCAATGACGTGTGTGTCAACATAGAATGGATTGATGCCGAAAAGCTCAAGGACATGTCGCAAGAGCAGGTGGCAGCCACGCTTGAAGCGGTCGATGGCCTGGTGGTGCCCGGCGGCTTCGGCAGCCGCGGCATAGAGGGCAAGATTTTGGCCGCACAATATGCCTTGCAGCACAAAAAGCCGTACCTGGGCCTCTGCTACGGCCTCCACATGATGGTCATCGCTGCTGCCCGCCTGGGTGGACTCAAAGGCGCTAACACCACCGAAGTCGATCCGGACACGCTGTATCCGGTCATCGACACCATGGACGGCCAGAAGGGCAAAGAAAACACCGGTGGCACTATGCGCCTGGGCAACTATGCCTGCCATTTTGCCGCCGACAGCCTGGCTGCCAAACTCTATGGCACCCAAGACATTTTGGAACGCCACCGTCACCGCTACGAAGCCATGGCCAAATACGTACCCGATTACGAAAGCTGGGGCATCCGTGCCGTTGGCATCAATCCAGATAATGGCCTGGTAGAGGTCATCGAAGGCATCGACCACCCATTCCTGATGGCCAGCCAGTATCACCCCGAATTCAAATCTCGCCCCAACCACGCTCACCCCATGTTCCGCGGCTTTATCGCCTCCATGGTACACAAAAATCAATAAACATGGCCCTCGAAGCCTGAATGCTTCAGGTGTGACTCAGTGCGCCCGTGCACGAAGGCTGTTAATTGTTGATTGCTCTTTGTTCTCCGCTACGGTAGTATAAGCAGTATGAGCGAAGACCCACACGGCAAAAAAATCCTGCTCGTCGAAGACGACGATGCACTCGCAAATGTCTACATAATGCGCCTGAAGGGTGAAAACTTCGATGTAAAGCGTGTTGCTAACGGCGAAGATGCCCTAGCCGCTGCCAAAGAGCACAAGCCAGATCTCATCCTGCTCGACGCCATGATGCCCAAAGTAAGCGGCTTCGATGTGCTCGATATCCTGCGTAACACCCCCGAGACCGCCAACATCAAGATCATCATGCT
>Ga0268266_10004954_pt1 | contig 12596 bp, 9 predicted proteins | sample KBSS13metaG_FD_190356 | JGI IMG/M metagenome (GOLD analysis project Ga0268266, IMG submission 190356) | Switchgrass rhizosphere microbial communities from Kellogg Biological Station, Michigan, USA - KBS S1-3 metaG (SPAdes) (version 2) | ecosystem: Host-associated > Plants > Roots > Rhizosphere >...
CCTGACCGGCTGGAACGTCTTCTTCACGCTCACCTACACGAGCTACTTCATCACCCCGTTCGCCCTCGCCGGCTGGCTCTGGGCGCGCGACCGCCCCGCCTACCTGCGCTTCGCCAAGCGCCTCGTCTCGTTGGCGATCGCGGGCGTCATCACCTACATCCTCTTCCCCGCCGCGCCGCCCTGGCTGGCCGGGCAGGAAGGCCTGCTCCACGACATCCACCGGACCACCGGGGAAGGTTGGAAGATCATCGGCGTCGGCACCTCGGTCCTCTTCTCCGAAGGCCAGCGCTCGGTCAACCTCGTCGCCGCCGTCCCTTCCCTGCACGCCGCCTTCACGATGCTGGTCGCGCTGAACCTCTGGAACCTGATCCCGTGGCGCCGCGCGCGGCCGCTCGTCTTCCTCTATCCGGCGGCGATGGCGCTCACCCTGATGGCCACCGGCGAGCACTACTTCTTCGACATCCTGCTCGGTTGGATCTACGCCGGCACGGTGATGATCGCCTGGGGAGCCTGGGAACGGCGGCGCTCACGAAGTCGTTCACAGCCCGCGAAACTCGCGAAACTTCCATAGTTTTTCTATATTGGACGGCATGTCCCCGTCCGTTCCGGATCGCGCCGAGGCGATCGACCTCGTCGCGAGCACCCTTCTGGGACGCGCCGCGCGCCTCACCCGCCTGCTGATGCCCAGCGGCGCCCACAAGCTCTCGCGGACCGAGGTCGGCGTCCTCGCGACCCTCTCGGAAGGCTCTCGCCGCATCACCCAGCTCGCCCAGACCGAGGCGCTCGCCCAGCCGACCGTCACCCAGCTGGTCGACAAACTCGAGGGCCGTGGCCTCGTCGCCCGCGCCCGCTCCGGCGAGGACGCCCGCGTCGTCATGGTCGAGGTGACGCCCGCCGGGACCGAGGTCTTCGAGGAGGTCCGGGCGGAGATCCGCGCGAGCATGCGCGAGGCGCTCATCCACCTTCCCGACGACGACCTGACGGATCTGGCACACGCCTCCGAAACGCTCGGCGAACTGATCGAGACGCTGCTGCCGCGCGACGCATGAGCCCGGCGCTGCGGGCGCGGCTCCTACCCGGAGCCCTGGTGGCGATCGTGATGGTCACCGGGGTCATCTCCTCCCTCGGCGCGCCGCTGATCCCGAGCATCAGCGACGACCTCGGCGTCTCGCTGAGCGCCGCCCAGTGGTCGCTGACCGCGACCCTCCTCGTCGGCGTCATCTCCTCGCCGGTGATGGGACGGCTCGCCGACGGCCCCCGCCGCCGCGAGACGCTGATCGGCGGGCTGGCCGTCGTCGCCCTCGGTTGCGTGGTCGCGGCGCTCGCGCAGAGCCTCGGGGTCTTGGTCCTGGGACGGGCGATGCAGGGGCTCGGCCTCGGCCTGGTGCCGCAGGGGATGGCGACGGCGCGCGACGAGCTGCCGCCTGAGCGGGTCCCCGCGACGATCGGCCTGCTCTCGCGCGGGCGCGGCCGGGGTGGGGGCGGGCTACCCGATCTCCGGCCTGCTCGCCGGGATCAGCCTCTCGGCGGCGTTCTGGTTCGGCGCCGTGGCGGCGGTCCTGGCGATGGTGCTCGCCGTCGTCTTCGTCTCCCCGACCTCGGGCCAGTCCTCGGCCAAGCTCGACGTTGCCGGCGCGGTGCTCCTGACGATCGGCCTCGCGGCGCTCCTGATCGCCATCGCCGAGGGCAGCGGCTGGGGCTGGGGCGCGCCGGAGACGATCGTCCTCTTCGTCGTCGCGATCGTCTTCTTCCTGCTCTGGGGCGCCCAGGAGCTGCGGGTGTCCGAACCGCTCGTCGACCTGCGCCTGGCCCGCCACCCGGCCGTCTTCACCGCCGATGTCGCCGCGCTGGTGCTGGGCATCGCGATGTACATGTACCTGACCGGGGTCAGCGAGTTCGTCCAGGCGCCGAAGGAGCTCGGCTACGGCTTCTCGGCCTCGGTGGTGCTGGCGGGCCTCTGCCTGGTGCCGTTCTCGGTGGTCAGCATCCTCGGCTCCCGCACCCTGCCGTTCTGGACCCGCCTCCTCGGCAAGGCGAACCTGCTGCCGGTCGGCGCGCTGATCGTCGCCGCGGGCGGCGTCGTCTTCGCCCTCTTCAACGGCGGCATCTGGAGCGCCTTCGTGATCATGGGCGTGATGGGCCTCGGCTACGGGCTGACCTACGGGGCGATCCCGGGGATGATCGTCGGCGCCGTGCCGGAAAGCGAGACGGGCAGCGCGACCGGCTTCTACCAGGTGGTCCGCTACATCGGCTTCTCGCTGGGCAGCGCGATCTCCGCGACGCTGCTCGCCTCCGAGACCCCGGCGGGCAGCCATCTCCCGCGCCTCGCCGGCTACGACGCGATCACCTGGACCGGCGTCGGCATCTGCGTCCTCGCCGCGATCATCGCCTGGGTGCTGCCGGGGCGGGGACCCAAGGGCGGCGCCGAGCCCACGGCAAGCGAGCTCCGCCGCGAGCAGGAGGAAGCCGAGCTCGCCAGCGCTGGACTCCCGGGCGTCAGACCGGAGTAACCACGCTTTTGGGACGCTGGTGGGATGGCCGCCGACGCCCCCGTCCAACCCAGCCAAGGCCTTGCCGCCTACCGGCGCGTGCTCGCCGCGCCGCGGGTGCGGCCGCTGGTCACCTTCGCGCTTGTGGGACGGATGCCGATCGGGATGGGCGCGGTCGCGATCATCCTCTTCATCCACGGCCAGACCGACTCGTTCGGCATCGCCGGCGGAGTCGCCGGCGCCTACACGATCGGCCTCGGGATCACCGGCCCCTCGGTGGCGCGGTTCATCGACCGACACGGCTCGCGCCTCGTCATCGTCCCCGGCGCGCTGATCGTGATGGCGGCGATGGTGGGCATCGTGGTGCTGGGCGAGGCGGGCGCCGGGACGGTGCCGCTGGTCGCCGTCGGGTTCCTCGCCGGCGCCGGGTCGACGCCGATCGGCGGCATCTTCCGCCAGCGCTGGCCGGAGCTGGTCGGCCCCGCCGAGCTGCCGACCGCCTACGCGCTCGACGCGGTGATGATGGAGGTCGTCTTCATCAGCGGGCCGCTACTGGCCGGAATCCTGGCGGCGACGGTCGGCGCCGCCGAGGGTCTGATCGTCGCCGGCGTCCTCGGCTTCACCGGCTCGGTCGGCTTCGCCCGGCTCTCCACCGTGGAGCCGGGCGGGGACCCGGGCGCCGAGCGCCATTGGCTCGGCGCCCTCGTCTCCCCGCACCTGCGCCTGCTCGTCCTCTCCGACCTGCCGCTGGCCGGGACCTTCGGCGCCCTCGACGTGATGCTGCCCGCCTTCGGCGCCCACCATGGGGCCGCGGCGCTGGGCGGTCCGTTCGCCGCGGCGCTCGCCTTCGGCTCCGGCGCCGGCGGCCTGGCCTTCGGCGCCCGCCCGGGCATCTTCGGCCCGCCGCGCCGCGCGCTGGTCATCCTCGGCGGCCTCATGGTCCTCAGCTGCCTGCCGCTCGTCGTGGCGACCTCGATCCCGGAGATGTTCGTCTTCGCCGCGCTCGCCGGCGTCACCCTCGCGCCGCAGATCACCGTCCGCAACCAGGTCATCCAGAACACCCTGGTCCAGGGCACCGCCACCGAGGCCTTCACCTGGATGGCCCTGGCGACGACGGTCGGCGCCTCGATCGGCTCGGCCCTGGTCGGACCGCTGGTCGAGGCGGCGGGCTGGCGCGCCGGTGCCATCGTCGCCGTCGTCCTGCCCGCGGTGGCGCTGCTGATCGTCTTCGCCCGCCGCGACCTGATCGAATGAAGCGAACCGGAATTTGCCCTTGCTAAGGCAGGGTCAAAGTCCGGCGCGTTGACAGCGGCGGGCCGCGGCGCGAGGATCGGACCATGCCCGCGACCGTGAGCGTCGACGAGTCCGCGTCTCTGGGTGCCTCCTTCGCCGCCGCCCTGGCGCTGAAGGACTTCGACCGCGTCCGCGATCTGCTCCACCCGGAGATCGACTTCCGGGGACTGACGCCGAGTCGGTTCTGGGAAGGGGAGGATCCCGAGGCGGTGGTCACCGGCGCGCTGCGCGTGTGGTTCGAAGACTCCGACGAGATCCTCGAGCTGCTGCACGTCGAAACGGGCATCGTCGCCGACCGCGAGCGAGTTGGCTACCGCTTCCTCGTCCGCAACCCGGAAGGGCTCTTCGAGGTGGAGCAACAGGCCTTCATCGGCGAGCGCGATGGCCGGATCGGCTGGATGCGCACGCTCTGCTCCGGATACAGGCCGGTCGAGGGGGAGTGATGGCGGACGTCGCTCCCGCCAACGCGGAGTCGACCGAAGCCTGGAGCGGCCCGCTCTTCGAGCGCTTCGTGCGCTTCCGTCCCTACGTCGCCGAAGGGCTGGGGCGGCACGGCGAGGCGGCGATGGCCGCGCATCCGCCGCGGGCGGGCGAGCGCGTGCTCGACATCGGCTGCGGCTTCGGCGACACGACGCGGCGGCTCGCCGAGATGGTCGGCGCGGAGGGCGAGGCGGTCGGCATCGACGTGGCGGAGCCGTTTGTCGAGCTGGCGCGCCAGGAGGCGGCGGCGGAGGGCGTCGCCAACGTCTCCTACCGCCTCGGCGACGTCCAGATCGCCGACCTCGGCGGGCCCTACGACTACGCCTTCTCGCGGATGGGCGTGATGTTCTTCGCCAACCCGGTGCAGGCGCTGCGCAACGTGCGCGAGGCGATGCGGCCGGGTGGGCGCGCCTGCTTCGTGGTCTGGCGGCGCAAGCTCGACAACGGCTGGGTCAGCGAGGCCGAGCGGGTGGTGGAGCGCTACCTTGAGCACCCGGAGGAGACCGAGGAGCCGACCTGCGGGCCGGGCCCGTTCTCGATGGCCGACGCCGACGTGGTGTCGGAACAGATGGCGATCGCCGGCTTCGAGGCGATCGAGCTGCGCCGGAGCGACCTGCCGCTGAAGATGGGCGCCGACCTCGACGGCGCGGTCGACCTGGTGATGTCGATCGGCCCGGCGGGGGAGGTGCTGCGCCTCTGGGGCGACCGCGCCGAGGAGATCCGGCCGACGATCGCCGCCGAGATCCGCGCCGTGCTGGAGCAGTTCGAGACCGACGACGGCGTCCTCGCCCCGTCCTCGACCTGGCTCATCAGCGCCGTCGCCCCGGGCTAGGCGGCGGCGAAGCGGACGGCGAGCTCGGTCCGGGAGCGCACGCCGAGCTTGCGATAGGCGGAGCGGAGGTGGTGCTCGACCGTGCGGGGGGAGAGGAAGAGGGCCGCGGCGACCTCGCGGTTGGTGCGGCCGGCGGCGACCAGCTCGCAGACGTCTCGCTCGCGGGAGGTGAGATCTTCCTTCGGCTCGATCACGCCGATCGACGCGCCCGCCGCGGCCAGCTCGCTCGCGGCGCGCTCACTCCAGGCACGCGCGCCGGCACTGGTGAAGGCGTCGCGGGCCTCGGCCAGCAGGGGACGGGCGTCGGCGCGGCGGCGCGCCCGGCGGAGGCGCTCGCCGATCGCCAGGCGCGTCCGCGCCGCCTCGAACGGCATCGCCGGATCGGCATGGGCGTCCAGCGCCGCGGCGAGGTTGGCGTCGATCTCCTCCACCGGGCCGAGCAGCGCCCGGCAGCGGTGCACGGCGGCGCGCGACCAGGCGCCGCCGGTCAGCTCCGCGCCCGCTTCCAGCTCGGCGAGGACGGGCCGCGCCTCCTCGGCGCGGTCGAGCCGCACCAGCGCCTCGATCAGGTCGGCGTGGCTGAAGAGGAAGGCCGGGTCGCGGGTGCCGTGGGCGGCGGTGTGATCGAGGGCGGCGCGGCAGTGCACGGCGGCGCGCTCGGCGTCGCCCCGTCCCAGGGCCAGCTGGCCGAGGGCCTGCTCGGCGCAGGCGAGGGTCGAAGGGAGCTCCATCTCCTCGCCCAGCCGCAGCATGCGGGCCGCCGCCGGCTCGCAGGTCTCGGCGTCGCCGCGGTGGGCGGCGACCATCGACACCGCCGCCAGCGAGAGCGTCGCGACGAAGCCGCCGCTCAGCCCCGTCTCGGCGATCTCGTTCGACTCCTCCGCGCAGGCGGCGGCCAGCGCCAGGTCCCCGCGGCGGATGTGAAGGGTGGCGAGGACCGCGAGCGGCAGCGCCAGCGGAGTCACCGCGCCCGCCGCGCGGTTGGTCTCGACCAGGCGGGTAAGCGCCCGCTCGGCGACGTCGTGGTCGCCGGTCCAGAGGCGGCAGAGCGCGTCGATCGCCAGCACCTCGTGGCCCGGCGCGGTCGGGTCCCAGGCGGCGAGGCCCGGCTCGATCTGGTCGAGCATCTCCCGCGCCCGCGCGTGCTCGCCGAGGTTGACCAGCACCTCGGCCTCGAGCAGGCTCGGGATCGTGTCGGCGCCCGGAGGGGCGAGCGCGCGGGCGCGCGCCGCGGTCTCCTGCAGCCCCGCCATCGGCCCGGTGCCCATCAGCGCGATGCAGGCCTGGGTGAGGAGCGCCGAGGCGCGCAGCGGGTCGGCATCCTCGATCGCGGCGGCCTCGGCCTCGAGCAGCGCGAACGCCTCGCGCGGCCGGCCGCCCTGGTGGATCGCCATCCCGCGCAGCATCTGCACGTCGGCGCGGGCGAGCGGGTCGGTGACGGTGGGGAGGACCGCGTCGAGCACGCCGCGGGCGAGCGCCGGGCGCCCGGCCGTCCCGGCGGCGACGGCGGTCGCGAGGGCGCGGCGGGTCGCGTCGGCGGGGTCGGGACTGAGCGCGACCGCGCGCTCCAGCACCGTGGCGGCGGTCCCGGGCGCGCCCCGCCGCCGCGCTTCCTCGCCGAGCTCCTCCAGCCGCGCCGCGAGGGCCTCGTCCGGCGCCGGCGCCGCCTGGGCGAGCTGCCAGGAGCGCTCCGGCTCGGGGACGGCGCCGGCGATCCGGCGGTGCGCATCGCGCCGTGCCGAGGGCGGCGCGCCGTGGTAGACGGCGGCGCGGATGAGCGGGTGGGAGAAGGCGACACCGCCGGGACCGAGGTGCACGAGCCCCGCGTCCTCGGCCGATCCCAGCACCGCGGCGAGCGTGGTCGGATCCGACCCGCCGCCATGCGGCTCGGCATCGTGGCTCACGGTCATTGTCGCGGGGGCGCCCGCCGCTGCCAGCAGGAGGGCGTCGCGGGTCGCCTCGGGCAGCTCCGCCACGCGGGCGGCGAAGGCACGTTGGAGGCGCTCGCCGGCGGGGAGGGGGTCGGGGAGGATCGCTCGGCCACCACGTTGGGCGGCGCTCAGCTCGGCGGGGGCCTCGACCAGCGCGAGAGCGTTGCCGCCGACCGCCGCGACCAGCGCCTCGGCCACCGGGTCGGCCAGGCCGCCGCGCCGGGCCAGAGCCAGGGCGTCCTCGCGCGCCAGCTCGTCCAGCGGCAGCGTCTCCACTCCGGGCCACTCTTCCGGCGCCTCGCCGCGCAGGGACCAGACCGCGATCACGCCGATCCCGAGCCGCTCGGCCCGCCGCGCCAGGTAGGCGATCGCGGCGCGCGAGGACGGGTCGAGCCACTGAACGTCGTCGACCAGGCAGAGCAGCGGCGCTTCGTCGGCGAGGCGGGTCGAGACCTCGCGCAGCAGCGCGACCGGGTCGCGACCGTGGTCCCCGGCGAAGAGGTCCGCCGTCGCGGGCTCGTCCGGGTCGCCGCGGCGCGCTCCGGATCCGTCGACCGACCGGCGCCCACCGTCCGCCCGCCTCGCTTCGGCCGCTTCCAGGCCGTGCATCAGGTCCTCGAGCCCCGCCAGCGCCAGGCCCGCCTCGGCCTCGACGCCGACGGCGCGCAGCACGGTCAGGTCGCGCGGCGCAGCCGCCTCCAGCAATGCGCTCTTGCCGACGCCGGGCGCGCCCTCGACGCGGATCGCGCCGCCCGCGCCCGCGCGCACCGCCTCGGTCAGCGCCGCGAGGCGCGCAAGGCTCTCCTCGCGCCCCAACAGGGGCAGCGAAACGGTCGGGACGGACACCCGTCCGAAGATATCGAGTCTCCGTGGTTTCACCGATGCGGATTCGGTACGCCTGGACGACCATCGGAGACCATGCGATCCCACCGCCTCGTCCTCGCCGCCCTGTCCACCTGCTGCCTGCTCGCCGCGCTCGGCGCGGGCGCCGCCGGAGCCGCCCAGGTCGCCTACGTCGAGGGTGGCCAGGTCTGGATCTCGACCCTCGACGGGGCGAGCAAGCGCTCGCTGTCGGGCCCGTCCCCGGACGAGAAGACCTGGACCGAGACCGCGCAGGCCGAAAACGGGACCGTGATCGGGGTGCGCCGCGAGCCGGGGAAGATCGGCACGCTGAACGCGACGCAGCTCTGGGGCCCGGACGGCTCGACGATCGGCTACGGATCGCTGACCGCCAAACCAGGGCGCACCTCCTACGCCTATCCGGTCACGCTCAACCTCTCCCCGGACGGCAAGATCGTCACCTACGGCTACTCCAACTGGTCCGGCTTCGGCCTGGAAACGAAATACGAGTTCGGCACCTACGCCGAGGGCTCGAGCAACTGGTACATCGAGCCCTTCGACATCGAAGGCGCCGAATCGGGGACGTTGTCGGGGAGCCGTCTCGTCGCCCGCAGCGGCAGCGAAGTCATCGTCCAGAACGCGACCGGCCAGCCGCCGTACTCGAAAGAATTCACGCCCTGGTTCAGCTGGACCGGGCTGCGGCGGGCGGAGGTCAGCGCGAACGGCAAGGTCCTCGCCGTCGAGGTCGAATCGGGCGGCCACGATGTCGTCGCGATGTTCCCCGTCGCCGGGCTCGGCGGCGCCCTGGACGAACTGAGCGCATGCGACCTGCCGACCCAGGGCGACGCGAGCGAAGTGTCGCTCTCGGCCGACGGCACGGCGATGGCCTGGCACGACGCCCGCGGCGTGGTCGTGGCGGGGACGCCGGTCTGGTTCGCGACGCCCGAAGCCGCGATCTGCAACCTCTCGAGCCCGCCCGTGGTGATCTCGACGACCGGCCGGATGCCCTCGCTCGGCAACTCGACCGCGGCCGTGCCCCCGAGCACCGGCGGGGGAGGTGGCGGTGGGACCGGTGGGGGTGCTCCGCCCGTGCCCGCCGCCGCGCCGCCGAAGAAAGGCGACGACCAGAAGGGAGGCGGCAAGGGCGCCGATGCGCCGACCCTGTCCCCGCTGCCGAAGACCGTGAAGGCGAGCACCCTCGCCAACGGCCTGCCGATCACCGTCAAGGTCACCAAGGCGGGGCAGGTGACGGCGGTCGGCAAGGTCGGCGCCCAGATCGTCGCCAAAGGCGGGGTCAAGGCGAAGCGCGCCGGCAAAGTCACGCTCCGCCTCAAAGCGACGAAGGCCTGGAGCAAACGCCTCGGTCAGCTCGCCGGGAAGAAGCTGAAGGTCACCGTCACCGCGCCCGGCGGCACGGCCAAGTTCACCCGCACGCTCGGCTGAGGCGCCTCAGCCGAGCCCGGTCACCTTCACCGAGACGACCCCGTTCAGCGTGCAGCCGGTGATGTGGTCCGGGATCTTCGTCGCCACCGATGCTCGGGCGGACGCGCCGCCGCAGCCGCCGGTGATGTGGATCTGGCGCCTCAACGTCTTGCCTTTGGTGAGGCCGGCGTAGGCCATCGTCCCGGCGTTCATCCCGACCGCCATCCCGGTCCTGGGATCCGCGCTCCAACCGAGCTCCTCGGTGTTTTCGAAGGGGATTTCGGGACGGTTTCGACTGCACTCCAGTTCCAGTGGGTAACCCTTGGTGAGGCCGATCCCGAGCTGGGTTTCGCGGCTGAGCGGCGCCAAGTCGTCGTCGCCGAGCGCCAGGTCCTTGGCCGTGCTCGAGATCACCAGCACCATCGGTGAGGTGCCGGACTTGCAGGTCGGCTGCTCGGGCTCGGGGGCCTTCTCCTGGGGCGGGCAGTAGTTGCTCGTCTGCCAACCGCCCAGCCGCACGTCGAGTTCGCTGGTGCCTCCGAACTGGGCGGGCATCACGAGGCGCCCCAGGGTCAGCGCGACCTTCGTCTTCTTGGTCGGGAGGTCGAAGCGAAGCTCTTCTTCGACCGTCTTCGAGTAGCCCGGCGAGCACTTCGAACGGCTGTCGTAGGTCCAACGGTAGGTGAGCGTCCCGGAGGCGCTGACCGCGACCTTCCGTTCGACGTAGGAGATCTTTTTCGGCAGCTTCGGGATCGCCCCGGCGTTGGCGACCCCGATCAGGGCGACGAGCGCGGCGAGCCCGAGGAGCAGGGCGGCGGACAGTGAAAGACGAGATCTGGTCGACATGGCCGCGGATGATCGGCCCGCCCGCGCGCCGCCGCATCGGTGAAACCACGGGATCGCGAGGCGGCTAGGTCACTCGGCCAGCTCGTAGGCGGCGCGCAGCCCGTCGCCGAAGGCGCGGACCGCGTTCAGCTCGCTCGGGTTCAGCGCCCCGCCGACGACCCGATGCGGGACCTCGAGCCGCTCCAGCAGCGGCCGCAGCTCGTCCCGCCGCTCCTGCCCGGCGGCGATCACCACCCGCTCGGCGGCCACCAGCTCGGCGCCCCCGTCCTCCAACTCGATCTCGACACCCTCGGGCGTGATCCGCCGATAGGAGAGCCCGGTGCGCGTCGCGACCCCGGCGTGCTTCAAGGCGTCGAGCCACACCCATTTCGTGGTGCGCCCTATGCCGCTGCCAACCCTGCCCGAGCGTCGCATCACCGTCACGCTCGTCCCACCGCTCAGGCGTTTGCTGTGGAGCGAAAGTAGCTCTATACGCCACTTAGGTACCACAGGCGGTGGGGAGACTCGGTAGCGCGCGAAGAAGTCGCCCGGTTCGTGGGTGAGGAGGTGGGCGAGGTCGACGCCGATGCCGCCGCCACCGACGATCGCGACCGACCGCGCGTCGCCGAGCCCCGTCTCGAAGGCCTCCGCGTAGTCGACGACGTGGGGGAGGGAGGCGCCGGGAATCTCGACGGCCCGCGGGTGGACGCCGGTGGCGAGGACGACGCCGGCGCATCCGGCGATCACGTCGGCGTCGTCCTCGCCGACCTCGTGGCCGAGGTGGAGATGGACGCCGAGCCGCCGCAGCTCGGACTCGAAGTAGGAGATCGTCGCCCCGTAGTCCTCCTTGCCCGGGACCTGCCGCGCCCAGCGGAACTGGCCGCCGAGCTCACCGCGTGCCTCGTAGAGCCTCACCTCGGCGCCGAGCGTCGCGAGCGCCCGCGCCGCCTCCAGTCCGGCGGGACCGCCGCCGATCACCGCGTAGCGATCCTTCGTTCGTGTGGTGACCGGAAAGTCGACCTCGTAACCCGACCGTGGATTGACGAGGCACGACACATGCTCGCCGACGATCGAGCGGTCGATGCACGCCTGATCGCAGCTGATGCAGACGTTCACCGCGCCGCCGCTGCGTCCCTTCTCCACGATCCGAGGATCCGCCAGGAAGGGCCGTGACATCGAAATCAGATCGACACCTCCCGCCGCAAGCACGGCCTCCGCGTCCTCCAACCGATTGACCCTGTTCCCCGCGATCACCGGCACCGCCGACATAGATGCCGAAGTGGCGGCGGTGCCGGTGATCCCAGCGGCACCGTCCCTCAGTCCCGCCTTCAGCTCCTCCGCCCAAGGCACGAACGCCCCCACCGGCACGGCCCCCTGCACGGTCGGCACCGCCGATTCGTGCCACCCGACGCCGACGTTCAGCGCATCGACTCCCGCCCCTACGAGCGCCGCCGCGAAGGCCTCGACCTCCTCCCAGGGCCGCGACTCGGGCATCAGCTCCGCCCCGGTCATCCGGAAGAGGACCGGGAACCCCTCGCCGACCGCCTCGCGGACCGCCGTCGCGACCTCGACCCCGAAACGCATCCGGTGCTCCGCGTCACCGCCCCAGGAATCGTCGCGCCGGTTCGTCACGGGGGAGAGGAATTGGTCGACGAGGTAGCCCTCCGACCCCATCACCTCGACCGCAGCGAACCCCAGTTCCTTCGCCAGCGCCGCGCCCTCCGCGAACTGTGCGACGACCTCCCAGACCTCCTCCTCGCCGAGCGCACGTGGCTCGACCCGCGACACCCGACTCGCGATCGCCGACGGCGCGACCACCTCGCCTGGGGAGTCGGCCAACGCATAACGCCCAGCGTGGAAGAGCTGCAGCGCGATCGACGCCTCGGTCCCCTCCGTCGCCCCGGCGACCCGAGCCAACGCCCGCCGCGTCCCGTCCCCCGGCGCGGTCGTCCTAACGTCCGGCCCCCGCTGCGCGGTCGTCTTTAGGTCCGGTAGCCGGACGCTGGGTCGACCGCCCTCCTGGGCGCGGACCTTAGGTCGACCGCGCTCGGGGCCGGGGGCGAGGATGCCGTAGCTGTGGTCGGCGGCACCGTCGGCGCTCACCGCCCAGCCGCCGGTGACGATCAGGCCGGCGCCGCCCTGCGCCCGCTCGCGGTAGAAGGCCGCCAGCCGCTCGCCCGCGTCCTCGCGGCCCTCCATGCAGAGGTGCATCGAGCCCATCGCGATCCGGTGCGGGAGGCGCAGGCCGCCGATCTCGACCGGCGTGAAGACGTGGGGGAGCGCCTCGAACGCGGCGGAGTCGGCCAGCTCAGGCATCGGACGCGGCGCCCGCGTCCACGTCCGGCAGGCGCAGCGGCCCGGTCGCGTCGTCGAAGAACGGCGGGGCGATGATCGTCAGCCCCCCGTCGACGACGAGCGACTGCCCGGTGATGTACTCGGAGCGCGGTTCGAGCAGGAACTCGACCGTGTCGGCGACCTCCTTCA
>Ga0268266_10004956_pt1 | contig 12596 bp, 13 predicted proteins | sample KBSS13metaG_FD_190356 | JGI IMG/M metagenome (GOLD analysis project Ga0268266, IMG submission 190356) | Switchgrass rhizosphere microbial communities from Kellogg Biological Station, Michigan, USA - KBS S1-3 metaG (SPAdes) (version 2) | ecosystem: Host-associated > Plants > Roots > Rhizosphere...
CTGGCGATAAGCCTGCGCGCCGAGCTGGCGCTCCTCGCCCTCGCTCACCAGCATCATCTGCGACCGCCCGGTGACCGGCGCCGAATCGCAGGCTGCGAGCAGGCACAGCGCAAGCAGGATGAGGGGCCGCATGCGCCGACTCTAGAGTGTCGAGGCAATCTCATCAAACCCGTCGTCCCGAGCGTAGTCGGGACCTTGTCTCCATTCCAGTGCTCTCGACATTGTAGAGAAGGTCCCTCCGCTCCGCCTCGCTTCGCGAGGCTCCGATCGGGACGACGGAGGTTAGATGGCGAGGAACCCCGGCCCGCCGCGGCGCTTCAGCTCGTCGCCGGCTTCCCGGCCCATCGCTTCGGCGTCGGCTGCCGGACCGTGCCGTTCGGTAGCGATCAGCTCCGAGCCGTCCGGCTTCGCGATCAGGCCGCGCAAATAGAGCGAACCATCGGTATCGAGGATCGCGTGGCCCGCGATCGGCGTGCGGCACGACCCGTCGAGCACCGCGAGCATGGCATGCTCGGCCGCGACGCAGGTCGCGGTCGCGGCATGGTTGATCGCGGCGAGCCAGCCGATCGTCCGGCCGTCGTCGATGCGGCACTCGATGCAGACCGCACCCTGACCGACGGCCGGCAGCATCTCGCTTTCCGGCACCGGCGTGCCGACCGCGAGGCCGAGGCGGTTGAGGCCGGCGAGTGCGAGCAAGGTCGCCTCGACCTCGCCGGCCGTGCGCTTGGCCAGCCGCGTGTCGACATTGCCGCGGATCGTCACGATCTTCAGATCCGGTCGTGCGTAAAGGAGCTGGGCGCGCCTTCGCAGCGCGGCGGTGCCGACGATCGCGCCTTGCTTCAGGTCGGCGATCCGTCCGACATCGCCTGCGATCAGCACGTCGCGTGCGTCTTCGCGCGGCAGGAAGGCGGAGATCACCAGCCCGGCCGGCTGCGCCGTGGGCATGTCCTTCATGCTGTGCACGGCGGCATCGATGCGGCCCGACAGCATCGCCTCCTCGATCTCCTTGACGAACAGGCCCTTGCCGCCGGCTTCGGACAGGGGCCGGTCCTGGATCAGGTCACCGGTGGTCCTGATCACCACCACTTCGATCGCATCGGGCGCGGCAAGCGCGGGCACGGCCGCGGCGAGCGCGTCGCGCACCAGGCCGGTCTGGATGAGGGCAAGCTTGCTGCCGCGCGTGCCGAGGCGAAGGAGGGAGGCCATGGCGCTGCTCTAGCGCAGGTCATCCCCGGAGGCTAGAAGTCGCGCATGCGCGTCCTGGGTATCGAAACGAGCTGCGACGAGACGGCGGTCGCCGTGGTCGAGGCGCCGGCCGGCGATGCGCCGGTCGGGCGCATCCTGGCCAACGTCGTCTACAGCCAGCTCACCGAGCATCGCCGCTTCGGTGGCGTGGTGCCCGAGATCGCCGCGCGCGCCCATCTCGAGCGAATCGACGGGCTGGTGACCGAGGCGCTCGCCGAATCGGGGCTCGGTCTCGCCGATCTGGACGGCATCGCGGCAACGGGCGGGCCGGGACTGATCGGCGGCGTGATGGTCGGCGTGATGACGGCCAAGGCGATGGCCTTCGCGCACGACAAGCCGTTCCTTGCCGTCAATCATCTCGAAGGCCACGCGCTGTCGGTGCGGCTCACCGAACAGGTGAAGTTTCCCTATCTGCTGCTGCTGGTGTCGGGCGGCCACTGCCAACTCCTCACCGTGCGCGGGCCGGGCGACTTCACGCGGCTCGGAACGACGATCGACGATGCCGTGGGCGAATGCTTCGACAAGACCGCAAAGCTCCTGGGACTCGGTTCCCCGGGCGGACCGGCGGTCGAGCAGGCGGCGAAAGGCGGCGACGAGAGGCGCTTCGCACTGCCGCGGCCGATGTGGCGCAAGCCCGGCTGCGACTTCTCCTTCTCGGGCCTGAAGACCGCCGTGCGCCAGACCGTCGAGAAGCTGCCTGGGGGCGATGCACAGGCCGTGGCCGATCTCTGCGCCTCGTTCCAGCGCACCGTCGGTGATGTGCTCGTCGACCGCTGCGGCAACGCGCTGGCGATGGCGCCGAACGACACGCTGGTCGTGGCCGGCGGCGTTGCGGCGAATGCCTATCTGCGCCGCCGGCTGGAAGGGCTTGGCGTCCGCCTCGTCGCGCCGCCGATCAGGCTCTGCACCGACAACGGCGCGATGATCGCCTGGGCAGGGATCGAGCGGCTGCGACTCGGGCTGGTCGACGGCCTCGACTTCGCGCCGCGCCCGCGCTGGCCGCTCGATCCAGGGGCTGGGGCAGGGCAACGGGCATGAGCGTCGTCACGCTGTTCGGTACGCCAATCCTGATCGAGGAGCTGCCCGGGGCTGCGGCGCTCAACGCCGAGCTCGCCCGGACGATCACGGCGCGCGAGCAGAGCCATCCCGGCACGCAGCATTCCAACCTGGGCGGCTGGCAGTCCGACTGGGAGATGGACCGCTGGGGCGGCGTTTCCGCGATCAAGCTGCTGGCGATCGGCCGCAACACCGCCAACCGCATCACCACCGACCGGCAGGGGCGGCCGGTGTCGATCCAGTGGAAGGCCAACATGTGGGCCAACATCAACCGAACGGGCCATGGCAACGAGTTCCATTCCCATCCGGGCAGCTTCTGGTCGGCGGTCTACTACGTCGATGACGGCGGCATCGATGCCGATCCCTCGTTGGGCGGCGAGCTCGAGTTCATGGATCCGCGCGGACCGGGGCCGGCGATGTATGCGCCGCAGCTCGCCTATGGCAGCGCTGGTCTCTCGGTCGGCGCCAACGAGACGGTACATCCGAAGTCGGGCCGGCTGGTGATGTTCCCGGCCTGGCTGCTGCATCAGGTGCGGCCCTATCGCGGCGGAGCGCAGCGCATCTCCATCGCCTTCAATCTCAGCCTGTGACGGACATCGGCCATATCGGCGTCGTCGGCGGCGGCGCCTGGGGCACGGCGCTCGCCTGTCTCGCGCGGCGCGCCGGACGCAGGGTCACGCTGTGGTCGCGCGATTCGGCGATCTCGAAGGCGATCGCGAACGAGCGCGCCAATCCGGTCTACCTGCCCGGCATTGCGCTCGAAGCCGGGATCGCAGCAGCGGCGAACCTCGAAGAGCTTGGGGGGTGCGACGCGCTGCTGCTGGTTTGCCCGGCGCAGGCGGTGCGCGAGGTGGGCCTGCGGCTGCCGGGCCGCAGTCCGGTGGTGATCTGCGCCAAGGGCATCGAGGCTTCGAGCGGATTGCTGATGCCGGAAGTGCTGGAGCAGGTGCAGCCCGGCCGCCCTCTCGCGCTGCTGTCGGGGCCGAGCTTCGCGGAGGAAGCGGTGCGCGGCCTGCCGACTGCGATCAGCATCGCGACGTTCGATCCGGACCTCGGCCGCGATCTTGCCGCCTCGCTCGCGGCGGCCACGTTCCGGCCGTACTGGACGCACGATGTGCCGGGGGTGGCGTTGGGCGGCGCGGTGAAGAACGTGCTGGCGATCGCCGCCGGCATCGTCGAGGGCCGTGGGCTCGGTCACAATGCGGCGGCCGCCCTGATCACCCGCGGCTTCGCCGAGATGGCGCGGCTCGGCCAGGCGATGGGTGCAGAGCTCGAGACCATGACCGGTCTCAGCGGTCTCGGCGATCTCGTGCTGACCTGCCACGGCCCGTTGTCGCGCAACCGCTCGCTCGGCGCCGCGCTCGGCAAGGGCGTGACGCTGGCCGACTTCATGAAGGGCCGCCGCCAGATCGTCGAAGGCGAGGCGACCGCGCCGGCGGTGCTGGCGCGCGCCGCGCGGCACGGCATCGAAATGCCGATTTGCACCGCCGTCGATGCTATCCTGCACGCGGGCGCGGATCTCGACGCGACGATCCGCAGCCTGCTGGCGCGGCCGTTGCGGCGCGAGGGCGAATAGGAATTCGCGTGGGCGAATGAGAATTCGCGAAGGCGAATGAGAGGGGGAGAGAGATGGCTCACTGGCTCATAAAGTCCGAGCCGACGGTCTATTCGTGGGACCAGTTCGTGAAGGAGAAGCGCACCTCCTGGACGGGCGTGCGCAACGCCCAGGCCGCGATCAACCTCAAGGCCATGAAGAGCGGCGATCTCTGCTTCTTCTATCATTCCAACGAGGGCAAGGAGATCGTCGGCATCGCCAAGGTGATGAAGACCGCCTATCCCGATCCGACCGACAAGGCAGGCAAGGCGGTCACCGTCGACGTGGCGCCGGTCGAGCCGGTCGCCCCGCCGGTGACGCTGGCCGCCATCAAGGCCGATCCGCAATTCAAGGAGTTCGGCCTCGTCCGCCAGTCGCGCCTGTCCGTCGTGCCGGTGAGCGACGAGCACTGGAAGCTCATCCGGAAGATGTCCGCCGGCAAGTGACGCCCACCAGCCGCGGCATCCTCGCGATGTCGGCGTCGGTCGTGGTCTTCATCTTCAACGATGCGCTGATAAAGCTCGCCGCCGAGACCATGCCGCCGTTGCAGGCGATCGGCCTGCGCGGGGTGTTCGCCACGATGTGGTGCGGCCTGGCGCTGCTGGTGCGGGGAGAGTGGCCGCAGGTCCATCGTATCCGCCATCCGATGGTGGCGTTGCGCGGCGTGCTCGAGGCGGTCGCCGCGATCAGCTATCTGGTCGCGCTGGCCTACATTCCCTTTGCCATCGCCACCGCAGTCAATCTCTCCACGCCGCTCTTCCTGGCAGCCCTTGCCGTGCTGCTGCTGAAGGAGACGGTGGGCTGGCGGCGCTGGAGCGCGATCGCCGTCGGGTTCGCCGGCGTGCTGATGGTGATCCAGCCGCGCGCCGGCGACGTCGGCATCTGGACCTGGCTGGTGGTCTTCGCGTCGTTCGCCGGGGCGCTGCGCGACGTGATCGCCCGCTGGGTGCCGCCCACCGTGCCGACGCTGGTCGTGTCGATGAGCTCGGCCGTCACGCTCGCCGTCGTCGGCGTGGCCTGGGCGACGCTCGACGGATGGCAGCCCGTGACGCCCCGTGGCATCGCTCTCGTGCTGGGCTCCTCGCTGCTGCTCGCTTGCGGTTATCAGTTGCTGATGATCGCCCTGCGCTCGGGCGCGGCCCTCGCGGTGCTCGGCGCGTTCCGCTACGCCTCGGTGCTCTGGGCGATCGCCATCGGCTACGTGCTGTGGGGCGACGTGCCCAACCTGCTCGCGGTGGCCGGAATCGTGGTTATCGTCGCCGCAGGGCTCTATATCCTCCATCGCGAACGTATGACGCGGAGAGTGTCCGTTGCCAGACAGTAGCAATCCCGTCACCGGTCCGTTGCAGGAGCGGGACCTGCCCGTTGCGGCGACCATCGTCCGCCAGGCATTCGGCACTTTCGTGGGCGCCCCCGACCTCGCGACCTTCTGGACCGACAGGGACCTGGTGCGCAGCCGCTGGCGGGCCCGGCATGTCGCGGCGTTCGGTGCGAGCCTGGACGGTGCGCTGGTCGGTTCGAACTTCGCGACCCGCTGGGGCAGCGTCGGGTATTTCGGGCCGCTCACGATCCGTCCCGATCTCTGGGATCGCGGCATCGGCCGGCAATTGATGGCGCCGGTGATGGCGCAGTTCGAATCGTGGCGCACCGCTCACCTCGGCCTGTTCACCTTCCCCCACAGCACCAAGCATGTCGGGCTGTACGAGCGGTTCGGCTTCGCCGCGCGCTATCTCACGGCGGTCATGGCGAAACCTGCCGCCACGACCGGTGCCGGAACCGGCGCCGGTGCTGACTGGCAGCGCTACGGCGCCCTGACTGCCGCGCAGCGGACCGAGGTGCTGCGGGAATGCCGCGCCCTCACCGATGCGCTGTTCGAGGGACTCGATCTCGGCGACGAGATCGACCTGGTGCGCGCGCTGCAGCTCGGCGACACGGCGCTCGTCATGGACGCCGCCGGCGTGAGCGGGTTCGCGATCTGTCACCACGGCCCGGCGAGCGAAGCCGGCGCCGGCACCTGCCTGGTCAAGTTCGGCGCCGTGCGGCCGGGCCCGTCGGCGCCACGGTCGTTCGATCGCCTGATCGATGCCTGCGAGGCGCTCGCCGTGCAGGCCGGCATGCCGACCCTGATGGCCGGCGCCAACATGGGCCGGCCCGAGGCCTACGGCCACCTCAAGCAACGCGGCTTCCGGACCGCGTTCCAGGGCGTGACCATGCACCGCCCCAACGAACCCGGCTACTCGCGGCCCGGCAACTACATCATCGACGACTGGCGCTGAGGGCCGGTCAGCGCGCGACCCACGACTGATAGTCGCGCGCCACGTCCTCGACGGCGGTGTCGTAGAAGCGCTTGCCGTGCTCGGGCGTGGCCTGGCTCGGATCGGAGCCGATGCGGCCGTCGGGGAAGGCGCGGCGATAGTCCTCAGCGTCGGCAAAGGAGCCGTTCGGCGCGATGCGCGGCTCGAGTTGGGTGCGGTCCATCGTCTCGGGATATTTGTACCAGGTGAGCGCCACTTCCGAGGCGGTGGCATGGCTGCCTTCGCCGGTCGGATAGAGCTCGCGGCTGAGCTGCCTGATGCCCGGGCTGTCCCACCAGTTGCGGAGCGCGCACTTGATCGAGGGCTGGTTCGATAGCCGCTCCATCGAGCGTTCGGCGTAGATCTCGGAGAAGGCCGCCGTCACCGTGGCGATGTTGCCGCCGTGGCCGTTGACGAAGAAGAAGCGCGTGAAGCCGTGCCGCGCCAGCGACAGGACGTTGTCGCGCACCACCGCGATCAGGGTGGTCGGCTTGAGCGTGATCGAGCCCGCGAAGTCGAGATGGTGCTGCGCCATGCCGACCGAGATGGTCGGGGCAACCAGCGCGCCGACCTTCTCGCCGACGCCGCGGCCGATCATCTCGGCGGTCAGCGCGTCGGTGCCGATCAGCCCGGTCGGACCGTGCTGCTCGGTCGAGCCGATCGGGATGATGATGCCGGTCTTCGTCTTGAGATATTCTTCGACGAACTTCCAGGTCTTGAGTTGAAGCTGCACGAGTGAACTCCTGTGTTGCCGCAGGATACCATGGAAACGGCGCAGCAACGCGCCGCGCCACGTGCGCGGGCCGGCCGGAGCCGGACCAGTGGACAGGCCCCGAAAGCCCGGCGTTCACTATCATGCTCGAGGGCATTTGATGCCGGAGTGTAAGTCCGGGCCTTACGCTATTCTTGACGGCCGTAAGGCACAACCTTACAATCAGCTCGTGATCGCGTCGTTCAGAAGCAAGGCCCTACAGCGCTTCTTCGAAACCGGAAAGCCGCGCGGCCTGAGCGTTCAGGATGACAAACGGGTTGCCCGCATCCTTCGAGCGTTGGAAGCGGCATCGCGGCCGGTCGACATGGACCTGCCCGGCTATCGATTCCACGGCCTGACGGGAGATCAGAAGGGACGTTATTCGGTGCGCATAACGGGCAACTGGAGAATCACTTTCGGCTGGGACGGGGAGAACGTCACCGACGTCGACATGGAGGACTATCACTGATGCCTGCCAAGACGATAAAGCGCGGCCTGCCCGCGATGCATCCGGGCGAGCTTCTCCGCGAGGACATCCTTCCTGCTCTTGGCCGTTCCAAGACCGAGATCGCCGGTCTGCTCGGCATTTCCAGGCAGACGCTTCACGACATCATGACCGAGAAGCAGCCGGTGACGGTCGGCATGGCGGTTCGCCTCGGCAAGCTGGTCGGCAACGGACCGGTGTTCTGGCTCAACCTGCAGCGCGCCTATGACCTTGAGCGCGCCGAGCGTGAGGTGGATGTGTCCGCCATTCCTACCTTGGTGGCGGCGTGACGGCTGGTGCCTGGTCAGCGATCACCGTATCGAGATAAGCCACGGCGGTCGGTTCGGTCGGTTCCATCGCGAAGTTCGATCCGAAGGATCACCGGCGCTTCGATGGAAGATCGATCAAATCGTCGACGAAGCGGCGCAGCAGGCGGGCGAACTGGTCGAGGTCGCGCTCGCTCCATTGTGCCAGGACCGGCGCCGCCAGGCGCTCGCGCGCGCCGTCGATGGCGACGACCATCGCCTTGCCCTTGGCCGCCGCCAGCACTTCGCGCACTCGCCTGTCGTCCGGGCTGGCGCGGCGGCTGACCAGCTTCAGGCTCTCCAGCCGTGCCACCTGGCGGCTGACTGTCGTGTGATCGCGGCCGACCCGGTCGGCCAGCTCGACGATGCCGATCGGCCCCAGCCGCTCGATCACGACGAGCAGCGGGAAGAGCGCGCGTTCGAGCGAGATGCCGGCTTCGGCGATCAGCGCCTCGTCGCGCTGCGGCCGGTTCAGTACGCCCATCAGATCGAGCAGGGAGCGATGGAGGTCGCGCAGCCGTGCGTTCTTCCGTGTATTCTGCACATGTCTCCTTGACGTCTTCGGAGGACGTCGTTATGTGCAATATACACGGATCTGGGGCAGAGCGCATGGCGGAGTTCGCGACGGATGTGCTGATCTGCGGCGCCGGGGCCGCGGGCCTGGCGCTGGCGGTCGATCTGGCGCGGCGCGACGTGGCCTTCAGGCTGGTCGATACCGCGTCCGAGCCGTTCCGCGGCTCGCGCGGCAAGGGCATCCAGCCGCGCAGCCTGGAGGTCTTCGAGGACCTCGGCGTCGTCGACCGAATGGTTGCCGCGGGCGGCGCCTACCCGCCGCAGCGGGTGCATCGCGCCGACGGCAGCTTCGCGGACTCGCCCTTCCAGGAGATCGGCGAGCCCACACCGCGCGAGCCCTATCGCGTTCCGCTGATGCTGCCGCAGTTCATGACCGAAGCCATCCTGCGCGAGCGGCTGGCCGAGCTGGGCGAGCAGCCGCGCTACGGCCAGGTGCTGGAAGCCTTCACCCAGGACGGGGCCGGCGTGACTGCAACGGTTGCCGGCGTCACGCTGCGTGCGCGTTATCTGGTCGGCGCGGACGGCGGTCGCAGCCTGGTGCGTCATACGTTGGGCGTCGGCTTTCCCGGCAAAACGCTCGAGGTGCGCGCGCTGGTGGCCGACATGGCGCTCGACGGGCTGAGCCGTGATGCCTGGCATCGCTGGAAGGATGGCCAGCCCGACTCGATGTCGCTCTGCCCGCTGATGGGGACGGACTGGTTCCAGCTCCAGGCGCGCATACCGCTCGACGGCGAGGTCGATCTCTCGCCCGAGGGCCTGGCGGGGATGATCGCCGCACGCACCGGCCGCAGCGATCTTCGGGTGAGGTCGGTGTCGTGGGCTTCGGCCTACTCGATGAACGCGCGGCTGGCGGACCGCTACAAGGTCGGACGCGTGCTGCTGGCCGGCGATGCCGCGCACATCCATCCGCCGACCGGCGGACAGGGGCTCAATACCAGCGTGCAGGATGCCTACAATCTCGGTTGGAAGCTCGCCGCCGTGCTGCGCGGAGCGCCGCCTTCGCTGCTCGACACCTACGAGGAGGAGCGCCGGCCGATCGCCGCCGGCATGCTGGGCCTCTCGACCCGGCTGCTCGAAGCGGCGCGCGCCGACGGCGGCATGAGACGCGGCCGCGATACGCAGCAGCTCGACATCGGCTATCCTGGATCGAGCCTCGCGCTCGGCCGCAACGCCGGCAATCGGGCGCCGGACGCGCCGCTGCAAGGCGCCGCCGGCCAGCCGACGCGGCTGTTCGAGCTGTTCCGCGGCACGCACTGGACCTTGCTCGCCTATGACGCGCCGTCGTTCACGATCGTGCCGCGCCCCGGCCTTCGCCTGCATCGCATCGGCGAGCGCGGCGATATCGTCGACGCCGCCGGCCATTTCCGCGACGCCTACGGGCTCGCGGCCGGCGAATGCGTGCTGGTGCGCCCGGACGGCTATATCGGCGCCGTCCTGCCCGCCGGCGAAACGGCGGCGCTCGAGGCCTATCTGACGGTGGTCGGGCTGCCGGTTCGATGAAAAGGCGAGCTCGTCATGCTCTTCCGGACCGCGAGCGGGACGCTCGCGGTCCGGAAGAGCATGATCCATTCAGACGGCGCGGGCGACCTCCTCCGGATCGGTGACCGGCGCCTCGCAGGTCATGTTGCGGCACACGTAGAGGGCAGGCTTGCCATTGACGAGGCCTTTGCCGGCGGCCGGATGGTGCGCCGGAAGCGAGGCGGCTGGAGACAGGCGGCGAACGACCTTGTCGGGCAGGCTCCGGGCATAGACGGCCCGGCGCAAGGCTTCGGTCGGGGCGGCCGAGGGATCGCCGACGATCACCAGCTCCACGGTGCCCTGCAGCGTCTCGTAGCCGTTGAGCAGGGTCATGAGCGGGAAGAAGTTGCTTTCCAACTCGCCCGCAAAAGCCGCGACCTGACGGCGGGCCTTGTCGTGCCACGCGGCATCGCCGGTCAGCACCCACAGCCGCGCGAACACGCCGACCAGCGTGCCGTTACCCGCGGGCGACGCGTTGTCGTGGCAATGCTTGCCGCGCACGATCAGATCGGCCGCGTCGTCGGCGGTCGTGAAATAGCCGCCGGCCTCGGGGTCGGCGAAATGCCGGTCGAGCACGGCGACCAGCGCCTGCGCCTCGTCGAGGTAGGCAGCCTCGCCCGTCGCTTCGAACAGCGCCACGCCGGCGCGGGCCATGTTGGCGTAGTCGTCGAGCGTGCCGCGATGCAGCCGCTTGCCGGCCCGGTGCGAATGGAACAGGCGGCCGTTCCCGTCGCGCATGCCGTCCATGACGAAGCGCCAGGCGCGCACCGCGGCGGCCAGCCAGTCGTCGCGCCGGAAGACGGCCGACGCATTGGCGAGCGCGGCGATCATCAGCCCGTTCCAGTCGGCCAGCACCTTGTCGTCCCAGCCGGGCCACACGCGCTCGTCGCGCACCGCCTTCAGCCTGGCACGCAGCGCGGCGAGCCGTTGCTCCCCGGCGTCGTCCAGCAAGGCCGGCGCGCGATTGCGATGGAGGATGTTATGGTGCTCCCAGTTGCCATCCGCCGTGACGTCATAGGCTGCGCGAAAGAACGCGCCGTCCCTGGCGCCCAGCACGGCATCGATCTCGGCGGCATCCCAGACATAGAACTTGCCCTCGACGCCCTCCGAATCGGCGTCGTAGGTCGCGGCAAAGCCGCCGCTTTCGGCCACCATCTCGCGCAGGGTCCAGTCGCAGGTCTCGGCGAGGCGCGCGGCGTAGAGCGGGTTCCGGGTCTCCTGCCAGACGAGACCCAGCAGATCGACGAGCTGCGCGTTGTCGTACAGCATCTTCTCGAAATGCGGGATCAGCCATTCGTTGTCGGTGGCATAGCGCGCGAAGCCACCGCCGAGATGATCGTAGATGCCGCCCTGGCACATGCGATCGAGCGTGACGGTGACTGCGTCGCGCAGCTTCGCGTTGGCCCGGTTGCGCAGCCAGCCGCGCCACAAGAGCTCGAACACGTACGGCGACGGGAATTTCGGTGCCTGGCCGAAACCGCCCCAGTCGAGATCGCATTGCTGCACGATGCGGTCGGCGATCTGGTCGAGCAGGGAGAGCGGAAACAGCGGGCCGTCGCCTGCGAACTCGACCGCCTTGTTGACGGCCTTCGACCGCAGGGCCCGAAGCAGCCCGGCGCGGTTGGTCTCGATGTCCTGCGGCTTGTCGCGGAAGGCCTGCGCCACGCCCTGCAGCACGTCGACGAAGCTCGGCCGGCCGTATTTCGCGGGGTGCGGAAAATAGGTGCCGCCCCAGAACGGCTCGCCCTGCGGCGTGCAGAACATGGTGAGCGGCCAGCCGCCCTGGTCGCCCATGGCTTGCAGCGCCTGCATGTAGATCGCGTCGACATCTGGCCGCTCCTCGCGGTCGACCTTGATGTTGACGAACAGCGCGTTCATCACCGCCGCGACGTCTGGCGATTCGAAGCTCTCGTGCGCCATCACGTGGCACCAGTGGCAGGCGGCATAGCCGACTGAGAGCAGGATCGGCCGGTTGGTGCGCTGCGCTTCGGCGAGCGCCTCCTCGCCCCACGGCCACCAGTGGACCGGGTTGTTCGCGTGCTGCAGCAGATAGGGGCTGGTCTCGCTGCCGAGACGGTTCATACCGCGCCCTCGCCCAGGTTGCCTTCGCTGTTGATCACCAGAACGCGGCTCTTCGCGTCGAGACGCAGCTCCTTGAAGGCCGGCTCGTCGGTGCAGGCGCGCACCAGGCCGGCCAGGCCCACGCAACCCGAGGGACCCGACGCGATCGGCGGATCGCCGTCGAGCGGATGAGCGAGCAGCTTGCGGGCCGGCATCACCTCGTCCTCGGTGATGGTCATGAACCAGTCGGCCGCGAGCCCGATCACCGGCCAGGTCACGGCCGAGATCTCGCGGCAGGCGAGGCCGCCCATGACCGTGTCGGCGTTGCCGCTCGCGAGAGTCGGCTTGCCGGCGGCGTTGCTCTGGAACCAGCAGTCGGCGCTTTCCGGCTCGACGACGATGAAGCGTGGGCGCGGTTCGTAGCGCGCCCAGAGATAGCCGAAGACCGCGGCGGCGAGGCCGCCCACGCCGGCCTGCACGAAGACATGCGTCGGCCCCGGCCGCCATTGGCGGATCACTTCCTCGACGAGCACGGTGTAGCCGCGCATCACCGAGCGCGGCGTGTCTTCGTAGCCCTCCCACGAGGTGTCCGAGATGATCGTCCACCCGTTCTCCTCCGACTTGCGCCGGCACTCCGCGACGGCGGTGTCGTAGTCGCCGTCGACGCGGATCACCTCGGCGCCGCGTGCGCGGATCGCCGCCTCCTTTTCCGCCG
>Ga0268266_10004957_pt1 | contig 12595 bp, 13 predicted proteins | sample KBSS13metaG_FD_190356 | JGI IMG/M metagenome (GOLD analysis project Ga0268266, IMG submission 190356) | Switchgrass rhizosphere microbial communities from Kellogg Biological Station, Michigan, USA - KBS S1-3 metaG (SPAdes) (version 2) | ecosystem: Host-associated > Plants > Roots > Rhizosphere...
GGCGCGGTGCAGCGCTGCTGGAGCGAAAATCGTGCTTTTTGAGCCAATTTTCGGTCCTCTTAACCGCAAGCCGGCCTAGCTTTACGCCATCCCATCCTCTATAAGCGCGGCCTTATCGGCATCGCAGCCCGCGCGCGCAGCGCTGGGCCGTCCGGCTTCGGACGATGCCTCCGACAACACCCCTAGAGGACCGTTATGGCCGTTCCCAGAAGAAAAACATCGCCCTCGCGGCGTGGCATGCGCCGCTCGGCGGACGCACTGAAGAAGCCGACCTATGCCGAGGACAAGGATTCCGGCGAACTGCGCCGTCCGCACCACCTCGACCTCAAGACCGGCATGTATAAGGGCCGGCAGGTGCTGAAAAAGAAGGAATCCTGATCGGGTTCGGGAATAAGGCACGGCTTCGACTCGTGTCTGCCCGAATTTGGCCAACGAGTGGGCCAACGGTTCCATTGGGCGAAGCGCTGCTTCGCCCGGGGGACAATCCGGTTATCCTGTGAAGGCGCGATACCCATGGTCGGTTTTCCGCTGCTTCTGATTCCGCTCGCGATCTACAACATCATCGTCTTCCTGATGCCCGACGTCTCGTTCACCGATCCGTTGGTGAAGCTGACGTTGATGTCGGGTGCGGAATGGACGGTGACGCTGAGCGACGTGCTGCTGACGCTCGCCATCCTGCTGCTGCTCGCCGAAGTCATCAAGGGCGCGCGTCCCGGTGCGAAATATCTCACCGACCATCTGCTGTCGCTGATCGTGTTCGGCGCGGCGGCGGCCGAATTCGTGCTGTGGCCGAAATTCGCTACCTCGACCTACTTCCTGATGACGGCATTATCGCTGGTGGATTTCGTCTCCGGCCTTGCCTTGCGGACACGGCGCCGCGCCGTCGCGGTCGCGGCGGCGCCACCGCCCAAAGCCGCCAAAAAGGTCGAGGCACCGGCCGCCGAGCCCCACATCGATCCCGCGCCGGCGGCGCCTGCAGCGCCCTCGGCGGTACCGGCGGCAACATCTGTCGCCGAATCCGTGCTGCAGGATCACCCCGAACCGAAACCTCCAAAGCCCGCCATCGCTCCCGAGGCGGCTTCGGTCGTGCCCGAGGCTCCCGCGCCGAAAACGCCTTCCCTCGAAGCCTCGTCACCGGAAGCCTCGTCACCGGAGATCCCGTCACCGGGACTGCAGCCGGGCTCGGGTTCGCCGGCATCGCCGGACAAGCCTCAGCACTGATCTAGATGGTTTGCCGCGTCCTGAAGCCGGTGCCGCTGCGCCGGATCTGGCTGGCGCCATAGGCCATCTGCGCATCCGCAAGCGAAGCCCGCCGCAGGCGGCAGGTTTGCGGCGCCTGGTCGGCGGTCGCAATCAGCTGAGCGACGAAGGTTGGATTGGGCCGCGGCGCAGGTCTGGCCGACAGGTGCACGGACTGGGTTACCGGCACCAGCTCGGCACGGGCCGGTTCGTCGAGATCGACGAACTCGCCGTCCAGGATTTCATCCGATCGATCGATATCCAGCATCGCACACCGTAACCTGAAGTGTCACGTTTTGGGACGTTACGCCCCCACTGCGATCTGACCTCGCAAGGCCTATGCCGCTTGCTTCCGTTCCGTTCCGGCCGGGTCCGGAAAGTCTTTGGAACATGGTTTCCGGATTATTTATGAACTTGACCTAGTCTGGCGCTGGAAAGAGCCACTATCCTCAAACGACGGGAATCACCAGTGTCCCGAATCGAGGCGTCCTGATGCTCCCTGTCCCGCAAGTCTCCAGCATCCTTGCCACGCTAGGTCAGGCGGCCTTCCTCTGGGACCTGACGGCCGACACCATCGCCTGGAGTGACAATGCCGGCGCGGTCTTCACCGATATTCCGGCGGAGGCGCTGGGCAGCGGCGCTGGGTTCGCCAGGCTGATCGAGCCCTCCCAATCGGTCCGGACGGAGGCGCTCGCCCAGTCGGGGCCGGCGCGGGGCGGCGAAGGCGTCGCCTACCGGATCGAATATGGCGTACGGGCCGCGGCCTCCGCCCCCTTGATCTGGATCGAGGAGACCGGTTGCTGGTTTGCAGGGCCCGACGGCAAGCCGGCGCGCGCGGAGGGCATCGTCCGCGTCAACAACGAGCGCCACGCCCGCGACGAGCAACTCATGCGGCTTTCGCGGCACGATCCGCTGACCGGTGAACTCAATCGCACCCACCTCGTCGCCGCGCTGGCGGAAACGATCGAAGAAACCATGCGTTTGCGATCGTCCTCCGCCTTCATGGTGATTGGCATCGATCATCTGGCGCGCGTCAACGACGCCTTTGGCTTCGACGTGGCCGACGCCGTGATCGCCGAAGTCGGAAAGCGCATCCGCGCCAAGCTGCGCGGCGGCGACGTGCTCGGCCGGTTTTCCGGCAACAAGTTCGGGCTGATCCTGAGGAACTGCACCGTCGACGACACCAATACCGCGGCCGAGCGCTTTCTGGCAGGGATCCGCGACACGGTGATCCCGACCAAATCGGGCCCGGTCTCGGTGACGGCCTCGATCGGCGCGATCACCATCCCGCGCTACGCGCGCAATTCCGATGAGGCCGTCAACCGCGCCCAGGAAACGCTCGACGGCGCCAAGCGCCGCCGCGCCGGATCGTTCGCGCTGTGGAAGCCAAATGTCGAACGCGACGCCCAGCGCCGCGTCAACATCCGCGTCACCGACGAGATCGTCACCGCCCTGAACGATCGGCGCATTGTCGCCGCGTTCGAGCCGGTGGTCGAGGCGCGCTCGCGGCAGCCGGCGTTCTACGAATGCCTGGTGCGGATGGAGCAGGCGGACGGGCAGGCGCTGCTGGCGCCCGATATCGTCCCCGTGGCCGAGCGATTGGGGCTGATCCGGTTGGTCGACCACCGCGTGCTCGAACTCGCGGTCGCCGAACTTGCCGCGTCGCCGAACGTGCGGCTCAGCCTCAACATCTCGCCCGGCACCACCATGGACCCGGATTGGTGGACCGGAATCGAATCCTTGATGCTGGCCTATCCCGGCGCCGGCGAGCGGCTGATCGTCGAAATCACCGAAACGGTTGCGATCCAGGATATCGACGATGTCCGCGACTTCGTCACCCGCCTGAAGAATTTCGGCAGCCAGATCGCGATCGACGATTTCGGCGCCGGCTACACTTCATTTCGAAACTTGCGCAAGCTCGGCGTCGACATCGTGAAGATCGACGGTGCCTTCGTGCAGAACATCGCACGCTCGGCGGACGATCGTGCCTTCGTGCAGACGCTGATCGACCTGGCGCGGCGGCTGCAGATCAAGACGGTGGCGGAATGGGTGCAGGACGAGGAAGCCGCCGTGATGCTGCGCGAGTGGGGCTGCGATTATATCCAGGGCCGCCTGATCGGGCTGGCCTCGCCGGAACGGCCGTGGACGGTGGGGGGTGAGACCGTGCTGCCGGCGGCGGGGTGATCACTGGCAACCCGCGACGCGATCGGACGTACGTCAGGCGGGGGCGTGGCCCTCGGCCGCAGCAGGCGCATCCTTCTGCACCTGGCCGTCAACCACATGAATGCGGCGATGCATCTGCGCGGCGAGATTGAGGTCGTGAGTGACCGCGACCACGGTCTTGCCGTCGAGCGCCACCAGGTCGCGGAGAATGCCGAACACCTGCGCGGTCGAAACGGAATCGAGGCTCCCGGTCGGTTCGTCCGCGAGAATGACCGGCGGATCGTTGGCGAGCGCTCTGGCGACCGCGACCCGTTGGCGCTGACCGCCGGATAATTGATCCGGCGTCTTGTGGCGATGGTCGCCCAGCCCGAGCGAGTCCAGCAATTCCCCGGCGCGCGCCAGGATACCCCGCTGCGACAGGCGACCCAACGCGCGCATCGGCAGCGCGACATTCTCGGTGATGCTGAACTCCGGAAGCAGAAAGTGGAATTGAAATACGAAGCCAAGCCGCGCGAGCCGCACCTTGGCCCGTTCGGTCTCCGTCATGGTGGTGGTAGAGCGCCCGTCGATCAGAACGTCGCCATCGGTCGGCAGGTCGAGCAGTCCAAGCAAGTACAGCAGTGAAGACTTTCCAGAGCCGGATGGACCTGTGATGGCAATAAACTCCCGCGGCATGATGGTGAGGTTGATGTCCCGGACCAGCGTTACCGGCACCACGCCGCTGAGGATCTTGGTTACGCGCCGGGCTTCGATCAGAGGTGTGCTCATGTCGCGCCCCTGATGATGTCGACCGGATGAACGCGCGCCGCGGCGCGTGCCGGGAAGTAGCCAGCAACGAAACTCGACGCCAGGGCCACCGCGGTGGCGAGCAGGTAATGCTTTGTCGAATAGAGTACTGGCAGATGATTGTTGTCGGAAAACGGCGTTATGAACTCAAGTGAGGCGATGCCTCGGGTAAGGAGATAACCGAAGATCCACCCGAGCGCCGCACCGACGAGTCCGACCAGCAGCGCCTCGAGGATGAATATCATCCGGATGGTCCGGTCCGGGAAGCCGAGCGATTTCAGGATGGCGATGTCGCGCGTCTTCTCATGGGTGATGGTGGAGATGATGTTATAGGTTCCGAAGCTCGCCACCAGAAGGATGGCACCGACGATGGTGTACATCAGCACGTTCCGTACCGTGATGGCCGAGAGCAGATCCTCCTGGGCCTCCTGCCAGGAGATCGACCGATACCCGGTTTGTTCGCCGATACGTTCCCCGATCAGGCGCGCCTCCATCGGGTCGCGCGTGCGGACGCGGATTTCGTTGACGACGCCGGTCTGCTTTTCCAGAACCTGCGCGGTCTTCAGCAGGACATAGCCCGTGGTTTCGTCCGTCATGCGGAATCCGGAATGGAACGTGCCGACCACGGTGGCGCTCATGTTGGCGCCCTCAGCGGAGACAAGCGTGACGCTGGAATTGACGCGCGCGCCGATCTTGTTCGCCAGCCGGTCGCCGAGCAGGATCGCGTTGGACGCCCGATACAGCGAATGCAGCGATCCCTGCCGCATGTGAGCCGTCAGATTGGAGACGTCCGCCTCGGTGCGGGGATCGATGCCGATGATCGAGATGGTGAGGTTCCGGCCGGCGAAACGCAGCACGGCCTTTGACTGTACCGAAGGCGTCAGCGCGCCGGGCACCCAGGTCTGCAGCGAGGCGATCGTGGCCATCGGGTTCTTGATGCCCGGGCGGCGCACCTCCGGTGTCAGGCCGTGGAATTCGGCCGCCGCGTAACGGATGTCGGCCGGTTGCCGGTTTGGCTCGCGCAGTTCGTCCGTCACAGAAATATGAGGCAGGGCGTTGACCAGAGTCCGGATGAAATCATCCTGCGAGCCTTCCATCAGGGCCGCCATCATGATGGAGAAACCGACCCCGGTCATGACGCCAGCGATCGCTACCAGCGTCTGGCGGGCGCGGTGACGGACGTGGGTCCAGGCAATGGTCAGGATCAAGTTCACGACGGCGGCAACTCCTTCGGCGTCACGCGGACCCGGGAGCCATTCCTGATGTTGGTGGTCGCCGGCGCGGCGACCCATTCGCCCTCACTCACGCCCTGCAGGATTTCAACGAAACCGGTGCCGCGGATGCCGATCTCGACCTTGCGCAGCCGCGCGTAGCCGTCTTCGATCGTGAACAGGCTGTTGTTGACCACGGCATTGGCCGGAACGAGAACGGCGTCAAGCTTTTCGCGGCTGATGATGTTGGCTTCGACGCTCATGCCGACCCGCAGCGGCGTATCGTCGGGCAGGCCGATTCTGACGCGAAACGTCTTCGATATGGGGTCGCCGGCCGGCGTGATCTGCCTGACGTTGCCCGGCAGTATGTGACCCGCGAATGCGTCGGCACGCAGCAGCACCTTTTGATCGACCTTGACCCGGGGAATGTCCTCCTCGTTGACGTCGGCGACGACCCATAGCGGCCGTTCCAGCCCGATGCGGTAAAGGATCGTGCCGGGCTCCACCATGTCTCCGACTTCACCGTCCTCCTTGAGAACGATTCCGTCCATCGGCGATACCAGCTTGTAATAGTCGAGCCGTTGTGCCTGGGCCGCGATCTGCGCCTTGATACGCGCCAGGTCGCTCTCGGCCTTCTGGAACGCCTGCGAGGTCGCCACGCCACGCGATAGCAGTTGCGACTGGCGATCGAATTCGCGATGCTGAAACTCCTCCAGCGCATGCAGGTCGTTCAGCGTCGCCAGTGCTTCCTTGTCATCGAGACGGGCCAAGAGATCGCCGCGTTTGACGGCCTTGCCTTCGCATCGGCAGCGCTCGATGATCCGGCCGCGAACCAGCGGCGTTGAACGCGACCATGTCTCGGGCTCGACCGAGCCGGTCGCGTAAACGATTTCAGCGGCCGCGCCACGCGTGACGCGCGCAACCGCAATTGCAGGTCCTCGCAGCAGCCACCACGCGGTGGCGGCCGCCGCAGCCGCGATCAGGATCGCAGCCGCAAGCGTCCACGAAAGTCGCCGGTTTTTTTCAGGTGGCAGCCCCATTGGGGCCGCGGTCGAGTCGATAGCCGCAACGCGCATGTCCATACAGACAGTGTGATCGCGGCAGCGGCTTTCCTGCTTGATTCAAGTCAACGGGAAAGACAAATCTCCTTACAATCCTCGTGCACCAAAGCCGCGGCGATCGTTGCGCGGGCAATGGAAGAAGCCCGGCCGACGCGGCGTCAGTTGGCAGATGCCGTAAGGGACGGTTACTCTTCTTTCTTCGGCTCTTTCGACATGCGCTCGAGGCGGTCCTGCATGTCCTTCATCTGACGGCGAAGGTCGTCGATGTTGTCTTCGTCAGCCGCCGGCTCCGGCACCTTCTCAGGCTCGGCCGTGGGCGCGCCGGGGCGCGGCGGTACGAACGGCTTGAACATCGAGAACGTCTGCTGAAACAATTCCATGTTGCGGCGGACATGTTCCTCGAGCGGCGCAAACGGCGTGCCGCTGAAGGTGTTGGTGAGTTGCTTGCGGAATTTCTCCTGCTCGCGCGTCAGCGTGTCGATCGACTGTTCCAGATATTTCGGCACCACCATCTGCATGCTGTCGCCGTAGAAGCGGATCAACTGGCGCAGGAAAGTGGTCGGCAACAAATTCTGCCCGGCCTTGTTCTCCTGTTCGAAAATGATCTGCGCCAGCACCGAGCGGGTGATGTCGTCGCCGGTCTTGGCGTCGTAGACGAGAAAATCCTCGCCGTCCTTCACCATCGCCGCGAGATCCTCGAGCGTTACATAGGTGCTGGTGCCGGTATTATAGAGCCGCCGATTGGCGTATTTCTTGATGGTCGTAGGTTGATCTGACTTTGCCATAAGCTCACACAATACACCGAGAGCGGGAACCCGACGGCATCGCCGACGGGCAGACGAGCAACGCAACGCAGCAAAGTAAGCATTTTCAATGCGGTTCGGCTACCGTTTTGTGCGGCACGGTTAATTCCAAGGCATGGACGCTGCTATGGAAACCCTCATGGGGATCAATTTGAATGCGCCGCGGCAGGATTTTGGCCTCTGGCCGATTGACATGGATCAACGAGGTTAAGAGGATGAGGTGAGAGACAGGCACGCCAGCCGGCCGCCCGCCGTCAAAGAAACCTCAACCCCAGGAGATGTCCATGTCAGACGATGTCGTCATCGTCAGCGCCGCCCGCACCCCGGTCGGCAGCTTCAACGGCGCATTCGCCACCACCCCGGCCCACGACCTCGGCGCCATCGCCATCAAGGCGGCGCTGGAGCGGGCGGGTATCGAGCCCGGCCGCGTTTCGGAAGTCATCATGGGTCAGATCCTGACCGCGGCCCAGGGCCAGAACCCGGCCCGCCAGGCCTCGATCGCCGCCGGCATCCCGGTGGAAAGTCCGGCCTGGGGCGTTAACCAGCTTTGCGGCAGCGGCCTGCGCACGGTCGCGCTCGGCTATCAGGCGCTGCTCAACGGCGATTCCGAAATCGTGGTCGCCGGCGGCCAGGAATCCATGAGCATGGCCCCGCACGCGCAATATCTGCGCGGCGGCGTCAAGATGGGCGGCCTCGAACTGGTCGACACCATGATCAAGGACGGCCTGTGGGACGCCTTTAACGGCTACCACATGGGCAACACCGCCGAGAACGTCGCCCGCCAGTACCAGATCACCCGCGCGCAGCAGGATGAGTTCGCCGTCGCCTCGCAGAACAAGGCCGAGGCGGCGCAGAAGGCCGGCAAGTTCACGGACGAGATCGTTCCCGTCACGATCAAGTCCCGCAAGGGCGACATCATCGTCAGCGCCGACGAATATCCGCGTCATGGTGCGACCGTCGATGCGATGGCCAAGCTGAAGCCCGCCTTCGAGAAGGACGGCACCGTCACCGCGGGTAGCGCGTCCGGCATCAATGACGGCGCGGCTGCCGTGGTGCTGATGACCGCCAAGCAGGCTGCCAAGGAAGGCAAGAAGGTGCTCGGCCGCATCGTGTCGTGGGGCCAGGCCGGCGTGGACCCGAAGATCATGGGTACCGGGCCGATCCCGGCTTCCCGCGCTGCGCTGAAGAAGGCCGGCTGGAACATCGGCGAACTCGATTTGATCGAGGCCAACGAGGCATTTGCGGCGCAGGCCTGCGCGGTCAACAAGGACCTCGGCTGGGACACCGGCAAGGTCAACGTCAATGGCGGCGCGATCGCGATCGGTCACCCCGTGGGCGCGTCCGGCGCGCGCGTGCTGGTGACCCTGCTGCACGAGATGCAGAAGCGCGACGCCAAGAAGGGCCTCGCCACGCTGTGCATCGGCGGCGGCATGGGCATCGCCATGTGCATCGCACGCGACTGATCTTCAGGCAGAGTGACCGGTTGAATGATGAAAAGATCATCTGTCACCCGCAGCGCGAATTGCTAAAGATGAAATGCCCGGTCTCGCGCCGGGCATTTTCATCTCCGGAGCGTTTTCAGGAACGCTTCCAACCTGCAGGCTGAGCTTCGTCAAAAGACCGGGACAATTCCGGCTTATAAAGAAGACCACCAAGGAGGAGTACGACATGGCACGTGTTGCGTTGGTTACGGGGGGTACGAGAGGCATCGGTGCGGCGATCAGCAAGTCGCTGAAGGCTGCGGGTTACAAGGTGGCGGCGAGCTACGCCGGCAATGACGCCGCCGCCGAGAAGTTCAAGTCCGAGACCGGCATCCCCGTCTACAAATGGGACGTCAGCTCGTTTGACGCCTGCGCCGCCGGCGTCAAGCAGGTCGAAGCCGACCTTGGCCCGGTCGACGTTCTGATCAACAACGCCGGCATCACCAAGGACGGCGCCTTCCACAAGATGACGCTCGATCAGTGGAACGCGGTCATCAACACCAATCTCGGCTCGCTGTTCAACATGACGCGCCAGGTGATCGAAGGCATGCGCGCCCGCAAATTCGGCCGCGTCATCAACATCTCCTCGATCAACGGCCAGAAGGGCCAGTTCGGCCAAGTGAACTATTCCGCGGCCAAGGCCGGCGACATCGGCTTCACCAAGGCGCTCGCCCTGGAGAACGCCAAGGGCGGCATCACCGTGAACGCGATCTGCCCCGGCTACATCAACACTGAAATGGTGCAGGCGGTACCGAAGGAGGTGCTCGAAAAGAGCATCCTGCCGCTGATCCCGGTCAACCGTCTCGGCGAGCCCGAGGAAATCGCCCGCGCTGTGGTGTTCCTCGCCGCCGATGAGGCAGGAGCCATCACCGGCTCGACGCTGTCGATCAATGGCGGCCAGTACATGGTGTGATTACGTTCCGTCATTGCGAGGAGCGTTAGCGACGAAGCAATCCATCTTTGCTATGCAAGCAAGAAGATGGATTGCTTCACTTCGTTCGCAATGACGAAACCCATGACTCCCCGTGCCGCTACCCTGATAGGACTGACCGCGATCTTGATGTGGTCGCTGTTGTCGGTGTTGACGGTGGCGACCGGAAGGATTCCGGCGTTCCAGCTCGCCGCCATGACGTTCGCGATCGGCGCGCTGGTCGCATTCGCCAGCTTCCTGTTCCGGCCCTCCGCCTTCAATGCGCTCAGGCAGCCGCTGGTCGCCTGGGTCGTCGGCGTCGGCGGCCTGTTCGGCTATCACGCGCTGTATTTCCTTGCGCTGCGCTTCGCGCCGCCGGCGGAAGCAGGGTTGCTGAATTATCTCTGGCCGCTGCTGATCGTGCTGTTCTCGTCGCTGCTGCCGGGCGAGCGGCTGGCGCCACATCACATCATCGGTGCGCTGCTCGGGCTTGCCGGCACCGTGTTGCTGTTCGCCGGCAATGGCGCGAGCTTTGCGCCCGGCCAGATACCGGGGCTTGCCGCGGCCTTCGTCGCCGCCTTTGTGTGGGCGGGCTATTCAGTGATGTCACGCAAGCTGAAGGCGGTGCCAACGGATGCGGTGGCGGGCTTCTGTCTCGCCACCGCGCTGCTGGCGGCACTCGTGCATGGCATGGTTGAGACGACTGTCTGGCCCGAGACGGTCGGGCAGTGGCTGGCGATCGTCGCACTCGGCGTCGGCCCCGTGGGCGCCGCATTCTTTGTCTGGGACATCGGCATGAAGCGCGGCGATATCCGCGTGCTCGGCGCCGCATCCTACGCGACGCCGTTGCTGTCGACGGCGTTTCTGATCCTCGCGGGCTTCGCACAGCCGACCGCCACGATTGCGATTGCCGCGGTTCTGATCGCCGGCGGTGGGTTCATCGCAGCGAAAGATATGGTGTGGAAGAAGAAGTAGGGTGGGCAAAGCGCAGCGTGCCCACCATTCAAGGATACAGGTGTAGATAGGTGGTGGGCACGCTGCGCTTTGCCCACCCTACAAAATCAGCTCGGCTCCCAATCCTTCGGCGCCAATTCAAACTTCGAAAACTCGAACCCGGGCGCCACCGTGCAGCCGACCAGGGTCCAGTCGCCATTGCTCTCGGCAGCCTGCCAGGCATGCGGCGGCACGATCGCCTGCGGCGCTTCGCCGGCTGCGAGATCCGCGCCGAGCTTCACGCTGCGTTGGCCTGTGCCGTCGGCGATCCGCAGCGTCAGCGCGCTGCCCGCGTAATAGTGCCAGGTCTCGACGGCGTCGATGCGATGCCAGTGCGAACGCTCGCCACGCGCCAGCAGGAAATAGATCGCGGTTGATCGCGCGCGTCCATCGGCGTCTACGCTTTCGTCGCGAAACGTCTCGCGATAATGGCCGCCTTCGGGATGCGGCTTCAGGTCGAGCCGCGCGATGATGTCGGCGGCGGTTTTCGGCAACGCCATCAGGACTTGTTCTTGCGTTCGCGCAATTCGCCGAACACTTTTTCAGCGCTCGCGCCCTTCATGTGCAGCTTCGCCGCCACCGACGGCTCGTCGGCGCGCAGGAAGACGTTGGCATTCTTTTCCTCGCCCAGCAGCACCGGGATCGTCGGCTTGTTCTCCGCGCGCAGCCGCGTCACTTCTTCCGCGCGCGCCTTCAGCGCGGGGTTGTCGCCGTCGACGGTCAGAGCGAACTTGACGTTCGAGGCGGTATACTCGTGACCGCAATAGAGTTTGAAATCGTCCGGCAGCGCGCGCAGTTTCAGCAGCGAATCCCACATCATCGGATAGGTGCCCTCGAACACGCGGCCGCAGCCGATCGAGAACAGCGTGTCGGCGGCGAACACCGCCTTTTCGGTATCGAACACGTAGGAGATATGGTCGAGCGTATGGCCGGGCGTTTCCAGCACCCGCGCCAGCAGGCTGCCTACCTTGATCACATCGGCATTGACGGCGCGCAGGTCGACATTGGCGATCTTGGTGGACTTGTCGTTGGGCGCAACGACTCGGCAATTATACTTCTGCTTCAGTTCGGCGACGCCGCCGACATGATCGTGATGGTGGTGGGTGACGAGAACATCCGTCAGCGTCCAGCCCTCGCGCTCCAGCGCCTTGATGATCGGGCCGGCTTCCGGCGCGTCGATCGATGCGGTGGCCTTGGTCGCGGGATCGTGGATCAAATAGCCGAAATTGTCGCTGAGGCAGGTGAAGGTGCGAATTTCCGCGGCCATGATAGCTCCGTGATTAAGACTTTCAGCCCCATTGGGTATCAAGAAATATGGCGTTAACGCTCACGCGGCAATGCAAATTTCGGCGCACCGTGGCCACACGCCCTGTGGTAGATTGTGCCCATGACCATCGACGTCATCGATCTCCGCGATTTCTATTCGCAGCGCCTCGGCATCGTGGCGCGGCAGTTGATCAACCGCGGCATCCGGGCGCGCTGGCCCGATGCGGCGGGGCAGCGCGTGCTGGGGCTCGGTTACCCGACGCCCTATCTGGGCCTGTTTCGCGAGGATTCCGAACGCTGCATCGCCTTCATGCCGGCAGCGCAGGGCGTCTTGAAATGGCCGACCGCGCGGCCTGCGCTGGCGACCCTGATCGACGAATTCTCAATGCCGCTGCCGGACGCCGCGGTGGACCGGATCCTGCTGGTCCACGCGCTGGAAATGTCCGACGACCCGGAACGCCTGCTGCGCGAGGTATGGCGGGTGCTGGCGCCGTCCGGGCGGTTGATTGCAGTGATCCCGAACCGGCGCGGCGTGTGGACGCGCACCGACACCACGCCGTTCGGTCACGGCCGGCCCTATTCGCGCGCGCAGATCACGCAATTGCTGCGGCAGACCTGGTTCACGCCGGCTTCGTGGGGCGAGGCGCTGTTCCTGCCACCGGTCGGAAATAGCTGGTTCTTG
>Ga0268266_10004960_pt1 | contig 12594 bp, 18 predicted proteins | sample KBSS13metaG_FD_190356 | JGI IMG/M metagenome (GOLD analysis project Ga0268266, IMG submission 190356) | Switchgrass rhizosphere microbial communities from Kellogg Biological Station, Michigan, USA - KBS S1-3 metaG (SPAdes) (version 2) | ecosystem: Host-associated > Plants > Roots > Rhizosphere...
GGCGGCGGCTGCGGCTTTCTTCGCTTCGCCCTCCGCCTTGGATGCGGCTGCGGATCGGCCCGCCGCTGCGGCGCGCTTCTCCGCAGCCTCCGCCGCTGCTGCGGTGGCCTTCGCCGCTTCCTTCGCCGCATCGGTAAGTTCGGCGGTTGAGTCAACAGCGGCTGTTACGCCAGTGAATGACGTGGTGGCGCGTGACCACGAATCGCGCATCTGCTGCGACAGCGCGGCCAACTCCTTCGCTTTGTTTCCGCCTTCCCAAAGCGTGCGGATAGACATTGCGCTAGCGTCTACCACCTGCCCCATGATTTCCCGCGTGCCGTTCAAAAGCTTGAACAGCGCCGCCAGCGTTTCGCCCAACGATTGCGCAGATGATTTGCCCTTATCGAACCCGTCCGCCATTTCACCGGCAGCCGCGCCCGAGTCGGTCATCTTTTCAATCTGCTGCGTGAGCAACGGCAGCAGCGGCGTAAGCGCTTCGGCCATGAAGCGACTCACCGCACCCTGTCCGCGCTCCACCGCGTCGCCGAAATCATCACCAGCTTTCACCGCTTCATTGCTGGCGACGATTGCGGAATTCATCGCACCGCGCAGCGCTTGCTCACCGTCCGAAATCATCGGCAGCAGCGCTTGCCAGCCCTTGCCGAACAGCGCCGTGCCGATTGCTGCCTGCTCGGCGGAACTCTTCACTTCGCCAAGCGCACCCGCCACCTTGACGAATGCCTCACCCGTACTTGCGCGCCGAATCTCGGTGATGCTCAGGCCCAGCTTTTCCAACGCTTCGGCAGTCGCCTTCGCATCAGTGCCCAACCCTTTCTGCAAACGCCCGGACGCGGCCACAACCGCATCCATCGCAACACCGGACAAACTGGCCGCCTCGGCAATGCGCTGGTACATCTCCGCCGTGTCGCCCAGCTTCTTCGACTCGTCGTTGATCCGGCCCATGTCATCAATGACGCGCTTTGCTGCGCCACTAATGATCTGCAACGAACTGCTCAACAGGTCAGCGGTGAACACGCCTTTAAACGTACTCTTCCAACTGTTCGCTGCGCCATCAATGCTACGCGTAGCCTTGTCCAAGTCGCGCTGCAACTGCGCAACTTGCATTTCAAGTTGAATTTGTAGACGCCCAGCTTTAGCGGCCATCCGGCATCACTCCCAACCCTGCGGCCATCGTTTCGAGTCCCACCTCTTCAACGTCAGGCGGGCCACGCTGCGTAACTTGCATTTCAAAGAACACCAGCCATTGCCAAAATTCGCTGATCGGCATTTCGCGTTTCATCCGGTACAGCGGTATGCCTACCCGTTCCGCTATCACGTGCATTGCGAACCGAAACGGGCTTAGTCTTTTGGGTCAGCGTCAACCGGCGCAGCTTCCGGATTCTCTTCGCCCTCCACGTGCGGAAAGAAGCGATTGAATTCCAGCGCACGCGGGCCAACGCGCAGCAACAGCGCATTGGTGCAATTGACCGGGAGCGCCAACAGGTCTTCCACGGTCAACCGCTTTCCATCCACGCGCAGCGAAATCGCCAGCGCTTCCAGAGTGAAGCGCACGCCGGTAATGCCAGCCTGTTGCGCTTCGATCAAGCGCAGCGCGTCGCCTACCGTTCCTTCGACCAGCTCAACGCGCCCGCCCAACTCGGGCGCGTCGTCAACGACAATCGCGCCCACGTCATTATTCCTATCACCGTCAGCCATACATCACCCCCTTTACATGCGCAAAACAGGATTGGTGCCAAGGGTGAATTCACCCGTGAACGCAACAGCCTGACCAACGCCAATGGAATTGGTGTAGCCGCTTGCGGTGACGCTGGGATAGATCACGCTCGCGCCGTTCGGCGGGTTGGCACTCGGCGGATACTGCACTTCGATCACGCGCGGTTGGCCGTCCTTGACCGCTTGCAGGAATTCCAGATAGCCGGGCGAAAGAAGATCGGTGAAACCGGTGATCGACAACGTACCGGCCTGCGGCTCACCCGCAATCTGCGCGGACGGGTCGCACGTGGTGCCAACGGTGATGGCCTGCCCCGGCGTCTGTGCGTACTCCATGGTTGCCACACAGAATTCCAACATGTTGGCTTCATAGTTGGTGACGGTGCCGGTCGTGCTGGCAGTGGGTGCGCTGCTCGCGTCACTACCCACAAGCGGGAAGGTATACGCGGTGTCGTCAATAGCGCCGATGGGGAAGTAACCGCCATCAAGTGCGGCAATGCCGGTGCCGTTGACGAACACCAAATCACCCTCCGTAAAAGCGGTGATGCTGGATGCACCAACGGTCACCACGGCGGGCTTTGAATTGGTGACGTTGGTCAGCGTAACGGGGACCGGTGCACCAGCGCTGCCCTTGGAAATGTAGACCTTCAACCCTTTGCTCGAAAAAGCGCCCATTGCGGCGGCCTCCTGTTAGTTGACGCTGGGGGCGTCGTCCCATACACGAAAAATCTGCGTTACCGACCACGCGCGCGCTTCGGGGTCGTAGTTGTCTGTTTCGTTGGTCAGCGATGGCACTTCATTGGAAGTCAGCAGCGCAGTGCGCGCATACTCGGCCAGTTCGCGCGCTGCAAACTGGCCCTTTTGGTACGTGGTCACAAGCACATCAACAAAGCACCCATTCGTGTAGGTGCCGCAGATGTTTTCCACCCACTCGCTACCCGAACGCTCAAGCACCATGTACGGCAGCGTCGGCACTTTCTTTTCGTCTTCCTGCGGCGTGTAGCCGTAACGAATCAATACGCCAGCCAACTCCGGAACGGCTTTCAGGATTGCGATCATTCGGCGTTCTGCATTCATGGCCCGCGCCCCGTGGTCGGAAACTTCAACGCTTCAATAAGCGCGGTCATGCGCTGCGCGATAACGGTCACAACCTGCGGCGCGGTTTGGTCCAACGCTGGACCCAAGAATGCGCGGCCATGGATGCGACGGCGCGACTTGAAATGCGTAAACCCGTACTCCACCAAATGCGCATGCGGTGCTTTGTTGCGGTAGACGCCACGGCCACGCTGCGAACGCGCCAGCACGTTCATGCGATACACCGCGCCATTGCTGCCACGCGGCGCATAGATACCGTTCGCTTTCAGCGACGGCGGGATGCGGCCATACCGGCGCTGCACACCCATGCTGCGGCCCTGCGCATCGCGGCGCTGCTGATAGCCCATGAAGCCAAGGCCCAGCGCGCGCGCGTTGACGCGGGCACGCTGCAACGGAATCTTTGCGCCCTGCCACATTGAAAGGCCGATCAACTTTTTCAACGTGCGCGGGCTTCCGAACTCGGCGAGGTTTTTCGTCAGTTCGTGAAGGCCGGTCACTTTGAAATCCATCAAGTCGTTAGCCATCGTTCAATCCTGCCGTGCACGCCAACGTCATCAGGGTCCGCTTGTCGTCAAACAACACCGCGTCAATCGCATAGATAATTCCGCGATCAATGTCGGTGACACGATGGGCGGCGGTTACGTTCACGGGCGGGAATCGGATCACGATCCGCACACCCTCAATTGCGTTCTCCCGTTGCTGTGAAAAAAACTCGCGGCTGGTAAGCGTGCTGATCTGCGCAGCGCACTCCCACACTTCCTCCCACTCATGGGACGGCGCATCCATTTCGTCCACTTCATCCGGCACGGGGGCATCAATGCGGATGCGGTCATGCATGGGTCCGGCTCGCATGTCACACCCCCGGAACCCAAAAAATGCCAAGCGCTTCGGTCACCCATTCCGGCATCGTGTCCACGTTCGCGCCCCACGCCTCGCGGTACTCCCACAGCGATGCGCCGTAGCGCACCAACGTGTCGCGCAGTTCGGGCGGGATTTCCTCCGTCGTTTCGTAACCGGCTTTAATCGTGAACACGTCCGCAGGCTGCACGCCGGAAGGATCGCGCCCAACCCACACCGGGCCGAACCGCAATTGATCCACGTCACCATGCAGGGTGATGGTCACCGGCAGGCCACCGTTATCGACGCCGGTCACTTCGGAAAAGCCACGCACCGGAATTGCCATTTCGCGCCAGTAGTTCGGCGGCATACGCTCGCTGTAGTTGGTGCCCGTGCCAGCGCGCGGGGTCCACTCGTACACCTGCGGCGCAATGCAGATACCGCACTGGCGCTCAACACGCCCGATCACGCGTGCCATGATTTCGGTGGCCTGCGCGTCTTCGTCGGTGCGGTCAATGCGCGACTGCGCTTTCAGCAGCGGCAGCAACTCCGTAGCCAATGCGTTCACGTCGTAACTTACGCGGTGCAGGGTCATAGTGTGCCCTCCCGATCAATCGTGTACGCACGCCCATCCGTCAGGTGCAAGGTGATTGCGTAGTCGTCATGGGTGATGGATGCAATACCGACGCCACGGGGGCCAGGTTCACCCGGACGCCCGCGCCCGCCGCTGCTGCCTTGCTTGACGAAAATCTGCCACGCCTCGCCGGGGCACTCGGTCGAGCGCGAAGCATCGCCGCGCCAAATCCACGCCGCGCCTTCCTGCCCCACGACAACATCGTTGGGCTGCACGTCCATGCCGGTTACGTACACGCCGCGATAGTTGAACCCTGCACCAGCAGTCGGTGGCGGGGTGAACATGCGCCAGTCGGTCGAGTCGGCCACCGGGAAATCGTGCGACACCTCCGACGCGCACAGCCACGTGGAACCGTCCGTGGTGCCCACGATGTCTCCGGCCCGGTAGATTTCGTCAATGCTCCACGGGCCTTTCCAGCCGCCCAATAGCGTGCCGTCCTTACCGTCGCGCAGTTCGGCGGTACGATCCTCCGCAGCCTCCACCGCTTCCTGCAACCGCATCAGCCCGTCGCTTACGGCTTCGGCAAGTGCGGCAAGCTGTTGCGTGTTGCGCTTTTCCAACAGGTCGCGTGCTTCCGCTCGCCGTTCCGCGCCCTCCACGATGCCGCGCGTCAGGTTCACCACGTCGCGGGCGGCGTCCGGGGCGCGGTCGCTGCGGTCGGTCAGGACGGCCACGCGCAGTTCCAGCGCCGCCAGCCGCCCCAGCAGCGGCGACAAGGCGCGCTCTACCACGGCGGCATCCTCGCCTACCGGGTCACCCTGCGCGTCGTCTGGCGGGGCTGGCAGGGCCGGTTGCGCCGGGGCCGGTGCGGGCGGTTCGTAGTCCAGCGCCACCAACTGCTGCTGCACGCGCGGCTGCTCGCCGCCGTCCACCGCCGCCAGCCCTTCCATGGCGCGGGCTTCGTTGGGGCTGAACACGCCGCCCTGCACGCCGCGCACCAGCGCATCGATACGGCTTTTCCATTCCGACCGCAGCAGCGCGTCGGCGTCCAGTTCGCAATACTGGTCCTGCGGCAATCCGAAAAACTTGTCCAACGACAGTTCCAGATGTTCCAGCAGGAAGCCAAGGCCGGATGCTTTCCAAAACTGCATCAGCACTTCGCTATTGTTGAACGTCGCGCCATCCATCACGCCGATAAGCGGCAGCGGCACGCGCAGCGCGCGGGCAATGTCGGCCACGGTCAGTTTGTAATACTCAATGAGGGATGCGTCGGGCGCGTCCAGATTGAGCGGCTGCCACTTCAAACCATGCGTAAGGATCGGCGTTCCGCCGATGCCGTGGCCGCTGCTGTGTTCCTTCCACTTCTGGCGCAGCTCTTCGGTGGCTTCCTTGGTCAACTTCAAATCGGTGTTAAGCGTGCCACTGGGGCGCGCGGCGTTGGCGAGGAACGCCAGCATCTGCCGATTGAGGTTGCAGTTCGCCGCCATCGACAGGCACGCCGACGTAAGCGGGGTGACACCGCACAGCGGGTTGTGCGGCGTTGCCAACGCAACATGCCACACGTATTCATCAGGAATGAGGCGCTGCCCATCCACCGGCCACGTGGTGTTTCCGGGCGTCAAGTCGGAAGGGGCGATGCTCCAAAAAATGTCGTTGGTTTCGCGGTTGACGTAGGGCGCAACGTGCTGCGGGTGTACCGGGTGCAGCGCCACGATTACGTCATTGCGCTTTTCAGCGATGGCGTAGCAGTTGCCGGTGAAGTACAGCGCGCGCACCTGATTCATCAGGAAGTCGCTACGGGTTTGGTATTGGTTGGGCTGGGCCAACACTTTCGCCAGCGGCGAATTCACCAACTCCGTGCGTCCACCGTCATCGTTCTTTCGCCACACCGTGCCCGGCAACATGGCGACGGTCTGCGCGTAGGCGCTCACCGCCGCTTCGACCGCACTACACGCGGCCATCTGCTGCGGGTCTTTTCCTTCCTGCCAGAAATTCCAGTCCCACGATGGCGGGATGAATCCGCGCTCATTGCCGAACATGGAACCGTAGCCCAGCATCGGCATACGCCACCCATCTAGCGCGCCCTTGATTCGCGTTGCGACTGACAGCCGGCTCATGGCGTGGCCTTCGGTTGTTTGGTGCTGCCCCGGCGTGGCCTACTCACGCGCTTACGCTCTTGGGGGGACGCTTGCAACGTGTCACCGTGCAACGCCGGGGCAACATGGGAAGGGGAGTCGTCAACGGTCACAGACACCACCAACCGGTCGCGCGTGTCTTCCTGCGCGGTCACGGTTACGCGGCGGGTGATCTTGCGCGGCTTCATTTCTTGCCGGCCTTGGGCGCGGGCGCGGTACGTGCAACAGCCGGCGGCGCAACAGCAGTAACGGTCACCGTCATCGGATCGACATATCGGCGGCCCGCTGCGTCGGACGCGGTGATAAACATGGAATAGACGCGCGCTGCCAATGGCGCAACTGCGGTCCGCACTTCATCAGCCGTCGCAGTGAAATACCCCGCATCCGTTCCGGTCAGGCCAAACTCAAACGGCTCGGTTCCGCCGTCAACGGTCAGCAGGCCAGCCAACTCGCCCACTACCGCATCGGTATCGAGTGGATATTGATGGAATGCAATGTCAGTGATGGGCGGTGCCGGGGTGATAAACGACAGCCCGCTAAAGGTGTCCTGCGCGCCGCCATCGGCAATCAACGGCGCGCGCTGTCCGCGTGGCACCATGACAAAGCCGGTCTTATTGCCAAGGGCCGGGTAACGTTTTGTTACCCACATCGGGAATTCTGCGACGGCCATAACGGCGCACTCCTATGGTTTCGGTGTGGTGCTGGTATCGGTGTCGTGCGCGCCTGCGCTGAAACCGCTGCGCTGCTGCGTCACGTCCGTGGTGATCGTGGCCGGGGCTGTGCCGCCTTCGGTGTTCACCACCGTGACGGCGCAGTTGTATTTGCAGTTCGGCAATTGCGAACAGGCGAACCGCGTATTGGGTTGCGCGATGCCGCTGCACGGCGCGGTCGGAAGCGTGGTGCATCCGGTCAACAGCAGTAGCAGCAATACGCGCATGAGAAAAACGCGCGCTGTGATTAGCAGCGCGCGCCGTGGATTACCACGCAATGCCGGAAACGCCCGACACCATGCCGGTGCGGCGCATGGTCCAGTTCATCTGCTGAATCATGCGCACTGCAAAGCTATCCTGTTGGAAAAGCGAGATGACCGGGGTCGCCGGGGTGCCATCGTTGATCGACTCCGGGGTCGCGCTCTCCATGTGCAGAGTGGCTTCGTTGGACACCATGAACTGCGGCGTATCGTTTGCAACGGTGGCGAAGTCGGCAGCGTCCACCAGCAGCAGCGTGCCAGCGGGAACGTTGTTGGACACGATCACCTGATAGCCCAGGAAATTGCTATTGGCATTGGGGAAGATGAAAGCGCCCGCTGCGTTGGTCTGCAATCCCAGCGACAGCGCCTGCAACGGATTCATCAGCCACACAAGGCGACGGCCACCGTTGGCGGTCAGGATCGGCGTCATCGCCGCTTTCACGTCAGTGATGATGTCGGCCAGCGTGTTACCTGCGGACGGGGTAAGGGTCACACCATTCAACAGGCCAGCCGGGCGGATCGCGGTTGCGGCCACGTTGTCGAGCAACTTGGCATCGATCACCTGCGCGGTGTCTTCCACCATGAACTGCCGGATGTAGTCTTCAATCTGGCCCGCGCTCACGGTCGCCATTTCGCGCGAATAGGCGCTGATAACGGCCAACTTCTTCGGGGTCAGCGACGCGGTGACGATGCTGCCTTTCTTCACCGGGATCGGCGAGTTTTCGCCGATGAAGTCACCGGCAAGGTTCGGGTCTTTGTTGCGGGTCGGCAACATGATCTTGCCCGCGTTGCCGAACGTGAAGCGCGAACCGATGGCAGCAAGCTGCGCATACACGCTTTCCGGCAGCAGCAGGTTCAGGAACTCGCCCCACGTTTCGCGCGCGAGGTTGCCCGCCCATTCGGGAACGGTCGTCAACGCCGGATCAACGGCGGCCTTTTGATGCATCAGGTAGCCTTTCAGCAGTTCGTCCTCCGGCCAAAGCTGGTTGGCAATCTGCTCGGGCGCGCCGTGCTGCGCGTAGGCCAGCACCGCAACACCGCACGCACGGAACAGGGTTTGGCCCGGCGGGCGCTGCTTCTCCATCGCGCGCGGAACGCGGGCAATGGTCGGGGCCACGTTGCCACGGGCCACCGGAATCTGCGCAACGCTGGTCGTGCGGTTGGCATCAACCACCACGGCGTCATCCGATGCGTTCTTGAGGGTGCGCACCAGCACGTCACGCGCGCTGATTTCCTCTTCCAGTTCGGCGTTGAGCGCTTCAAAATCCTTCGTGGTTTCGCCGGTCAAACCGGTGTCCACCATTTCGGCGAGGTTGCCGCGCAGTTCTGCAATGCGCGCCTTGCGCGCAGCAAGCTGTTCCTTGATGGTCATTTTCTTGTCTCGGGTAGGATGCTGCGCGGCAGGTTCGCCGTCGGGGATGGAAAACGCCTTGATGGTCGTAATCGCACAGTCGGGATTGGCGGGGATGGTCACCGCCGACAACTCAAGCCATTCGGCTTTGGTGTAGTGAAAGCCCGTGCGCGTCGCCTTGGGCGGCACCAGTGCACGGAAGCCAATCGACAGGAAGCGCACAAGGCCGTTGGTCAGTTCGGCCCAATGGTTATCAATGGCAGACAAGGTGCCGGGCGCGGCAAGCACCGCGCGGAACTTGATCCCCTGCGGGGTTACGTCTGCGGCAATGACATTGCCGATAACCTTTTCCGGGTCGTGCTGCCACAGCAGCGGCAGCGGCAGGGAGAATGCCAAGCCTTGCGGGTCGATGGTGTCGCCCGCACGATCAACGCGCGGTGTGGTGGCGATGCCTTCCAGAATGCGCTGACCGTCGCTTTCAAACGCCTTGGTCGTGGTGCCGATTTCAAACGAAAAAGCGCGGTCCACCACCTTCAATTTTTGCAGTGGTGCCGCGCGGGTAGGAAGGGTCATGGGACCGGCCTGATTGGACCGGTCCCGACACTACGCGTTTACTTTTTGACAATGGGCAAATTTGCCACGACGCCCTGCAACTTGTAGACGGTGGCCGCGCTCGGGCGCGCGCCACGCTCGCCGTTGGCAAGCCGCGTGATCGACGCCGGGGACAGGCCCGAACGTCGCGCAATCTCCACGCGCGACAGGTCCGCCGATTCGGCGGCGCTGATAAGCGCGGCAACGTCAGGCACATAGGGTTTCATGGGTGGCTCCACGTGGAACGCCGGGCGGCGTTACTAGCCGATCATACCCGCAATGTTCGCCGTGTCGTGCGGCGAAACGGCACCGCGCATCGCCATCGCCAACGCTGCGGCTGGATCGATACGCCGCCACTTCAATCTCTTATCAAACTTGCGATTTCCTGCGTGATCGCGGGAAATTGCAACGTTCGCTATAGACCAACGCAATAGCGGATTTCCACCGTGCGCTAGCTGACCATTCAAAACCACGGCTTCCAGTGCGTCTACTGCGGTACTGAAATCTTTGAAACCCTGTCCGTGTTCTTCCATGGGCAAATCCACGCCCACCTTTTCCATCTGCAACTTCAATTCCTTCATCTTCCACCGGTCGAAGTTGATGACTTCGATTTCGTACTCTTCGGCGATTTCGCCCAGCCGTTGCGCCAGCCATTCGTAATCGATCACGGAACCGGGGCACGTTTCCAGCAAGCCCATGGCCTGCCATGTGCGGTAGTCGGTGCGGTCGGTACGCGCGCGTTCGTCTAGCGTGTCTTCCGGGGTGAACACCCACACGCGCGCGTGCCAGATGCCGGACGGCGAACGCGCCACCAGCGCGAACGCGGTCAAGTCGCTGCGCGAGGAAAGATCAAGCCCGCCAAAGCACGGGCCACGCTTCAACACTTCTTCATTGATCGAACCCTTGCACGCATCCCACAGTGCGGGCGCGATGTAGTGTTCCGTCGCGCGCACGCGTTGGTTCAAGATGTAGTTGCGGAACGATGCTTCCTGCGACGGCATCCGCATCGCCTGATTCGCCAGCCGCTCAAGGTCGGCAATGTCGCGCACGCCGTACTCAAGGGCTGGATTGGCTGCGGCCCACGCCTCCCTGTCATCCAGCGCGCAATCTGCGGGCGCGGTATACAGGTGCACAATCGTGCTGGGGTCATTGGCGCTCAGGCCGTCATCAATCAACACAGACAGCAAGTCGTTATCGGTCGGCGCTTGCGTGCTAATGATGATTTCGAGCGAGTCTTTATAGCTGCCAAGCGCAGTGGATAGCGCATCGAACAACGCATCCTGCGGGCCTTCCACTTGGCCTAGTTCGTCGTGGATGCAGATGCGCACGCCAACACCCACGGACGTTTTCGCTTCCGCCGACATTGCCATGTAGGTTGTGCCATACATGGGACAGGTGATTTCTTTGGTCGAGCGGCGAATGTGGAAGTACCCTGACAGGCCCGACGCGCGAATCATCTTGCAGCAGTATTCAAACACCACCGCCGCCTGTTTGCGTGAGCGAGCGGCGGAGACGATCACCGCGTTCTCAATCATCAGCGGGCCGAACAGCGCGGCCAGCACGATGATTGCCACGGTCGCGGTTTTCGTGTTGCGCCGGGCAATGCTCAGGATCGCGCGGCGCACACCACCGCGAAAGGTGTCGGTGATGAAGTCGCGCTGAAACGGCATCAACCGCAGCCGCTCGCCCACCATGTCCGCCTCCGGCACGCGCAGGCAATGCGCGAAGTCGGTTACCGCTTGGGCTAACAAGGTGGGCTGCGGCATTGCGTTCATTGCGTCAGGTTGTCGCCGTCATTGGACTGGCGGAACAACGCGCGCCATGCCGGTTCCTGTTCCTGTTCCGCGTCGCCCTGTTGCGCCTGCGGTGCACTGGGCTGCGCGGCAAGGCCGGTCATGCGGTCAGGGTCGCTACGGTTGGACGGGTACATGCGCAACGCGCGCTGCATCGTCACCAATTGCTTGCGGATCGCGCGCACTTCGGTGCGGGCCATGCGTCCGTCAGCAGGCTTTTTTGCTACCGCTGCGCGTGCCATGGCGGCGTCGTATTCCGACACCACGTGCAGGTAGGTCAACATTGCGTTCGTATCGACCGGCAAATAGTAGCCGGGCGGGAAGCGATTAAATTCGCGCTCCCACAGCGCGCGCATACGCTCCGAAATTTCGGCCGGGGGCTGCACGCGGGGGTGAATCACTGCGCCGGGGTCTTTTCGGGGCCTTCCCATGTCAGTTTCTCCGGATTTTAGTGCGAAGAAGGGTGGGCGTCCGGTAGCGGGGGGAGGGGGGGAGATTTCTAGATTCCCCCCCCGGCCATCCCGCCCCGGTCACCACCCCCACCACGGCCACGGCAACACGCCTGCGAGCGTCAACAGGCCCGCCACGACAAGCACCGCTACCACTACCACTCCCACAACGTCGAGCCGCCAGCCATCGCGCAGGCGCGCCCAACGATCATTGCGCGGATCGTTATCAGGAACGTTCATTGCTTGGTCCTCTTCGGTTGTTGATTCCACCAATGCGCAGGGTCACGGGGTGTCCCATCCGTGTGCGCGCCAAGGTCTGCCACACCCCGCCCTTTCTCAGCGTGGCGTTTGTTGTCGCACCGTGTGCACAGGGTGCGCAGGTTGGCAGGGTCAAGGCGCAACGCCCACATGAACTCCATGGGCACGATATGGTCAACACGCGCTTTGCCCTTACCCCGTACATCAGCACCACACCACACACACACGTAACCGTCGCGTGCCTTGATGCGCGCACGCATGGCGCGCCACTCAGGGGACAGATAGAACGGGTGTGTGCCTTTCACAACATCACCTTTCCAGTACGCACGCGCCACAGGTGCACCAGCTCCACCACATCATCAGTGCAGGTAACCACGTACACCGGGCCACCGTTCCAGTGCCGCGCAAAGTCGGCCTGCGACTGCGACAGGCCAGAGCGACCATAGGCCGTTTTGAGGTTCTTATACTCCACAAGATGATTGGTGCCCATGCACCCCACGATCACGTCAGGCTGGCCCGGTATGCCCGATGCATGGGCATCCAACACGGTGCAACCCAACACTTCAAAAGCCTTCGTTAGTGCGTCGTGGTTATCATCCCTACGTGCTAATGGCCTACGCATGTTCTTACCCCATTTATAAGCAAACCTGCGATAAGTGCGATTGCATGTGATCCGATCAACATGCACGCCCATATCACGTTGCGGGTGTAGCGGCTGGGCAACCGGTCGCCGGTTGCGTGGTCTATGTGGTGCATCAACATGCGGTCAGCGTGCTTCATGGTCATCGCTCCAGACGTTCCAGACGGAACAGACGTACAGACCGGGGTCCT
>Ga0268266_10004962_pt1 | contig 12594 bp, 10 predicted proteins | sample KBSS13metaG_FD_190356 | JGI IMG/M metagenome (GOLD analysis project Ga0268266, IMG submission 190356) | Switchgrass rhizosphere microbial communities from Kellogg Biological Station, Michigan, USA - KBS S1-3 metaG (SPAdes) (version 2) | ecosystem: Host-associated > Plants > Roots > Rhizosphere...
ATCGTGTCGTGTGCCGCACTGAAGTCCGCGACCGTGTCGATGTTGCCGGCCAGCACCGACTCGAACACGAAGGTGTCCAGGCCGCTGCCGCCGGTCAGCGTGTCCGTGCCCGCCCCGCCGTTCAGCACGTCGTTGCCGGCGCCGCCGTTCAGGACGTTGTTGCCCGAGTTGCCGGTCAACGCGTTGGCCAGCGAGTTGCCGGTGGCGTCGATGTTCCCGCTGCCGGTCAGGGTCAGGTTCTCGACATATTGACCGGCCAGGTTGTAGCTGACCGAGCTGAAGACCTGATCGGTCCCCGAGTTCTTCGCCTCGATCACGGTGTCGCCGGCATCGTCGACATAGTAGGTGTCGTTGCCCGCGCCGCCGGCCATCGTGTCTGCGCCGGTGCCGCCGTTGAGGACATTGTTGCCCGAATTGCCGGCCAACATGTTGACCAGCGAGTTGCCGGTGGCATCGGTATTCCCGCTGCCGGTCAAGGTCAGGTTCTCGATGTACTGACCAGCCAGGTTGTAGCTGACCGAGCTGAAGACCTGATCGGTCCCGGCGTTCCTCACCTCGACCGCGATATCGCTGGCGTTGTCGACATAGTAGGTGTCGTCGCCCGCACCGCCGATCATCACATCTGCACCGGTCAGGCCGTTCAGGATATTGTTGCCCGAATTGCCGGCCAGCGTGTTGTTCTGCGAGTTGCCGGTGGCGTTGATGTTCCCGCTGCCGGTCAGCGTCAGATTCTCGATATACTGACCGGCCAGGTTGTAGCTGACCGTGCTGAAGACCTGATCGGTCCCCGAATTCTTCGCCTCGATCACGGTGTCGCCGGCGTCGTCGACGTAATAGGTGTCGTCGCCCGCACCGCCCTTCATCACATCCGCGCCGGTCCCGCCGTTCAGGACATTGTTACCCGAATTGCCGGTCAACCTGTTGGCCAGCGAGTTGCCGGTGGCATTGGTATTCCCGCTGCCGGTCAAGGTCAGGTTCTCGACATACTGACCGGCCAGGCTGTAGCTGACCGTGCTGAAGGCCTGATCGGTCCCGCCGTTGTTCGCCTCGACCGTGGTGTCGCCCGCGTTGTCGACATAATAGGTGTCGTTGCCCGCACCGCCGGTCATCTCGTCCGCGCCGGTCCCGCCGTTCAGCACATCGTTGCCGGCGCCGCCGTTCAGGACATTGTTGCCCGAGTTGCCGGTCAAGGTGTTGGCCAGCGAATTGCCGGTGGCGTTGATATTCCCGCTGCCGGTCAAGGTCAGGTTCTCGACATACTGGCCGGCCAGGCTGTAGCTGACCGAGCTGAAAACCTGATCGGTCCCCGAATTCTTCGCTTCGATCGTCTTGTCGCCGGCGTTGTCGACGTAATAGGTGTCGTTGCCCGCACCGCCGGTCATCGTGTCCGCGCCGGTCCCGCCGTCCAGCGTGTCGGCACCAAGCCCGCCAGCCAGCGTATCGGCACCGCCGTTGCCGTACAGCTTGTTGTTCGCGTCGTTGCCGACGATGGTGTCGGCCCCCGAGCCGCCGTACGCATTCTCGATCGTGGTCGTCAGGTAGATGCCGATATTGTTGGTCTCGCCGCCGATCGAGGACCAGCTGCCCGGCGTCAGATCGATCGTCTGGGCGTTCGAATAGCCCGACGCATCGAGCGTATCCGTGCCGCCCGAGTCGTAGATCGTGAGGGCCGGCGTGCCCGAATAGGTCGAGAAGTTCCAGAAGCTTCCGGCGTTGCTGTTGAAGCCGTAGGTCGTATCGCCCGTGCGCGTCGTCTGGGCACCGTACATGGCCTGCACGGCGTAGATGTCGGCCATCTGCGGCGTCAGCGCAAAGTCGTAGGTGTCGCTGCCGTAATTGTCCTGCGAGAAATACGACATCACGGACCAGCGCCATGTGTCGTTGGTGTAGATGTTGTCGACACCGTAGGTCGCGCTGCCGTTGTAGGGGCCCGTATGGCCGAGCCCGAGCGCGAGACCCATCTGATTGACGTATGTCTGGAAGAAATAGCTGTAGTTTCCGGTCGCCGCACCGCCGCTCCAATCCGAGCTGATATGGATCGTGGCGTCGGATATGGTCCCGCTCGATACGCTGTAGGACGTGACGGCCGAACCGCTGCCTTCGTTCGTGTAGGTGATATCGGCAGCGCCGGTGGTGTAGGTGAAATCGAGATTGGCTACGTCATGCCACAGGCTGATGGCGGCCTGGGCGATCGTGCGCTCCGCCGCCGTCAGATCCTCGATGTTGACCGTGAGCGTGGCATGGTCCCAGCTCCTGGCGTCGGTGCCGCCGTATCCCGAGTAAGCCCAGTAGCCGTTCGTCAGATAGTCCGCGAGCGTCGGAATCGACGCGAAGGCAGAGGGCGCTGCCGACGGATCATCCGCTCCGCCCGGCGCATTCATCGCCGTCGAGGAAGCGCCATCACCGGTATTCTCCGGACCGTTGGTGCTCGTCGTCGTCATACCGTGGTTTCCTCGTACAAACTCGTACAGACAATCAAACTCGACCGAGATCGAACATGGATCTTCAGATGCTCTGAATCACTGACCAAAAGGAATATGGCGCAAGCATTCGTAACTACCCCCAAAGGACATGCGGGGCTTGGTCGCACTTTCCTGTCCCCGGGCGTCGCAACCGCGGCGTTCTCCCCGGTGCCATCGCTATCGTAGAAGAGGTTCCCGGTCGCCGCGTTATAGATGATGCGATCGCTCGCATCGTGCGCCGCCGTACCGCTGAAGAACGCCGCGGCGGAGAGCGTGCCGAGCGTAGTGATGGCGGCAAAGACGGTCCTGTCGAGCTGTATCGTGTCGTTTGCCACGCTGAAGTCCGTGACCGTGGATGGTGCCGGCCAGCGTCGAGTCGAACACGAACGCGTCCTCGCCGCCACCGCCGTTCATGACGCAGTCGCCCATGACCCTTCCGCGAGTCGCGGCAGACGTTGTGGACTGTCAGAAACCTACATATATTTCTGACAGGAGAAAAACGCGATGCAGCGGCTGAGCGAACGGATTCTGGCGCATGCCGAGAGGTTACCCGAAGGGGCGCCCGTGTCGGCCAAGAGCTTGCTTCACCTCGGAAGCCGAGCCGCGGTGGATCAGGCTTTGTCACGCCTTGCCGATCGCGGCCAGCTCGTCCGTGCGAGCCGTGGCGTGTATCTCTGCCCGGTCTCGACCCGGTTCGGCACCCGGGCGCCCTCGGTCGAACAGGCCGTCGAGGCCCTCGCCACCCAGCGGGGCGAAGTCATCGTTCCGAGCGGCGCGGCCGCGGCGAACGCCCTCGGCTTGACGACGCAGGTTCCCGTCCGGTCGGTCTATCTGACCTCGGGGCGCAGCCGGACGATGACTCTCGGCAAGCGGACGGTCGAGCTCCGGCACGCACCGCGCTGGCAACTGGCCCTGGGCAACCGGCCGGCCGGCGAAGCGGTGCGCGCGCTGGCCTGGCTCGGCCCCGGAAGAGCCGAGTCGGCGCTCGTGCTGCTGAAGCGAAAGTTGCCCCGCTCCGCCTTCGGCGAGCTGGTTGCCGCCGCGCCGCAGCTTCCGACGTGGCTGGCCCGAAGCGTGGGGAAGGCCGCCTATGACTGAGGCCTTCCTGCGCCTCTCGGCTCGAGATCGCCGCGACGCCCTGGGCGTGGCGGCCGATCGTTCAGGACGGCCCGCGCCTCACCCTCGAAACGCGTGTTCGTTGTGCCAGCGCAGCGCCTCGGGATCGGGCCGCCGCATCGCCTCTTCGGGCTCGAAGATCGACCGCCCGTGCAGTTCGTAGTAGTGCCGCCCGTTGTCGAACTCCTCCTTGATCCGACGGCTCACCTCGAAGCGCAAATCGGGCGTGACCGTCACATAGCCGGCATCGAACAGGCTGTGGATGTCGCGCCGCAGCAGGAGCCCGTTTCGCGCCTCGTGCTCGCCGCCGTCGCCGTAGGGACGGATATGCGCGGCTTCGAGCGCCGGCAGGGTCCGCTCCTGCGTGATGGCGCAGCGTCGATTGTAGATGTCCGTGACCAGCACCCGGAACGCACCCTGCCCCAGGCGCGGCCGGATGAGCTGTGGCTCGCCGAACCGCGCCGGCGCTTCGGCCATGCCAGGCATGGCGCGCCGGTTCATCCGCTCGTTGACCGCGTCCCACAGCGCCAGTCCCTCGGCGTCGCCGGTGCCGTAGGTCTTGAACGACACGATGTTCGGCGCCCAGCTCGCCGGAACGGGAATCCAGTCGGCCTCGGCGAAGAAGAACGGTTGCGTCAGGATGCGGCAGCCGATCGTGAAATCGCTGCGGTCGCCCGGATCGGCCCGCCGGTAACGTGCGATCCGCGCGCGCATCTCCTGCAACGAGCGCGCGCCGTTGGCTTCGCGAAAGGCCTCCCACGCCAGCGAGCAGGGCAGCGCGTTGGCGTAGGCGAAGATGCCGCCGCCGACGATAACGTTGCGCGGCGCATGGAGCTTGAACAGGAACATCTCGCCCGGCTGCAGGGCGCGGAAGTTGGCGGCGGACGGCGCCCAGAAATTGACCTCGGCAAGGTTCGCCTGCTGCCGCAGCATGTCGAACCAGTCGCCATCCGTGACGGCGATGACGAGGTTGATTGGCATGCTATACCGCTGCCTCCATGTCGCGGTCTGCGAACGGCGCCAGCGCCTCAGCGAGCAGTGCGTCGAGCAGGCGGCGGCGGGTATCGGCGGTGTCAGTCAGGCTGGCCTCCAGCCGGTCGCACAGGCCCATCAATTCATCGACCTTGGCGACGATGCGGTGCTGCTCGGCGAGAGGCGGGAGGGGAATCGGAGCTTCGAAAAGCTGGCTAGATCTGATGTTCTGAACGGTCAGTTTAGAGGTTTCGGACCTCCATTTGCCGAGACAACTGTCCACCGCCAGCAAAAGCCATCCATCTGTGAGATCGCTTGTGGCCGGGAGAATACGAGCTATGCGCTGGTTCAGGAGCGCAATCGGTCCACGCCATATAGCGCACTTGATTGAGCCGCTTAATCCCAACAGCAGGTCGCCGGGCTGGACCATGTATTCTTTATCAAATGTCCCCTTTATAAATACGTCTGGAGAGTTCGACCCAATATCGCCGATTTTTATGAGCGGTGGCCCATCCGACTCATTGTTTGAAAAGTCGCCAGAAGAAAAGGCAAAGCCCTGAGTGATGAGGGTCAATTCTCCCAACCGGGACCACGTCCATCCCAAAGGTGTATAGAAATCTTGCTCCTCGGCGGATATGTCTGGAACGGGCTTCAGCTTCCTGATCTCCCCCGCCTTCACCAGCCTCGCCTTCTCCGCCGCAATCCGCCTAAGCAATTCCGAGGCCCGTTCGTCGTTCGGGTCCTGCGGCACGAGCTTGCCGCGGACGGCAAGGTTGAGGATGGTCTGGCGCAGGGCCTTGATCTGATCGCGGCGCGTGGTGAGAGCCGGCAGCGCGTCGAGGGCGAAGCGGGCGTCGGATTGGAAGGTCTCGGGATCGGGCGCGTCGAGGCGGGTGAGGCTCGCCGCCGCCAGCCGGTCTCGCACCGCTTCACGCCCTGCCCGCGCCGCCTCTAGCCGGTCGCACAGACCCATCAACTCATCGACCTTCCGTTGGGTCGCTGGTAAAATAAGGGGCACCGGCACATCAGCGACCTTGCCCACACTGAGGGAAACGTTTGCCGTTCCAATCATCCGAGAAACTAGCAACTCGTCCTTGAAGGCGGTGAGATACTCGAAAAGAAAGCGGGCTGAAACTAGGTCGGGCGCATAGGGGAAGATGGCGGCCAAGATGCTACCGAGAGCGAACTTGCCATCCTGATAGTGGAGTCTCTGCAGGCTCGCTTTACCGTGCCCAGCCGACGAAACCAGAGGCACAATCGCAGCGGCCCCGTCGAAATCAAAATGATCGCAAGTGCCCCGCTCCTCACCAGTAACAACAAGGGGAAACGCTCCCGGCATGGCCCTCATAATGCCGGTCTGTCCTTTTTCGATCCTCGCGATATTGCCTAAGCGGACAAACTTTTCCAAACTATTGAAGCCTTCTGGAAGTTCATCAGGAGTTAAGGGCTGGGCAGCGTGCTGTCGCTTTCTCAAGACACCTTGTTGAAGAAGATTACGCATTCTTGCTTCAATCTCTTTGAGCAAGTTCGCAGGGTCCATTGCTGCTTCGAACTTGCCGGATATAGCTAGTCCAACGATGAGCCTTCGAAGCCGTTGTACCGTCCCTGGCTCGTCTCCCAAGCGTTCGAATGCATCGAGCAGTAGTTCGGCGTTCATCGAGCAAGCGCCTCGGCGAGGATCGCCTTGAGCTGATCTCGGTAGTTTGCAGTTTCGGCTTCGGCGCGCGCGAGATCCGCCAGCAAGGCTTCTGGATCGCCGTGATCGTCGGCCGCGCTAGTCGGGTTCTTGATGTCGAGGTTGTAGCCGCGCGCCTTCGCCTCTTCGGCGGTGACACACCACGCCAGCGGTGTCTCCTTGCGGCCCTTGCGCTCCGCGCCGCCCCACCAGTCGATGCAGCCCTGGAAATGCTCCATCCGGATCGACTTCGTCATCGAGTAGGCTTTCTGACCTTCGGGCACGCGGTGCTCGTAGAACCAGACGTCCTTCGTCGGCGTGCCCTTCTCGAAGAACAGCAGGTTGGTGCCGATCGAGGCATAGGGCTTAAACACGGAATTGGGCAGGCGGACGATGGTGTGGAGGTTGCACTCTTCCATCAGATGTTCCTTGAGCCGGGTCTTCACACCCTCGCCGAACAGGGTGCCGTCGGGCAGCACGACGGCGGCACGGCCGTCCGGCCTCAACAGGCGCACGATCAGGGCGAGGAACAGGTCGGCCGTCTCTTTGGTGCGGAAGGCCGGGAAGTTGTTCTCGATGCCGTCTTCCTCTCGCCCGCCGAAGGGTGGATTGGTGACGACGATCTCCACCCTCTCGTCCTGGCCCCACGAGATCAACGGCCGGGCGAGCGTGTTGTCGTGGCGCACGAAGCTCGGGTCCTCGATTCCGTGCAGCAACATGTTGGTGACGCAGAGCATGTGGGGTAGCTGCTTCTTCTCTACGGCGCGCAAGGCACCCTGCATGGTGACGCGCTGTTTGGGCGTGCGGACGTAGCCCTTGTTCTCCATGTGGCGGATGGCGCAGGTGAGAAAGCCGCCCGTGCCGCAGGCGGGATCGAACAGGGTCTCGCCGGGATGCGGGTCGATGCGATCGACCATGAAGGCGGTGACGGCGCGGGGCGTATAATATTCACCGGCATTGCCGGCCGACTGCAGGTCGTTGAGAAGCTGCTCGTAAAACTCGCCGAAGTGCCGGCGCTCGTCGAGATCGTTGAAATCGATCTCGTTGATCCGGTTGACCACCTGCCGCAGCAACTGGCCCGACTTCATGTAGTTGTAGGCGTCCTCGAACACGTCGCGCACCACGCGGCGGCGGTCGCCGGGGACGGCCGAGATCGGTAGCCCCTTCAACGCCGGGAACAACGCGTCGTTGACGAAGTCGAGCATCGCCTGTCCGGTGATTCCTTCCGGGTCAGCCGCCCAGTTGCGCCACTGGAACTTCGCGGGAATCGGCGAGCGGTAGCCCTCGCGGGTCAGCTCGAGCTCCTGATCCTGATCGTCGATGATCTTGAGGAAGAACATCCAGGTGAGCTGGCTGATGCGCTGCGCATCGCCGTCGACGCCGACATCCTGGCGCATGAGGTCCTGGATGGATTTGACAGTGGTCCGGACGATCATCGGTTATGCCGTCTCCTGATAGAGCGCGTCCTGCATCTCGTGGACGGCTTTCTCGAAGCCTTCCCTGCCGCCGAACGCTCTGATTAGCTGCACGACGCTGCCCATGGTCGTGAAGGGCGTCACCCTGAGCACGTTGGCGTCGTCGAGATTGAGCACGCCCTCGTCGCGATACTTCTCCAGCAGCGCGTCGAGCACAGTGCGGGCTTGCGTTCCGTATTTGGCGAACACGTCGCGCTTCTTCACGTTCTCGGCCCGCTCGCGGCGGGTGAGCGGCTTGCGGTCGAAGGCGACGTGGCAGATCAAGTCGAACGGATCGAGGTTCTTGCCGAGCTCGTCGGCGATGACGTCGAGCGCGAGGCCCTCAGCTTCCAGCTCCTCGACGATCGCCTGCTTGCGCTCCGCGGATTTCCAGCGCTTCAGGAACTCGTCGAGGCTGGCGAAGCGCTTGCGCAGCGCCGCCTTGGTGAAGTCGCGCAGCGATTCGGTGACGAGCCGGCCGTTCTCGTCAAGATACTCGACCCGTTCGGCGATGATGCGCGCATCGACACCATCGACGTAGATCTTCTGGATCGGGCCGCCGGGCGGCAGCGGCAGGCCCGGCTGATCGACGATGGTTTCGTCATCGCCGGGCTCGGGCGCGACCGTGACGCCGTCGTCTCCCGTCGCCGGCGCGTCATCGGGCGGAGCGATCGGAACGTCCTCGTCCGGCTCGTAGATCTGCACCGGGTCGCCGTCGAAATCCGGGTCGGCGAAGTGGCTGGTCGCACCGCGAAAGTCGATCAACGTAAAGAAGAACTTCTTGGTGTCCTCGTGAACGCGGGTGCCGCGCCCGACGATCTGCTTGAACTCGGTCATCGAGCCGACCGCGCGGTCGAGCACGATCAGCCGGCAGGTCTACGCATCGACGCCGGTCGACAAGAGCCGCGAGGTCGTCACCAGAACGGGATACCGTTGCTCGGGATCGAGGAAGTTGGGGAGCTGGTCCTGGCCTTCCTTGTCGCTGCCGGTGATGCGCATGACGTAGCGCTGGTTCTGCGCGACCAGATCGGCATTCTCGTTGACCAGCGCCTGCCGCATCCGCGCGGCGTGCTCCTCGTCGACGCAGAACACGATGGTCTTCTGGAAGCGGTCGCCGCTTTCCTTCAGGAACTCGGTGATCTTCCTCGCGGTGAGCTTCGTGCGGTCGTCGAGCACGATGGTGCGGTCGAAGTCCTTCGTGTTGTAGAGGCGGTCCTCGATCTCGTTGCCGAGTCGGTCGAGCTGGCCGATCTCGGGGCGATAGCCCTGCACGTCGACGTCGATATGGACCTTGACGACCTTGTAGGGCGCCAGGAATCCGTCGCTGATCCCCTGCTTCAGCGAATAGGTGAAGACCGGGTCGCCGAAATAGTCGGTGTTGGAGACGTATTCGGTTTCCTTCGGCGTGGCGGTGAGGCCGATCTGCGTGGCGCTCGAGAAGTACGTCAGGATTTCCCGCCAGGCGCCGTCCTCGGCCGCGCTGCCGCGGTGGCATTCGTCGATCACGATCAGGTCGAAGAAGCCGGGCGAGAACTCGCGATAGAGCTTCTGCCGCTCCTCCGGCCCGGTGATCGCCTGGTAGAGCCCGAGGTAGATCTCGAACGCGGTGTCGATACGGCGCTTGCGGTCGAGCGCCAGGGCCAGGTCGATCGTCGTGCCGTCCTGCCGCTCGATTGTCTTCGCATTGGTCGAGAGCTTCGCCATCGCCGCGCCGAAGGGGCGGAAATCGTTCACCATCGTCTGGTCGATCAGCACGTTGCGGTCGGCAAGGAACAGGATGCGCTTCTTGCGGCCCCCCTTCCACAGCCGCCAGATGATCTGGAAGGCCGTGTAGGTCTTGCCCGTGCCGGTCGCCATGACCAGCAGCACGCGGTCGCGCCCCCTGGCGATGGCCTCGATCGCGGCGTTGACGGCGTTCACTTGATAATAGCGCGGGGCCTTGCCGCTGCCGTCGTCGTAGTAGTCCTGGAGCACGATCTTCTCGGCCTCGTCGCCGAGGCCCTTCCAGGCGCGGTAACGCGCCCACAGCTCGTCCGGCGACGGAAAGGCGTCGAGGCCGAGGTTCGTTTCGATGGCGGCGCTCCGGCCGGTGCGGTCGTGAAACACGAAGCCGTCGCCGTTGGAGGAAAAGACAAAAGGCACGTCAAGCGTCGCGGCATAGCCGAGCGCCTGCTGCAGGCCGTCGCCGACGCTGTGCCGATTGTCCTTGGCTTCGATCAGCGCGAGCGGAATGTTCGGCTTGTAGTAAAGGACGAGATCAGCCTTCTTGGCCTTGCCGCGCGTAACCAGCTTGCCGCGCACGATGATCCGGCCCTTGGTGAAGTAGACTTCTTCGCGGACCTGCAGCATCGGATCCCAGCCGGCACGCATGACGGCCGGTAGGATGAACTTCGTGCAGATATCGCGCTCGGTAAGGTCCCGCTTGTCCATTGTCGCGCGAAGTATTGGCATGGATGCGACGAGTTTGCATCAAAGCGGAAGTCGCCTCGCCGCACCGATCATGGCGGAACGTTCATCGGTGCTGACTTTGATCCGCCGGGAGCGCGGCTCTTCAGAGCCGCTCTTCTTCGCGTTGCCATATTCCATGAGCGGCTCTGGAGAGCCGCGCTCCCGGCAAGGAGCATGACCTCTCACCCCGCCGACGCGGCGAGGAAGACCGCAAGCTGAGCATCGAACGCGCGCCGGAAGGCCGGGCGCGCCTCGCCGCGCGCCACGTAGGCGGCGAGGGTCGGGTAGTCGTCCAGCAATCCCGATCCGTTCAGCCGGCGCAGGACGGTCACCATCATGAGGTCGCCGGCGCTGAACGCGCCGTCGAGCCAGTCGGCGCCGCCGAGGCGATCGGCGAGCTCGCCCAGCCGGACGCGGATGCGGCCGTCGAGCAGCGGCAGGCGCTCGGCGTGCCAGCTCTCGCCGCGCTCCACGAGCATGGCGATCTGCCGGTCGACGATCGGCGGCTCCATCGTGGCGAGCGCGGCGAACATCCAGGCGATCGCGCGCGCCCGGCCGTTCGCGTCGGCGGGCAGCAGGCCGGCATGGCGCTCGGCGACGTGCAGCACGATCGCGCCCGATTCGAACAGCGCGAGGTCGCCGTCCTCGAACGTCGGGATCTGGCCGAAGGGATGAAGCGCGCGATGCGCCGGCTCCTTCATCGCGCGGAACGAGACGAGGCGGACGTCGTAGGGCTGGCCCACCTCCTCGAGCGCCCAGCGGACGCGCATGTCGCGCGCCTGCCCCGTGCCGCGGTCGGGCGATCGTTCGAAGGCGGTTATGGTCGGGATCATGGCAGGCTCCGGCTAAGGGAAGGACACCCCGGAGGACGAACCGGCGGCGCGGCGGCCGACAGCTTGCCCCGTTTTCTTTTCGCCGGTAGCCTGTGGGTCGAGGTCCGGGCGGCAGAGTAACCCATCACATGGCGACAGATACCGGCGATGTGAAAGGCGTGCGCAGGCCCGTCATGCCCTATGTGGCCTACGCGGTCGTCCTGGCGCTGCTCGGCGGCGTGGGGGTGATGTTCTGGACCGCGCAACGGGACAGGGCGCCGATCCTGCCCACGAGGAATCCGCCGCCGCCCGCCGCCGCGATGGCCGCACCGGCCGAGTCCGCGCCTCCGGCTCCGGCGCCCGCTCCTCCTCCTCCGGCTGCTCCCGCTCCCGTCCAGACGCTGAAGCTGCCGCCGCGTCCGGTGCCCGCCGTCGGCACGCCGGCCGCGCTGAAGCCGGTCCCGGCGCCCGCACCGACTCCGGCCGCCGCGGCCGCGGCTCCCGCGCCGGAGGAGAAGCCCGCGCCGGCGAAGACCCGGTGCACGGTCGACGGCGCCTGGCCGGCCGAGAGGACGGACCAGGGCAAGGCGATCCAGCGTATGCTGCGCGATCTCGGCCTCTACGACGGAACCGTCTACGGCACGGTCGGCCCGACGACGCGCGCGGCGATCCGCAGGTTCCAGGTCGCCGCCGGCGATCCCGAAACCGGCGAGCCCGACCAGGCGCTGTTCGACTCGCTCAAGAAGAAGTGCGGCGCGCCCTGAGCGTTCGGGAGTTTTGATTACTTGCGCTGGGGGAGCGCCACTAAAGGCGAATGTGAATTCGCCGAAGTGGCGCGCCCCCGGCGAAACTCATCTGATCAAGAACTCACAGCCTCTGGGAGCCCGCGGCGTAGCGACGATCGCGGTCGTGGCCGGTCACGTCATCGTGACCCGGTCGTGTCCCTCGCCCCGCCAAAGATTCGTCCAAATTCGCAGGCCCCCTTCAAGTCGAGCGCCCGTTGGCGCGAAAGGACGATGACATGGCTGTTACGGCGACGTTCACTCCCAACAACGGGGTGCTGACGGTATTCGGCGACGCGTTGAGCAACAACGTCGTCGTCAGCCGCAACGCGGCCGGGGCCCTGCTCGTCAACGGCGGCGCGGTCGCGGTGCTGGGCGGCACGCCCACCGTCGCCAACACGACGCTGATCCAGATCTTCGGCCAGGACGGCTCCGACATCCTCACGCTCAGCGAGGTGAACGGCGCGCTGCCGCGGGCCAACCTGTTCGGCGGCTTGGGCAACGACACGATCACCGGCGGCTCGGGCAACGACCAGCTCTTCGGCCAGGCCGGCAACGACGTCGTGCTCGGCAAGGGCGGCAACGACTTCCTGTTCGGCGGCGCGGACAACGACATCCTGACCGGCGGCGACGCCGACGACCAGATGTTCGGCGAGGCCGGCGACGACCGGATGATCTGGAATCCCGGCGACGACAGCGACCTGATGGAGGGCGGCGACGGCACCGACACCGCCGAGGTGAACGGCGGCAACGGCGCGGAGGTCTTCACCGCGACCGCCAACGGCACGCGGGTGCGCTTCGACCGCATCACGCCCGCGCCGTTCAGCATCGACATCGGCACCTCGGAGAGGCTCGTCGTCAACATGAACGGCG
>Ga0268266_10004963_pt1 | contig 12592 bp, 22 predicted proteins | sample KBSS13metaG_FD_190356 | JGI IMG/M metagenome (GOLD analysis project Ga0268266, IMG submission 190356) | Switchgrass rhizosphere microbial communities from Kellogg Biological Station, Michigan, USA - KBS S1-3 metaG (SPAdes) (version 2) | ecosystem: Host-associated > Plants > Roots > Rhizosphere...
CGCTCGGAGACCACGGTACGTTCATAGGTCGCAATGGCCTTGGCGAGCGTCTTCGCACTCATCCCTTCCTGGGGAAAGGCGGCGGCGAACAGCGGCTTGTATTCGCCGATGGAATTGAGCCGTTCCATCAGTTGCTCGAGCGGCATGTTCATCTCGCCGGCGGCCTGGATCGGACCGAGCGCCTGCTCTTCAAGGTCCCCCAGCCGGCCGTCCCACATGAAGATCGCGCCCCACGCGGCATTGACAATGGTCGGCGAATGGCGGCCGAGCTTGGCCATGCCATGGCCGACGCCGACCGCCAGGCCGTCGCCCCAACCGAAGCCCGGGCTGTGACAGCTTGCGCAGGATTGCGCTGACGTCACCGAGATCCGTGTATCGAAATAGAGCTTCTTGCCGAGCGCGGCCTTTTCGGGCGTGTAAGGATTTTCCTTCGGAAACGGGATCGTTGCCGGCCGCTTGTACTGCGCCTTCATCGCATCGATTCCGGGCGCAGCCTTCGCACCGAGATCGATGCGCCGGGTTTCACCGACGATGACCGCGCCGAAGCCGATGCTGGCAAAGCCGAGTGCTCCAAAACCGGCTACGGCAACGGCCGTTGCTAGCAGTGCTGATCGACGAGGGAAGACTTCCGACATGCCGCGTCCTCGAATGTTTCGCTGGTGGCCGTTAGAAAATGTGGCGTGCGAGCGAATGCGCAGTTGTTGGCCTCACGATAAATGCCAATGGTTAATCCAGTGTTCGGACCGTTCACTCGCTGTTCGGAAGTTCTATGAAAACGCCCTCGCAGCGCTTGCCAATGCGGCGACCGGATTTTTCGACCAAGGAGAAAAACAGTTATTGCCACTTTTTCCCGTAAAAATACGGGCGGAAAAAATCAGCTTGTGAATCCCTCGCGCCCTCAGTGACCGCGAGGGTCTATAATTTCTGGATGCCATCATCTGGATCAAAGCAAGGGTCAGAGGGCCCATACGCAAGCTCATCAATCCATATCGACGTTGATCAATCTATGCGTCGCGCGTGGACCTGCCGGCAGGTGGGTCGCGGTCGGCACTCGTCGCAGTCCACGGGAGCATCGATGGCATATTTGGCGAGCTGGCTAAGTGCTTGAACCGTACCGGCCGGCAATATGCCCGGGGCGCGCTGTTTGTGTTGGCCCATCGGGCCGCTGCCCTCTTGAACAGGGTCGGGGCGACCAACTGTGTGGTTACAACGCGAAAACACCCTGAAACGGATTCCAGGGCGTTTGCGACGTTTGCTCAAGGTGATCTGGGTCTTATCGTCGCCCCGTCTTCTTCTTGGCGCGCTTCTTACCGGGCATCATCTTTTTGACCGCCTTGGCGGTAGAGCTGGCGGCATTCTTCACCGTTCGAGCAGCGCCCGACATCATCGATGAACTCTTCTTTGCCTTTTTAGCTTTCTTAGCCATCGTTACCTCCGTTTGGATTTTTTGGCTTTCTTCTGGGCCTTCTTTTTCGACGCTTTCTGGGCTGCGTTCTTGGACTTCTGTGCCTTCTTCGCCGCCTTTTTGCCGGCGATCTGTTGGACGGGCTCCTTCGCTTTCTTCGGCCTCTTAGCTGCCTTCGCAACCGTCTGGGCAGCCTTCTTCACTGGGGCGGGGGTCTTCTTGGCCGCCGTCTTACGCACACGCTTTGCTACGGAACGTACCGCGCCCTCAGCCAAGGCACCCGCAGCCGTGGCCAGCAAATCAGTCATCTGCTCGGCTATGGGCTTCTTGGGTTGTTCGGGCTGGGCGCCGGCCGCTTGTTCTTCAATCTGCTTGGTATCGTCCACTGAACCCTCCATGGCAGCGCAACTGTAAAATGATTCGCAAACAGAAAGCCCCTGCACGAGGGCTCGGCCATTGTTATCCCGAGTAAGCGCCTAATGATACACCCGGAACCACCTGCCGATGCTATTCTCAAACGCGCGTATAAAGACCCCATCATAGGTAGGAAGTAAACTTCCCAAGGTGGAGACCTCGGCGGTCCTCCAAGCCCGGTGCCGTTCGGCTATGTCGAAGAATTTGCCTTCAGCGTTCTACCGCCCCAGTTGACCGGCACAGGACGCCGAGACCCCGCCCAGCTCGATCGCCCCTCCACACGGGCGAAGATGCCGGACTTTGCTGCCGTGCAATTGCGCTGATTGATAGTAGCAAGAAATTGGTAGCCTCTCCGGTCATTGGAAGCTTGCGGATTGACAGGTCAGACCGCCCACGCTTGCTTATTCTGCTGCCAGCTTGGCAGGCGACGGAGGATACCAGCACACGCAGCGATTCCGCCCTTCAGCTTTCGCCTCATAGAGGGCTTGGTCGGCCGCGCCCATCAGAGAATCCGCTCCGGACATACTCACCGACGCTTCGGCGACACCGATGCTGGCCGTAATCTGGAAATGCGCATCATGGGCTTTCAAAGTCTGGCCGGCGATGTGCTTGCGGATGCGCTCGGCCACGATCTTTGCCCGGGACAGGCTCGTTTCTGGCAGCAGAACGGCGAACTCCTCGCCGCCGACGCGGCCGACAATGTCGGATTTCCGCTTGCCTTTCAGGCATGCGCTGGCCATTGCCTTGATCGCGTCGTCACCCACAGCGTGCCCGTAGCGATCGTTGACGGTCTTGAAGTGATCGATATCCACCATCAACACCGAAACAGAGCGGTAATAGCGTTGGAAACGGCTCCACTCCGCCTCCAGCGCGGTCAGAAAGTGCCGACGATTGTAGAGACCGGTTAGTGGGTCCGTGGTCGCGAGCCGCTCGAGCTTCTCTGCATTCCGAATGAGGTCGGTGACGTCGTAGTAGGTGATCATGCGCCCGCCGCCGACCATGTTGGTACAGTGCGCCCGAAGGCGCCGCTGATCTGGGGTCTGCAGCTCGCGCACATGATCGCCGGCCTTCACCTCCGCGAGTCGCTTGGCGGCAAAGCTGGAAAGTTCCTTCGCAGGCAGGTTCGGCTCGATGGCCCGCCTCGCGCGAGTAATCAGCGAGCTATAAGAAGGCCGAGCCGCCGCCTGCTTTTCGCTGATCTCCCAGAACTGCCTCACTTTCCGGTTCATGAAGGTGGCGTGTAGATCTGCGTCAAGCAATAGGACCCCATCCTGGACATTTTCGAGCGCGTCGCGGAGCACCTTCAGTTCGTCCGCCTGACGGACGATATCGGTGACTTCCATGTAGCTCAACATGCGGCCGCCATCGGGCAGTGGCGTACACTGCATCCGGATGACGTCCCCTCTCGTCCGCCGTAGATCGAGTTGCAGGTTCTCATTTCTTGTGATGCGCTCGATGCGCTCGGCGACATAGGTTTCAAGCCGGTCCACCGGCACTTCATAAGCGCCAGTGTCGCGCCCGTGAAACATCAGGGCGGCAAAGGACGGGTGGCGGTCGGCGACCTCGTCGGGAAGCGCCCACATCGACCTGAAGGCCCGGTTGATGAAGCGGGCGTTCAGTTTCGGGTCGAGCAGCACAATGCCGAGCGGCACGACATCAAGCGCCGCGCGCAGCGCAAGCATCTGGCTGCGGAGTCCATGGTCTCCGCCGCGATCTGCCGACGCTTTCTCGTCGGGCGGTCGCGTCGGCGGTCTGCCGCGTTTCGAACGTCACCCCAAGCTGCTTTTCGGATTGCCAGACTAGCTTGCAGGGCAGCAGCGCGCGTTCGCTGGCGATTGATAACTGAAAGTGCTCAGGAACGCCGAGTCCGCTCTCCAGTTCGATCGAGGCGCCGTCGTCCGTGATCCGCCGCACCACGCAGTCGATTGTTGATAGACCGAAGTTGAAGATTACCTTGCCGGTTAGAAATGTGCGGCCTCGGATTTTGAAAGAGAGCCCTGACATGACTGCGTTCCAGTGGGCCTCCAGTCAACTCCGGCGGGAATACTATGCGCTTAAAAATTTGCCTGAAGCGTGGGATTTGGTTAACGACTGGTTCTCAGAACGATAGGTTGCCTCAGGTTTTCGCAATCGCGCGCGCGCAATTTTCACTGCAATACTTTTAATGCCTGAAACATAACGTCCGCCTTGTCCAAATAGCCGACCAATTGAAATCGCGCCGCGCATGAGCTCAGGCACGGGTTACCGGCGTCAAATTCCGAAATGACAGAGTCGAACGTAACTAGCTATTAACTAAGTTGGATTATCTGGAGAGTGGGCATTCGGGGAGCGTGTGCTGGCTTGCTGGCCAGCCGGCAGTTTAGGCGTGGACCCATGGCCCTTGACCCCGAAGAGTTTGTCACCTTGACAGATCACGGCTCGATGAAACTACGCGCGGCCGTATTGCGTGCGATGACGTTGCTGCCAAAGGAACGCAAGCAGACAACAATCGTCCGCGAGGGTGAACCGGCGATCCTGAATTTCGAGCAGATCAAGAGCCTTGCGGCGCAGTGGAAAGAACGGCCCGCGCCAATGGACTGACTAATTTGCCGCACTGGTTTCAGTCGGGCCGTCAACAGCGAAAGCCAAATGAATACGTCAGTCGGTGTTCGGTTCGGGGAAGTCCCAACTCTGGTCGAGCTCAACGCAGCGGATTGGCACGACGTCTAACGACGTGCGACCGTCCCACAGCACGACCGCGTTGGCTTTGTTGGCGGTCACGCATTCGACCGCGCCGCGCCGAGGATGCAAAGCAGGCACTCACGCGAAGCAAGCCCGCGCAGCGGCTAAGAGCCGGCGCGGAAGTTGACGCTTCCCCTCGGCGTTCTTTTTTGATATCCCCAATTCATGGCAAGGTTAGTTAAAGATATCAAAAAACCGCGCGGACGCCCCAGGACTACGGGAACTGGCACCCCCCTATTGGTTAGGATGCACGGCGAACAAATTAGGGCGATCGACAAATGGCGCGATGATCGGGAAGTGACGCGCGCCGAAGCTATCCGCCGGCTGGTTGAGCTGGGGCTGAGGGCTAAAAAATAGGAGGTACAGTTTGAGCCGAGTTTATTTTCTCGTTTTGATTTCAGTGTTTTTTTGCAGTTTTGTTTTTCCACTCGACAGCGCGTTCTCCGGAATAAGTCCAGAGTATAAAGAGGCTGCGCAAAGGCGTCAGGGTGAGATCGCGCGGCAAATGTTCTGCAGCGAAAAAGCAGGCAAAGAAAAAGTTATGAAGCGCGATCTTGCGTCCTTCGTTGTTGGCTGCATGGATGCAAGAGAGAGCTGAACAAGCGATCAAAAAATAGGCCTGAGGCTCGAGTTGCGCCATCCGCCGTCTGGTCGAGCTGGGGCTGAAGGCTAAGAAATGACCAGGCCGTGGACTGAGGCCGATCTCATTCGGCTCAAAAGGATGGTGAGGCAAAAAGCCAGCGCGGCCGATATTGCGAGGTTCCTCTGCAGGCGAGTGGGATCTGTAAAAGCTAAGATCCGCGAGATTGGGCAAGTCCCCTGGAAGAGTTGGGGTTTAAAGGCTAAGAAATAGGAGCAAAAATGTGAACCGAGTTTATCTCATCGTTTTAGTTACAGCGTTTTTTTCTAATTTTGTCTTTTCATTCGATACGGCAATTGCCGGTGTAAGCTCCGAGTACAGCGAGGCCGCGCAAAAGCGGCAGGCTGAGATTGCCCGGCAGATGTTTTGCAGCGAAAAAGCCGGTAAAGAAAAGATTATGAAGCGCGAACTCGCGTCGTTCGTAATTGGCTGCATGGATGCAATTGAGAGAGCTGAACAAGCGATCAAAAAATAGCGTTGAGCGGGCCGCTTGTCGATCTGGGGCTGAAAGCGAGGAGAAAGAACTAGTGCCAGGGGGAAGCAAGGGCTGGACGCTCTCTGATGACGAATTACTTCGCAAACTTGCGATGGAGAACTACTCTTCCGTAGATATCGCAATTGAGCTGAAGCGTTCCGTACCGGCGGTAAAATCCCGGGCTCGTCGTCTTGGAATCCCGCTCGGCGCGCTTAGTCCGAGGTAGCATGCCGATCTCCGAGGATTTGCTCAGCGTAATTCCGGTAGGAGAAGAAAACGCGGTCACAGGCCGTCTGCTATGGAAGCAGTTGGGTATGTGGTCCTTGGCGGCAGTTAAAGCAACCGTCGAGGGTTTAATCGCGCGAAAGCGCGTTATGCGAGAAGCGCAACAGACGAGCTTGTATTACCGGCCGCACGGCGGGCCGAAGGCTAGGCTGGAATGAAAGGCTGGAAGTGAACCCAAGATCCCGACGTTCTACTTTTGATTATTGGCGTCCTGATCATCTTAATCTGGATTGTTATGCAGGTACGGCTCAGATTTCGCGCTGGGCGAAAAGCTACTTTCGCTTGTTGCCGTGATCGGAACTCTCCCGAGGTAGCCATCCGCTGGCTAGCCGAGCTCGGACCAAAGGCCAGGAAATGACCACTGGTAATCCAAGCGCAAATATGAGCCAACGAGCGATCTTGCAGTACCTCAGCTTGACCGACTGGAAGCTGGCCCACCGCCTCCCAGTCCCGGCAGGAGAAATGATGCTGAGTCGGCTAATTAGCCAGGGTTGGATCGAAATCCAAGGCAAGGACCATAACACTGTGGTCAGGCTTACAGTGGCGGGGCTTAAGGCGACGCGGTCGAAAGTTAAATGATCCGCCGGCTTGTTGAGCTGGGGCTGAGGGCTAAGAATGAATGTGGACGACCTGCGGGAGCTAGGTGGGATGGCGGCGAAGCTGGAGTCTACCATTCAAAAACTGCCGGCGGTGAAGCGCGATGAACTGCTCGGAGACATCCAGAGGATCCGTGCGCATCTGACCGCTTTGCTTTCAGTTACTCGTCGAAGCCTATGATAGTGTTCCCTTTGCGATTCGATCAAAGGGAACGAGCAAATGATGGAGTTCGAGCCAACCACCTGGCGATCTGAGTTCGCTTGGTTCGTCGCCGCGCTGTTGGCGATGTCGGTAACCTCTGCGGTCATCCTCAATTTGTTTCGTGGCTGATGTGCAGAATTTCGAGAGGCAGCGAATGAGAACGCTGTTGATTCTAATAACGGTCTGCTTTTCAGCTGCCGCCTTCGCTCAATCCCCACCGCCGAAAGCCGGCAAGGCAAGAGCGCAACCAAAGCCGCAGACGCCGATGGGATGCAAGCTTGTGGGAACGGTCAAAGGGACAAAGATTTGGGCCGGAGACTGCGCAGACGCTGCGGGACTTAGAGGCGCCGTCCCTGGAGCCGCACCGGCGGCCGAAGGTGCCCCTCTGTCGCCGCCTGAGCCAGCGGCGAGCCCCGTCCCAGCAGATCAAAGCAGTAGAGCTGGAAGGTGAAGGCCGCAAAATGAATAGACGGTTGTCGTAGGGTTCTTATCGCTTATTGCCCGCGCCTCGCAATTGCCCAGCCAGACGCTTGCCGGCGCCAAGGCTCCGAGCCGGGCGTGTTTGCCCAGCCATTGCCGCGCAAAGCCAGAGGCCGTTCTGCGCAATAATAAATAATAAACGGTGAAAGGCGGCATGGCGCCAGGCCTCGACTTCGTGCAGGGCGAGATCGGCCGATCTCGTCGCCTGGGCAACATTTCCCGCTTTTGATCTCCGCTCAAAATAAGCTGCGCGTGGCTTCCCATCTGTAATCGACATGTCGCGTTGGTTCGGGCGACCGCGCGGGTTCGACAACTCTCGCCGCATCGGTAGCACGCGACGGCTCTGGCGCACGGCTAAGCATCGGCACGCGTCTCGGTTCGGGCGAAAAGTCGCGCCTGATGCCGGTCAGGATCGCAGACACAGAGCTATGGTCGTCATGGCCCATCGGGCGATGGTGGCGCGAGGGCCTTAACAAATGGTTAGTTGGATCCGTTGTTCTACCGAGAACATCGAGTTCCGCCGCTCGTAATTTTACCGAGAACATTCCGTCAGGCGGCGAAGTGCCGAACATTACAAAGTTGACTGACGCGCAATATCAGCAACAAAGCACATCGGGCCACAAACCCACGGCCTTGTGTGGCCTGAATTTCCGCGATCTTGCGCACTTCCTGCCATAGCTCAATAGGCGCCCCCGCAAGGTCGTTTCTCCCGCAGCATCCGTGCTGGCGATAACCTTGATAGGCTCGAAGTCGCCAACCTGCTTGTTTGTGTTCGGCAGCAAACACTAGCGTTGGTCTTTTCAGCTTGCTCTGCCCCAATGATGTTCTCTGCGCCCGCGACGAACATTCGGTCGACAGTGACGGTTAGCGCGTACATGACGCCAATCCGCGAGTGCAACAATTGGTCGAGTTAAGAAAGTGCTACCAGTCCGGCGATGGTACTGACGTGTTTAGTAGCAGTTCATTGAACGTGCCGAATTGTTGAGCTGGACCAGGGTGCTCGGACCGTCTGATAACTTGACGATGGAAAATAGTATATGGACGATCGAACACTTTAGCTGTCCCAATTGCGGCCTGCCTTACACCGCGACTAGGGAGCACCATCCAGATCCAGATAAGCATTCTGGGAGCTTCAAGTGTGAAGTTTGTGCGACCAAGGTCCACGCCTGGTCAGGCAACTACGATTTTTTCGATTGGAAGGTCGACCAAGTGAAGTCGCCCATGTTTGGGAAACGTTGGGGTTAATTGAGCTTGGATCGATACTGGCCCCAAAAGGAGGGCTGAATAACGGTTTCCAGATCTGTCGCCTCGTATTCCGCTTGCCCCTCGGCACGCCCAGCGATCCGAAGTCTTCCGGTACGAGATAAACGGCCGGTGAAATGGAGGGTGTCCAACCGGTTCTATGTATAGCACCTTCGATATTACCCACAACTAGCATTGGAACTAAAAGGCGCAGCGTGCATTTGAGCGAGCGGTAAGCCGTGATGTTGGATTGAGGCCCGACGTCGGTCGGCTGGCCCAGAGCGGGCCGGTGGATGCATTGATGAGGAGGGAAGAAAATGGCAATGACCTATGCTGGCTCTAAGACCGAGCCGGCAATCCGTAGAGCGAACGGCTCCACACGGGGGTGGCGGATAAACAACGATGCTGTCGCTCTGGCGGTATACATAGCCTTCACTTTGCCGTTTCTTGTCCTCCTGTTGATTTTGGCCACTAACCTTTTGCCCTAAAGCTCAGCTCGCCTGCCCGGCAGACGGGCGGGAGTACGCGTGAGCTCAGCGATCAAGGCACCGGCCGCTTACGCGCTGTGCCATGTAGCGCAATGAGCAGGAACAAGTGGATCGCGGAAGTTTATCTCGTTAGGACAGCCAGTGAAGATCCTCCCGTCATCACTTTAGAACTAAAAAGCCTTCCGCAGTTTCGTATTCCTAGCCACAAGTACATCATCGAAATCGGCGATTAACAAAACTTTCGACTTCAGTTGAGCGGGTATCAGTGCCAACACATCGTCGATGGGTTGTGTGCTAGTTGGCACAGGGAACCAAAGTCTGCGCCCCGACACAGGATGCGGCGCTGTGATTGCGTTCGTGCTGGCGTCGAGGCTGATCAAGTCCGGGAGATCGTTTCGGCGTAGTGAGGCGGTGGCGCCGGCACGAACTATCACACGCGAACTACTTCTTGAGGACGCCCGCATCTGTATTGCCGAGGCTCTGCGTGGCTGCCTTTGCTGCGGGGGTGTCAACGGCATTGCCGTGCGACGCCGGTGCGGAGCCAGCGCCACTCGTCTGCGGGGCTCCTAGGTTGTTGCCGGTTGTGCCTTTGCTGAGAGCATTCGCAGTATTAGGACCCGGTGATCCTCCCGTCCCGTTGATTGTGCTGCCGTTCGACCTGCCCCGGATGCCCCGGCAGATGTCCCACCGGAACTTTGCGCAAGAGCGCAAGAACAGGCCGCGAGGCTGACGCTCAAGGCGATACAAATGGCCTTCATCGAAACCTCCGAAAGTGAGCCAGCCAGCCCCTGATACCGCAGAACAACCGGGACAACCGAATGGCAGGGTTCCCGTTCCTATTGCAGGAACGAATTGACGATCGCATGCTTTGAAATCGCTTAGAGTGTTAGCTGTGGAGTGTCGAATGCGTACGTCGAAATGGACGTTTTCCATCGTGTCGGAATGGGCCAATCATCGCCAATGGGCGGCGCGCTTGGTGTAACTGTGTCCTTCCAGCGCAAAAAGCCGCCCGCAGTCGGGACTAAAAGTTCCTATCCGGGCTTCATCGAACCAGCATTGGCTAGCCCGATCAAGAAGGTGCCTGGCGGCGATCGCTGGCTGCACGAGATCAAGTTCGACGGCTACCGCGTCCAGGTGCACGTTGTTAACGAGGCCGTAAAAGTTTTCACACGCCGCGGCCACGACTGGACCAAACGCTTTCGAAAGATTGCTGATGATGCTTGGCACATCGCCGCTCGGTCCGCGATCCTCGACGGCGAGGTGCCGGCGGCGGATGGCTCAACCGATTTCTCCGTCTTGCAAAACGAATTAAAGGGCCAGTCGACAAAGATCGCGCTGGTCACCTTCGATTTGCTTTATCTAAACGGCCACGACTTGCGAACGTTGCCGCTGGTCGAGCGGAAAGCTCAGTTGAAGAACGTCATTCAGCACACCGACATTCAAATCAGCGAGAGCTTTGAAATCGACGGCGCTGAGGTATTTGCTCACGCCTGCAAGGTCGGCCTTGAGGGGGTGGTCTCCAAGGTTCGTGACAGCAGCTATGTTTCCGGCCGCGGCAATAACTGGGTGAAGAAAACCTGCGCCCAACGCGAAACGCTTACGATCGCGGGGTTCGCCCTAGATGGCAGCGATTGGGATGGCATCTTTGTCGGCCGACGCAAGGACTCCGATCTCATTTATGCAGGCAAGGTCGACCACGGCTTCGATAAGCAATCGGCCGCCGACTTGCGTAATCGTCTCACGCCGTTGATCCGCAAAACCCAGCCCTACAACAAGCGGATCGCCCACAAGGGCATCTGGGTCGAACCACAGTTGATGGCCGAGATCGAATACCGCGCGAAATCAGCCGAGGGAAAAGTCCGTCACCCCTTTTTCAAGGGCATAAGGGAGGACGCATGAAACCGCGTGATCTAGCCGATCGAGCATATGAGTTGCGGCAGTTTCGACGTCTCGATCCGGACGGCTTTCTTCGCAAAACTTTCACGCTCCCGCTCGACGATGCGCGCGCCAAAGCGCGCGAATTTCTTCGAGAATTTCCGCCTGGCGGCTACATGACTACCGTTGAACATTGGCAGCAATTGCCGGATGGGCAAATTCAATTCACGATGCGCCGGCTACCGACTGCGGATTAATTGAAGGGCGAAGAAATGGTTCAAGCTAAGCGCTTTAACGTATGACCCCCGAGCCGCCCAGTGAGTTCGATAGAGACGAAGTCATCGTCTGCATGGTGATCGCCGTCTGCCTCGGCAATGCAATGATATCGGTCATCTACCGTGTTCTGGGCTAGTCGAGGGTATAGTTGTCAATGAATTTGAAACGACCTTGGACCGCAGAAGATGACCGCCGACTGCTGGCACTACGTGCTACGGGACGTTCTTCCAGATCAATCGGCGTTGTTCTCAAGCGAAGTTCGAAGGCAGTAGATGGCCGGCTGCGCATTTTGCGGAGGCGCGATCGCGATGATGCGAGTGCCGATCCGGATGTAGCGCCATGAGCGGGAACAAGTGGATCCTGGAAGTTTATCTCGTTAGAACAGCCAGTGAAGATCAACCGGTCATCACTTTAGAATCTAAAAACCTTCCGCAGCTTCGAATTGCACTCAACAATTTCCCTGATCACAAGTACATCGTTGAAATGCCGGCCAGCGCTACTGCCGCGGATCGGGTCGCCATCCTCGACCTGAGGGCGCAAGGCTTCGACATCGCGATCTGCGCCTAACGGTCAGCTTTAATCGAGCTGGATCGGCTCCAGCAGGTCTGGTTAGGACCGTTCCTATGCGTCTGGCCATAAAGGAGCGACCCGGCGGTTCGACAGGGTGACTGCGTTATCGAACTCCAAGCCTAAGGTGTTCCGCTTGATCCAAACTATCCGACAGTTGCGAACGACACGATCATTTGCGGTCATCAGCTTGAATGTTTTCGGAATGGACGTGGCGTCACTGACCTCGATGGCCGCACCTTCTTGGGAGATGTTGACAATCGTGCAACGCGTGCTGAACCCCATGTGGGAGACATAGGCCGTTTGGCTGATATTCTCGCGTTGCGATTTTCGTCGTTCTTCCACACTAGCACCGAGGATTTCGCACGCGAGGGAACACAGGCGCTCGCATGAGCTCCGAACCATCAAGCTAGGACCACGCGGTTAACGAAAAGCTCGTCTACGCCTTCTCGTCTTGGCCATTGATCTTCGAGAACGCTACCGGCAAACTGGAACAATCCGCCGGAAACCGGCCGTTAAGCATGCCTCCACGGACTTGTGACCCGAACTCACGCCTTGAACGTTTGCAAAGAATATTCTGCGAGCATGGCGCCGAAACGAAGAGGTCTGCCTTGCGAGAAGGTGATTACAGCGTTTGGTTTCGGACGCGGGGCGGTACCGGCACCGCCCTCGTTCGCGTGAAGGATGGCCGGATAATTGGCGGCGATGCCTTTCTCGATTACGAGGGCTCGTATCGTCTGGACGGCAAGAATTTTGAAGCGGTGATAAATACAAAACGCCACACGGATGGCCCGCCAACGTGGTTTGGGATGGACGAAGTGACGATCCGTGTCTTAGGCAAGTCCACTGGAAGAATTTCCGCGGGCTCCGCCACCGTCGATCAATGTCCCGGACTGCCGCTCGATGTCACGCTGATGTGGATCGAG
>Ga0268266_10004964_pt1 | contig 12591 bp, 12 predicted proteins | sample KBSS13metaG_FD_190356 | JGI IMG/M metagenome (GOLD analysis project Ga0268266, IMG submission 190356) | Switchgrass rhizosphere microbial communities from Kellogg Biological Station, Michigan, USA - KBS S1-3 metaG (SPAdes) (version 2) | ecosystem: Host-associated > Plants > Roots > Rhizosphere...
CGCCGTGGTGGCGCGCGAAGGCCCAATTGAACAGGGCGCTGCGGACGTTGCCGACGTGGAGGTTGCCGGTCGGGCTGGGTGGGAACCGGACGCGGACGTCCGACGGCTGCAGGTCGCCGAGGACCGGATCGCTCATCTCTTCACCACCGTGTTCGTCAGCGCGCCGAGCCCCGCGATGGACACCTCGACCTCGTCACCTGGCTGCATCGGGCCGACCCCCTCGGGCGTTCCGGTCAGGATGACATCGCCGGGCAGCAGCGTCATCACGCTCGTGATGTGGGCGACCAGGGTGGGGATGTCGAAGATCAGGTCCTTGGTCGAGCCGTCCTGCACGAGGTCGCCGTTCAGGTGGGTCTGGATGCGGACGCCGTCGGCGAAGCTCTGCGGGTCGAGATCGGTCTCGATCCAGGGGCCCAGCGGGCAGAACGAGTCGAAGCCCTTGGCCCGCGTGAACTGCACGTCCTTGGACTGCAGGTCGCGAGCCGTCACGTCGTTGCCGACCGTGTACCCGAAGATCACGTCGGTCGCCTGCTCCGGCGGGACGTCGCGGCAGATGCGGCCGATCACGATCGCGAGCTCGCCCTCGTAGTCCACGCGCTCGGATTGGGGCGGGTAGAAGATCTGGTCGCCGGGACCGATCACCGAGGTGTTCGGCTTGAGGAACATCAGTGGCTCCTCGGGGACGTCGTTGCCCAGCTCGGCGGCGTGCGCGGCGTAGTTGCGTCCGATCGCGACGACCTTGCTGCGCGGGATGACGGGTGCCAGCAGGCGCACGTCGTTCAGCCGGTGCTCGGTCTGGGTCGGCTGGATGCCGGCGTACAACGGATCACCGGCCAGCTCGACGACGACGCTGTCCTCGGCGGGCTGCCCGAACTCGTCGACCTCACCGCTCACGACGCCGTACGTCGGGTCGTCCCCCCTGGTGAACCTGGCGATGCGCACGGGCCCGAGCCTATCCATCGCCGTTCGTCGGCCCGTCATCCGTCCGGCCTAGGCTGATCGGCGTGAACGACGTGCTGGAGCGAGGAGCCGAGGGCGAGAGCTTCCGCGACGAGGACTGGTACGCCGAGGACATCGGCCCGGTGCGGTTCGTCGACTGCGTGTTCACCGACGTCGACCTCACCGAGGCGACGACGAACGGCACGACGTTCGAGGGCTGCACGTTCCACACCTGCCGCTTCAACGCCTCGACCCATCGGGCGACGGCGTTCGTGGGCTGCGACTTCCGGCGGACCAGCTTCTTCACCGCGACGCTCGACGGCTGCAAGCTCACCGGCTCGGTGTTCGCCGACTGCACCCTGCGGCCGATCACGATCGTCGGTGGCGCGTGGGGGTCGGTGACGCTGCGCGGCGCGGGGCTCGCGGGTCTCGACCTGTCCGACGTCGATCTCCGCGAGGCCGACCTGTCGATGGCGGACCTGACCGGAGCGGTGCTCGCCGGTGCCCGGCTCGACGGCGCGAGCGTGCGCGAGGCCGACCTGACGCGGGCCGATCTCCGTCGTGCGTCGGTCGACCGCGTCGACCTCTCGTCGGCGACGCTGAGAGAGACCCGGATGGACCTGCAGGCGGCGGTGATGCTCGCGGAGCTGCACGGTGCCGTCGTCGAGCTCGGAGAGTGAGCGCGTGATCGGGGAGGAGCAGGCCATTGCGTATCGCGACCGCCTCGCGCCGTACGTCGAGCCGCACCTGGCCCGACGACGCGCCGGCGTGCCGCACCCGGTCCACGACTTCCTCTTCACCTACTACTCCTTCTCGCCGGCCAAGCTGCTCGACTGGCAGCCCGGCTGGCCCGCGTCGGGCACGCCGGCGCTGCTGGAGAAACGACGCCCGCTGATCACCTCGACCCTCGAGCTGCTGCGGGCCACCGCGGGACGGGCTCCGGCGCTCGCCTGCTTCGGGCTGCACGAGTGGGCGATGGTGCACCGCGCCGACGAGACGCGACATCCGGTGCCGTTGCGGCTGGGGGCCGTGGGCACCGACGAGGTGGTGGAGTCGCACCGGATCACGTGCTCGCACTTCGACGCCTTCCGGTTCTTCACTCCGGCGGCCGTGCCGCTCAACGAGCTGCGGCCCGGCCGCGACGACCGACGGGCGTACGAGCAGCCGGGCTGCCTGCACGCGACGATGGACCTCTACAAGCACGCCTTCCGGCTGTGGCCGCTGGTCGGGTCCGACCTCGTCGCCGACTGCTTCGAGCTCGCCTGGAACGTGCGGATCATCGACATGCGAGCCGCGCCGTACGACATGGCCGGCACCGTTCTCGATCCGACCGGCGAGCCGTGGACACCGATCCGGATCGAGACGCCGGAGGGCAAGCAGGAGTACGCCGCCCAGCAGCGGCGGTTCATCGAGCGAGCCGCGCCGCTGCGCGCCGAGCTGCTCGGGCAGTGCGAGCGACTGCACGCCGAAAGCCGCCGTCGAGTGGTCTCCTAGGCTGGGACCATGGACGACCGGGTGCTCCAGCACTTCCTCGGGTCGGACGGCCGGCTGCGGACGATCCCGACGAAGCACCACAAGCTGCTGGTGGTGCTCGACCACCTGGCCCAGGAGTTCGAGCCGGGCCGGACCTACCCCGAGGCCGAGGTCAACGACATCCTGCAGCGCCACCACCCGGACTACGCCGCGCTGCGCCGCTACCTCGTCGAGAACGCCTTCCTCACCCGCGAGGACAACCAGTACTGGCGCTCCGGCGGCACCTTCGACGTCTGACGTCCGCGCGGTCACCAGCCGGGTGGGTGGCGGTCCGCCCAGGGGGCGGCGGCCTCGACCTGCGCGGCCAGCGACAGCAGCAGCTCCTCCTCGGTCGGCCGCGCCGCGAGCATCACGCCCACGGGAAGTCCGGTCGGAGTCCAGTGCAGCGGCAGCGAGACGGCCGGCATCCCGGTCACGTTCCAGGCGGAGGTCCAGGGGGTGAAGGCCTTCTGCGCCTCGAAGTCCGCCGCCGGGTCGTCGTCGTTGCGCAGGGCACCGACCGGCAACGGTGGTACGGCGAGCGTCGGCGTGAGCACGGCGTCGTACGGCGCGAGCGCGGTCAGGCAGTCGGCCGCGTAGCGCCGCATCGCACCGAGGGCGAGCCCGAACTCCGGGCCGGAGAACGCGCGACCCTGCTGCGCGAGCCACCGAGTCAGGGGGCGCAGCAGCCCTTCGGTGCCCGGCGGTGTCGGCGAGAGCGCGGTCAGCACCGCCCAGCAGGTCTCGAAGGTCGACACCGCCTCGCGCGGCATCGGCACGGCGACGTCCTCGACCTCGTGCCCGAGCGAGGCGAGCAGGGTCGACGCCGACTCCCAGGCGGCCACGCACTCCGGGTCGACCTCCGCGTCGGCGATCACGGGCTCGATGAACCGGGCCACCCGCAACCGCCCCGGCGGCCGGTCGCACGCCGACACGAACGGCGCGGACGGCGGCGGCGCCCACGACGGGTCGCCCGGACGATGGCCCGCGAGGACATCCAGCATCGCGGCCGCGTCCCGCACGGTGCGTGCCAGCGTCCCGGCGGTGGCGAGCCCGGTGATCTCGCCGTACATCGGCCAGCCGCTGATCCGACCGCGCGTCGGCTTCAGCCCGACCAGCCCGCAGCACGACGCCGGGATGCGGATCGAGCCGCCGCCGTCGGAGCCCTGGGCGACGGCCACGAGTCCGGCAGCGACCGCCGCGGCCGCACCACCCGACGAGCCGCCGGCCATCCGGGTGCGGTCCCACGGCGTCACGGCCGGCGGCGCGACGTCCGGCTCGGTGTAGCAGGGCGAGCCGAACTCCGGCGTGTTCGTCTTCCCGAGACTGACCATCCCGGCCGCCTCGATGGACAGCGTGATCCCGTCCGACGTGTCGGGCACGAAGTCGGCGTACGCCGCCGACCCGAACGTCGTGCGGACGCCTGCCGTCAGGTTCAGGTCCTTGATCGCCGTCGGTACGCCGTGCAGTGGCCCGGCGCCGTCCGGCAGCGGAAGCATCGCGTCCGCCCGCGCCAGCGCGAGATCCGGGGTGCGGGTCACGAAGGCGCCGACCTCGTCGGCACGATCGAGGTAGTGGGCCGCCAGCTCACGCGGCGACACCTCGCCCCGGCGTACGGCGTCGCCCTGCTCCAGCGCGGTCAGGTCGTGGAGCTCGCTCACACCCCCGACGCTAGCCGGGCCGGACGGATAGTACGGATCACGCGGCCGGTGGAGACCCGCCGTGGAGCGGTCACGTGATCCGTACTATCGCGACGTCGCCCGGTCAGCACGGCGCAGACCGAAGGTGATCCCGTCGACCAGGGCCTCCCAGGACGCCTCGATCACGTTGTGCCCGACGCCGACGGTCACCCACGACACCTCGCCGTCGGACGTCTCGATCAGGACCCGGGTGATCGCGTCGGTGCCGTGACCCTGGTCGAGGATCCGCACCTTGTAGTCGATCAGCTCGAACTTCGCGACCGCCGGGAACGCCTGCACCAGCGCTTGCCTGAGCGCCTGGTCGAGCGCGTTGACCGGCCCGTTGCCCTCGCCGGTCTCGACGTACCGCACCCCCTCGGCGACCAGCTTCACCGTCGCCTCGGAGACCGCCTCCTCACCCGGCCGGGCGTGCGTCAGCGTCTCGGTGATCACCCGCCACGACTCGACCGTGACGTATGTCGGGCGCCGGCCGTCGGCCTCTTCGGCGAGCAGCAGCTCGAACGACGCGTCGGCGGCCTCGAAGGTGTAGCCGCGCGCCTCCATCTCCTTGACCCGGGCGGTCACCCGGTCGACCAGGTCGCGGTCGCCGGACAGGTCGTAGCCGAGCTCGCGCCCCTTGAGCTCGATCGACGCCCGGCCCGCCATGTCGCTGACCAGCAGCCGCATGTCGTTGCCGACCCCGGTCGGGTCCATGTGCTGGTAGAGGTCGGGGTCGACCTTGATCGCGCTGGCGTGCAGCCCCGCCTTGTGCGCGAACGCCGACGCCCCGACGTACGGCTGGCGTGAGGCCGGCGGCACGTTGGTCACCTCGGCGATCGCGTGTGCGATCCGGGTGGCCTCGCCGAGCAGACCGTCCGGGAGCACCGACCGGTCGAGCTTGAGCTGGAGGTTGGCGACCACCGCGACCAGGTCGGCGTTGCCGGTGCGCTCGCCGTATCCGTTGATCGTGCCCTGGACGTGGGTCGCGCCCGCCTCCACCGCGGCCAGCGTGTTCGCGACGGCGCAGCCGGTGTCGTTGTGGCAGTGGATGCCCACCCGCCCCGACGTCGTCACCGCGGCGTCGCCGACGACGTCGGAGACCCAGCCGGGGAGCATCCCGCCGTTGGTGTCGCAGAGCGCGACGACGTCCGCACCCGCGTCGTACGCCGTCCGCAGGACCTCGAGGGCGTAGGCACGGTCGGCGCGGTAGCCGTCGAAGAAGTGCTCCGCGTCGAGGAACACCTGCTGCCCCTCCGCGACCAGGTGGCCCACCGTGTCGCGGATCATCTCGAGGTTCTCCGCGAGCGTCGTCCGCAGTGCGAGCTCCACGTGCCGCGGATGGGACTTGGCGACCAGCGTGACCACCGAGGCGCCGCTGTCGCGCAATGCTCCGACCAACGGGTCGTCCGCGGCACGTACGCCGGGTCGCCGGGTGGCGCCGAACGCCGCGAGGCGGGCGTGGCGCAGGTCGAGCTCGTCGCGGGCGCGGGCGAAGAACTCGGTGTCCTTCGGGTTGGATCCCGGCCACCCGCCCTCGATGAACCCGACCCCGAGCTCGTCGAGCTGCCGGGCGATGGCGAGCTTGTCGGCGACGGAGAGGTTGAGCCCCTCCTGCTGCGCGCCGTCGCGCAGCGTCGTGTCGTAGACGTGGAACTCGCCGTCGGTGTCCATCTGCTGCCGTCCTGGTCGCTCGTCGTGCTCGGGAGGTCGTGCCCGGAGAAACAAAAAGACCCCCCGTCGGGACAGGAGGTCTGCGCGTCGGGAGCTGCCGACGCGCTAGGTGATGATGATGGTGGTGCTCACACAGGACAGCATGACACCTGATCGGCACGGTGACCGGCCGGATCTCAGAATCCGACCGGCCACCGCGATGTCCGAGCGGTCAGCAGACCGTCTGGAAGTAGATGTCGGAGATGCCGATGAACGGGCCACCCCCGACCTTCCCGTCCTGCGCGTACGTGAAGCTCACCGCCGACAGCGTGCCGGACCAGCCGAGGTCGACGTTGCTGGCGTTGCTCGAGCCCGCCACCGGGCTGTTCGTGGTCTTGCCCCGGTAGGGATCCTTCGCCGTTCCCGAACCCTTGACGTTGGAGTGCTTGCTTCCGGTCCAGCCCGGCGTGTCGACGACCACGAGGTCCTCGTAGGCGTTGGTCGGGCTGCTGGTCTGCGAGTCGACGTCCAGCACGGAGAACTGGACGTTCTGGACCGGCTTGCTGAACGTGATCAGGACGGTCTGGCTGGTGTTGCTCCTGTTCTCACGGTCGTAGAAGCGCAGCACCTTGGACTGGCCGCCGGTCGCGGTCGAGGTGACCGTGCCGTTGCCGGTCGCGTACTCGCCGGTCGCGGTGATCGTCACCGTGACCCCGCTGACCGTGGTCGTGAGCGCCTTGCCGAGCTGGGTGCTCCCGTTGCTGAACAGGTCCCAGTCGAGCTTGCCGGTCTGCACGTGGCAGCCCGACGTGGCGGCGGAAGCAGGTGCGGCCACGGCGAGAGCCACGACCGGAACGCTCCACGCGGCACCCCGCGTGACGGCACGCCGGCTCGGGGCGTGCGAAATGGGCTCGTCAAGATTCGACGTCATGGAATCCCCCGGATTCAGAAGCTCTCCCCCTCAGAAGAGCGCCAGGCCCGCGCCCGGCAGTACCGACGTTACTGAACGACCGGACAGCGTGCGGGCAAGACGCCCGATCCGGAAGGCAAAACCTTCGCGCGACGGCCGGTTCAGCGACCGATGAGGGGCGGCCTTCCGAACGGCGCCCAGCCGACGTCCAGCGAGGCCTGGTGCCCGACGAACCCGGCCACTGCGACCAGCACCACGGTCAGGACCGCCCACCGACCGGTACGCCGGGCCACCGCGTGGGCCACCACCCGCACCGGCCACCGGACGTAGGACGCGCCTGGTCCGACCCAGAGTCCGATCGCGACGCCGACCCCGGAGACGAACAGCGTGCCGGCGGTGGACACGCCGGCGGCGTAGCAGAGCAACGCGCCGGCGATCCCGATACCGACCGCCCAGAGCGCGAGCAGCAGCGTGCCGGGAAGGGCGGCGACGAGGTACCACGGCGCCGAGAGCGGCGCGATCAGCACGTCGTACCACCGGGTGCCGCGGAGACGCCGGCGGTCACCGTGGGCGGTCACGGTCATCGTGCACGTGCGCAGCAGCCAGGAGACACCCAGCACCAGGGCCAGGCCCCAGTAGGGCCACTCGGAGATCATGGCGCCGGCGACGAGGGCGAGGGCCGCCACCACGAGACCCCGCCTCAGGCGGGCCGCCGGACCGGTCCGCTCGGGCAGGGGCGCCAGGTCGACCGGCAGGTCGTCGGGATCCTCCGCGTCGTCGCGGTCGTCCCAGAAGCCGTGTCCGGGGTCGGCCGGCAGGTGGCGCGTCCGGCGGGGCTCCACCTCGGTCGGCGCGGACGGATCGCCCTGGGCGGCCAGGGCCAGGGGCAGCGTGAACGGATCCTCGACGACGGGTCGAAGCGGGGCCGGCGCACTCGCTGCCGCCCCACCGAGGCGACCGATGATCTCGCGAAGCGTGGGTCGGCGCGCCGGATCGGGATCGAGCGCCGCCGACACGAGCGCGCGCAGGTCGTCGGGAAGGCCGGTGAGGTCGTGCTCGCCGCGCCGGACCCGGTCCATGATCGCCATCGACGGGCCGCGTCCGAACGGCGGACGGCCGGTCCCGGCGTAGGCGACGGTCGCCGCCCACGAGTGGACGTCGGACGCCGTCGTCGCGTCGTCGCCGTGCAGGATCTCGGGGGCGAGGTAGCCCGGCGTGCCGAGCAGCCATCCGGTGTGGGTGAGCTTCGGGTCGTCGGCGACCCGCGCGAGGCCGAAGTCGATCAGGATCGGGGTGCGTCCCTCGAGGAGCACGTTGGACGGCTTCACGTCGCGGTGCAGGACCCCCACGGCGTGCACGCTGGCGACCCCCTCCGCGAGGCAGCGGGCGAACCAGTGGAGGTCGGTCCCGGTGATCGGACCCTCCTGCGGCACGTGGTCGTGCAGGCTCAGGCCCGGCACGTAGCGGGTCGCGACGTAGGGCGTCGACGCCCACGGGTCGGCGTCGACGATCTCGGCGATCCAGCGGCTCCGGATCCGCTCCAGGGAGCTCACCTCGCGCGCCAGCCGGCGCCGTGCCTCCTCGTCGCCCACGATGTGGGGACGCAGGATCTTCAGGGCGACCCGGGGACCGTCCCCCTTGCGCGCGAGGTGGACCACGCCCATCCCGCCCTCACCGAGCAGCGCGAGCAGGGTGTACTCCCCCACCGTGCGCGCGGAGGACGGCTGGACGGACACCCCCTCACGGTACCGGCCGGTGGGGGCCGACTCCGTCAGGCGGACGCCGCGCAGGCCCTAGCAGATGCGGCGCATCCAGCCGAAGGTGTCGTCGGCGCGGCCGTACTGGATGTCGACCAGGGCGCGACGGATGCTCATGGTGACCTCGCCGGCCTCCGACACCTCCGGCGTCTCGCCGCCGTCCCACTTCAAGGAGCCGACCGGCGTGACCACGGCGGCCGTGCCGCAGGCGAAGACCTCGCTGATCTCGCCACTGGTGACACCCTCGCGCCACTCGTCGATGGAGATCCGGCGTTCCTGCACCTGGTGCCCCATCTTGCCGGCGAGCTCGATGATGCTGGAGCGGGTGATGCCCTCGAGGATCGTGCCCAGCTCAGGGGTGACGATGCGCCCGTCGCGGTAGACGAAGTACATGTTCATGCCGCCGAGCTCCTCGACGTAGCGACCCTCCTGCCCGTCCAGGAAGACGACCTGGTCGCAGCCGTTCGCGGTGGCCTCCTGCTGCGCCACCAGCGAGGAGGCGTAGTTGCCGCCGGTCTTGGCGGCGCCCATGCCGCCGCGGCCGGCCCGCGTGTAGTCGGTGGTCAGCCAGAGCGTGACCGGCATCGGGCCTCGCTTGAAGTAGGCGCCGGCCGGGCTCGCGATCACCAGGAACGTGACGTGCTCGGCGGGGCGGACTCCGAGGAACCGGTCGGTGGCGATCATGAACGGCCGCAGGTAGAGGCTCTTCTCGCCGACCGGGTCGGGCACCCAGCGCTGGTCGACGCGCACCAGCTCCTCGACGGCCTGGACGAAGTCGGTGGTCGGGAGCTCGGGCAGCGCGAGCCGCCGGCTCGAGCGCGCCATCCGCTCGGCGTTCGCCTCGGGCCGGAACACCCAGATGCTGCCGTCCTCGTGGCGGTAGGCCTTGAGGCCTTCGAAGATCTCCTGGGCGTAGTGGAAGACCGCCGTCGCCGGGTCGAGCGTGAGCGGGCCGTACGGCGTGATCGCCGGCTCGTGCCAGCCGTCACCCGGGTTCCACTTCACGGTGAACATGTGGTCGGTGAAGTACTGGCCGAAGCCCGGGTTCGACAGGATCTCCGCCAGGCGCTCGTCGCCGACCGGCTCGGTCGTCAGGGTGGTGCTGGTCTCCATGGAACGCACGTTAGTCCACCTTTCGAAAGTCTTCTTGACGAGTCACAGCGATCACTTCGGTCCCGCCGTCACCGGGTTCCTGTCGCTTAGTAGGTGTTGCAACGGCTACTAAGCGATGGGTTCCCCGGTCGACCGGGGATCCCGACCGAGGCCGGCACCAGTGAGCGCTCAGACCACCCGGCCGGCGATCGCGTCGCCGACGTCCGCCGTACCCCGGGTGGCCCCGGGTACTCGCTCGGCCAGGTCGGCCAGGACGGCCTCCTCGACCGCGCGGGCGGCCTCAGGGTGGCCGAGGTGGTCCAGCAGGAGCCCCGCGGAGAGGATCGCCGCGGTCGGGTCGGCGACGCCCTGCCCGGCGATGTCCGGTGCCGAGCCGTGCACCGGCTCGAACATCGAGGGGGCCGAGCGCTCGGGGTTGATGTTGCCCGAGGCGGCCAGGCCGATGCCGCCGGTCACGGCGGCGGCGAGGTCGGTGATGATGTCGCCGAAGAGGTTGTCGGTGACGATCACGTCGAAGCGCGACGGGTCGGTGGTCAGGAAGATCGTGGCGGCGTCGACGTGCAGGTAGTCGACCGTCACGTCCGGGAACTCCTCCGCCACGGCACTCACGATCCGCGACCAGAGCGAGCCGGCGTGCACGAGGACGTTCGTCTTGTGCACCAGCGTCAGCTTCCGGCGCCGACGCCGTGACGCGCGGGCGAAGGCGTCGCGCACGACCCGCTCCACGCCGTACGCCGTGTTCAGGCTGACCTCGGTCGCGACCTCGGCCGGGGTGTCGGCGCGCAGCCGGCCGCCGTTGCCGGTGTAGGGGCCCTCGGTGCCCTCGCGGACGACCACGAAGTCGATCTCACCGGGATCGGCGAGCGGGGAGGGGACGCCGGGGTAGGTGCGCGACGGCCGGAGGTTGACGTAGTGGTCGAGCTCGAACCGGATCCGCAGCAGCAACCCGCGCTCGAGGATCCCCGCCGGGAGCCGGGGATCGCCCGGCTTGCCCCCGACCGCGCCGAGGAGGATGGCGTCGTGGTCGCGGATCTCGGCGAGCACCGAGTCGGGGAGCACCTCGCCGGTGGCCAGGTAGCGCTCGGCGCCCAGGTCGTAGCGGGTCTGCTCGATCTTCACCGGAGCCGCCGCCTCGAGCACCTTGACCGCCTCGGCGGTCACCTCGGGGCCGATGCCGTCGCCGCCGATCACGGCCACCCGGATCGGGTCGGTCGCGGCGTCGCCCGTGCTCGCAGTCGTCGGCTCGGCGGTCATGGGCGTGAGGCTAGTTGTCGTCGGGGCGCTGGCCGCCGTTGTCCCGCAGGTCGAGCGAGGCCTGCAGGGCCTCGTTGCTGTGCGGGTTCTCGGGCTGGTGGTTCGCGGGACCCCAGGTGTCGGGGTACATGTCGTACACGGGACTGCTCCTCGTCTGCATCGGATGGGTCGGGTCGGTCGACGAGCCGCCGCGTGGCGGAGCCGGCGCATCCGGTCGTGGGTCTCACGACGAGGAATCAAGAGCTCGGATCGCGGATCGCGCGAGAAGAGAGGTCCTGTGCGGATCCGCCGCGGAGCGGCTCATCGGGTCGAGCTGGGCGACAGGACCGGGCGGCGCAACGCCGCACACCGCGGCGAGTCGGTCCCGTCTCTCAGGACCCGCCGCGGCGCACGATAAGTACGAACACGCTCCGCATGATGTGACCACCGTACGACGCGGGACCCTCCCACGCAGCCGGATATGGCAGGTCGTTCACGATGCGAGACGGCGGTACCGGGATGAGAGACTCGACGACGTGAGGAACTGCGTCAGGATGTCCGGATGAGTGCTCCGCCCGAGCTGCCCGACGTCGTCACCCGGGCGTTCGACGTGTCGCGTCGCGCGGGCTACGTGTCCTTCTGCCGCAACGAGACCGGGCGGTTGCTGGCGACGCTCGCCGCGACCCGCGAGGGGACGATGGCCGAGTTCGGCACCGGGTGCGGCGTCGGCACCGCATGGCTGCGCTCCGGCGTACGAGGGGGCGACACGCGCATCCTGACCGCGGAGCTGGATCCGAAGCTGGCCAAGGCGGCGGCGGAGATCTTCGAGAACGACGCCCAGGTCGAGGTGCTGGCCGCCGACTGGGCGACGATGCTCGACCGCGGACCGTTCTCGCTGCTCTTCCTCGACTCCGGCAAGCCCTCGGCCTCGCACCCCGACAAGGTCGTGGAGCTGATGGACGACGGTGGGATCGTCGTCCTCGACGACTTCACGCCCTGCCAGTCGTGGCCGCCGATCTTCGACGGCCGCGTCGACACCCTGCGCGAGGAGTGGCTGATCGACGAGCGCTTCGCCGCCGTCGAGGTGCTGGTCGCCCCCGACGCATCGGCTCTGATCGCCACCAAGCGCTGAGATCGCCTCGCGGGTCGTCCGCCTGAGCAGGTACAAGAGCACCCGCTCAGGCGGACGACCCCGTCGGCTCAGTGGGCCGGGGCACCCATGCCCTCCTCCTCGGGGAGCACGACCTCCTCCATCATCTGCTCGATCTTCTCCTTGGGCAGGCAGACCTGCATCGCCCAATAGAAGATGGCGAAGCTGAACACGACGGTGACCGCCATGTCCCAACCGAAGGTCAGGACCGGGCTGTCCATCGGCCCGAACGAGCTGATGTAGACGATGACCCCCATCCCGACCAGGTAGACCGGGAGCCAGGACGCCGCGCGCCAGTCCAGGAGCGGCTGGTGCTCCTGGTTCAGGTTGAAGAGCCGGTTGGCGATCAGGATGGCGTAGCCGATCAGGATCGAGACCCCGAGCTTCCAGTCCGTGTCCCACGTGGTCCACAGAATGATCAGGCCGGAGATCGCGAAGGCGATCGGCGACAGGATCTCCGCCGCCGGTAGCCGGAAGGGTCGCTCCTGGTCCGGCAGGCGCTTGCGGAAGGCGCTCAACGAGAGCGGCGCACCGGCGTACATCAGCACCGAGGCGCTGGTGATCAGGCCGACCAGCGACTGCCAGGACGGGAACGGCAGGAAGCAGACGCACCCGGTGATGAAGGCCGCCACCAGCCCGACCCAGGGG
>Ga0268266_10004965_pt1 | contig 12589 bp, 8 predicted proteins | sample KBSS13metaG_FD_190356 | JGI IMG/M metagenome (GOLD analysis project Ga0268266, IMG submission 190356) | Switchgrass rhizosphere microbial communities from Kellogg Biological Station, Michigan, USA - KBS S1-3 metaG (SPAdes) (version 2) | ecosystem: Host-associated > Plants > Roots > Rhizosphere >...
ACCGGCCGCACGGCGGAGGCCGAACAGGCCCTGGCGAACGCCCGGGAAATGGTTGAACAGGACCCGGGCAACGGTCACACCGTGGAGATCCTGGCAAGGGCGGGTAAACGGATCTCCGCACTGAAGGCAGGTCATGCGCCCAGGTGCGGCGTGCTTTAGAATACTCCCGAGCCATGAGCACCCAATACATTCGTTTGATGGATTTGTTACGCCGCCCTGAAGGGTGCGGAGTTCCAGAGGCAGCGACCGCGCTCGGCATCACTGCTGCCGGATGCCGCGGCATGATTCGGGACTTGAAGCGTCTGGTGCCCGTGGAGACTTCCTATGGCCCACACGGGGGTCGGGGACGCGGCCGAAGTGCGACGCACTTCATACGTCGCAGCAGTTAGCCGCCGCTCTGATCAAGGGCTGACATCGGGCTGATATGACTCCGCCACCATGATGATGTCGACAGCCTCCCCAATGTTCCTGGCGACATACTTGACCGTGCGCGAGCCCACCTTCTCCATCCCCGGCAGATAACTGAAGATTTCGGCGGCGGCGTAGTTCTTGTAGCTCATCTCGAGAGTGACGGGTGCAGACACCACATAGGGCTTGAACTCGCTCACGCGAGACAGCGCCGAGCGCACGCCAGCCTCAATGCGTGCAACCGACTCCGCCGGTGTGATTGTCTCCGCGGAGTGGAAGCTCAACGCCTTCTTCGTCTCCACTGTACCAATGTTGCCGAGCCGATCTCGCAGTTCGGCAGTCGCAACGTTATCTCCCGAAACAAATACGACCGGCACGCCCACGGCACCGGCCTGCGCAGCGCCGATCTCACCTTCGCTCACGTCGTGTCCATTGATGGCAATGCGGGTGAAAGTCGCGCTGGAGATGGTGTGAGCACGGACGCCGGCAGAGCTGCTCGCCGAGGCGTGGTATCCAATCATGATCGCGGCATTGAAGCTCGAATCCAGGCCCGCCATCATGGCGCCGTGCCGCGGCCATGAGCGGATGATGTGTACATCGCGCGGGAACTCATCAATGAGCAGGCTCTCGCCATTGCCATGCGAATCGGCGACGAGAATTCGGGTTGCTCCAGCCGCCTTGGCACCGCGCACGGCCGCGAGCACCTCATTCGTCATGAAGTGGCGGAAGCGCTCGTATTCAAAACCCTGGGGGCCGAGCTGGTCGGCTGTGACCACCCCGGCAATGCCTTCCATGTCTACTGAGATGTATACGGCAAGCGGGCCGCCCGCGGGCTTTTGAGCCATCGCCACATCCGGCGTGCCGAGGATCGAAGCGATTGCCGCGACCAGCGCTGCCGCGCGGCCCAATGACGTGCTGTTCAAAGTGACTTACTCCCGCATCTTGTTTGATTTAGCGTCAGCGAGTCAGCAGCTCATCCAACGCGGCAATGATGGCATCGCCTTCTTCTGCCAATGTACCGACCACCTCGCCCAGATTATCGTTGGCAACAGATACCATTTCCAGCGGATGCAAAACCACCGACTGCCCTTTGATCCGGAACGTTGGATTGAATCGCGGATTGGTCACTTTACCCAAGGACGATTTATTGACCAACGGCACCACAACGCGGCGGCGATAGCTGTCGTACAGACTGGATTGAACGACGACCACAAATGGAATCGTATCCCGGTGCCGCCCGTTGTTGCGATGAACGTCGAACTGAGCCATCAAAGTGTCGAATGATCGTCCGCAAAGGATCCGTTATCGTCGGCAAACCGATTCCACAGTGCCACGGTGGATTCGACGATTTTGGCTCTGGCAGCCATGCGGTTCCGCTCTCTGAGCAGATACTCCGCAAGCAGTGACTCAACGACGCCGGACAGATTGGGCGTGACCTCGCGGACATTCGCCAGGAGGTCTTCATTGAGCGTGAGATTGACCGCCCTTTTTTTGGCGTCAACGTTATAAACAGCCTTCATAGCGCCTCCATCAGCATCTTATGCGCATGGCATGCGCATAGTCAAACGGCAGGCGGCCCCGGCGGCTCATGGGGTGGCCTTCATTTGCAGCCCGCTGCCGGCCCCCTGCAGCGCTACATACACCTCCGACCGTATGAGCCATCGTCCATCGCGCTTCACCCATTGCGCCGAATAGCGCCCCTGGATCACAACAGCGCCGCTGGCGCTGCCGAGGTGCCCCTGCCACCGGCCAGATTCAAACCCCAGCGGCCAGACAGGGCTCGCCTCAATGGAGCTGGGAATCCGCTGGTAGACAATCACGTCTTTGGATGTTGGATCATCTCCCTCGAAGAGCTTGCGGTACGCGGCCTTGCCCGCAAGCTGCAGTCCAAGCGCCCGGCAGATGGTCACATCGTCGGTCCAGTACGAGGCGATTGACTCCACATCGTGCCTGGCGATGGCCGCGTTCTGTTGCAGTCTTGCCTGCCTGATAGCGGCTACTTCCGTTGTGTTTGTCACCGGGTTCGCCCACGAAAGTGTGTTAAACAACACGACGACCCAGATCGAATTGCGCAGCTTCATGTGAGCTCCCTGTGCACGACAGCAGGGGACTGAATGTCCGCCAGCCTGGGCGTCCCCGCCTGCCGCATGATGGCTTGCAACTCTCGCGCGTAGATATTCAAAACAGCCTGAACGCCGTCCTGTCCGAATGCGGCCAGCCCCCAACCTTGTGGCCGCCCGATTCCAACAGCCGTTGCGCCGAGCGCCAGGGCCTTGAAAACGTCGGTGCCGCGACGAATTCCGCCATCCACGAAAACCGGCACCTTGCGCTTCACTGCGGCCACAACCTCCGGAACACAATCGATTGAGGCGCGCAAGGTTTCCTCATTGCGCCCGCCATGATTGGAAATGATGATCCCGTCGACTCCCTGCTGTAACGCGAGGGCCGCATCCTCTCCAGTCACAACTCCCTTGACCATCAGCTTGCCACGAACCCGATCGCGCAATCGCCGCAGCCATTGCACTGTCAGGTTGGGTGGCGACAATTCATGCACGCGCGAAACGTCGAGATCGGCAAACAGCGGCGCCCGCAGCCACATGTCATGTCGATTACCCTCGTGACAGGCGCTGCACGGCCGTGAGTCGAGCCGAATTGCGCGTTTGAGCGTCTCGGAATTGCGAACCCCCTGAGTAACCGTCGAGTCCACAGACAGGACGATGGCATCGGCACCCGCTCGCTCGGCCCGGGTGACCATTGCTTCGGTCACTGCCCAGTCATCGGTGGGATAGAGCTGCTGCCATACGGGAGCCGCGCGTTCAGACATCACGCGTTCGAGTGACACTGATGAGCCACTGGAAAGCATCATTTGGACGGATTGCGTGGCCGCTGCACGGGCCACTGCCGCTTCCCCGTCCGGGTGAAAGGCGCGCATGCTGGAAACGGCGGATAAATACACGGGCAGTGGCCATCGGTTACCAAAGACACTCAACCCCGTGTTGAGTTGGGTGAGATCCGCAAAGCGCCGCGCGCGGATCTCGTAGTCCCCGTAAGCCGCTTCGTTGCGCTTCAGCGTGCGGTCATCGTCGATGCCGGTCGCAAGATAGCCAAAATGAGCCGGCGGCAACGCCTGTTGGGCCAGCGGCTCGAAATCACGCACATTGAGGACATCCGCGGCGCTGAGCTTCTTGTCCGTAGCAGCGGTTGCGGCTTGCGCGCTCGTGGACTGGCGCGACCACGCAAGAAACGGCAGTGCCGTTGCCGCGGCCACGACGCCCCTGCGCGTCACGAGAAAACGACGATTGCCCACCTCTCCCCCTCCTCGCGGCGCCGAGTCCGGCGTCGACTATTTTACAAAGCATGCTGCCGGTAGTGGTGCGTGTGGGCAACAAGGACCGCGCTATCCTATGCATCAAAGCCGCCCCAACTGGCGGCACGGTCAGGTGCCTATGCGAACCGCCCGCACGCTCATTGCGCTCCTCCTCTCGAGCTTTCTTGTCGTTTCCCCCTATGCTGCCACTGCGGCGGCGGCAGATACCGCCACTCGCGATCCACAGCAGACAATCAACCCGCTGACGACCGCTCTCAAATGGCGGATGATCGGACCTTTCCGCGGTGGCCGCACGCGCGCGGTCGCGGGAGTGCCCTCCCAGCCCAACGTTTTCTACATCGGCGCCGTCGACGGCGGCGTCTGGAAAACCGACGATGCCGGCCGGACCTGGCAGCCCCTGTTCGACGATCAATCGAACCAATCCATTGGCGCCATCGCGGTCGCGCCATCCGATCCCAATATCATCTACGTGGGCAGCGGCGAAGGCCTGCACCGCCCCGACCTGTCTGTCGGCGACGGTATGTATCGTTCGGATGATGCCGGACATACGTGGCGCCACCTCGGCCTGCGCGACGGTCAACAGATTCCAGAGGTAGCCGTCGATCCCGGTAATCCTGACAGGGTATTCGCGGCGGTCCTGGGGCATCCCTACGGCGCGAGCTCCGAGCGCGGCATCTACCGATCCCTGGACGGCGGCAAGAGCTGGCAGAAGGTACTCGGCAAGGATGATGACACCGGCGGCTCGGCCGTCGCCATCGATCCCAGCCGTCCCAACATAGTGTATGCAGCCTTGTGGCAGGACCGCCTCGGTCCATGGGAAGACAAGAACCAGTTTCAGGGCACCGGCGGTGGCCTCTTCAAGTCCAGTGATGGCGGCGATCACTGGGAGCGCCTGACGGAAGGTCTGCCTGCAAACACGAGCCAGGTAAACTTCTCCATTGCGGCAAGCAGACCCGATCGCCTCTTTGCCGTAGTCGGCACCAACGAGCCCGGCGCCTACTCCTCCGCCGCGGGCCTGGGTGTTTTCCGCTCCGAGGACGGTGGCGGGCATTGGGCCCGAATCACCTCGGACCCGCGCCCCGCTTTGCGGATCGGCGGCGGCGATCTTTCGGTCATACGAGTCGATCCATCCAACCCGGACGTTGTCTACAGTACCGGCCTCGTGACCGTGAAGTCCGTCGATGGCGGGGTGACCTGGACCTCGTTGCGCGGCGCACCCGGTGGCGACGACTACCAGAATCTCTGGATCAATCCCAACCACTCCGACACCATGGCCCTGGTTGCCGACCAGGGAGCGGTCATCACCGTCAATGGAGGGAAAACCTGGAGCTCCTGGTTCAACCAACCCACCGCACAGCTCTATCACGTCAGTGTCTCACCCACTTTCCCGTACCGCGTCTGCGGCGGACAACAGGAAAGCGGCTCGGTGTGTATTTCGAGCCGCGGCAACGATGGGTCGGTGACCGATCGCGACTGGCATCCCGTCGGTGTGATCGAGTACGGCTACGTGGCCCCGGATCCGCTCGATCCGGATGTGATCTACGGCGCGGGCCGCAATGTTGTCACGCGCTTTCACTGGTCCACGGGCCAGGTCCAGGACGTCACCCCCATTCCGATCCGCAACAAGTCGATCCGCGTTACGCGGACCGAGCCGCTGATGTTCTCACCGTCAGACCCGCACAAACTGTTCTTCGCAGCCAATCAGGTCTACAAAACCGGGGACGGAGGTGCGCACTGGGAGGTGATCAGCCCCGATCTCACGCGTGAAAAACCGGGACTACCGCCGAGCGTGGGGACGATGCACGGTCCCAACATGGACAGCCAGCGAGGAGCCATCTATGCCCTGGGTGTCGCGAAAAATGACAACGTCATCTGGGCCGGCACCGACGATGGGCTCGTGTGGCGGACCGGCGATGGTGGTAAGAACTGGGCTGAGGTAACTCCCACGGGCCTGACGGCGTGGAGCAAGGTCGCCCAGATTGATGCTTCTCACTTTGACGATGCGACAGCGTATGTTGCTGTCAACCGGATGCGTGTCGATGATCTGCGCCCGTATGCATTCAGGACTCACGATGGCGGGAAAACGTGGCAGTCCATTGCCGGCGGACTGCCGTCCGATGAGCCGATCAACTCAGTTCGCGAAGACACCCAACGCAAGGGCCTGCTCTTTGCCGCCACCGAAAGATCCGTCTGGATGTCTGCCGACGACGGCGAGCACTGGAGCTCGCTGCAGATCAATCTGCCGCGAACTTCGATGCGCGATTTGTGGATTCATGACAATGACCTGATTGTCGGAACACACGGCCGCTCGATCTGGATTCTGGATGACATCTCCATCCTGAGGCAGCTCGGTTGTTGCCAATCGCCTCGCGACGTCACACTGCTGCAGCCGGCAGCGGCCTACAGAGTCGAACCCAGCACCTGGACCGACACCCCGATTCCACCCGATGAGCCCCTGGGCAGCAATCCGCCGGCAGGCGCGATCATCGACTACGTCCTGCCCGCGAACATCAAGGGAGCGGTTGAGTTGGAAATTCTCGACTCCCACCGGCAACGGGTCACCCGTTTCACGAGCAATGATCCGCTCAATCCCACGGCGGATGAGCTTGCGAGGGAGCTGATTCCGGCCTATTGGCTTGCCAGGCCCGCGAGCCTGCCGGGTAGTCCCGGCGCGCATCGCTGGATCTGGAATCTGCACTACCCGACCCCGGACACGACCACGCGCGGCTATCCGATCTCCGCCGTACCCCATGCAACAACACGGGAGCCACTGGGCCCCGTTGCCATTCCGGGGGAATATGTCGTGCGCCTGACAGCCGGCGGACGGACGGTGGAAAAACCGTTGCTCATCAAACCGGATCCGCGGGTGAATGCGCCTGCAGGTGCGCTCGCGGAGCAGTTTCAGCTTGCCTCGCGCCTGTCGGGTGTCCTTTCCGAGAGCTCCAGAGCGGTCATGACGGCTCAATCCGAGCGCGCCCAGCTCGAAGCGCTGGCCGGCGACTCCCCGCGGGACCGGGCCATTGCGGGCTTCAGACAACGGTTGATTGATCTGCTCGAGCCCCTGTCGGAGGCGCAAGAGCACGTGGACACCCTTTACAAGATGGTTGTGAAGGGGGACGCAGCCCCCACGGCGGCCCAGATCACCGCCAGCGGTGCTGAAGAAGCGAAGCTCACTCCGTTACTGGCAACCTGGAAGCAACTTCAAACCGAGCTGCCCGCAGTGAACAAAGCGTTGCGGGCCGCACATCTGGGGCCCATTCGCGCCGACCTGCCACCTCCACGCGACCGGAATGTAGCTGACGAAGAATGAGCTGACTGGTGCAGGCAGCGCAGGGAGTGCATCATTCAGATCTAATGTTTTTTCATGGAATGGTTTCATGCGTAGATTCGCAACGCTGCTTCTGTGCCTCATAGCGCCAGGTGCGTTCGCCATGACGGCCGACGAGCTGGCTCTCAAGAACGTCGAGGCCAAGGGTGGCCTCGACAAGCTCCACGCCCTGCAGACCCTGCGGCTCACGGGCCGGATGAGAATCCAGAACGACACGCTCGAGCTGACCCTGGTGACGCTCGTGAAACAGCCCGGCTCCATCCGTTATGAGGCCACGCTTCAAGGACTAACGCAGGTCCAGTCATACGATGGCGCGCAGGCCTGGCAGATCAATCCCTTCCAGGGCCGCAAAGACCCCGAAAAGCTGTCCGCGGATGACGCCAAGAGTCTCGGCGAGGACGCAGCCGATTTCACCGGAGTGCTGGTTGACTACCAGAAAAAGAACTACAAGCTCGACTATCTGGGGACTGAGGACATTGACGGGACCGATGCCCACAAGCTGCGGGTGACTCGCCCCAACGGCGATATTGCTACTGTCTACCTCGACCCGGACCACTTCCTCGAGATCCGTTCGGTCGAGCGCCGCATGGAGCACGGCGTGCCGGTCGAAACCGTCACGGATTTCGGTGACTACGAGCGGGTTGAGGGCGTGTACCTGCCGTTCGCGACCGAGTCAGGTCGCAAAGGCTCGAACGACCGCCAGAAGGTCCAATTCGAGAAAGTGGAAGCCAATCCCACCCTCCCCGGTGGCCTGTTCCAGTTTCCAACGAGCACCCATTCGGGCAGCCCGGCTACCAAATAAGCATTCGCGGGAGAATACCGATGCGATCTGAAATCGCCATTGCGGCTGTAGTGCTGTCCGGTGGACTGTGGGTGAGTGTCGCGAGCGCTGCGCCGGACACAACCAGAACGCCGGTCGATGCGGCTAAATCGCCCGTCAGCATTGACGCTGGCACGATCTCGGGCCTGGGCGCCCGTAACATTGGCTCGGCAGCCATGAGCGGCCGCATTTCGGCCCTGGCCGGGTTCAGCGATGCGGCGGGCAAAGTCAACTTGTTTGTGGGCGCGGCCAGCGGCGGTGTGTGGAAATCCACCGACGGTGCCACGACCTTCAAGCCGGTGTTTGATGACCAGCCGGTGCAATCGATCGGCGCCATTGCGATCGACCCGTCCAACCACCAGAACATCTGGGTCGGCACGGGCGAATCGTGGACGCGCAACAGCGTGTCCATCGGGAATGGGATCTATCGCTCCACCGATGGTGGTGAGTCCTGGACCCATGTGGGCCTGCCGGATTCGGAGCGCGTCGCCAAAATCATAGTCGACCCCCGCTCCTCCGAGACCGTGTACGCCTGCGTGCCGGGAAAGCTCTGGAGCGACTCTGCCGAGCGTGGTGTCTACAAAACTGTCGACGGTGGCAAGACCTGGTCGCTGGTTCTCAAGGGATCCAACCTGTCAACGGGATGCGGCAGTGTGGCGATCGATCCCGCCAACCCCGATGTTCTGCTGGCCGGCCTGTGGGACTTCCGCCGCCAGGGCTGGACATTCCGCTCCGGCGGCAATGGTCCAAAGGCTACCTCGGGCAGCGGGCTGTATCGGACTTCCGATGCCGGCCGTACCTGGACTGAGATTGCTCCATCGCAACACGGCATGCCGCCGAAGCCGTATGGACGCATTGCCCTCGCCTATGCGCCGAACGATGCCAGGGTCGTGTACGCATTCGTTGAGTCAACTGAATCGAAACTGTTGATTTCCCATGATGGCGGCACGAGTTGGGACAGCGGCGACAAGAGCTCCTGGATGGTGTGGCGGCCCTTCTACTTCGCCAACCTCATTGTCGATCCGAAAAATGCCGAGCGCGTGTTCAAAACCGACGGCGCCCTCATTCTCAGTGAGGATGGCGGCAAGAGCTTCAGTACCATCGGCGGCTTTGTGGGCATGCACGGCGATGTGCACGATGTATTCATTGATCCCAACAACTCGCAGCATGTGTTCGCAGCGGACGACGGGGGACTGTGGATCTCCTACGACGGCGCGAACAAATGGTGGAAGAACGACAATCTGCCCATCTCCCAGTTCTATCACGTGAGTATCGACAAGGCCGACCCGTACCACGTGTACGGCGGCCTGCAGGACAACGCTGCCTGGGTGGGTGATTCCGCCTATCCCGGTGGAATCACGAGCTCGCGCTGGGAGAACATGTACGGTGGCGACGGCTTCTGGATGTATGCCGACCCTTCCGACGACAACTACCTGTACGCCGAGGCTCAAGGCGGCACCATCGGCCGCGTCAACGTACACACACACGAGACCCGGGACATCCAGCCGAAGTTGGGACCCGAGGACCTCAAGAAATTCGGCAAGCTGCGCTTCAACTGGAATACGCCCATTGCGCTGTCGCCGGCCGATCCCTCAACCATCTACATCGGCTCTCAATTCCTGTTCCGCTCGCGTGATCACGGCCAGTCGTGGCAGCGGATTTCCCCTGACCTGACCACCAACGATCCCCAGAAGCAGAAGCAGGAGGAGTCGGGTGGAATCACTGTCGACAACTCCGCGGCTGAAACGCACACAACCATCTATTCAATCAGTGAGTCGCCGCTGAACGCCGGCACCATCTGGGTTGGAACGGACGACGGCAACGTACAACTGACCCGGGATGCGGGTGAGCATTGGACCAATCTGACAGCCAACCTCGAGGGTGTGCCCAAGGCGTCCTGGGTGAGTTGGGTACAGGCGAGCGCATTTGCCGCGGGCACGGCGTATGTAGCCCTGGACAGGCACACCGTGGGCGACATGGCGCCGTACGTGTATGTCACCACCGACTTTGGCAAGACCTGGTCACCGCTGGCCACGCCCAGGGATTCAAAGGGAATCCGCGGCTACGCGCATGTCATCAAAGAGGACACGGTGGAGCCGCGCCTTCTGTTCATGGGTACGGAATTCGGGCTGTGGATCTCCACCGATGCCGGGGCCCATTGGGCTCAATTCAAAGGCGGCCATATCCCCACGGTGGCGGTCCGCGACCTGGCTATTGCGCCGCGCGACAACGATCTCATCCTGGCCACTCACGGCCGTGGCATGTGGATTGTTGATGACATCACACCGCTGCGCCATCTGAGCGCAGATCTGCTGTCCAAAGAGGCGGCGTTTGTGTCGGCGCGGCCGGTGCAACAACGCATTGAAGCCAACGGCGGCTGGCCGCCGGGCGCGGCCGCGTTTGTTGGCGAAAATCCTGCCAATGGCGCTGTCATCACCTACTACCAGAAGAGCCGCCATCTGTTCGGCAAGCTCAAGATCGAGATACTCGACTCCAAGGGTCATGTAGTTGATGAGTTACCCGGCAGCACACGACGCGGTTTGAACCGGGTCGTGTGGACCATGCACCTGAAACCGCCCCATGTGCCGCCGGCCGTGCAGCTTGCGCAAGCCGGTACCCAGGGCGTGCGGGCACTGCCCGGTGTCTACACCGTACGGCTGGAAAAAAACGGCCAGAAATATGAAACCCAACTGACGGTGGGACTCGACCGGCGCGTCAAATGGACCCTGGCCGATCGGCAAGCCCAGTATGACGCTGCCATGAAAGTGTCCGAGCTCTTCAATGACGAGACGATTCTGTTCGAGCAGGTCGCCGGGCTGCGTGAGCAGGTGGCTGCGGCTGACAAGGACCGGCCCGCGGCGGACGCGGTACACAAGAAGCTGGCGGATTTCGATGGCAAGCTGGATGGACTGCGCAAACAGATTGTTGCGACCACCGAAGGCGGCGCAATCACGGGCGAAGAACGCTTGCGTGAGCACACGGACCAACTGTATGGTGCAATCATCACGTGGGACGGGCCGCCAAGCACCTACGCATTGGACAACATCGTCGCTTTGCGAGGCCAGTTGAACGACGTCACCGCCCAGTTCAAACAAATCACCGCTGCAGAGCTGCCGGGGCTCAACAAGGCCCTGGAGAGCAAAGGTGGGCACGCCCTGAGTGTTCCGCCACCAACCGCGTTCACGGATGATGACAACGGCGGAGGTGCCGGTGGAGTGCGTGTCGTGGGACAAGGCGATCCCGATGCGCGACTGGGCAGGGAGCTTCCGAGAAATCTACAACTTTGGAATTGATAGCACGTGCGTATTCAACCTGTTTTGTTCTCCCTGACGGCACTCACGGCACTGGGCGCAGGCCGGGCCGCTTCACCCGACCCGGCGCAGGACGATGACCAGAAGAAGCCGGTCATCATTCAGACGAAGCCCTGGCTGTTCAATCGGGAGACTCGTTATGCGCACACTCTGCCGGAAGTAGACGGCCCGACCATCACCGTCACAAAGAAGACCTCCGTTGTGAAGTTGGACAATCAACCCACGGTCATTGACAACAATCAGCGCGAGATCTTCGACCGCCTGCCGGGCATTGTGCTGGCCGAGCAGCAGAATCCCACCCAGCTCAATCTGTCCTACCGCGGCCTGGGAAACCCGCAGGAGAGCGAGTACGTACTGCTCATGCAGGATGGCATCCCCCTCGAGCTCGACTGGATCGGATTTCCGACCGCCTACTACCTGCCCATTCCGCAGACCATTGAGTCGGTGCAGATGATTCGCGGCGGGTCGGGACTCTTGTACGGACCTGAGCCCCAACCGGTCATCAACTTCATTTCGCGCGGGCCTGCTACCGATCGGGCTGTCAGCGGCACGACCGAGCAGGTGGGCGGATCGGATAGCCTGTTCTCCAGCTTCAACAAGGTGTCCGGCACTTCAGGTGACTGGGACTACCTGGCCGATTATTCACACCGGCAGTCGCGCGGCCAAAGGGCCAATGGCGACTATCATGTCAATGCCGGAGACTTCCGGATCGGGTATCGCTTTGGAGGCAATCAGAAGCTGACATTCGCGCTGCACGCCTATTCGGTGGAGAGCGGGCTCGCGGGGCTCATGACCGCGGCGCAGTTTCACGCATCGCCAAACCAGACCACCACGCCCGCCGATCGCCTGTGGACCGACCGCTACACGGCGAGCCTCACCTACGAGAATACGTTTGATGAGCACAATACCTTCATTCAGAAGGTGTGGTCGGGCTATCAGGATCTGATCAATCGGTCCGATACCTACCAGGCGGGGACCTTGCAACCCTTCTCAGCATCAATGGCTGAGCAGCGATTCCACTACACCGGTCTGGATGGACGCTTCCTGCACCGCTGGGGGCGCGGCAATGCCCTGACGGTAGGTTATACGGCGTATACCTCTCGCAGCCCGCAGAACCAGTATTCCAACAGCAACCCTTTTGTAGATCGCGATGATGAGCCGGGTACGCGCACCTACGGCAATGAACGGCGCACCAACTACGCGGCCGTCTTCGCGGAAAATGTATTTCGATTCCGGTATTTCCATCTCGTCACTTCAGCACGCTTCGACCACGAGCAATTGAAGGCGCACGAGACGGTGGCCACCCATCCGAGCCTGGTCAATACAACCTACAGCAAGAACATTCCGCTGTTCGGTATCGGTATCGGCAATGACTTCGGCCACGGCAACGAAAC
>Ga0268266_10004970_pt1 | contig 12578 bp, 6 predicted proteins | sample KBSS13metaG_FD_190356 | JGI IMG/M metagenome (GOLD analysis project Ga0268266, IMG submission 190356) | Switchgrass rhizosphere microbial communities from Kellogg Biological Station, Michigan, USA - KBS S1-3 metaG (SPAdes) (version 2) | ecosystem: Host-associated > Plants > Roots > Rhizosphere >...
CGATGCGTCGGACGTGTTCGCCGAACGCTTCGGCGTCGATGTCTATACGACCTTCAACATGACAGAGACGTCGTGGCCCCTGGTGTCCGAGCGCAATCCGCAGGTCCGCGGCACCTGCGGCCGGCCGCGCGAGGGCATCGACGCCCGCATCGTCGACGACAACGACTGCGAGGTCGCGCCCGGCGTGGTCGGCGAGCTGATCGTGCGCAGCGACATTCCGTGGTCGATGAATCACGGCTACCACAACAATCCCGAGGCGACGGCGCGGGCATGGCGCAACGGCTGGTTCCATACCGGCGATGCCTTTCGCCGCGACGAGGCCGGCAACTTCTTCTTCGTCGACCGGCTGAAGGATGCGATCCGCCGGCGCGGCGAGAATATCTCCTCGTTCGAGGTCGAGGCCGAGGTCAACGCCCATCCGGCGGTGCGCGAGGCCGCCGCGGTGGGCGTGCCGTCGGAATTCGGCGAGGACGACGTGCTCGCGGTCGTGGCGCCGGTCGCCGGCAGGACGATCGATCCGGCCGAGTTGCTGCAGTTCCTGGTGCCGCGCATGGCGCACTTCATGGTGCCGCGCTACGTGCGCATCCTGCCAGAGCTGCCCAAGACACCGACGCAGAAGGTCCAGAAGAACCTGCTGCGCGACGACGGCGTCACCGCCGATACGTGGGACCGCGAGGCCGCCGGCATCCGTGTCCGCCGCGAGCGGCTGTCGAGCGCGAGATAGCCCGATGTTCCAGACTCATCGGAGCGCGCCACTCCAGTGGTGCTCAGAATCATGATGCGCCACTGGAGTGGCGCGCTCCAATGAGGGTGCAATGTCGAACGACAAGACCATGCGCGATCTGATCGACGGCATCGAGACGGTGCGTGCGACCCTGATGGACGAGGCCCGCGGACCGGCGATGGCGCGTCTCGCCAAGCGCGGCACGCTCAGCGCCCGCACCCGGATCGACCGGCTGCTCGATGCCGGCTCGTTCAACGAGATCGGCGGGCTGGTCGCCGCCGAGGAGGACGGCAGCGCCGCGCCTCCGCCGGCGCGCACCCTGTCGCCGGCCGACGGCGTCGTCGTCGGCACCGGCCTGATCGACGGCCGGCCGGTCGTCGTCTTCTCGCAGGATTTCGCCGTGTTCGGCGGCAGCATCGGCCGGCTCGGCAGCGCCAAGATCCAGCGCGCACTGCAGCTCGCCATCACGCGCGGCCTGCCGCTGGTGATGATCCTCGACGGCGGCGGCCACCGCATCCAGGACGGCCAGGACGCCCGCCATTTCGCCAACGCCAACGCGACGTTCCACAATTTCGCCCGCGCCTCGGGCTGGGTGCCGATGGTCGCACTGATGCTCGGTGCGGGCTTCGCCGGGCCGACCAACTATGCCGGCATGGCCGACCTCGTCGTCATGGTGCGTGGCTCCTCGACCATGGGCATCGCCGGGCCGGCGCTGGTGAAGGCGGCCACGGGCGAAGATGTCGAAGCGCAGACCTTGGGCGGCGCCGACGTCCAGGTCGATCGCCAGGGCCTCGCCGATCTCGGTGTCGCCAGCGAGGACGAGGCGTTCGACGCCGCGCGGCGCTTCCTGTCCTATCTGCCGGCCAACGCTCGCGCGTCCGCGGCGCTGCGCGATCACCCGCCGGTCGGTCGGATCGATGACGCCGTGCTCGATCTCGTGCCCGTCTCGACCCGCAAGGCCTACGACGTGCGCAAGGTGCTGCGCCTGGTGGCCGACGCCGACAGCACCTTCGAGCTGAAGCCTACGTTTGCCGCCAACATGGTGACGGCGCTGGCCCGTATCGGCGGTCGGCCGATCGGCATCCTCGCCAACCAGCCGCAGCGGCTGGGCGGCATGATCAACGCCGATGCGTGCGACAAGGGCGCTCACTTCATCGCACTGTGCGATGCCTACGGCCTGCCGATCGTCTCGTTCATCGACGTGCCGGGCTTCTCGATCGGCTCGAGCGCCGAACGGACCAACCTCGGCAGACGGAGCGCCAAGCTGGTCTTCGAATGGGGACACGCCACCGTGCCGCGCGTCTCGATCGTGGTGCGCAAAGGTTACGGTCTGGGCTACTTCGCGATGTGCGGCGGGCGCAGCTTCTCGGCCGACGCCTGCTTCGCCTGGCCGTCGGCGGAGATCTGCGCCATGTCGATCGAGGGCGCCATCGATGTCGCCTTCCGCAAGGAATACCTGGGCACGCCCGATCCGATGAAGCGCCGCCAGGAGATGATCGACGAGACCCGCACGAAGATCGGCGCCCTGCGCGGCGCCGAGGGCTTCGGCATCGACGACATCATCGATCCGCGCGACACCCGCCGCCGCCTGGCGGAGATCTTCGCCAGCACCCTGCCCCGCCGGCCGGTGGACCATCCCCCGAAATACCGCTCGATCGCGCCGATTTAGAGTCTTTTGCCGGGCGCGCGCCACTCCAGTGGCGCGTCATGACTTATGAGAAGACGCGCCACTGGAGTGGCACGCCCTCAACAAAAGAAACGGCGGCCCTTGCGGAGCCGCCGTTTCCGTCTGCCACGAGGATGCGGCGATCAGTCGTTTACGTAGATGTCGCGGTCCTTGGTCTCCGGCATGAAGAGCAGGCCGATAACGAAGGTCATGCCCGCGATCGCGATCGGATACCACAGGCCGGAGTAGATGTTGCCGGTCGCCGCCACGATGGCGAAGGCGGTCGGCGGCAGGAAGCCGCCGAACCAGCCGTTGCCGATATGGTAGGGCAGCGACATGCCGGAATAGCGGATGCGGGTCGGGAAGAGCTCGACCAGCAGAGCGGCGATCGGGGCGTACACCATCGTCACGTAGAGCACGAGGATGGTCAGGATCAGGATCACGATCGACATGTTGACCTTGGCCGGGTCGGCGGTGGCCGGATAGCCGGCGGCGCGGATGGCGGCGGTCGCCGCCTCGTTGAACGCCTTCTCCTGGGCCGCCGCCTGCGCACCTGCCTTGCTCTTGTCGAACGAGGTGATGACCTTGTCGCCGACCTTGATCGTCGCCACCGTGCCTGCCGGAGCCGCCACGTTGGAGTAGTTCACCGAGTTGCGCGCCAGGAAGGACTTGGCGATATCGCATGAGGTGGTGAAGCTTGCCGTGCCCGTCGGGTTGAACTGGAAAGAACATTCGGCCGGGTCGGCGACGACCGTCACCGGCGACTTCTCGAGTGCCTGCTCGAGCGCGGGGTTCACCGCGTTCGTGAGCGCACTGAACAGCGGGAAGTAGGTGATGCAGGCCAGCAGGCAGCCCGCCAGGATGATCGGCTTGCGGCCGATCTTGTCCGACAGCCACCCGAAGAAGATGAAGAACGGCGTGCCGATGGCGAGCGCCACGGCAATCACCGTGTTGGCGGTCGTGGCGTCGAGCTTCAGCGTCTGGGTCAGGAAGAACAGGGCGTAGAACTGGCCGCAGTACCACACCGCCGCCTGTCCGGCCGTGCCGCCGAACAGGGCGAGGATGGCGATCTTGGCATTCTCCCAGCGGCCGAAGGCCTCGCGCAACGGCGTCTTGGAGTGCTTGCCCTCGGCCTTGATGCGGGCGAAGGCGGGCGACTCCTCGAGCTGCAGGCGGATCCAGATCGACACGCCGAGCAGCAGGATCGACAGCAGGAACGGCACCCGCCAGCCCCAGTCGGCGAACTGCGCCGGGGTCAGGTAGAAGCGCAGCAGCAGGATCACGACCAGCGACAGGAAGAGGCCGACCGTCGCCGTGGTCTGGATCCACGAGGTGTAGAAGCCGCGGCGGCCGTGCGGAGCGTGCTCGGCCACATAGGTCGCCGCACCGCCGTACTCGCCGCCGAGCGCCAGGCCCTGGATCAGCCGGCAGAGGATGAACAGCACCGGCGCGGCGAGGCCGATCGAGGCATAGGAGGGCAGCAGGCCGACCACGAAGGTCGAGATGCCCATCAGCGTCATGGTGACGAGGAAGGTGTACTTGCGGCCGATCAGGTCGCCCAAGCTGCCGAACACCAGCGCACCGAACGGACGGACCGCGAAGCCGGCGGCGAAACCCAGCAAGGTGAAGATGAAGGCCGCCGTCGGGTTCACGCCCGAGAAGAAGTTGGCGGCGATGTTCGCGGCTAGCGAGCCCGCGAGATAGAAGTCGTACCATTCGAAGATCGTGCCGACCGACGATGCGAGAATGACCTTGCGGTCCTCCGCCGTCATCGGGCGCGGCGTGCTGCCCGCTGTTGCTGCCATTGCCATGTCCTGGAACTCCCGCGTCATTGAATTCTGACGAGGTGCCCAGCCGCGCGCGGCGCAAGAGGTGCAACCGATCGATGACCTGGCGGCTCGATCTTCGTTTCCCCACACCGGACGCCTTCCAGGGACGCCTCGACTTATTATTGCCCTATTTCACTACATGTGGCGTCCCGACGGCATTAGACTTTAGTCGTAGGGGGAAACGTCAAATGGCTGACCCGCCCGTTGAGCTGCGCTCGTTCCTGATCGCCGACGACCATCCGATGGTTCGCGATGCCCTGCGCACGGCCTTGGCGCAGGCCTTTCCCGGCGCCGCGATCGCTCTCGCCGGCAGCCTGGCGGACGTCGAGGCGGCGCTCGACCGGCAGGCCGAGACCGACGCGCTGCTGCTCGACCTCGACATGCCCGGCATGGACGGGCTGACCGGCCTCGCCCTGCTCCGGTCCGAACGTCCCACCGTGCCGATCATCGTGGTTTCGGCCGCGCGCGACGCGGCGATCCCCCGCCGCGCCTACGACCTCGGCGCGGCAGCCTATGTCGACAAGTCGGCCTCGCTCGAGGAGATCGCAGCGACGGTGCGGGCGGTGCTCGACGGCGAGATCCTGGTCCCGCCGGAAGCCGCGGAGCCGGACAGCTTCGCCCAGCGCGCCGCCCAGCTCACGCCGCAGCAATGGCGCGTGCTGGCGCTCATGGTGCACGGCGACCTGAACAAGCAGATCGCCTACAAGCTCGGCGTCGGCGAGCCGACGGTGAAGGCCCATGTCACGGTGATCCTGCGCAAGCTCGGCGTGCGCTCGCGCACGCAAGCTGTCATCGAGGCGCGCGGCCTGGCGCTGCCTCCGACGTAGGCTTCGCTGGGACCGCGCCACTCCGTGGCGCTCATGATCATGAAATGAGCGCCACGGAGTGGCGCGGCCCCAGCGCAAGGCTACGCCGTCAGGCCGAGCGTACGTTCGCGCATGCGCAACAGCGCGCGCAGCGCGGCGGGTTTGACCGGCTTGTGCAGCAGCTCGATCTGGCGCGCACGGGCGCGGGCACGCAGCATGGGATCGCGGTCGGCGGTGATCAGCGCCGCCGGCACCGCTCGGTTCCAAGTCTTGCGCAGCAGCTCGACGACCTCGAGTCCGTCCGGCCCCTCGTCGAGATGCAGGTCGGCGAGCACGAGATCGGGCAGGCGGCCGGCTTCGGCCATGCAGGCGAGCGCTTCGGTGTGCGTCGCCGCCACCGCGACGCGGCAGCCCCAGCCGCCGAGTAGGGCCGCCATCGCCTCGCGCACCTGCGCTTCGTTGTCGATGCAGAGCACGAAGCTTTCGGAGGCGACCGGCAATCGCGGCGGCGGCACCGGCACGGCAGGCGGCAGGCCCGCAACCGCCGCCACCCGCGGCACCAGCACCGAGAAGGTCGAGCCATCGCCCGGCGCCGAGGAGAGGCGCACCTCCAGCTCGAGCATGCGCGCGATGCGGTCGACGATGGCGAGACCCAGCCCCAGCCCACGCTCCTCGCGCGGCCGGTCGTCCTCCGGCTGCAGGCGCACGAACTCGTCGAAGATGACGGCCTGCTTGTCGATCGCGATGCCCGGGCCGTTGTCCCTGACTTCCAGACGCAGGAACGCGCCTTCGCGCCGGCAGCCGAGCAGCACGCGCTGCGGCCGCCCCTCGGCCCCGCCATAGCGCAGTGCATTCGACAGCAGGTTCTGCAGGATGCGGCGCAGGAAGGCCGGATCGGTGTCGACGAAGGCGCCTGTGCTCACGATCGCCAGCTCGACCTCGCGCCGTGCCGCGACCGGCGCGAAGGCGGTCGCGAGCGAGTCGAACATCGGCTGCAACGCGAATGGCCGCTTCTCCGGCTTGAAGGCGCCGGCATCGAGCTTGGAGATGTCGAGCAGCGCGTCGAGCAACGACTCGACCGCACCCAGGCTCGCGTCGATTTTCCCGCCGAGGTCGTTGCCGGGATCGCGGTCGATCATCGCCGCGGTGAAAAGGCGCGCAGCATGCAGCGGCTGCAGGAGATCGTGGCTGGCAGCGGCGATGAAGCGTGTCTTGCCGAGATTGGCGGCTTCGGCCTCGGCGCGGCTCGCCTCGAGCTCGGCGGTCCGCTCGACGACCCTCTGCTCCAGCGTCTCGGCGGCGCGGCGCAACTGCCGGTCGCTCTCGCGCAGCGCCTCGGCCGTGCGCACCCGCGCCGTCACGTCGTTGCAGGTGGCGACGAAGCCGCCGGCCGGCAACGGGTCGAGCCGCAGCTCCACCACGCGACCATCAGGTATCCCGACCTCGTGCGTAAGTGCTGTGTCGGGCCGCCGCAGCAGAGGATGGTCGAGCGGCAGCAGGGTGGCGAACCGGTCGTTGGAGATCTCCAGCCGTCCGTCCTTGTCGAAGGCGGCGATCCCCATGCCGACATGATCGAGACTGTTGCGCAGGATATCGTAGTTGTAACGGATCGCTTCAGACGCCTCGTCGATCAGGGCGCGCGCGCTGCGTCCCAGCAACCGGCCACGCCGGCCGAAAGCGCCAACGATCACGCGCGCCGACGCGGCGCCCAGGGTGCCCGACAGCACGTGCTCGGCCTGGGCCATTGCCGCCTGCAGCGAGAGCGGCCCGGTACCTAGCGCGCGTAGGGCGCGTTCCGAACCGACGAAGCGCGCCAGCAGCTCGCGCAGTTCGGCGAGGCGCTGGGCATCGGCCGGTGTCGGTCTCGCCGGCGGCTCGGGCTCGGCGCCGAGCACGAAGGCGTCGGCCTGCTCGGCATCGGCGCCTCGGGCGCGCACCAGCAGCGACACGCCGACCAGCAGCAGCGTGTTGATCAGGATGCCGACGACAAAGCCCTGCCCCACCGGATCGAGACTGGCGAGCGGCGGCGGCAGCCAGATCTGCAGAGGCGCGGCCGGCCCGCCTGTCGTCGCCTGCAGGCTGGGCAGCAGCAATGCGTAAAGCCAGACGACGAAGCCACCGGCCAGCCCGGTCACCACGCCGTAGCGATGGGCGCGGCGCCAGTAGAGCCCGAGCACGAGGCCGGGCGCGAAGTTGGACACCGCGCAGAAGCTGATCAGGCCGATCGAGGCGAGCGGCAGGTAACCCGAGATGATGCGCTCGTAGGCATAGCCCGCCATCAGGATGAGCACGACGGCGGCCCGGCGCACGAACACCACCATCGGGCCCATCGGTTCGACCGCGCCGGCGCGGCTGCGCAGCACATAAGGCATCAGCAGCTCGTTGCCGATCATCGCCGACAACGCCATGCAGGCCACGACGACCATCGACGTTGCGGCCGACAGGCCGCCGATGAAGACCAGGGTCGACAGCCAGCTCGCACCGTGACCCAGCGGCAGGCTCAGCACGTAGAGATCGGGATTGACCTGCGGCCCGAGCAGCAGGAGCCCGGCCGCCGCGATCGGCAGCACGAACAGGTTGATCAGCACGAGATAGGCCGGGAACAGCCAGCGGGCGGTCCGCAGGCTGGCCGGATGGCCATGCTCGACCACGGCGACATGGAATTGCCGTGGCAGGCAGAGGAAGGCCATGCCGGAGAGCAGCGAGGTCACGATCCAGGTGAACGGCGAACCTTCGCGCGTGAGCTGCCCGGCAATGGCCGGCTGCTCGCCGAGCCTCGCCCACAGGTCGGACGGGCCATCGAACAACACGAACAGGACGAACGGCCCGACAGTGAGCAGCGCGATCAGCTTCACCACCGACTCGAAGGCGATCGCCAACATCATGCCGCGATGCTGCTCGGAAGCCTGCACGTTGCGCACGCCGAACAGGATGGTGAAGACCGCCATCAGCGCCGCCACGATCAGCGAGGTGTCGGTGTGGATCACGCCGGCCCGGCCGTCGATCCAGCGCGTCGGCTCGGCGACGGTGCGGAAGGTCGAGGACACCGCCTGGAGCTGCAGCGCGATGTAGGGCAGCACGCCCACCGTCGCGAACAAGGTGGCGGTGACACCGACCGCACGGCTCTTGCCGTAGCGCGAGGCGAGGAAGTCGGCGATCGAGGTGACATTGTGCTGCTTGGCCAGCCGCACCATCTTGCGGAGGATCGGGTAGCCGGCGGTGATCACCAGCACCGGCCCGGTATAGATCAGGATGAAGTCGAAGCCCGCCGTCGCGGCGCGCCCGACCGCACCGTAGAAGGTCCACGAGGTGCAGTAGATCGCCAGCGACAGACCGTAGACGGTCGGCGCGATGGTCGCGCTGGCCGACCACGCGCGCTGGTGGCGGTCGCCGAAATAGGCCACGGCGAACAGCAGGCCGAGATAGGCCAGCGACAGAGCCAAGACCGCGGGTTCGGCGAGCATGCGGCGCCATTCAACCGCGCCCGCGGGATCGTCACAAGTTCGGCAGATTTGGCGGCATTTCTTGCGGATGCGGAGAAAGGCCCGCACAATCTCCGCATGATTTGCGGACTTTAGTAATGAGATACATCCATCAGCGGAGCGACTGGCCGGCCTTCAGGTGGGACACGGCATCGATAGCCGGTGTGCTGGGCGACGTTCGCCACCGTCAGGGGCGGCTCATCGGGCAGATGCGCTCTTTGGGCTTCCAGCTCCGCGAGGAGGCCGTGCTGCACACCCTCACCGAAGACGTCCTCAAGTCGAGCGAGATCGAAGGTGAAATGCTGGACAAGGAGCAGGTACGATCCTCTATCGCCCGGCGCCTGGGCATGGACATCGGCGGCCTGTCGCGCGCCGACCGTCACGTCGAAGGCGTCGTCGAGATGATGCTCGACGCGACGCAGAAGTATGAAGCACCTCTGACGGTCGAACGGCTTTTTGGCTGGCATGCCGCTCTCTTTCCGACCGGCCGCAGTGGCATGCACAAGATCACCGTCGGCGGCTGGCGTCTCGACGAGTCCGGTCCAATGGAAGTGATTTCCGGACCGATAGGACGCGAACGCGTGCACTATCAGGCGCCCGCTGCATCCCTTCTCGACAGAGAAATGCGTTCGTTCCTCGGCTGGTTCAACGCGACGGAAAGCTCGCTCGACCCGGTCCTCAAAGCTGCCATCGCCCATCTCTGGTTCGTCACCATCCACCCGTTCGACGATGGCAACGGCCGCATGGCGCGCGCCATCGCCGACATGGGCCTCGCGCGGTCGGAGAGCAGTCCGCAACGCTTCTACAGCATGTCGGCGCAGATCCGCGTCGAGAGAGATCGTTACTACGATGTCCTCGAACACACCCAGAAGGGCGATCTGGACATCACGCCCTGGCTCGACTGGTTCCTCGCATGCCTGGGACGAGCTTTCGTGGGCGCGGAAGAAATTCTCGCAGCGGTTCTCCGCAAGGCAGACTTTTGGCGAACCCATGCGGCAACACCGCTCAACCCTCGCCAGCGCGACATGATCAACCGGCTCCTCGACGGGTTCATCGGCAAGCTCACCTCGACGAAATGGGCGAAGATCGAGAAGTGTTCACCCGACACGGCCCTTCGCGACATCACCGATCTCCTGGATCGCAACATCCTCGAGAAAGATCCGGCCGGTGGGCGGAGCACCAGCTACTCGCTGTCGCGCTGATGCACGGAGCTGCCGTCAGGAGCTTTGCCGTCAGAGCCAGCCGACGCGCCGAAAGCGGATGTAGAGCAGGCTGCACAAGGTCACGATGCCGCCGATCACCAGATAGTAGCCGTAGGTCCATCTGAGCTCGGGCATGTGCTCGAAGTTCATGCCGTAGATGCCGGCCACCGCGGTCGGCACCGCGAGGATGGCGGCCCAGGCGGCGAGCTTGCGGGTGATGGCGTTCTGCTGCGATTGGCCGGCCATCAGGCTCGCCTCGAAGGCGAAGGCCAGGACTTCGCGCAGGGAATCGATCTCCTCCTGCACGCGCTTCACGTGATCGGTGATGTCGCGGAAGAGCGGTTGCATCTGAGGTTCGATGAGAACGTCGTCGGCATGTTGCAAGCGTTGGCAGACCTCGACCAGCGGCACCACCGCCTTGCGCAGGCGCAGCAGCTCGCGCCGCAACTTGTAGAGACGGTTGACCTGGTTCTCGTGCAGCGCCTTGCGCAACAGCCGTTCCTCGAGCGCGTCGACCTCCTCCTGGATCGACTCGACGACCGGCAGGTAGTTGTCGACGATGAAATCGAGGATCGAATAGAGGATGTAGTCCTCACCGCGCTTCAGGAGCGTCGGGCACGACTCGGCGCGCTGGCGGACGGTGGCATAGGAGGTCGAGGCGCCGTGGCGCACCGACACGACATAGCCCTTGCCGAAGAAGATGTGCGTCTCGCCGAAGATGATCTCGCCGGCCGACAGTTGCGCGGTGCGAGCGACGATGAAGAACGCGTCGCCGTAGCGCTCGAGCTTGGGATATTGGTGAGCCTTGGCCGCGTCCTCGATCGCCAGCGGATGAAGGTCGAGCTGCGCCTGCACGCGTTCCAGCAGCTCCTGGGATGGCTCCTTCAAGCCGATCCAGACGACATGGCCGTCCTTCTTCGACCACGCGCCGGCGTCGTCGATGCCGATGTCACGCAAACGACGGCCATGTGCATAGACGCCGGCGGCGATGACGCCGGGTTCGGCAGTCATTTTCGCGATGTCTGCATGGATACTGTCCATCGGTGCGCTCCGGCCGTGATTCCGCGTCGTTCAAACGCAATTCGATCTGGAACGCTGCAACCAGGGCGCCTATCTAGACGGCCTTCCGGCCCCGCCGGACCCGATTTCAAGGCGCCTGGGAGCAGGCCCAAAAAGGCAAGGAAATCAAAGAGATGGCGTCTTACCAGTACATCTATGTGATGAAGGGCCTGAACAAGACCTTTCCCGGCGGCAAGCAGGTCCTCAAGGACATCTGGCTGTCGTTCCTGCCCGGCGCCAAGATCGGTGTATTGGGCCTCAACGGCGCGGGCAAGTCCACCCTGCTCAAGGTGATGGCCGGCGAGGACGACAGCTTCACCGGCGAGGCCTGGGCGGCCGAGGGCGTCAAGGTCGGGTTCCTCAAGCAGGAGCCGCATCTCGACGAGAAGAAGGACGTGCTCGGCAACGTCATGGAGGGCGCCGGCGAGATGGCCGCCAATCTCGCCCGCTTCGAGGAGGTATCGAACGCCTTCTCCGATCCCGACGCCGACATGGACAAGCTGATCGCCGAGCAGGCCGAGCTGCAGGAGAAGATCGACGCTGGCAACGGCTGGGACCTCGGCCGCACGGTCGAGATCGCGATGGACGCGCTGCGCTGCCCGCCGTCGGACTCCCCGGTCGACAAGCTCTCCGGCGGCGAGAAGCGCAGGGTCGCGCTCTGCCGCCTGCTGCTCAGCAAGCCCGACATGCTGCTGCTCGACGAGCCGACCAACCATCTCGATGCGGAGTCGGTGGCGTGGCTGGAGCGCCACCTCGCCGAGTTCCCTGGCACCGTGGTGGCCGTCACCCACGATCGCTACTTCCTCGACAATGTCGCCGGCTGGATCCTCGAGCTCGATCGCGGCGCCGGCATCCCGTGGGAAGGCAACTACTCGTCGTGGCTGAAGCAGAAGGACAAGCGCCTCGAGCTCGAGGAGAAGACCGCCGACGCCCGCCGCCGCACCATGCAGCGCGAGCTCGAATGGATGGGCACCAGCCCGTCGGCGCGGCGCTCCAAGAGCAAGGCGCGCATCGCGGCCTACAACCAGATGGTCGAGGAGGACAACCAGCAGACGCTCGACAAGGCGCAGATCGTGATCCCGGCCGGCCCGCGACTCGGCGACCACGTGATCGAGGCCGAAGGCATCTCCAAGGGCTTCGGCGACCGGCTCTTGATCGACAACCTCTCCTTCAAGCTGCCGCCGGGCGGCATCGTCGGCGTGATCGGCCCCAACGGCGCGGGCAAGACGACGCTGTTCAAGATGATCACCGGCCAGGACAAGCCGGACTCGGGCACCTTCTCGGTCGGGCCGACGGTGAAACTTGGCTATGTCGACCAGAGCCGCGAGACGCTCGATCCCAACAAGACGGTGTGGGAGGAGCTGTCGGGTGGCCTCGACATCATCAAGCTCGGCAGCCGCGAGATCTCCAGCCGCGCCTATTGCGGCTCGTTCAACTTCAAGGGCGCCGACCAGCAGAAGAAGGTCGGCCAGCTCTCCGGCGGCGAGCGCAACAGGGTCAACCTCGCCAAGATGCTCAAGAGCGGCGCCAACGTGCTGCTGCTCGACGAGCCGACCAACGATCTCGATGTCGACACCCTGCGCGCGCTCGAGGAGGCGCTGGTCGAATACGCCGGCTGCGCCGTGGTCATCTCCCATGATCGCTGGTTCCTCGACCGCATCGCGACCCACATGCTGGCCTTCGAGGGCGACAGCCACGTCGAATGGTTCGAGGGCAACTACCAGGACTACGAGCTCGACCGGCACCGCCGCATGGGCACCGACGCCGACCAGCCGCACCGCATCAAGTACAAGCCGCTGGTGAGGAACTG
>Ga0268266_10004971_pt1 | contig 12576 bp, 19 predicted proteins | sample KBSS13metaG_FD_190356 | JGI IMG/M metagenome (GOLD analysis project Ga0268266, IMG submission 190356) | Switchgrass rhizosphere microbial communities from Kellogg Biological Station, Michigan, USA - KBS S1-3 metaG (SPAdes) (version 2) | ecosystem: Host-associated > Plants > Roots > Rhizosphere...
CGAGCAGCACGCGGCGGATACCTTCGATCGCGGGCACCTCGATATCGCTCGCGCGAGGGCCGTGCGCGACGCCGCCGAGCTCGGCGAGCAGCGGGCCGAGCTCGAGCTCGAGCCAGGTGCACACGCGCTCGATCGAAGCGCCGCGCTCGACGTGCCAGGGGTGGCTGTCGAGTCGCTCGAGCTCTTGCAACACTTTCATCCCGCGTTGCAGCTCGCTGATCGCGCGCTCGACGTCGAGCAGCGTAGGCAGTGGTGGGCGGCTATTCTCTTCAGACATCGGCACACGGTCCTTTCGTGGCGTCGGTGAGACGGCCTCGCGCGTGTCCAGCGTGCGAGGCCGCTCGACTTTGGCCCGGCCCCCTCCCGACCGCCAGTTGTGAGAGACTCGCACGGTGGGCGACCTGAAAGACGAGCTCCGGAGCGGCGCGCGCTCGGCCATCGGCGCCGCGATCGGCGCCGGCGTGGCTGCGTTCGCGAAGTGGGTCTGGTCGCGGCCGCTGCAGCGCGCGATCGCACGCCGGCGAGCTCGCCGCGCCCCCCCCGCCCCTCAGGGCCGCTCAGAGGCCCGCGCGCGCGACGACGACCGCACGCCCGACTGAGAGCCCTCTCGGCGCTCCTGGCGGCGCGCAGCGGCGCGCGCGTGCTGTTGCTGGGCTCTCGCGCCTCTCCCTCCCAAGCCCCACTGCGCGAGCTCGCGTCGCCTCGTGGCACGTGGGGGCTAAATGCCCCCTCCGCTAGCTGGTCGCACTGAGCGAGCGGAGCTCGCGACCCTCAGCGATGCGGCCCTAGGCCGCGAGCCCGTGTCGTCCGGTACTCCAAACGCCGCGGCACGAGCTCGGCGCGCGGCTCGAGTCGCTCACAGGTGGACACGCGGCGAGCCCCTCTGCACTCCCACGCAGCGGTCGCCAGCGACCAGGTCGAGAGGGAGAGCGAGAGCCCAGACGGGGGGAAACCGCTTGCAGCGTAGACGGAAGGTCGCGACGGCAACTCTCTCGCGCCGCGGCGCGGTTTCCCCCCGTCTGGGCTCTCGCTCTCCCTCTCGACCTGGTCGCTGGCGACCGCTGCGTGGGAGTGCAGAGGGGCTCGCCGCGTGTCCCACCCGCTCGCGAGGGGGTGTCGAGCACTTGGGCGATACTGAACAAACCGCTGAACTACACGCACCGGACGGAGCTCGAGCTGGTCGAGCTCGGCGAGCGCGTCAGGTGTCGGGCCGTCGCACGCGCTCGAGCAGCGCGGAGAGCTGCTCCGGGTCGCTCGGGAGGCGTGGCAGCTCGGCCGAACCGAGGCGGGGGGCCGCGCTTGCGCGCGTGTTCGGCCGAGCTCCCCACTGCTCGAGCATCGCAGGGGACGGGGGCAACGTGAGCCAGTGCTGCGCGTAGGCCCAACACGAGCCCTCGCGCAGCGGCGCGACGGCGCCGGCGTCGGTCACCTTCGGCTGGCAGCTCATCATCACCGCGAGCGGCCCGGCAGGGCGCCGGCGATCGCGGCCGCGCTTGCCGATGGGCACCGCGTGCGGCTGCGCGTCGCGGAGCTTGGCGCGGTACTCGATCAGCGTGCGCGGGCATCGATGCTCGTGACACCGCGCCGAGAGCCCACCCGCCGACTTGCCCGGCACGTGCGAGCGCGCCTCGACCACGTCGTGGGTCACCTCGCCCGTCTCCTGGTCGAACATCTCGACCACGCGATCGCCGAGCTCGACCTGACGGCCGACGTACCCGTGACGGTCGACCACGCGCCACTGTGAGCCGTGCCGGCGCGCGCCGGCGAAGAGGCGCAGGAACTGCTCGAGCACGCGGCGACGGAGCGCCGGCGTAGGTATCTGCTCGAGCAGCATAGTCATTCGGTCAATCCACGCGCGGCCCGCGCTGCAGGCGCCGAACGCAGCGACCAGCACGTGGGGCAACGGGTCGCCGCGGTGGAGCATGTGCAGGGGGAGGCCGAAGGGCTCATACGCACGCCCATTCGCTCGCCCATTCGCAGAACGGCGACCGCCGCGGAGTTGACCGCGACTGCGTTTTTCGTAGGGTGAGGGTCGGTGACGTTGCAGAGCCGGGCCTGTTTGCGCAGGTGTTCCGGAGAGCGCGCGCCCCCCCGAGTCTCCGACCGTTAGAGCGGTTCGGAGCTCGACCTATGGGTGCGTCGTGATCACGCGGGACGTGTTGTGCGACGGACGCTCGCGCAGGGTGTCAGCGCTGATCAAGTTTGCGCACTATCAGCAAGCCCACTTGCGACCCTTCGAGTGGCCTCGGCGTGGGCGCTCTCGAGCAGCTTTACAGCGCGCGCCGAGAGCTCCGGGAAGTTCCAGTCCGGCGAGCCATCGGCACGAAGGCCCGACAAAAACGGCCATTGCATGCTCGCGCGCTCGGCGCGGAGCTCGGCGATCGCCTGTCCGAACACGTTGGCCACCTGGGGGTCGCCCACGGCCTGGCTGTTGAGCAGTAAATGCAATTCGTCGTCGTCCCTGGAGACCAGCGCGGCGATCGCGGCCGCGATGAGACCAGGTCGCCAGGGCTCGGCCTCGCTCGAGAGCATCGCGCCGCGTGCCCAGTGCTGCGCGCTCGCGAGCCGCACCGCGTTGTCGACCAGGTAGCGCAACACGCGCCGCTCGTCGGGCGTGCAGATCGCCTCGAGACGAGCCGCGAGCGGGCGCCGGCGCAGGCCTCGAATGGTGAGCAGCCCGCCCAACACGACGCCGGCGACCAGGGAGACGAGAGCGACGATCAGCAAGCGTGTTGACGGCTCGAGCATGGTGCAGCGACGATACCGTTCGTGGGGCCGCGGTGAGAAAGAAAGCTCACCCGATGGCCACCCGTTCGTCCGCAGCTCGCCGCCCCGCCGCAATCATCGTCCGTCAGCCCGCCGCGCCCGTCGCTCGCCGCAGCGTCACCCGCTCGCCCAAGTTCGAGAAGCTCGAGAAGCGTCTCGCCGCGGTGGGCCGTCGCTCGCGCGACGCCGCGGCCGCGGCCGAGCTCGACCTGATCACGGTCGGCACCCCGCTGGCCCTCGGCATGCTCAAGAGCCGCGGCGTCAAGCTGCCGACCATCGGCGGCTACTCGAGTGAGATCGTCGTGGGCGGCGTGTGCGCGCTGTTCGGGAAGAAGCTGCTGGGCGGCAAGAACGGCGACCGCGTGAAGGCTGCTGGCGTCGGCATGCTCGCGAGCATCGCGGGCAAGGTCGGCGAGCAGGGCACGCTCAAGGTCGCCGGCGACGACGACGAATACACCGGCGACGACGAGATCGCCGGCGACGACGACGACTGAGCACGCGCGCGAGCTCGTCGCGCACTTCCGGTTTTGCGGGCGTCGCTGAGGTGAGGGGCACAGCGAACGCGCGCTTTGCCCCTCTCATCACACCACGGAGTTACGCAGCCATGAGTTCTCTCGATCAGCTTCTCGCAGGTGACGAAATCGGCGCGGCTCGCCCGCGCACGAAGGCCCCCGGCTCGGTTCCGAGCGGCGTGCAGAAGGGCACGAGCAACCTGCGGAAGACCTTCGCCGGCATCCCGCTCACGGACATCACCACGTTGACCAGCGTCGACGTGAAGTGCGACGTGCTCGAGCCCTTCCGCATGGATCGCATGATCCTGTCCGCGGCCGCGCAGGCGCTGCACATCGCGAACATCCGCACCGGCACCAAGCCGCTCAACATCAGCGGCAACCCGATCAGCGGCAACGCGTTCGCGCACGACGCCATCAACTCGGAGCTGAGCGGCTACACCGCGCAGCCGGGCACCGGCATCACGCTGAGCGTCTACAACTCGACCGGCGCGACGGTGAAGCTGTCGGGCGGTTTCCTCGGCTGGGCCGCGCTCTAAGCGCTACGCGCCGCGAACGCCCGCGCTGAGGCGTGACGGGCTCGGAGAGACGAGCAAGCTTTTCGCGACCTGACTGTCAGGTCGCTGCAACGAAGGTGGAGCCATGGCGAAGAACGAGAGCAGCACCGGCGAGGCGTACTCGCTCAGCGAGATCGGCGAGGCCCTGCGCAGCGTGCACAGCGCGCTCGAGAGCACGAGCGGCGACGCGGCCGCGGCCGTGCGCATCCACGTCGAGCGCGCGCTGCAGCACGTGCCGGCGCCGGCGCCGGAGCCGCGCGAGCTCGCCGGCGACTTCGCGGAGGGCACCTCGATCGGCGACGACGACACCTTGCGCAAGACGCAGGCCCTCGAGGGCGAGCCCGTCGGTGGGCCTCCGACGGAGGGCGAGCTGCTCGCGGAGAACGCGCGCTTGCAGGAGCGGATCGCGCAGCTCGAGGCACAGCACAACGGCAACGGCTGAGGCGCAATGGGCGTCCTGCGCGCGGCTTCGATCATCTACTCCGACGAGCAGTTGGAGGCCCACCTGTTTGGGCTCAGCTGCGTCGGGTACGTAGATTTTCTGTGCGCGCTGCGCGACGGACGGCCCTATCCCGCGCTGTACAGCTCGAGCGTTCGTTACGAGCGCGAGCCCCCTGGCTCGGAGGTCTGGCAGAGCGCGCGCGCGGTGTTCGCGAAGAAGCGCGCCGACTGCGAGGACCTCGCCGCGGGCACGCGCACGCCTGAGCTCTGGGTCGCCGGCGAGACGGCCGCGCGCGCGGTCGTGAAGCGCATCAGTCCCACGCTGCGTCACATCCTGGTCGAGCGCGCCGACGGCACGATCGAGGACCCCTCGCTGATCCTTGGCATGCACGCCGACGAGCCGGAAGAACGCGCAGCGGCGCGCGCGGCCGTCAAGCCTGTGATGCCCACGCCTGACGTTCCCATCTCACTCGATCGACGGAGACACCGATGAGCGCAGCACCTCTCTTGCTGTTGGGGCTGTTGCTGCTCGGCAAGCGCAAGGCGACGCCGGCGCCGCTCCCTGCGCCGCTCGGCAAGCCTCCCGCGACCGTCACGCCGATCACGGCGTCGCCCAACTACGTGTTGCCGGGCTCGCCGCCGAACGGTGGCGCCGTGCCGGGCTCTCCGCCCAACGGCGGCGCCGTGCCGGGCTCCGCTCCGAACGGTGGCGCGTTGCCGGGCTCGACGCCGAGCGGCGCCACGAAGCCCGGACCGCTGGTGATCGACGTGGTCGGCCCGACCGTGCGCGAGTTCTCACCCGCCGAGCTCGAGGCCATGAAGCAACGCGCGGCCGCGCGCACCGCGACGAGCTCGCCGGCGACGACGACGACGACGGCGAAGAAGCCCGCCGCGACGGTGGCGAAGAAGTCGCCGGCGACGACGACGATCGCGAAGAAGCCCGCGGCCGCGAAGAAGCCCGCCGCGACGACGACGGCGAAGAAGCCCGCCGCGACGGTGGCGAAGAAGACGACGACGGCGGCGAAGAAGCCCGCCGCGAAGAAGACGACGGCGACGGCGGCGAAGAAGCCCGCCGCGCCCGTCGCAACAGTGAAAGCGGCGCCCGTGCTCGAGCCCAACCGTGGCTCCACACCAGCGGGGTATGACCCCGTCAAGGCTCGTTCTCGAGCACGGGCGCTTGCTGCTCATCTTGCGAAGAAAGGCCCCGCTGGCTACTCGCACGAGGAGCTTCGATCGTGGCAGGTGCAGGCCGCGATCACGCCTGACGGCAAGTACGGTGGCTCGGCGCGAGGCGCGCTGATCCACTACGGCGTGAAAGACCCGCCGCGTCCCTTCTTCGCGCCCGTCGCGACGCTCCCCTACATCCCGCCTGAGAAGAGGTGACCCGTGTCCGATGACGTTCAATTCGAAGTGGGCTTTCTGCACGGCAACGCAGTGGCCTACGACCCGTCGACCGGACACCTCGCGCACGTGTCGCTCCGCGAGACGGCGCGGCGCATGCAGCGCGCGGGCATGCTCTCGGCGGGTGCCGACCTGCTCGCCGAGCTCGACTATGTCGACTCGCGTCCGCACGTCGCGGGCAAGGTGGCGAAGAAGCTGAAAAAGGCCGTCGCCAAGGTCAAGAAGGTGGGCAAGAAGATCGCGAGCTCCAAGCTCGGCAAGGTCGTAAAGCTCGCCGCCGTCGCGGTCAATCCCGCTGCAGGCGCCGCGATGCTCGCGCTCAGCGCGGGCAAGAAGATGGCGAAGGCCGCGAAGAAGAAGCCCAAGGGCAAAGAGGCGAAGGCGGCGCCGATCGCGAGCGCGCTCGCGAAGAAGAAGATCACGCCCAAGCAAGCCACGGCGAAGTCGAAGCGCGCCGGCGTGTCGCCCACGAAGGTCAAGCAAGCGGCCGTCGCGCTGCGCGTGCAGCAAGCCGCGAACGAGGGCAACCCCAAGGCGCAGGAGCTCGTCTCGGCGAGCAACGCGATCGACGCTGCGCAGGCCTCGCCGGCGCCGCTCTCGCTCGCCGCACCGGCGTACGACGACTCCGATCCGTTCGCGAGCTCGTTCGACGACGGCGGCGCGTTCGACGACGGCGACGGCGACTTGCTCGCGGACACCAACCCGCTCGCCCCGCCGCAAGGCGGCGAGCTTCCCGATCCCTACGCCGACGACGGCGCCGAGCTCGAGGACGACGGCGCCGAGCTCGACCAGGGCGAGGACGACTACGACCAGACCGACGAGTACGAGGCCTGATCATGGCCTACGACCCCGGACAATACCCGCTCGGCCAGGGCTCAGTCGATGAGCGACCCTGGCCGGGGGGTGTGCAGGCGCCGCAGCACATCGCGGCGCCGGCGAGCGGTGAAGCGACCTTCACCGCGGTGGGCGTCGCGAGCTTCACGCGTCCGCCGAGCGGCTGGTCTCCGATCGTGCAGTGGCGCTCGCCGAAGCCGGCGCCGGTGGTGCTGCAGATCAACGCGGTCAACAACGTGCAGTACGTTGGCGCCGCGGACCCCTACTCGGCCGAGCTGTTTCTCCCGACGCAGCTGAGCGCGCAAGTCGCGCCGTCCACGAAGGCCGGCGTGCTGCGCGTGACCTACGGCGTCGGCAACTCGCAGCGCGTGCTCGAGGTCGACGTGCGTTCGGGGAGCTTTCAGCTTCCCGTCGTCGACTTCGTGAGCGTCGAAGGCCTCGCGTATGGGCTCGCGCCGTGGAACTTCCGCGTCGGCGCGTCCGTCACGCCGGGGCTACTCGGCGGCGACGGAGCGCGCTTCACCAACACGTGGCGCCCGACTGTCGGCGCCGGCGCGTACAAGACAGAGCCCGTGCCTTTCGGCGCGCGGTGGATGGCCCTCAGCTCCGATCAGTACGACCTCGGCGGCGCCGGCGTGAAGCTGCGTCTCTTCCAAGCGGGTGGCCCGCTGATCGTCCACGACTACGCGAATACCGTGTTCGTGGGCGCGCCGGGGCAGGCGATCGAGCTCGCGTCGCGCTCCGCCGTGTTCCTGTACAACGATGGAGCGGCGCCGGCTTACTGCACGGTCAAGTTCTACTTGGAGCCGTGATGCCTCTCGACCTCAACAGTCCCGACGTGAGTGTCATCGCGCGAGGCGCTGGCGGCGCCTCTGCGCCCGCTCCGACGGTGATCGACGAGGACCCTTACTACTATTACGTGACCTCGCTCGTGCGCGGCCGCGGCGACCCTGCGTCGACCGTGCTCGCCGATGACGCCGGCAACCAGTGGGCGACGAACGGCGACGCGCAGGTGCAGAACAACCAACTCGCGCTCGACGGCACCGGCGACTATCTCTCCAGCACGCTGCAGGAGGGCATTCTCGGCACGGCCGACCTGACGATCGAAGCGCGCGTCACGCCCACCAGCTTCACCAACCCCGGCGAGATTCTCTGCGTGAGCAACGCGTCTCTCTCGCTCAGCACGTTCACGCTGGTTTGGGAGTACACGACGACGGGCGCCGTTCGCTTCAGCTTGCAGAACGGCGCGGGCACTCCGAACGTCGACCTCTCGACCGCTGCAGGCGCGTTGACGCTCAACGTCGAAAAGCACGTGGCGTGCACCGTCGAAGGGACGACGGTCCGCATTCGGATCGACGGCGTCGTGGTCGCGACGGGCTCGATCACGGGCACGCGTGCAGACAACCAACTCGCGGCGCGCATCGGCTACCTGACCAGCGACCTCGCGAACGCGCATCAGCGCTTTTTCTCGGGCCGCATCCGCGATCTGCGCGTCACCCGCGGCGTGTGTCGCTACCCCGGCAACACGACGATCACGCCTCCCGCGGCCAACGTCCCGCACTTCCCGGCGCCCAAGCTGCTCGCGACGTTCAGCAACCCCGCGACCACGCAGGACGCGCAGGGCGTGTGCACGGACGGCGTGAACGTGTGGACCTCGAGCAGCAACACACTCTACAAGTGGACGCGCGCCGGCGCGCTCGTTACGTCGCGCAGCATCGCCGGCGACGCGCCGGCGACGGGCAAAACGAACGCGCTCGGAGGCCCGCAGTGCAACGGGCTCTACATCCGCAACGGCGTGCTTTACGTCTCCGTCGCGCAGTACTTAAGCAACACGCCCACGAGCTGGATTTGCGAGTACGACCCCACCACGCTCACGCTGCAGCAGTGGCGCCTGTTGCCGTCGTACGGCTTCTCGGAGGGGCTCGCGTGGGGCCAGGGCTATTGGTGGGTCGCGTTCCATGCAGACATGCGCGTCGCGCAGTACGACGCGAGTTGGAACCTGGTCGCCGAGCACTTCATCGATCAGACCGTCACGGGCTCGAGCGGCGGCTACGGCCCCGGCACGGGTTACGATGGCATCGCGTGGTCGGGCAATTTGCTCTATCTGAACATCCACGAGACCTACACGCAGAAGTACCTCGACGTGTTCGCGTGGAACGGAAAGCGCTTCACGCGCGTGCACCGGCAGAGGCGCTGCTCGCCGATCGCGACGCAGGGGCTTTGCATCAACCCCGCCGACCCGACGGAGATGTGGCTCGCGCTGCGCAACTACTCCGGCGATGACCAGGTGGCGCGCGCAGCGCTGGTGCCATGAGCATCGCGGCCGCGGTGTTCGCGGCACTCGCCGCGGCCGCTCTCACCAACCGAAGGGACACCACCATGCGCGCGAGCTCGACCCCCGATCCGAAGGTGCTGCAGACCGTTCGGGAAGCGGCCGACCGGCACAACGTGCCGCGTCAGGTCGCGCTCGCGTTCGCGTTCTGCGAGTCGCGCCTCAACCCGAACGCTGAGGGTGACCTCGAGTGGCACGAGAAGCGAGGGGGCTCGCTGTACACCTCGCTCGTGCGCGACGCGGTGAAGTTCGAGCACAACCCCGCGCGACTCGTTCCCGCGGCGTGGCACAGCTACGGGCTCTTTCAGCTGCTCGCGCCCTACCACGTGAAGCCGATGGAGCACCCTCGCGTGTTGCTGAATCCCGCGGTCAACGCGGATCGCGGCTGCGCGGAGATCCGTCGACTGCTCACGCGAGCGAAGGGCGACGTGCGCAGCGCGCGCCTCGCCTACGTCGGGTGCGGGTTCGGCGGGACGCTCTGCGCAAAGCTGATCGTCGACCAGTACACCGCGCGACTGAACGAGGCGCTGCAGCGCTTCGAGAGCGAGGGCATGTCATGAGCCAGCGACGACGGACGACGGAGGTGGGGTTCGTCGACACCCCGAGCAAGTTCGCCGATGCGATCGCGTCCCTCGACGCCAGCGTGCGCGCGCTCGACGCCGTGATCGCGGCGAGCAAGTCGCCGAGCGTCAACGCAGCGTGGCGGCAGCAATGGAACGCCTACGTGCGCCGCTGGGAGCTCGAGCGCGACAGCTACGCCGACTGGGGCTCGCGGCTGTTCCTGCTCAACGCGAACGCGCGGCTCGACTCGTTCCGCGAGCACTACCTCTGGTGGGCGAGCGACTTTGAGAAGCGCTCGAGCTCGAGCGCGCCGCGCAAGACACCGGCGCCGGTCAAAGACTTCTCGGCGAGCGCGATCCCGACGGAGCTGTGGCTCGTGCTCGGCGTCGGCGTCGCCGTGTTCGCGTGGTCGAAGGCATAACGAACGAGAGGGGTGGAGCCCATGGCACGAGAGAAGTCACTGAGGGACGGCAACGGGCGCAGCGCGCGCCTCGCTCGCTGGCTCGATCAGAAGCCCACGTCCGAGACCGTCGATCAGCTCGTGCTCGAGCTGAAAACGTCTGAGGGCGAGTGGGCGCGTTTGCAGGTGTGGCCGCGCGCGCTGGCGTTCCCGACGCTCGCGCACGAGATCGACGCCACGGTGCAGGACGCAGCGAACGAGCAAGGGCAGTACATCACTGCCCGCTGCGCGTGGTTCGACACCGCGGCGGGCGCGTACTGGACTGAGCACCAACTGCGCGTGCACCCCGAGGACATGGCAGGTCAGCAGGCCTTCGACGGCTCCGGACAGAGCCAGTCGATCCTCATGCAGCGGCATCAGGAGCGCGCGCTCGGCATGGGCCTCAACACCATCAACGTGGCGATGGTCAGCATGCGCGAGGCGATGGAGCTCTCGCGCGACACCGCGACGCAGGCCCAGACGGAGAACCTCGAGCTGCGCGCGCGCGTGACGGAGCTCGAGGCCGAGAACGCGCGACTCGGCGGACTGCTCGAGCAAGCGCTCGCGGCCGCGGAGACGGCACAGGCCGAGAACGCGCAGGCCGACGAGCAGGGCAACGTGATCAAGCTGATCACGAAGGCGATGAGCGCGCCGGGCTCGAGCGACCTCGCGCCGGCGAAGTGACATGGAGGTCGACGGTCCCACCCTCGCCGCAACGCTCGTCGCGCTCGTCGGCGGGTTCGGGTGGGCGCTCGTCGGCCGCGTGAAGAAGGCGCGGCGCATCCTTCCGCGAGCTCGGCTGCGCGTGAACTTCTCGCTGCGCACGCCGAGCGACCCACCACCCGACGAGCTCGAGCGCCCCGAGCTCGAGCCCCCGCCGATCGTCGTGGGCGACCCGCGGCCGACGTTGCCGCGCGAGCTCGAGGCCTTCGACGACGAGAAGACACCCCCACACGGACGGAGGCGCCGGTGACGACGACGACAGCGAAGAAGAAGCCCACGCCGGTGGTGGTGGTGCGCGAGCCTGGCTCGCTCAGTCGCGACGTGTTCGTAGGCGTGCTGATCGGCGTGCTGACGCTCGAGCTCGTGCGGCGACTCCACTCGGGCCGCTGAGCTCGAGCTCGACCGGCGCGTAGGCTCGAGCGTCGCCGGCGAGGCGCTCGCTGCGCGTCTCGCGATACATGGCCTCGAGGTGGTCGAGCCAGGGCTCTACGCGCGCGCGGAGCTCCGGCGCCTGCGAACGCTGCCAGGCGCGCAGGATGGCCAGCGCGCCGACGACAGCGAAAGGGAGCGCGCGGCCGCGCTTCACAGCGCGCGGAACGGCGCGCGCACCAGGTCGCCCCACGTGCGACTGAACGAGACGACGACGAGCAAGCGCAGGAGGTAGGAGGGTTCGCGCGCGGTGGTGGTAGACTTGGGGGAGATCATCGGAACGCACCTATCGTTTCGAGGGTTCAGGAGAGCGCGCCGGGGTTGCAGCCGTCGCGCTCTCTGCTTTTCGGCCGGTGCCGGGCAAAGCTTTAGCCGAGCTCGTCGTCTTCGCAGTCGAGCGACTGCGCGATGGCGATCAGGGCGCCCACTTCCCTCGCCGAGAGCTGCAGCACCTTGGGCCGGCTCAGCACCAGCGTTCCGGTCCACTCGCCCGCGGTGAAGTCGGCCGAGATGCTCGAGCCCATCGTTTTGTGCTGGCGCACCGTGATCGAGCACTCCGCGTCCGGGTTGCCCAGCAAGCGCGCCGCGACCTTGCGCCATGCGCGCTCGAGCTCGGCGACTTGTGCAGCGCGCCCGTTGCGGCCGCTCTCGAGTGCCTTCCGGCTCATCGCTTGTACTCCGCGCAGGGGCACGAGAGCACGCCGCACCGCGGCGCGAACCGCGGATCGAGATGTTCCATTTCGGTGTGCGTGCAGGTCGCGCAGTGCTGCGCGCCGAGCTCGGCGAGCTCGAGCGCGTGCTCGCGGTCGCACTCGAGGCACAGATAGCCGGTGTGCCGCGCGAACGTGAAGCCGACGAGCTCGGCGCCGCACGTCTCGCACGCGCCGGCCCGCGCGTTCGCGGCGCGGAAGCGCTCGCCGCCGGTGCCGCGCACCGGGATGAATGCGAAGTCGCCGAGCTTCATTCGTCGGGCTCGCTCTCTTGAGTAGAACGGACCTCGAGCACCGGGCCGTCGACCTGGTGATCGGCCCCTTCCATGTCGGTGGCGACGCCGGCGACGCTTCCGTGGAAGTGCAGGGCGTAGGGACCGCGGTTGACGTAGGTGCGATCGAACTTCACGCCCGCGGGCACCTGCACATAGACCTCGACCGGGTGGCAGTCGGCGCAGCGCCCCTCGCGGTCGATCGAGTTGGTGGGCATGCCGCACGCTGCGCAGAGCGGAGCGTTGCCGTCGCCGCCGTTGCGTTCGATCAGCTCGTGCACCTGGTCGGCGTCGCAGTGCGGGCACAGCACGGCGCCGGCTTCCGGGCCGGTGTAGTGGCAGAGCGCTTCGTTGCACTCGGGGCAACGCCCGTGCGGCGCGCGCTGCTCGTGCGGCGTGCGCAGCTCGCCCAAGTCGCTCGGCGTGAAGTTCCGGAGCGCGCTCGAGCTCGGCGCCGGCGCGGTCGAGATGCGCTCGAGCAGCACGCGGCGGATACCTTCGATCGCGGGCACCTCGATATCGCTCGCGCGAGGGCCGTGCGCGACGCCGCCGAGCTCGGCGAGCAGCGGGCCGAGCTCGAGCTCGAGCCAGGTGCACACGCG